>Ga0307412_10000045_pt1 | contig 165021 bp, 150 predicted proteins | sample DK1Cmetagenome_3_FD_203823 | JGI IMG/M metagenome (GOLD analysis project Ga0307412, IMG submission 203823) | Maize rhizosphere microbial communities from greenhouse at UC Davis, California, United States - DK15-C-1 | ecosystem: Host-associated > Plants > Roots > Rhizosphere > Soil | place...
ACTTAAAGCACAGTCAGATACTGCCGTTTTTCGCAGTGTTGCGGCTACCATTCAAAAAAAATATGCACCAGATAAGCGTTCAGTTTATTTTAACCTGGAGCTTACTGGTGATTCGGCCAAATTGGAAAGCACCTCTCAGGAAGCGCTGAAAGAATTTGATAAACTAAAGCCAAACACACCTTCAATTAAATTCAGCGGCGTATTGCTGCCAGAGCCCTCCTTACACGGGATGGAATACGGGGTAGCCAATCTCTCGGTTTGCAACAACAGAGCCTACCCGAAAAATGCGGCAGAGATGATGACGCAAATGTTGCTGGGCACACCAATTAAAGTATTTAAAAAACACGGAGGGTTCTATTTAGTGCAAACTCCTGATGGTTATATATCGTGGACAGATGTGGGTGCCATAACCCCCATGAACAAATCAGGTTTTGAAACCTGGCAAAGGGCAAAAAAGGTCGTATTTACTGCAGACTATGGCCATAGCTTCAACACACCCGATGAAAATGCGCAGCGAGTATCTGACCTGGTTGGCGGCAATATCCTCCAGTTACTTGGTGAAGAGAAAAAGTTCTACAAAGTAGGCTATCCTGACGGCAGAACAGCATATTTACCTAAAAGACAAGCCAGCCTGTACCAAGCCTGGGTTACCAGACCCGATCCAAATGCCGAAAAAATTTTAACCACAGCACAAAGCCTGTTGGGCGTTCCTTACCTCTGGGGCGGCACGTCCGGCAAGGGTGTCGACTGCAGTGGCTTCACCAAAATGTCCTTTTTTCTAAATGGCGTGATTATCCCGCGTGATGCCTCTCAACAAGCCTTAATTGGTCAGCCAGTTGATGTTCTAGAAAACGACAGCATTAGCGTAGATAAGTGTTTAAGAAATCTGCAACCCGGAGATCTGTTGTTCTTTTCGGCAGCCAAACGCAGAGGATTCAATGATGGAAGGGTAACTCACACTGCCATTTATATGGGCAAGGGCGAGTTTATCCAGGCGGCTGGAATGGTCAGAATAAACAGTCTTGTACCCTCTGCCGACAATTATGATGGCAGGCAAAGCGCTACACTTGTCGGCGCAAGAAGAATATTAACCGATATAGGCAAACCCGGGATCACCAGAATAGACCAACATTATTGGTATAAATAAATTACTCTATTTTATTGAACCGCAAATGCATAATCCTGCCATCATTAACTTCAAAACCTATGATCTGATTTTTATTGTCACGTAGCATTTTTAGATGACCCATCCACCAATAGTCAGTACCAGCATGATTCTTTCCTATAAGCTTTAATTTACTATCCTCGTATTTGCTATTCGTTAATATCAAATCATGCCCTTTTAAAACAATGCCGTATTTACAGTCCAGTTCCGGACAATAATACGTTCCTGCATATGCCTGCAACTGCTTATCTGTTTGATTGCTAACTGCGTACTTAATCAAAGAACGTTTCCCATCAGGCCACCATTGCTTAACAACGGTATCTCCCTTTGCTGTGCTGAACTGAAATTTAACATCAGGTGAAGAAGCAACCATAAAAGTACCCTTTTCGGCTTCTAATAAAACGTCAGACCGGCCATACCTGTCCCAATACAATTTTTGGTTCTTCAATTTAAAACCAAACTGTGCCCCATCATCAGCAATATAATTACCCTCGAATTTTTTAGCAGCTGTAATGTCTTTTAATACGGCTTTATTGGTATCAACTGGCTTGGCCTCTGGCTTAGTTGCTTTTGCGGTGGTATCTTTAATAAAAAGATCAGCTATTTCGTAACCTTTACCACCAGGATTAAAATCCCCAACGTTGCTAAAAACAATAAAACCCATTTTTAGATCAGGAAAAGTAACAACCGATGTTCTGTAACCCGCGTCGGCGCCGTTATGCGAATACTGCCTCCACCCTTTGTAGGTATTGTTAACAATTCCCAATGCATAGTCAGATTCTTTGCCGTTATTAAATTTCCCCTTTTGCGTTAATAGTCTAATGTCCTCTGCCGTACCCACCGTAGGTTTGTAAAAGTTCATTACCCATTTAGCCATATCGTCAACATTGGTAAACAGACTGGTTGCTCCTGCGTTTGAGTACGATAAAATACTATTGTTAAAACCACCGCCTTCCCGCGGGTAATACGAGTAAGACCGGTTCTTTACCACCTCCGTATAATCATCATGAAAGTGTGTACTGTTCATTCCCAGAGGCTTGAAAATAACAGAATCTGTAAACTGTCTAAGCGTTTTGCCTGTAACAGATTTTACAATTTCAGCTAGCATGGTAAAACCACTGTTAGAGTAACTATACTCTTCACCCGGTTTAAAATTCAGTGCCTGTTGCTTGCTCAGCACTTTAACAATGTGCTCCTGTGTAATTACATCATCGAGTCTGGTGCCCGATATGGCCAGCAATTGCCATTGATCTCTTATGCCACTGGTATGATTCAGTAAGTTCCGGATCGTAATTTTTTCTTTCAGATCCGGGAACCAGGGAAGATGTTTATGGATGTCGTCATCTAGCTTAAGTTTCCCCTGTTGGGCAAGCAAAACAATTGCATAAGCCGTAAACTGCTTAGAAACAGATGCCATATGGTAAATGGTTTCTGGAGTATTGGGCACACCATATTCCATATTGGCCAGGCCATAACCTTTAGCATAAATCAACGAATCATTGCGTACAATCCCAATCACACAGCCGGGTGTATTCGGCGTATTCCATTTCGTAAATAAACCATCTATCTTTTTTGTAATAGCGTCTGGCAACGTTTGTGCACATAACCTTACTACGGGTATAAGAGAGCATAAAAGCAGGATGACAAGTCTCTTTTTGTGGATTTGCATGAGCGTGTGTGATTAGTAACTCCTAATATACAGATTGTATTCTACTTTCCTTTTTGGTATAATTTTTTATCGTTTAGTCTTTCCATAATTAAGGATGAAAAACTTCTGACACCAATTTTTATACTTTCTTCATCAACATTAAAATTAGGTGTATGATTCATTGCTACAATTCCTTTTTCAATATTAGAACCACCTAAGAAAAAATAAACACCTGGTACTTTTTGCTGAAAGTAAGCAAAGTCATCATTAAAATAAGGAGCTTGTCCGTAATCAGGCACAACTAAATTGGATCCATAGATTCCGTTTAGTGTTTTTATTGCGCTTTTGGTCAATTTCTCATCATTAACTACAGTTGGATTTTCCTGTATAAATGAAACAGAAAGCAGTTTATCTTTATATCTTTCTTCTCCAATTAACTGTTCAATTTTAGGTATGATTTTTTGGAGGTTCGATTGATTTGTCTCGTATAAATATGTTTCTAAAAAAAGCTCGTCTTTCTCTGAGTAGATATTAAATTTATCATCCACAATCATGTAGTCCTTAAAAATTGTATTCGGATTCATCAATCCTATTTTAGGGTCACTCATATGTTGTATTTCCCAGGGCTTACTGTTAAGTTGTGAGCGAGATAATGAGCTGTACATTTTCCTGGTAAGCCCTTTAACCTCCTCTTTGGATAGCTCATTTTTCAGTTTAATTCTTATTCGTTTTTGGTAGGCAAACATTTCATTTGGTTTAACCATAATTTGCCCTACAGGCAATGCTGTTACATGTAAACTATAAATTTCATCAGGGTTGATTATCGAAAACAAGCCTTGTTCAATCATTTTTTTTGCGCCAACAAATGTTTCTTCTTCTGGTTGAAATATAAAATATACCGTTCCATTTATTGACTCTTTATTTTTTGCAAGTATTTCTGCTATTCCTAATCCAATTGCCATATGTACATCGTGGCCACAACCATGCTGCCCATTTGGTAAAGCATCCATTTCAGCTCTCCATGCTATCTTCTTTCCTTTTTTTTCTCGGTTTAAAATACCTATAATGCTATGCCCGTAAGTATCTGTTTTAACTTCGATGCCTAAATCCAGTAAATATTTCTTTATGATCTCCTGAGTACGTTTTTCATTCCCTGCCAATTCAGGGTTTGCATAAATATCTCTTCTGATTTTCACCAGCTTATCATAAATCCTATCAGTCTCAGCGCTAACCAATTCACGAGTTAAAGCCTCTTTTTTGTTTTGTGAGTACCCGCTAAGGGTTATTAATAATAAGAACAACAGAAGCTGTATTTTCATGTTTAAATGTTTGGTTTTACAAATTAGATATAATATCGATCTATTAGTTACCGATATATCATAGTTTATTTCCCTCTTCATTGTGAGTTGTATAGACGCATATTTTTAACAAACTTTGCATTACTATGGAATACATTTTTAGAAAAGCAACATTAAATGATTTGCCCCAAATATGGGTGATTCTGCAAAAAGCAATCCTGCGCAGAAAAGAAGATGGCAGTAACCAATGGCAGGATGGTTATCCAAACCCTACAGTAATTGAAAATGACATAGCTAAGGGAGCTGGTTTTGTAATGGCCGATGGAGATACCATTACTGGCTATTGTGCAATTCTAATTAACGACGAACCTGCCTATGCAGAAATAAAAGGAAAATGGTTAACGGATGGTGATTTTGTTGTCTTTCACAGAGTCGCAATTTCCGAAGACTATCTTGGCAAAGGACTGGCTGGCAAAATGCTAAACTTCATTGAAGATTTTGCGCAAAGAAACAACATACACAGCGTTAAAGCCGATACCAACTTTGATAACGGAGCCATGAAGCATGTTTTTGAAAAGGCAGGTTACATTTACTGTGGCGAAGTATTCTTTAGGGGCAGTTCCAGATTGGCTTTCGAAAAGGAGCTCTGAGCATCTCCTATCCATTTGTATTTATAAATGGTGCTCTGCTCCTGTCCGTCTTTGCTTTTTTTATTGTGCGAAATATAAAACAACCCATCGCCTAAAGGACATAAACCAGTGGCTCCCCATTCAAAGCGCCAACCGCTTATACCCGTATTTGCATCTTTTGGCCCTGCCTGCAACAAAGAAAGAGTTTGAACTTTTATCGTTTCATTACCCGATGATATTTGACCTTTACCCGGCTTTTGATGTGCATCAATTACAAACAAGTCGTAATTTGGAAACTGCGTTTTAGCACCATGATATACTGCGGCAAAAAAGTTCCCGGTATAAGCATCATAAGCCAGATTTTGAATGCCATAACGGGTGCTGCCAGTTTTTACAAAGTATTTATCCAAAGGCTTTTCAGGTCCCGAATGGTGCAATTTATCCTGCGATAACTGCTGCCCATATTTATCCCAGTTGGCGATCTCGTACTTTAATAAAACCTGATGGTCATTATCATCTCTGTCGGTATCACCATAAACACCGTACGCAACGTACAAGTATTTTTTATTGGTATCAGCACTTCCTATTGCCGGTGCAAAAGCAACCCCATCTATTCCAGAACAGGCAAATCTGTGTGGCTTTTTACCATTGGCAGTCTGTACGCTGTCCTGGTAATCTTTTACCGCTTCCTTTATGTAAACAGTGCGTAGCAAATCTTCTTTCTCTGCACTCATATCAGGGCGCACAATGCGGGAACCATCAAATATCGCGATATAGAAACCGTTTTCATTGTTGTTTTGTACACCCAATGATTTCCTGATCCCCTTACCAATAGCATCATTCTTATATTCCAGCGAACCATATATCTTCCCGTCGGCTGCATTAAAATCCAAATCGCCAAGGTGCCCTACAAAACCGGTTACACTGCCTATCAGTTTGCCCGAAAGATCCATCTTAATGAGCCTATCTGTAAAAGAAAAATAAACATATCCATTGGCTTTATCTACAGCAACGCCTTGCACATGCATCTTGCCCTGTTCTCCTGAATAAATTGAATCTGGTAAGCTTGTTACATTTTGAGATCGAGCGCTCAATGCCAGGATTATAAAAAAGATGGGTAGCAGGAATATTTTTTTCATTTGACCGAAGATATTATAGAATTTATAATTTTCCAATCTCTTCAAGAGATCTCTCCTCAAGTCGAGATGACGGCATTGAAGTTTTTCTACTATAAAAGTGAATTTCAAATCACTAAATTGCATTACACAAAATTAATGTTTCTCTCATGCGTCTTATCCTAGCTTGCATACTATTCGCTTTTTTTAATGCATCAACAGCATTTGCCCAAACCGACCTTAATGATGAGTGGACGAACATTGAAAATTCCATAAGAACAAGAACTCAACTCGAAGAAACGCTTAAAACCGTCAACTCAAAAAAAGAGGAATCTATCAGAATCAACAATGATATTGCTTTAGCGCGGTGCTTGTATTACGCTATGCTAATAAAAGACTTAAAAACTGAGGATAGCTTATATTTCAGGAACAGCGCTTTTATTGATAGTTTGCTCATCAACAAAAAATCATCAACCTTACTAAAAACTGCAATGCACCTGATGCAGGCGCGCAGAGTACTTTTCTTTGCGCACAAGTACTTAAAGTTTAGGCCCAGCACCTACGAAACAAAGAACCTCCAACCTAACTATGGTGCCATGAATTTATTACAGCGCGACAGCATTGTTAGGTTTCATTTCAAAGAGGCTTTACGGCTCAGTGGCTCGGCCATACCAGGTAAAAGTATAGATATCTCGTGGCTCTCATCCAATGCCGATAAGTTACTGTTTAAAGCCGACCTTGCAGACATAGCGCTTGCCGAGCGCATTGGCTTCGAAACAGGAAAAACCACCGATCTAAACCTGTCCGATCAAGATATTCAGACACTTATAGTATCTGAACCCAAAGGCTTTCAGCAAGCCTTACAATCGTCATTAGACACCTCCAAAATCCATTCACATTTGATGGACACCTATACATTATGGATGCGCAAACACAATTCGAAACCCGAAGAAATGCAATACATTCAGATGCTTATCAAATATTATTTCTATTCCCGGATGCCCAATATCTTGTCGAACGCATGGACTACTTACCTCCAAAAAAACCTCTCCTCTCCATTAAACACCATTCAAGCCACAGCTACTTTCTATTTGTTTCAGTATCAATATTACAAGGGAATCAAATACGGACAAAAGTTTGAAACTCAATACAAAGGATACCTTAAACAAGCTGTCCAATTGTATGAGCAGCACCAGAGCGTTGTAAATGAGTTTTCAGCGTATAAAAAAACACTGGAAACCTTGCTTAAAAAGATTAAAAATCAAGAGATCAATGTTCAAGTGACAGACCGCCAGATGACGGAAGCGCCAATCATGCTTACAGCAAGATATAGGGGTATACAAAAAATCTATTACCGAATCGTTAAAATTGGCATCAAAGAGAAATTTCCGAACTTAAAAATAGAACGAATAGAAGTACTGCTCAACCGCCCTGCTATCCGCGATTCCAGCTTCCTCTTACCTGCCGGAACGGATGATTTCGACAAACATGCACTGTACCTAAAGCTCGAAAGTTTGCCAGTGGGCACCTATAATGTAATTTTCTCGCCTTCCGATATTAAAACTGCAGCCAACCTTAGCCACATGGAATACATTCATTTTCAGGTGTCTGATCTGGCTGTTGTGAATACCGGAGATCATTTTATAGTGTTGAACAGAAAAACGGGCTTCCCCATAAGCGGCGTAAAAGTAGTAGCAACGGAACAGGTCAGCACCAATTTAAAGGGTTTTGCATCCATAAAAAAAACCTACACCTCAAAAGAATTCATGTTCGTTTCTGGCAAAGATACCCTAATGCACGATTTTAATAGGCCCAAGAGGAACTTACCACGGGAGATATACAATACTGAGGCTTATGATGACCTGGAAGAATTTTATGACGACCAGACAAAATTGCAAATTTATACCGACAGAGGAATTTACCGCCCGGGGCAGCGTGTACAATATAAAGTTATTATGCTCACCAGAGATCCTTCAACAGGTCAAAACATCGTCTTCAGTAAAGCAAATAAGTATTTTAAAAGCTGGATGGCAGACAATGAACCCCTATTGGAATTAAAAGACCCTAACTATAGAACCGTTGATTCCATAAAGCTTGTTCCTGATGATTATGGAAGCTTTTCGGGTTCTTTTGTTATTCCAAAAAATGCAATGACCGGGCAATGGTCTATTGATGGCGATGTAATTGATGGCGATAATGGTTATTTTAAGGTCGAGGAATACAAACGGCCAACAATGGAAATAACTATGGAAAAACCTGCCGAAGGGCCATTACCCGGCGAACCTTTTGAGCTAAAGCTTAAAGTGAAGTCGCTCAGCGGTGCAGATCTTAACCGTGTAAAAATTACTTACCAGATAATAAGAGAATCTAACTATTTTGGAAATGCCCCATATATCAATCCCATAGTAACAGATACAATCGGTTATACTGATGAAAAGGGCTTGTTAGTGATAAAAGTAAATGATGTAAACCTGCCGAAAAAAAATCCTGATCCCGATAAGGAATGGGCTATCACTTACAGGTTATCAGCCACAGCCACAGAAGCCACTGGCGAAACCACCAGCCAGGATAACACATTCAGCGTATCTTCATGGCCGGTCAAGATCAACATTCCGGCAGTAGATCAGTACGACAGAAAAGACCTTCCAAAGCTAAACATCACTGCAAAAACAGAAAACAGCAAGTTTAAACCTAAGGAAATTCATATCAGCATTTTTCAGAATATTATAGTGCCCGATACCACTCGCAGTGAAATTGTAGATGAATGGCAATACACTAAGGATCAATTAAAAGCATGGTTCCCAAACGAGGAAATCCTTAACAGGACAAGCCTCGAAAAGAAATCAATCTTTGAAAAAACAATACCAATAGATAGTACCATTCAGTTTCAATTAGACAAAACATTACTTAAAGCCGGCAAGTACGAACTTGTGGTAACCACAACCCAATCGGAAAAAACATCGGGCCATACCAGCATCAATTTTGATGTATTTGATACCGAGCAAAGAGCCACTCCGGGGAATTTACAAGACTTTAACTACCTGTCCATCAATACTGCCAAACCCGGCGATAAAATAGATTATCACACTGCTACCATAGACAGTGCCTATGTGGTGTATGGGCTAACTTACTATGTGCGCCAAAAGCAGAGCATTGCCGTAAAAACCACCTACCACGCACAATACCAGGGTAAGGGAATGCAAGCATATACTTTTACCGTACCAAAAGATGCATTAGAATCGCTTGTACTCACAAAAGCTTATGTACTAAACAATAAACTGTATATAAACGACCAAAACGTTTATCTAGCCCCACCTACCTCGGCAAAACCAGAAATTATCATAGAAAAATACAGGAAGGTTCTGGCTCCTGGTACAAAAGAAACTTTTACCGTATCGGTAAAAACAGCCAAAGAAAATATCGCGGTACAACTGATGACGGGAATGTACGATGCCGCATTAGACAAACTTGCTTCACACCAGTGGAACATCCCCAACAACCCTTACTTCAGTGGTTACCTGTATGGGGGCTGGAGTCAAACAATTAATAACAGCAGGCCCTATTATCACTATTGGCCCGGTAATAACGAATACAATAATCAAAGCGAATTCATAAATGAATATGAAGGCGATGTTATGTTGCAGCAACTAAGAGGCCGAGTAGCTGGATTGGCAGTACCTTCGGCGAGCTTTCTAAGCTTAGAAGATGGTCAGCTGAGTGAGGTAGTATTAAAGGGTCATAGCATAGCCGACGTAGTGAGGTACGCCACTACGGGCAGCGCGATTTACATAAGGGGTAAAAATTCTCTTGTTCAGAATGCGCAGCCTCTAATTATAGTAGATGGTGTTCCATTTTCCGGATCATTAAGTGATTTTAATGCCGCTTCCATAACCGAAGCTATGGTATTAAAAGGTGCCGATGCCACTGCTATCTATGGCTCAAAAGCCGCAAATGGCGTGCTGATAATTAGCACCAAAGGAAAGATCATATTACCGGGAACTCCTGAACCACAGCCAATGGTACGTAAAGATTTTAGCGAAACAGCATTCTTTTATCCAAAACTATACGCCGATAAAAACGGACTATATACCTTTAGTTTTACCATGCCCCAAACAGCAACCGCATGGAACTGGAAGTTAATGGCACATACAAAAAGCGGTCTATTTGCATATGCAGAACGAAAACTAAATACACGCCTTGACCTGATGGTTCAGCCTAACATGCCACGCCTGCTCTATCAGGGCGATGAAATTGTATTGAAAAGCAGGATCAGCAATCTGGATAGTGCAACTATGGACGTAAAACTTAGCTGTAAGATAGAAGATGCCGTTACTGGTGAAGACCTGACTGCAAAAGTACTGAAAGAACCTGCCTTTAAAATAGTTAAAGTAGCCGGAAAGATAACTGAAACAGGAGGTTTTGCTTTTAAAGTGCCCGAAGGACAGCTGAATCCACTAACAATTGTAACCACTGTAAATGGAGGCGCACTGGCTGATGCCGAAGAGCACACGTTGCCGATACTGCCCAAAAAAGTGTTTATGCGTAAGCAAGTGCCCCTTGTATTTTCAAAGAAAGACAGTTTGGTACAGGCTCCTAAACTACCAGACGATGCAGATTTGTATGGCCTTAGTCTGTATGCAGATGCCAAGCCACAAGCAGCCTTAATCAACTCATTACCATTTTTAGCCAATTATTCCTTTAATTGTTCTGAACAGGTATTTAATAAGCTCTATGCCAGAGTAACCGCAAATCAGCTGATGCGTAATCAGCCTGAGCTTGCAAAATCATTTAAAATGCGTTCGCCGGATGCCATTTCAGATACTACGGAACGCAAACTTCCAGATGAACTTGCAGAAGCGGCCATGCCTTGGTTAAACCTGGCGAACCAAACCGCTAAGCAGCAAAAACAACTGTATCAGGTTCTAGATACCATAAGCAACAGATCCATAATTTCCGACCATTTAAATAAGTTGTATTCCATGCAAGATTTCTATGGCGCGCTTCCCTGGTTTGAGGGTGGAAAAAGCAATATTTGGATATCTAATTATGTACTAAGAGGATTTGGAAAGTTAAATCAGCAAGGATGGCAAGCGAACGACTATCAAAGGCATTCAATTTTCATCAAGAGGTTAATTACATATACCGATTCTTTATACGCTACAAACGGTACAGATGGTAATCTTTTTGGTGCCTACTCCCGGTCATTTTGGAAAAACGAGTATCCCCTTAATCCTGGTGTCATCAAAAAAATAAATACCACTCTTGAACTTGCCGAAAAAGACATCAACAATAAGCGCTTATATGATCAGGCTTTATGGATCATTGTTTCATTAAAATATACAACTCCAGATAACCAAATTTATAAAAAGGCCCTTGCCCAACTGAGTAACATACAACAACGGGCAATAAACGACGACCTAAATGGAATGCGCTGGAAAGAAATTTCAGATGGTGATGATTTGAGCCATTCAAAAGAAGAAACCATTGCAATGCTTTATGAGGCCTTTACACAAGCCGGGCAAAATACAAAGATTGCAGATGGGTTAAGCAAATGGATGCTGTCAGCCAAGCAAGATTACAGTTGGCGCACAACCACGGGTACTGCTGCAGCTATCGACATGCTTAAGGAGTCGGCAACAATAAAGACCAGTTTTGTGCCAGATTCTGTTTCTGCTCAGGTTGGTAATCAGCAGATGAACAGTTCAAATGGTCTTTTGGCTGGGCAGCGCAACCAATTCATCAGTCTTAACAAGGTATCTCCGGTAACGGTCTCAGCAAACAATACGGTTAGTGGTGGCATTACATGGCATTACTTCAGCGCTGAAGCGCAGGCCGATGATGCTAATAATAAAGTAAAGCTGAAGAAAACTTTATTTAATTATGATCAGCAGAAGAATGCGTGGGTTCCACTTTCGGATAAACCTATTTTAAAAATAGGCGAAAAAATAAAAATTGTGTTAACGGTAGAAACAGCAGTAAGCTTACGCTTTGTACAACTTGAAGATAAACGTGCAGGTGTATTTGAACCTTTGGACGGCAGTAGCGGTCAGCAATATCAGGACGGTACAAATTATTACAGGGCTGTAAGGGATGCCGGTCAGCAGCTGTTTATAGATCTACTACCCTCAGGCAAAACTGAATTTAACTATGAAGTAACTGTTACGCAAGAAGGAACTTTTAAAAACGGAGCAGCTATGCTTCAATGTCTTTATAATCCGGGTGTAACGGCCTACAGTAATGCAATGACAATTATTTCCAAACCTTAATATACATTATGGCATCAGATCAGAAATTTGTTGATTTTATTGTTGATCAAATACAAGGAGCGGGAACGATCAGCAGCAAGAAAATGTTTGGAGAGTACGGCCTGTATGCAGACCAAAAGATCTTTGCTTTGGTTTGTGACAACAAGCTGTTTATTAAAGCCACAGAAGCTGGAAAGCAGTTTATAAGAAGCGTAGTAGAGGCTTCTCCGTATCCTGGAGCAAAACCTAGCTTTCTGATCGAAGAACAAATTGAAGACCGGGAATGGATTAGTGAGTTGGTAAGGATTACAGCGGCAGCACTTCCAGAACCTAAGTCTAAAAAGTCCAGGAGTAAAAAGAACTAAGTAATTGATAATATTGCTATTTTACAATCATCAAATCATAGCGCTCTACCATGTACTTTAAAACCGTTCATTTTCCATCAAACCTAAATCACACTCAAGTAGAAGCTGCCCTAAGAAAGGCATCAATGAAAGAAACCATTTCTCTTGATTTTACATCTAAGAGTATCAACATTGGTACCGACAAGATATTTTGGGGTTTAGAGCGCAAGCGGAATTTAAAGTTTACAAGAATCAGAACTTCTTTCGAGTTCTTTCTGCCTAAACTAATCATTAATCTTTCAAAAAACCCTTCTGTCAATTTTTACAAAATCAGACCTGGGGCGTTATCAATTGTTGTCGCCGGATTATTATTTTTTGGAGTCTTCACTGGAATTCTTGGGGTCATAAAAGGCAGACCTAATATAGAATCGCTGATACTCTTTCCCGTCCTGATTGTTATTTACATTGCACTAACGCTATTTGAACTCAGACTAACTGCTTCCAGAGCAGTAAAGGTATTAAACCAGATATAATATATTTCAAGCGCTGCCCGCAATTGGGCAGCGCCTAACTGCTATTTCAGCGAATGAAAACCAATCTGGTTGCCTTCAGTATCTTCAGCGACACCACAGAAACCATATTCTCCAAGGGACATTTTTTCGGCAATCACCTTACCTCCTGCTGCTGTCACTCTTGAAAGCTCAACTGCACAGTCATCGGCATAAAAATACACCATCGTACCTCCTACTCCCGGTTTTCCCATTTCAGATTTACACAATGTGCCACTGCTTCCCGGTCCCATCATATCTGCGGGGAATGCAAGCATTTCAAAGTAACAAGGATCGTCTTTGTCTACTTTCATATTATCAGGAGGTGCCATTTCAGATAGTTGAATCTGCAATACCTCCTCATAGAATTTCTTAGCTCTGGCCAGATCGTTTACACTGATTTCGGTCCAGACAAATGGATTTTTAACTGTCATGATTCTAAGTTTAAAATGGATTAGTTCCATTAACACTAAGATCCTAAAATATAGCTTCAAAGATGAGGGGCAACTATGACAAATAAGCGGGTAAATTGTGTCAATACCCCTAAATAAAGATATAAATACTATCTTGGGCAATATTAAAACTCTTATATAATGCACACTTATACGCTCTCTTTAGAAGATGTAGTTACTTACAATCAATACAATCTATCTATAAAAAAGAAAAATGTTTTTCAGAAACTCAGGATCGTTGCATCTGTTTACTTTGTATTGCTTGGTGTCCTTTTTATATATATTACAAATTATATCATTGGAGGAATTTTTATTCTCTTTGGATTGCTATACCCACTACTAGGTGCAAAGTATGTGAAATGGGCATATACAAAAACTTTTAGAAAAGTTATCCTTACCGATTGTAGTGGTCTAATTAATGCGCCTAATACTTTTAGCGTAGCTGACAATAAAATTGTTATTCAAGATCAGGGGGGAATATTTTACTATAACCTATCTGCTGTTGAATCCATAAACGAAATCGCTACACATTTTTTCATCAAGTTTAACAATAGTGATGTAACTGTTGTTCCAAAAACAGAAACAGAACTTGCTCAGACAATCAGAACACTGATTACTGAACATAATCTGCGACATGTGGTTCAGTTAAATTGGAAATACTAATCCCAGGAGTCGTCTTAATGCGATCGTCTTAAAGCTATCATCTCAACGAAGGAGAGTATAAAAAAACAGATAGTGTTGTTAATTGCATTAATGTAAATTATACTACACTTTGCTGCAAAAACTAGTATCAGACCTTGGGAATCTCTCTATCCAGGCTTAGCAATATCGGGTGTCTAACAGACTTATTACTAGTGTCTCACTGGCATGTAACTTGTGTACACGGGTAAGCAACTCCAGTTTAAAGAGGCTTAACCTTTGTTTAAGATTTATATCTATTTTTTTGAAACTCGATCTTGGAGATTATTTGCTTTTCCACCGCAGGTTGTATAACATTGAGAATGAGGTTCGGGTCAATGTTAAAAGTATAGGCCAATCTAAAAACTTCTTAACAATTCTTCCCATATCCGCCCGCCCACATTTCAGCGATGGGATCACCGCTCTCTTCTTATTATAGTTTGAACTTATTTATTTTTAGGTTTGAATTCTTCTACCTTGCTATTCCTCCAATCACTTGGATGAAGCAGTTCCCTGATATCAACTCTTAAAAACTCGGCTATTTTATTTAAGGTTGCTACAGTTGGTTGATGTTTGTTATTTACCCATCTGGAGACTGTTTCTTTTTCCATTTTAAGAAAGTCAACTAAGTCCTTATTACCCGCACCTTTTTCTTTTAAAACTTCCCCAATCCTGTTGATCATAAATATTTTAAAATATTAGTTGACATTTAATATCAACTTTTGTATATTTGTTATTAGTTATTTATAGCGACAAATAGAGTTAGGGTAACCTGGCTTTAACGATGTCCCTCATGAAACGAAACCGTCAATCTTCGCATGAGCCGATCGTGAGTTCGCCATTTCTATTGGATATTTATATCTTTGATATACTATTCAATAGGGCGAATTTCATGTCAGTCTTTTGCGAGGCTCAAGCTAGCGCTTGGGTGGTTCTTGACGGTACCAGTTTCAAAAGCAGTGAAGTTCGCCCTATTGGTTTTTCCAATAAGGTTTTGTTACCAGCTTTTGTTGAGTACACATCGTTTTACATAAAACCAACCGTTTATGAGAACGAAAAAACTAAGCTCCGCCATTTATAAGTACCTCCAGGAGGCACTGCGCGGGTATTCCCTTAAACTCTTAATAAAGAACGTAATTTGTTCACCATCGTAAAGCGGGCTAGAAATTCCAAGTAAAAATATAGCCCAAAAGACCAGGGTCTAGTGTGTAGATAACACACAAAGTCCCAGCGGGTGGATTTAACTTGGTCCAGCCCTTTATTGCCGATTAAGCAAAGATGCATGTACTTAGGTTATCGCAATTACCAAGGTAGGTATCTTTTTTATAATTATCAATACGGATCCTTAAGGCATTAATTAAATGCCTTAAGCGCTGGTCTTTTTATTTTTCACCCCTTCGTTATTTACTTTATTTCACCTTATTATTCGATATATGAGCAGAGTAATTATACGAACATAAAGACAGGTGATGGTCCTAGCTTTTTGGTACGCTTGAGATGGTACCTGCGAAAGCCCTTCTTTATCAAATCTGCAAAACGATTTTGACCTAGCTACAAAAAGTGTTGCAACATACATCAAAGCAATGAAATTAACGATGCAAAAAAAAATCGCGAGCACAGAAAAGTAAACTTGGGTCAAACTGAACATTTAAACTAATGAGGACGAACTAATTCAGAAACCTGTGGAAGAAAATAACGCAATCTAGGAAGAATTAGACCGAGTTATATAGCATTAACATGAAATCAAATAACCAAATATACTATTGTAACCTGTTTACAATGACAGGTCTAGTTCATCTCAATTTTCATTCAAATCCCAATATAAGGAATCGCTTATGAGAGCAGAAACGATCTACAACGAGAAGACCTTTTATTTCACAAAATTCAGTCAAGGTGATGAAAAAGGATTAGCGTATTTCTATAACCGCTTCTACCCTTCTTTATTCTATAAGAGAAGGCGCTACATTAAAGATGACACCAATGCGGCCAGCATCGTCAGCGAGGCATTTCTACGCCTCTGGCTAATCAGGAACAGCATCACAGACCCCAACCACATTGAAACCTTCTTGAATGACACCACCATCGAAGCCTGCAAATCCTATTACAAAACTTCAAGTCACAATTTCCAGCGGAACATGCTCCGGCTTGATGAGATCGAAAACTACCAGGAATTTATGGGAGGCTATGATCCTGAAGAGGAATTAGATCAGGATAACATCTTCTATCAGGAAGAACTCGACGAACGCCTAAAGTTACAATTGCAGCAAGTTGAGGCAGTCATTCCCAACCTCACTGAGAATCAGCAACTGTTTATCAAGCTCTGCCTGAAATACGCTTTCAACTATGAGCGTATTGCCTGGCATATTGGTGGCATCTCTGATTATCAGGTAGCCAGCACGGTTGAAAAAACACTCGAAACCTTAAAGTCCATTCTGACCAGCTCACAAAAACTGGAGGCTACAGGAAAGACCACCAAATTCAAGTTCGAAGGCGACCTCTGTGAAGAACAATCCAGGATCCTGCACATGCGCTACGAACTCCAGTACAGCTTTGAAGAGATTGCCAGACAAATGAATTTAAGTCAGCAGCACATTCAACGGACCTTCGCTCAGGCCTGTACCAAAATCAAAAGAATTAAAAAATAAGGTATGGAAAAAGAGACCATGATCCTAACCCGTAAGATCCAGCTGCTGATTGATTCCGAGGACAAAGAAGTGATTAAGGCAGCAAAAGATCAGTTGTACAGCTGGCAGCGGATTTGTTTCCGTGCAGCCAACATGATCATGAGCCACCATTTCGTCCAGGAACAGGTCAAAGATTTTTTTTATTTAACAGAAGAAATCAAACTTAAAATCGCTGATGAAAAGAAGGAAGAGAATGGCATTTTAAAATCCTCCCGGCAAAACACCACCTACCGGCTGCTCTCCAATCATTTTAAAGGACAGATTCCTACAAATATTCTAAGCTACCTAAACAACACCCTGATATCCTCTTTTAACAAGGAAAAGGTGGCCTATTGGAAAGGTGAAAAGTCGCTCAGGAATTATAAAAAGAATATCCCTCTGCCTTTCGGGGCGGAAGTTATTTCAAAGCTGAGCCATACGCCCGATGGACGAAATTTTTGCTTTAGGCTGTTTCAGATTCCATTCAGAACTTATTTGGGTAAAGACAGATCAGATAAAAAAGTTTTATTGAACAGAGTACTGAACGGCACACTAAAACTCCGGTCAAGTCAGATCCAGCTGGATCAGGGTAAAATCTTTTTGCTCGCAGCCATTCAGATCGAAAGGGAGCAACATCATTTGGATACCTCAGTTATTGCTGAAGCGTCTTTATCTATTGAACACCCCGTTACTGTTAAAATTGGCAGCCATGAACACACCATTGGTAACAAGGAAGAATTCCTGCACCGGAGACTAGCCATACAGGCGGCGATCTACCGGGTAAAGAAGGCGGTTACTTTTAACCGGGGTGGCCATGGACGGAAGCGAAAAAGGAAAAGCCTGGAAGACTACCAGCATCAGGAAAGAAAATATATTGACTATAAACTCCATGTGTATAGCCGCATGCTGATAGACCTCTGTGTAAAGCATGAGGCGGCAACCCTTATCCTGGTCAATCAGGAACTAAAGGAGGAAATAGCGAAAGAAGACCCTTTTTTATTGCAGAACTGGAGTTATTACAGCCTGAAAGAAAAAATTGCCTATAAAGCTGACAGAGCAGGCATTCAGCTAGTAGTTGAATAGAAGTATCAGGCTCAGGCCTGTCCTAATGGTGATAAGGTTAGTTCTTTGAAAAGAAGACATTTAATATGGAGGCTGCTTGTGCAGCCATAGGGTGAGGTTATTTTAACACTCACTGAATTGCTTAGGTACAAATGTCAATTAGTTGACATCACCTATTTTGAAAGCAATGCGCAATGCTCTATTGTAATTCCGTTTCAGAATTGCATGTTCTCCGGGCATTACAAAAACGTAGATTCTGGTAATTGGTTAGCTCAGTTTGATAGATATGCCATCCAGGAAGGTTTATCTTTTCGAATGCCACGGATACCAGGCTGTTTGTATAGAAATAAATAAAAATAAGAGGCTGCTTGTACAGCCATAGGGTGAGACTGAAACCGTGCTCACTAAGTTCCTGGCAGCATTTGGCAGTGTCATTTGCCTGCTCCATAGCGAACATACCATGCCGGGGTAGCTTATTTCCAATCCCCTTGAATAGATTAGATCAGGAAAAAATTAGCATCAGAGGTTGCTTATACAGCCATAGGGTGAGGCAAAATGTACTCACTAAGTCTAAAAGACAATACAACCACCATGGGCTCTATTGCATTCTTGAAAGTTAGACTGCCGCGGTGCCAGATTCAATTGAATATCATTTCAAATTAGAATGATTGTTTCAATAAAACTTTTGAGGCTGCTTGTACAGCCGTAGGGCGAGGCAAATTATGCACTCGCTAAATTTAATTATTAATACAACCGGTGGGTCCTCTTGTATTATCAGGGCTAGAATGGTAGGTTTGGATTGATAAGTATGCCATTGGGATGGCTTATCTTTTTCCAATACCACGAAATAACGGGCTGTTTATATAGAAATAAGAGCTGCTTGTACAGCCATTGGGTGAGACTAAAATTTTACTCACTAAGTTCCTGACAACATTTGGAAGTGCCATTTGACTGCTCCATCGCAAACATGCCATGTCGGGGTAGCTTATTTCAAATCCCCTTGAATATATTAGATGAGCAAAAAATTAGCATCAGAGGCTGCTTGTACAGCCATAGAGTGAGTCGAAATATGCACTCGCTAAATTTGATAAATATACAATAGATGGGCTCGCTTGTGCTATTGGGAATAGATCCGTAAGCTTCTTTTAAGATATATACCAACGGCGGGCAGTTTGTTGTTTTTCAGTTAAAGGGGACAACAGGCAGCTAATTAAAACTAGAGGTTGCTTGCACAACCCTGGGGTGCGCCAAAAATATACGCACAGAATCCAACAGATGATATCCTCTCGGACTTATGTTTTAATATAATTATGCATTATAAATAAAGTAATTGGGGCTGCTTCTACATCCAAAGGATGAAATAGAAATGTACTCACTAATATCTGCGGAGCCACGGGTGTGAAAACTTAAATTGGTTTCATGAGCTTACAGAACTGACGGAATCCTATTAGAATTAAAGTTATTCAACCGACTATTTACACTCCTGAATTGACAATACGAAGTAAAAACCACACCACTCTGTAAACACCGAAGCAAAAAAACCACGTTTTTTTGCAGGCCACTAAAAGCGGGATTGCCCATATTTTTTAGTCCATAGGCAATATGTGACCTAGCCTTATTAAAGGTAATGCTAAGCTGATAAGGATATTCGGTATTCAAATTACCCCCGATCAGCTTCACGCCATTCATCAATCCTCTCTGGTGATTTGAAGTGTTACTTGTTTTGGCAATTCATTGGTAGCTAAAATAATAGTTATCTCCCCCTCCTTCTTCAAATTAAAAGACATATCAAACCGTCCACTAATTGATTTATCGAGTTTACAGTTACTGAGCATATATTTTTGCAACTTATTTTTATCGTCGACTTTCATAAGCTTGATAACCAAAACTTCACCCAACATATCCCTGCTATCACAATCTGATGATCTCGTTGCTGTCTTCGGTCTGTCTAACAGGGCAGATTGCGCACTGGCTTTTTGGCCAGCAGCAACGATACCAATAAAACCATCGCAGTAATCAACCACCTTTTCCACTGAGGTTGATAAACTGGCAATGAAGCCACCACCTGATCCTTGATAAAGCGACCGTAGAAACCCGCTTAGTTTTCCTACATAGTTTTGATGAAGTTTTAAAGGCATCTATTGATGAGTAGGTAAGTGAGCACCATGAACAGTGATCCCAATATTATCCAAACCAGCCCCCGCATCATTGCATGATAGTATTCAGGCGCTCGTACCTGTTCGGGGAATAAAGTAAACCTGATCTGCCTGATGATTGGCTTTGGTCCTTTTTCTATTGCCTGATTAATCCCAACAAATCCTTTGAGAATGGCCAGATTGACCTCAGAGAGGTCGGGCCGTGGCGCTTTGACTTCTATAGTATCGTACTTACGCTCAAAGGTTGCGATTAACGCCTTACTTTCCTCGATCAGGATATTGAGTTGATTGTCTTTGTCCGCTAATTTCTCTTCCAGATCTGCTATTACTTTTTGCGTTTTCTTGCCCTGCTCCGCTAACTCTTTCAAAATTTCCGTGAATGAGGTTTCATCTAAGTCCATAAGAATTGATTTTAAATTGATCTTCCTTTAGTTTTTTTACGTGCTAATTTTTCCGTTATCCCCGGCTGTTGCCATCTCATTTGCGCATGTTTTTGCTGCTCAGCAATCCCGCGCTGCTGGATAAGCTGAGCAGTGATATTTGCTAGGCTACGCCCGAGCTGGCTTCCCTTGAACCTGACCAGCTTTTTGTCGATGAAGGCAATGCCCCTCCCCAGTTCAACTTGGTAACCCTGCTTTTCCATTCTGATCTTTAGCGCCTCAATTGTATCTGATTTGCTAATCGCAGCTTCCAGCTTTTCTCTGAGCAGTTCCTTTCTGTTATCTACCCTTTTACCTATGGCCATCCGCTCCGTGGGTGTCAAAAACCGGTTGGGATTTAAAACAGGGGTCAGTTTATACCTTTTTTCCATTTCCCGGCAAAATTGCGCCATTCGTTTATAGCTGTTGTGATCGCTGGCTGTCCTACCATCATAACCGACCCGGTTAGCCACAATGTGGATGTGCTCGTGAAGGGTGTCTGAATGGGTAATGACGATAAACTGATTTTGGTCAAATCCAAACTCTTCGGACATGGCTACGGCGATGTCTGCCTTTTGTTGTTTGGTCAGCAAGGCGGCATCGGCATAGGCAAAGCTAAATGAAGCATGAAGGACTGGCTTTAACAGCTTTGGATTAAGTCTCCTTACTTCTACCAGTTGTGTGACCACCTGATCCATGGTGCCAAAGCAGTTGTTATAATAAATCACTTCAGCCTGTTTTTTGACCATTTCTTCCAGCTGAAGTTCTTCGCTTTCCTGCAATCGGCCCTCATGCAGGTAGCGAAGGCAACCCCGAAAGTTTCTACCCGTGGTTATTTTCCCGATCATTTTAAATAAGCCTTTATTTCTTCTACAATTCGTTGCACTGTCCTCATTTGCTGATTGATCAGGGCCTTGTCCATCACGTTCAGGTCCTCAGCTGAATTGCGTTTGCGGGCAATCAGGTTGAGCATGGCAGCGATGTGGTGGAGTGTACCTGTAAATTGAAGTACCTCTTTGGGAAGGGTTTTCAATTTTATCTTCGCCGCCCCCTTTAGACCAAGCTCCCGGAGGTAAACGGAAACGCTCGTGTTCAATTTTCTGGCGCTATCCTGAATCAGTTTCTTTTCAATGGTATTGCACCTCACTGTTACATTAATATTCTTTTTTTGGGATACTTTGGGGCGTCCTCTTTTCTTCCTATTATCACGCTGATTGATCATGACAGATGCTATAATTGTTCAAGGATTTATGAATTCACTCATTTAATAAATGGCGAGGTTTACCCATAGCATATTCCTGCTATCTTTTCTTGGGGAAGCACACCTTTAATACGCAGGTCCTATAGCGTACCTGCTGAAATCTTCAGCAGTTTTATGATTGCTGAACTGCGAAGCCATTGCGTGATGGTTAAATCACCTGATTTGATGGTCTTTTTGATCTCCTCTATAAATTCAGACTTGAACGTCAGGAGCTCCGGTTCGGTTAAGATTTTGATCTGCATAATTGTCTCTGCTTTTAAATTTACAGGGCAAATTTGAATAACAGAACAGCAGAACCGATGACCACCGGTTTAGTGTGGTCATATGCGACAGACGAACCTTAGCTATTTTTTGTTTGGAGTTATAGGTACGATTTTGAAAAATTTCTGTTCGGGCTTAATTTCGGTTCCTTTAGAGGTAACATCATCTTTCTTGCCCACATAATAATTCCGAAGTGTTTCAACAGGTATATCATCGCCACCATCGGAGAAATACTTGCTGATCATTCTTGGATAAACGATCTGATGGTCGCTCAATATCAACTTTCTGCCAGAAGGTAATTCCAGTTTTTCGATCTGTTTGAACAGATCAATGAAAGTAGCGACATAGCCTTCCTCGACCCTAATCTTTTGACTGACTTCAAATACCTTTAATTCATCCAGACGAGCCTGGAGTTCTTCAATCAATTCCTTCTGATTTTGTATGATATTTTCTTTCTCTTCAATGACAATATGGGATGGCCTTGCATTCCACTCGTCTATACGCTTCAGGTACTCTTGAAACTGTTGAAGTTTTTCAATACTCAGCTTGTGCATAGCATGGCTGCTTGAAAAGGGATCCTGCATCTCGAAGTGCCTGATCCTATTTTGTACGATCTGCCACACGTGACGAAAGAAATCCTCTTTACCTGTGAGATTGCGTTCAAGGGCATAGTTTAAATGATAGTTATAATAACGAGGAAATTCCTCTTCTTTAATTCTGTAAATCTTAAGCAGAAAGTGGTTATCATCATAGCTATACCTTAGCCCCATGAAGGTTCCCAGATCGTAGGGATGAGCAGAAAAGGAAAAAGATTTTCTGGGCTTGAAGTAACTTGTTTTCATTGGCAACATTCTGAATAAAGCTAAAATAAGATTTTTTAAAAAAAATCACGATTCATCATATCAGTACCGGCTTAACGCTTTCCTGGTTCAATATCTAGTCAGATAAGATTAATTGGTTAGTTGTCCTTGCGATATCCTGTTATTAAAACAGCACAAGACATAAGAGCTGTACCTATCATTACGAATCCCAAGCTTGAATTTTGATCATTAGCAGGATTTGTTTGAACACCTACAAATTCAAAACTTTCTCTATAATAAATACATTTCATCTTAATACACTTATCCTCCACTAAAACATTCCAAAAAATTAAATTATTATAATAATTATTAAAAATATAACTTTACATTGTCTGTTACTGGTGCTCCGAAAAGAACTGTGAACAGCAAAATTACCTTAACTTAGCGCAAAAAATATCATCTAGTGTTCGAATTTTTTAAGGCATATCAAACAACTATTAACGACAAGGAGCTTACCATACTGGAAAGCCATGCCAGGTTCAAAAAACAATATCTGCTGCAGGGAGATGATGTATTTATCTTATGTTTGTAATCTCCGCTCTCAAAAAAGAAGGAACTTTTCGATGCAACAAACTATTCATAAAAATTACAAAATTGCCGCCTACCTAATCTTTTCAGCATCAGCAGTTACATTAATAAATCATTTTCTTCATTACGCTGATAATATTGCCACAGGTACTCTGGCACTCGAAACAACACTCTTAATTGCTATTTTGGGGTATTTTGCAACGCTAGGCAAGGATTGGCTGAAGTGGGTTCTTACTTTTATCACTGTAATTAGTGTGTTTGCATTACAGCCAATTTTAAAGGAATTTGATACTTATCCAGTATATGGTATACTAAGTGTTATTGCTTGTGTTCTACAGATCATAGCCATGCCATTTTTGTTTTTGGCGCCTAAGGAGCGCTAGTAAATGACATTTAGATCAAACTTTTTCTATTATAAGCTCACTCGATCCTTCTTCCAGTGAGTTTAATTCATCAAAATGCATATGATGATTCTTGGGTACATCATCCTGCGCTAAATATAATAAATGATTAGCCATCGAAATAAGCCCTTCCTTATTGGCTTTAATAAGAACTGCATCTTTTTTTATTGCTATACTTAATTCAAAACCATCAGTCCATAGATAGGTTATCCCTGTATCTCCATTATATTTAGGAATTTCAATTTTTACTTCCATAGATTTTTTTTGATTAGCTTGAATTTGATTCTAAAATAATGTTTTTTTAAGAGTTAGTGATCATCGTTTGATCAGGATTCGGAAGATGCTATTTATTATTATATTAGAATCATGATTAAAAAACTGCTCTCGGTACTGTTCATTCTCGCATTGTTGGGATGTAATTTAAGTTTAGTAAAGAAAAAATCAGTGGATCCTGCAGAGATGGGCAGGCAAAGAGAACAGGCATCAGCTGAGAGAAACAACGACAATTTGGGAAGCTTTATCGATGTCATAGACTTCAACGTTTATAATGCCGATTCCGAAGATGGTGATACTTCTAGCATAAGCATCGCAAATCCTGAAAAGGATCTTCCCCACCTACAAAATCCAGAAGAAACCGTAATAAGCCAGCACTCTGTCACTATAATCATTGATTATCCTTTAACCAACGAATATAAATTCGATCTCAGTTCAGATACTGGTTTTACAAGAGTGCATTTGCTTAATGAGATCAATAAAGCTTACCGTAAAATATACGCAGAGGAAGAAGCTAGCGCCACTATTAAAACTATACCAATAGAAAAAAGAAAAAAATTAATTAACCGTAATGACACTAATGGTAAGTATGGAATTTGGGGTCACGACATTGAAGATCTTATGTTGGCACAAATAGAAATCTATGAGACATCGGATAAAAAGCTAATTCTGGCGCTCATAACGGAGTCTTAATTTCATAATAGTTTTTCGCCCCAGGCAGTTACAACCAAGGTTCTTTCTCCTCCATAATCACGGTGCTCGCAAAGATATATCCCCTGCCAAATTCCCAATGCAAACCTTGCGTTACGAATGGGTATAGTTACTGAGCTACCCAAAATTGACGATTTTAAATGGGCAGGCATATCGTCAGAACCTTCATAATCATGCTCGTAATCCGGATCATCTTCTTGAACCGCCTTATTAAAGAAAGTTTCAAAATCTTTCCGAACCGTCGGATCCGCATTTTCATTAATAGTAAGAGAAGCAGAAGTATGCTGAATAAACACCTGGCAAATCCCGGTTTTTAATAATTTGATTTCTGGCAAGGCCTTTTCTACTTCATCAGTAATCAGGTGAAACCCTCTTTTCCTTGCCCGAAGCGTTAATATTGTTTGAAAGATTTCCATAAATTATGATTTCACGTTAGATTGATAAGGATTATTTCAAGAAGCACTGCAAACGCTAATTTCATGCTTCTATGAATTTGATCGTAGTAAGATAATGATATGTCCAAGTAAAAATATACTGCATTACGCATTTTCGTAACGAACACACTTTTAGAAATACTTAAAACAGTTTTGATTTACAACAAATACATGTAAATTAACTAAATAAACCTCGCCCTCATTCAATGAAAGAAAATCTTTTCACAGGCAAAGAGAAATATGTCTCTAAAAAAAGTATCTCCACCCTTGGGGAATATTTCGATCATATTGAATATGCTAGGACCCAGATTTTTCAAAATGAACATTTATGGTATAGAGGACTAGCAAATAACAATTATAAATTACTTCCTAGCTTATACAGAATAAAAGATTATTCCTTTGAGGACGAGGTGAAAATTCGTAATGAGTTCATTGATAAAGCCAAAGGCTTTGTTAAATATAGTAATTTGACAAATTACGAATGGTATTTTCTAATGCAACATTACGGGTTACCCACAAGGTTGTTAGATTGGACAGAGGGTTACCTTATTGCATTGTTTTTTGCTTTAAGATTATCTCAAAATGACAATGTTCATATAAACCCTTGCATATGGATAATAAGTCCAAGTAAACTAAACAAGATCACAGTCGGATTAGATAGAATAATTAGGACAGAAAAAAGTCAGGAGAATCAGGATTTAGAATTATCTGCACAATATTTAAACTTTAGAAAAGATGCTAATGATATAAAACCAATTGCAATTTCTTCAACTTATTCTAATGAACGCATTCTTAGGCAAAAGGGATGCTTCACTGTTCATGGAACCGAAATTAGAAGTATAGATAGTATATTTAGAGTATCTAAATGCACAGACATCGTCCAGATTAACATTGCCAGAAAGTCAGCTGATAAGATAAATAGAGAATTAGAGTATGCTGGCATCAGTGAATCCTCGATATTTCCAGATCTAGAAGGTTTAAGCAAAGAAATTAAACACAGGTATAATATGTGATATTCCAATGTTGTTGACTCCTACTTTATTTTCAACAATAAAAATACCTAGAAGAAAATAATTAAATGGTCCCAGACTGTATATTTCAATGAATGTGACCCCACCATTTCAATTTATGATGGCCGCCTGAATGGCTTGAAAAAAGTAGATCTTAATTGACCTTGTAGATTCCGAAGATAATGAACTTCCAATATCCCTTCAAATCCCTTGATTTCGACAAGTACTTGAGTCCATCGAAAATAAGCAGTTTTAAGCGACACTAATCCAATAGCTCACTCTATATCAATTGACATAGAGATAACCTTTCAGAGCGCTCCTAAACACCGAAATCAAACAACTGGATTCCCCATATCATTATCCAAAAATCGGCCTTTGGAGATCAAAAGCGCCACTTTCGTGTGTATTAGCCGGATCAGCTTAGAGGATAAAAAAGCGTCAGTTTGAAGGGTACTTCATGCACACTATTGTTGAAACTCCCACCTATTAACCTGATCTTCAAATTTGGATCCAGTTTCATTAATGAAATCAATTGTTGTATTTGAGAATTGGATTGTTCCCCTTCTAATTGAGCATTATCAGTAAAGGAAATAAAGCGATTTTTATCTTCATCGTTTGACGGTTTAGCAGAAGACAGTTTGCCACTTAAAGATTGTCTGGTGGAAGATGTTTTTCTCGGCACAAAAGTACTTTTTGGTTTTTTAGAATCATTTAATTTATCCATTACAAAGGGACAACATCTTATAACCTCCTCCGGCTTCTCTTTCTCAAATTGAGCTTGGTTTAAGTAAAACTGCATAATAGAATCAAGTTCTTTTGTGATCCGTTCTTTTCCAGAACTGCCAGTTTCAAAGCTGTAATCAACGTCAGTTTTTATGATCAGAACGCAGAGCATCACTACAACACCGAGAGTAACCATCACCAGTCCTGGCGAATTACTATTAAAAGAGACCGATCCGACATCCTCCTTGTTAACATTAATTGCATAAGACAGGTTAAAAACTTTTATCAAATACAAAGCACCTGTGAAGATTAATAAAAATCCTACAAACATTGCTGAAGCTTTCATATTAGAAAAATCCTTAGCCCTGGAAAAAGCCAGCAAAGTAGAATAATTTCCAGCCTTCTCGACCTCGGATTTAGGCGCCTCTTTCAGTGCTTGGTTAATTACTGTCTCATAAGAAGAGTTTAAAGAATTTAGATTTCTAAGCAATACCGTACCAATGATGGCTAGAATAATGACTACCACTGAAACCAGAATATAATCAATGAGATGTAAGAAAATCCTCTTACTCTTTCCGGTATTTGAATCCGCAGGATCTTTTTCCATTAGTTATAACTATAAACGCGTAATATTTTTACAACAAACAGCAACAAAAGTCTTATTTGAACAAATTACTTAGGATCGAAAAATCCACAGAAGCTCCAAAGGCCCAATCTGTTCTCCAATCTACATTCTGGTAAAGATTATATTGATCTGAAGTCAGGTTTGTTTTTTGGAACTCAAAACCATCTGGTGCATTGAAAACATTTACCTTTCCGTAATGGCCACCTACAAAAATACTTCCTCCTCTAGCGAACTCCCAGTTTAGTCCAAAGAATAAATTCTGGAAAATCTTATCATTTAGCCCAACCCCAACTGTCGGATAAATACGTTCCCAAACCGGACGCATATACAGATAGTCTTTTGAATGCAACTGAAAATCAGCAACGGGATTATTGATATCTGTAAGCTTACCTTGGCTGATCTTTTTCTTGTCTAGATAATATTTGATAATTGTTATCGGAGAAGTATAAAGTGTGGCTAAAACGGTCCCGAAGCCCCTATTATTACCTTCTGTTTCTTTGGCCACCTTCAACGCATCATTCGCCGGATCATTCACCAAACTGTAAGTAGGGTTCTTCAATTTCGTATTTAATAAACCTACACTAATGCTGGTAGTAAAGCTTTTAGTCATCGTAATAGTATAATTTAATCTTGTGGTTATTGCACCGTTCTCAAAACGTCTGATCTCGAAATCAATGTTCGAATCCGCGGTCTTGATCAAGATAGAGTACTCTGCAAGGACCGGATCCGCCCCTCCATTAAGCTCACCTTCATTTGTTTTCCCATTCTCTACCCTACCACCACCCGTAAAAGTTCCGCCTGTTACATTAATGCCGTAAGAAACTTTTTTCCCAAGATTCTCGACATTATAGATCACATGTACAACATACTGCATCTCAGGTATTCCCTGAGGAATGGTCGTCATGATCGGACTGCCCATCTCATCTAAGAAAATATGAACATAGTTTGCCCCCCCATAAAGATAATCCTTGCCATTTAATTTTGAATTGATTAGCAACCCATAAGGTGTAACCTTAAAAGTCTTGTTAGTAGCCCCATAATTTTCCTGCACATAATTTAAATATGAGGTGTTCGCCAACGCAATTTTATGTTGATCTCCAACATCAGGATCTCCAGTCAGTTCAATAGTATAGGTATCGCCCCCCACAGGATCAGAAAGCTCAACTTTTTTTGCTTCATTGGGAATTTCATAGGTATAGGAATCATTAGGAGAATCAGCAAAAGGAATGCTGTGCTCGGCGGTGGTTCCGCCATTAGCTCCAAGTGTGAATTTACCGGTCCCTTCCGATACCGGAGTTCCATATCCTTTTAGCAATACTTCCGAAGTGCCGGAGGCTGCAATTTTCCCTGTTCCCCTAAAGAAAACACCATTGACAACTTTCGTATTGATGTCATATATTCCGGGCGCAGTAGAAGTAATAGAAACTTTAATTGTATTGCTCTCATCTAAGGTAATGCCCTGTACATACATTCCTTTACTGGCCGGAGTTGTGATATTAGTAATCGTCGAAACAGTCTGTTTGCTCCCATCAAAAGGTATAGGGCCGATGTTTACACTTGTTCCAATTTTAAAAGTGAAGTTACCAGCATCTATTGGTGTACCTAGTGATTTAAGTATAACATCCCTTTGACCAGCCTTCTCAACAAAACCAGTTGTGAAAAACTGAATTCCGTTCACAACATCGGAGGTGATTGTATAAAAACCTGTAGACTTGAATACTACCTTCATTTTAACGTTATTGTCATCCGTCATTGCCGTTCCTGCTGTATAGTTGCCGTCTGTTGTAAACGAACCTGAAACAATTGTCCATAACGCTGTTCCAGATTTTTCCTTACTCGCATGTGGTTTGTTCTCAATCGCAGCCACATCATCAATCTTCAAGTTGTAAGCATCTGGTCCATTGATCTTGATCGTCATCCCATTTGCTTTTGGAATTGATATCGTTTTGTTTTTTATTTCCGAATCCTTGATATCTTTATAATTTGCACCATCTGCAGAATAAGAAATGGTCTGAGCTTCTACCGTAGAAAAAATAAATAAAAGCACTGTTAGTCTGAACAAAAGTTTTTTTCTCATGATTGTTTGATTATGGTAAGTCAAAAGCTGTTTGAATGGTAGGAAAAGGTATTACAAATGAATATTGAAGGTTTTGGTCTCGACCGATGATAATGCCAACAATTCTTCCTGATTCAGGTTCATAAACCGGGCTGCCAGAATCTCCTGGCTGTGAACAACAAGGATGCAAGGCTATTATACTAACTATCGTCTGTGGCCCAAAAGGATAGTTAAATGTCTTTGAGGCAGTAACCGAAACTATAGCACTATTTTTGAATCCAGAGACCGCACCCAACATCCGTACTGGTATGGGTATATTAATAGGCTGGGGCGGAAAGATCAAAGGATCCTGTATGCTAAAAATATCATGCCTTTCATTAATCAAATCAAACAATTGCTCGGGAATAAGCGCAATCGCAGCATCAATACGATGGTCGATCACCCCACTACGGAAATAAGCTACCGGCCTTAACTCATTATTGACCATTGAGTTGATATCAGGTCTGGCGTTTATATTAATAGGTTTATCAATAATTACATGTTGATGAGGCAAATAGGACCAGCCCAACACATGCATGTTACTCAACAAATGAGGCCGGTCATCCTTAAAAACAATGAAACCCATTGATCCTCTTTTAGGCACATTGTCGAACTGCATAACATTTCTTCCAGGAGCGATATGTTGCAGTTCAGATTCACCAGTAAACACGATGTCCGTAGGCACTTTTTTTTCTACGCCCTTATAACTGACCAGAATCCTTTTCGGGATCCGCTCAGTAGCTTGGATTAAATCAGTCTTCACTATAACATGAAAGATAATAGCATATCTGGTCGTCTCAATACCATTAACCTTTTTTCGACCAATATGAACACCTGATATGTTCAAAAACTGCGTCCTCCATTCCTCATAGTTTTCCGATGCATACTTTATCAAAAAACCAAAAAATGGGTTCTTATTGAAATGTTTGGGAAATGGATTTTTTTTCACGAGAGCAGAGTTTAAATTGTGGCTAGCTTTAAAATGTTAATTGATAAATTGCGATTTTCTATGATGTTTGTCCCTCAGCCTGCTAAAGTCCCAATCGGAATATCATAAGACTGACTGTCCTGAGCAGCGTAAGTAATCGTTGAAGGAAGTTCTGAGCTATATAGCGGGTCATCAAGGTGAATTTTATCAACCTTAAAAACAATTGCATTTACTTCTCTTTGATCTTCAATAATTTTCTTCCCTATATTGACATCTAATAAACTAAAAGTTTCTTTCCATTCTGGATACTTAGTAGCTATGGCCTCTTGCAAAATAGCTTCAGGAATATCTGCTGCTGGTGCTACTGCCGGTTCATCTGCAACACCCGGTGCAATCGGTAATTCTGCCGGTATCTCTGCACCAATATCTGCACCGCTTCCGGTAGATTCAGGATCGGTATCCCCTACTGATGCTCCATTATTTCCGTTTGGATCGTTAGGATCATTTGGATCCTTTTTAGGATCGCTGCTCACAAGCTTTGTTTTAGCCCATTCCCAAATGTTATCACTAAAAACTGCTGAAATAAAGCATAGGAAAAGGATGACGTATGGATTAATTTTGTCTGAACTTGTTGTCGTAATCAAGGAGAGCCCTCCTTTTAGAGAGAGGTATACAACTAATGCGGCAGAAAATCCTCTCACTAGAACAACAAGAATCTCATAGTAGATTAATCCATCTGTACGAATATTATCTATATTAACGTTATTAAATCCCGGCTTACTAAATGCACCTAGAACAGCACCAAAGAGTGCAAAACCCACTAAGCCGATAATAATGGCTATATTTTGTGACTGTGCATCCATCGCCCAGCGTGCGGGAAAAAAGGCACCCATTCCAGAATTCTTCATTTGAAGTGGCTCCTTAACTTCTTTGGGTACAAAAGCCAAGAACAAGATATTAAGTTTAAGTTTTTCTTTCCTGGTGACCTCATGATTAGGAGATTTATCATTGAGTGCAATAGCGAATAGGTTGGAAATTTGAATAATTGCACTCTGATAAGTATTGAATACCTCTTGTTTAGTTTGCTTACAGAGCTCAGAATAATTAAGCACAATCTTGCTTGCATAAGCATCTTTCTTTATCTTGCCTAATACTCCTGCATTTTCATAAAGCTGCTTGCAATGTTCTGCCTGATCTTTAATGCTTTCCATTACATTCCGCTTATTCATGTTAAATCTTGCATCAATTGTTTCTGACTTGTTATGATAGCCTAATAGTACAGATATACTGTCGAACTTCAATTTCGTATTAGAATCTATGCTAATATCATTGAGATAAGCCAAGGTAGGCTTCGTCTGGTCATCAATCCGTTCATTTAGCTTATAAAAGTCATCTTTCTTATAACCGGCCTCTTCTTCCAATAGAGGAAGGGCTATGATTGCAGAAATGGAAAGATATATCCCTGCCAGAAGAAGGATTAATGCTGTTGTATTTCGAAATAAGACAGTTGACTTGTTCATAATTTGTTGCTTTAACCTACAAATTTACCCCACAATATATCTGGGCGCTCGAAGACAGTGGGTAGTGTCTCCTGTATAGCGCGTTTTTCAAATCTTCTGGAATTACCTGAACTACAGTGAACGACTTTTGACATCTTTCCACCAGTGACTTCCGAAACAATTCCAACGTGTCCTATCTTTTCCAAAGCTCCATAAACAACGATACAACCTGGTTCAGGTACGCTGAGTTTATCAAATATTCCACTCGTCGCTTTTACATCTGCTTCCATTGAATCTGTATAGATCCATCCACCGAAATTTTTATAAAAGGGACTCTTAGTCTGTCTGGATAGCCCTAGTACCCAGCATACAAATCCGCTGCAATCACAAAAACCATCAGATGAAGGTTTGGTAAGTGTGGGTAACATTCCACCTGCGCCAAGCCGGTAGTCAATAGCACTACCTATGACTGAACGCGCCCTTGCTACTAAACTGTTGGCGGAAGTGGGTGCGGTGAATGTGGCATTTGGGGGAACGTCCTGTATATTGGGAACTTGCAGTTCCTGACCAATAAACAGACGGTTAGGATCTGTGATATTGTTTAATATGATCAAACTACTGATTGGAACGCCAAACTTTGTGGCAATCCTGCTTAGGGTATCTCCCTTCACTACCGAGTATATCATAACAATTAGTTTTAGATCTGATTTATACCAAGGTCACGAATTGACTATTTAAAAAAAATAGCTAGCGCTAGTCATTTTACACTGAGAATCAAGCTTTTAATTCAAACCTAAATGATTGCAAAAGCCACGGCAAATTTTATCAGCTGGGACAAGCAAGTCACTTCTAGCTTGTGAATAATGTTTTTACGGTGGTTGTTTACGGTATGAATAGATAGAAACAGACAGTTTGCAATTTCGAAACTGCTTTTACCTTCAACAATAAGACGGATTACTTCCTTCTCTCGAATGGTAAGCAATACATACTTATGCAGGTTTTTGCGGATCAACACATCATCCTGCACCAGATTACTTAGCTTTCTGCCTGCATAACTTAAGGTATCGGCAGGAACAGCAATGTGCATCATTCTTAATCCTTCGCTGGGATCGCTTGACGGATATAATCGTGAAGTGGTAAAATACCATTTGTATTCGCTATCCTCATCTGGCCTTACACGCTGGAAAAAAGAATGTATTTTACCAGCATCGTTTTCCATTGCGAAATGCTGCAGCTCTGACTTTAAGATACTGATCTCTTCGGCGGCGAAAAATTTGCTGAAGTAAGCTGGTCCCAATAGCTCTAGCTCTTCGCTGCTATGCCTCAGGATATCACACCCATTCTGGTTCATGTAGGTATTGGTCATCCGGCTTAAATCCTGTACCATAACGCTACCGGGGATATAATCACCAATATCTTCTATCCTTAAGATGTTATTGTGAATGCTGTTTCCTATGGATAACAGCTGAGCCTGGCAACTATGTTCCAGTTCAGATTGAGTAAGAGCTTTTAATCCCATTTGGAGAGCGTTTTATAAGGTTAATGATATAAATACATTCAACAGATTAATAGAACTTGTATAGACACATAAATCTTTTATATAAAAACAGTACAAATTTTATGTAAAAAAGACATTATGTAAATATTAGTTAAATATACTTTCCAGTAAGACACAAAACAATACCCATTAGTAGGTATAATATTTCTCACAATTAAACTAAAAGAAACAAATTGTTATTTTATTTAAAATACTGAGAAATTAATTTCACACATTAAGAATGTGATCTTGGAAATTAAAAACATTTCAAAAAGATGATGGTTATTCTATTATGGAAGCAATAATCTCATCATTACTTGAATTTCAGGAGATATGATTATCATTGACTATTTGATTCTGCTTCCTCTTCCATTTCCTGAAATCTGCCTTTAATAACTCCAACAGATCTTTTCGTCTGCACTGTAAACCGTTCGAGGTAATCCCAATAGGTGAACCATACATGTCATAACTCATCTTCATCAATCTGCGCTGTATGGGTTCTTTTTGTCTGGCTACGTAGGCCAAAGGGTCTTTAACTACAACATTTATAAAAGTCTGTTTACCTACAGATACCTCTTTGATTCTTAAAACATCTGTCCAGAGTATTAATCCAATACTAAACGCACCAGAATTATCAAAAATTCCTTCATCAGATATGATAAGTCCGGGCCTTCTGTCGAACAACTTTTTACATAGAAAATATGCGGCAGTACCAAAGAATATGATAGCAAGTGGGCCGATTACTAAGCCAAAATATGGTCGTTTTCTATGGTAAGGCGAGGTTGTGAGCTCATACCAAATTAACCATATTCCCAATATTACAAAAACCAATGAACCAGCAAAAAGAAGAAAAAGCTTGGTTTTACTCAATGGTATTTCTATTTGGTTAGAGGGCGTTGTCATATTACAAATGTAAGTCTATATACATACCCAACTAAAACATTGATTCGAAAATTATAAACATTTCAAAAAGATAATGGTTATCATATTTATGGAAGCAATAATCTCATCATTACTTGAATTGCTTGATGAACTATACGTTGGTCCGGCAAGCAACTACACTTGGGTGATAGATAGGTACCCGGGACATGGTTTTACCAAAACAATTGAACAGATAGATGCCGAACAGGCCTCAACCCCTACTGTTGAAGGTGGATCAACCATTGCAGCGCACACTGAACATTTAAGATGGAGTATCCGTGTTGCGCTAGAATTCTTCGACGGAAAAATGCCTTCGCCCGATTGGGCTGAAAGTTGGAGAATCCGTGAGGTAAATGATCAGGAATGGCAAAAACTGCAACAAGACCTGCTTAGCGCCTATGAGGATCTTAGAACAGCAATTACAGAAAGGAAAGACTGGACAGATCAGCAATTCAGACAAGGCACATTGGCATTAATTCCGCATGCAGCTTATCATTTGGGGGCAATTAAACAATTGATTATTGCAACAAGTTAAAATCGCTTGCAGCGGCGCACAATTAATTACTCGAGAAAAGTTCATCAAGCTTTTGCTTCAGCTCATCACCCCTTAGGTCTTTAGCTATAATTTTGCCCTCTGTATCAATAAGAAGCGATCTGGGTATACCAAATATTCCAAAATATGAAGAAACTTCATTTTTCAATCCCTTTAGGTCAGAAACCATTGTCCATGGCATCTTATCTTCTTTAATGGCATTTTTCCAGAGTTCAATATTATCGTCGAGAGAAACGCCCAATACAGTAAAATTCTTGTCTTTATATTTATTGTAAGCCTTCAATATATTTGGATTTTCTGCCCGGCATGGTACGCACGAACTTGACCAAAAATCGATAAAAACATACTTACCTCTAAAGCTCGCGAAATTTACAGGCCGCCCTTCAGGATCGTTTTGAATAAAATCGGGAACCCTGGCCCCCATTCTGCTCCTTTTACCAATTGCGAGCGCGCTGGCGATTTCTTTACCTTCAGGGGATTCCTGTACAGTTCTATCTAAAAGATTAAAGGCCAGAAGCGCTTCATCATAATCACCCATACTTGCCCGTCGTGCCGCAATATCTGAGCTTATTACATGCATGGGATGTGACTTGATATATGCATTCTCCATTTCAGTCCACATCTTCGTTACCTGAAGCTGCTTTTCTTGGAGCGCCGGTTGTTCATTGGTGGGTGCATTCGAAATAGCTTTACGGATCGAATCCCTTTGCTGCTGTAAATCTTTGAATGAACGACTATAGGCTATCGATTCATCATATGTTTTAGAACCAATTACAACAACGCTGTCTGGCTTACCCTCAATGCGAATGTTTCCTGGTTCAATAAAAAAGGGAAAAGAATTCTCTGGCAGGAAAAGCATGGCTTTACGTGGCCCCGATAACTTCTTGGACCAGGTAAACTTTCCACCAGTAACATATATTGTGTCTACTTTATACCCTTCGGAAGTATTGTAAACAAATTGAAGTTGGTTTTCAGTTAAACCAATTAGGTTTCCTTGTATGGTAACAGTTTGTGCCGGAACTATGAGATGTAAGCCCAACAAGGCAATAATTACGAGATACGTTTTCTTTAACATGCTTTTTTATTCAATTTACTATTTTTAGTGTAAACTTCTGTTCATTGATTCGAAAACTATAACATTTCAAAAAGATGATTCTTAAATTAGCGCAAAAAAATATCATCTAGTGTTCGAAGTTTTTAAGGCATATGTACGCCGACAAACAACTATTAGCGACGAGGAGCTTGCCATACTGGAAAGCCATGCCAAGTTCAAAAAACTGCGCAAAAAACAATACCTGCTGCAGGAAGGTGATGTATGTCGCTACCATTGTTTTATAGCTAGTGGCCTAATGCGTACCTATTCGGTTGACGGTAAGGGCAACGAGCACATCATCCGCTTTGCTACTAAAGACTGGTGGATCAGCGATCGCGAAAGTCTACTCTTTGGTGTACCTTCTAAATTTAACATTGATGCCATTGAAGAATCGGAACTGATCCTGTTCGACAAGGATGAGATGAAGGTGGCCATGGAAACTGTGCCTGTTTTTGGTCAGCTGGTTACTGATATTTTGAACAAGAGCTTTGTGATAAACCAGAACCGGATTCATGAAGTGATCAGCAGCACGGCAGAAGAGAAATACCAGAACTTTGTAAAGCGTTATCCTGATTTCGCACTGCGTGTACCGCAGGCCATGATTGCCTCTTATTTAGGAATAACACCCGAAACACTTAGCCGTTTGCGCAACCCCAAGCCTAAGAAGTAGGCCTTTTGATTGACATTTGTCAATTTTTTTCTTAACAAACCTCATCGTTTCGAGGACGGCACATTCGCCAATTTTGCTTCGTCAGCCGGGTGAACCACTGACCAAAAAATAAGCAAAATCATGTCACGTAAATTAGAGAACAAAGTAGCCGTAATAACCGGTGCAACCAGCGGAATGGCCCTGGCTACCGCCAAATTATTTGTAGAAGAAGGTGCCTATGTATATATCACCGGCCGCAGACAGGAACAATTGGATGCAGCAGTAAAACATATCGGTAAAAATGTAACGGGCGTCCGCGCTGATTCTGGCAATCTGGATGATCTGGATCATTTATACGAGGTCGTTAAAAAAGAAAAAGGCCATATAGATGTATTGTATGCGAGCTCTGGTGTTGGGCATTTCGGCATCGGCATTGATGCCATTACACCCGAAGAATATGACCGTGTATTCGACATCAATGTTAAAGGAACCATTTTTACTGTACAGAAAGCACTGCCACTTTTGTCTGAAGGTGCATCTATTATCATGACAGGTTCCATAGCCAGTGTGAAAGGTTTCCCTGGAATGGGTATATACAGTGCCAGCAAAGCTGCTATCCGCTCACTTGCCCGCACCTGGACGCTTGACCTGCAAGCCCGCAAAATCCGTGTAAATGTGCTTAGTCCGGGTTCTATTGATACTGCCACCTTTGATGGTGTACCTCAGGAAATCCGCGATTCATTTACAGAGAAGATTCCGATGGGCCGTTTTGGCACTTCTGAAGAGATTGCCAGCACTGCCCTATTCCTAGCTTCTAGCGATTCTACCTTTATTACAGGTATAGAGTTGTTCGTTGACGGCGGTACGGCACAGATTTAAAGCATTGGATTGTTACGCCAGATTTGTGGCGTAACAATCCAATAATTTGAGGTTGCTATATTTCCGAAATAAATATTTATATTTCAGTACGCAATCTCAAAACTCACATGAACAAGTATATACGACTACACCCCCAGTCAAAAAGTAAAGTCATTTGGACTTTAGTACTTAGCTCGATAATTCTTTTTTGCATTTATATTGGTATTTTTCAATTGCATTATTACAACAAAGAGTCTGTAGCTTTTATGTTGCTGTTGGTTGTTGGAAATTGTCTTATCATTATACAAATGATGTGGCTTGAAACAAGCAACCTGCTAATTAGAACTCTTTTTGGTTTTCTTTTGCTTGTAGCCGTTAGGTTTAGTGCATTAGGAGTTCTGCAGTTACAAAAACTCTATTATGCGCAACAATTGGAAAATCATGGTAAAATAGTAGATGGAAATGTATTATTGGTGCGGTCGTCGAAGTACTCTTTGCTTTACGACCACTATATGGTAGTTCGTTATGCTTTAAATAATGAAAACTTTGTACAAAAAATAGATGACGAAAACCAAAGTTTCAGTGAAGGAGACAATCTAAAACTTCGGATATCAACTAAACATCCGGGGATATTTCAGGTTTTGCAATAGTAGGAATAACTATAAGTATATTGCAGGCATGATACCCCGAGGCAAACTACACATTAGCAATAAAGATCTATTCACTGGCATCTACTATTGTTTTGCTGAATATTTTAGACCTCAAAAAACAGAGATCGCTGGAAAGAACGATAAAAAATTGATCTGCCTTTCTGTACGTACGGGTTTTGATCTGGTTCTAAATGCATTAGATTTTCAGGCAGGTTCTGAAATTTTAGTAACGGATATCAACATTCCGGACATGTTTAAGATTATAGCTGGCCATAATCTAACCGCTATTCCTTTGCCCGTAAATAAGCAAACATTAAATATATCGCCTGCAGAGCTGGAATCTGCAATAACGCCAAGCACAAAAGCCATACTGATCACCCACCTTTTTGGTGCGATTATGGACACTGATGAGTTAATTGCCATCGCCAGGAAATACAATCTAATTGTATTTGAAGACTGTGCCCAGGCCTACGCCGGTAATTTATATGAAGGTAACCCCGAGTCGGATGTGGTAATGTTTAGTTTTGGCCTCATTAAAACAAATACTGCTGTCCGTGGTGCAATAATCAATATCAAAGATCCAGCTTTACATACCAATGTTTCAACTAGAAATGAGCAATACCATAAACAGGACACCTCAAGTTTTCTAAAAAAGCTATTTAAAGCCGCACTGGTAAAACTCCTTACTACTAGAGCCATTTACACTGGATTTTATAGCCTTGCAAAGGCAGGTGGAAAAGATTTTGAAGAGGTATTGGCTGGCTTTACCAAGGGATTTCCTGGTGATGATATTTTTAAGCAAATTCGTTATCGTCCCTGCTTGCCAAACATAAAACTATTACAAAAAAAGCTGGACAACTTTAAACAGCATGATATTGCCACAAGAATACAGTTGGCCAATGATATTTTACCGCACATCCCTAACGATTACAAAATCGGAACACTAAATACAAAACATACTTATTGGGTACTGCCTGTTGAGTCAAACGATCCGTTACGACTTATCTCCTACCTGCATAGTAATGGTTTTGATGCTTCGCAAAAAGCATCGAGCTTAGTAAAGTACAGTGCCCCTTCCACTGTTGCTAACGCTGAAGACCTAATGCTAGATAATCTTGTTTATTTGCCTGCCTACCCTGCCATGAGCAAGCAAGACCGGAATAAGCTGACAAAGCTATTAAGTGAATTCTAGCTAATTAACGGGAAGCAGGACTTTAATTTCTGTTGCAATATTTTCTATTGAGCTGATTGCGATACTCCCGCGGTGCAAGCGGATTATATTTAAGGATAGTGGCAGGCCAATCCCATATCCCTTAAATTCCGACGTATTTGACGCTCTATAAAAAGGTTCAAAAATATGTTGTACATCACCAGCGGGTATACCAATTCCGTGATCTTTTACAGCAATTGACAATACGTTTGCCTTACTTTCTAATGTTACCAATACGGGTTTGTTGTTAGAATATTTGCAGGCATTGCTTACAATGTTTGCTATAGCTAGCTTAAGTAAATTAATATTTGCTTTTATCGTTATCTGGTCTTCCTCGGCTGGCAGGTTACTAAAATCGATTTCAATTTTACTTTCGGGATGCACCTGGTTAACTGTGCGTTTGATATCCCAAAGCAATTCATCAATTCTTACCAGTTCCCAGGGGTGGTTTTTACCATTGAAGCCGGTTTGAGCCAACCCTAACAAGCTTGTAAGGATATGCTCCAGTCGATCCGATTCGTCTTTTATTTTCGCAAGAGCCAAATAGCGATCCTGACCATTAGCGTCAGATTTCATTGCAAGTTCAACCTCGCCACTAATAATAGTTAGTGGTGTTCTTAACTCGTGTGAAGCATTACTGATAAAATTGTTCTGTGTTTCAAAAGCTGTCTCTAACCTGTTCAACATATTGTTAAAGGTTTGTGAGAGTTGAGCCATTTCATCAGTACCGTATACATCAAGCCTTAAGTGTAGGTTTTCTGCTTTTATTTTCTTTACGCTTTTAATAATCTTTCTTAAGGGATTAAGCATGTAGTTGGAGAATTTCCAGCCAACTATAAAGGACATTATTATAGATAGAAAAAAACCAGCGATTAGCGTTTTCTGCAAATCCTTTAGTTCTCTAAATCCAAAGGGATCATTGGCCGAAACAATAATAATACGATCTTGTTGATTGCCAGTAAAATATTTTCCAACATAAAAATGATTTTCTTTACGATAACGGGCCACTTTGAGTTTCTTAATTTTATCGTAAAAACTCGATGGCAATTCGACGTCTAATTTTACATTATTGAAGTCACCTTTCTCAATAACAAATTCTTTTTCATCCGGTAAACGCTCTAAATATTGATTACGGACTTTTGCATACATGTTGTCGTTTTTATCTTCGGCAACTCTAATTTCCGCAGCGATGTTAACTCTGGCTTCTAGTCTTTTATAAAAATCTTCAAAAGCAAAATCGTTAGCAAAATACCAGACAAAACCACTCAATAAAGAAATGATAATTGCAGATAAAATAGCGAAAAGGAGTGTTATTTTTCTTGCTATACTCATTATGTGTCTTTATATTTTCTCATCTCTACAAAGATTCTAATATTTGGTTATAATCAAAATATTGGACCTAAAAACAGTAAAGCATATCTCTTTTTTAACATAAAAAAGACATCTATGACAGAAACAGCAATCATAGCTTTTCTCATGATCGGTTTTCAAGCCTACATGGCTGTAAAGGCAAACCCTGTTGACGCGCTGAAGTATGAGTGAGGTAAATAGATTAGGCCAGCTTTCTTCTGATTCTGCTCAAAGATTGTGGTGTAACATTCAAATAAGATGCTATGTAATTCAGTGGAACGCGGTATGCGATTTGAGGTTGTTCTGACAAAAACACCTGATACCTTTCAACCGCATCTTGTCCTGAATAAGCATTTTTGAGGCGGATTTTTTCCAGCATTCGCTGCTGATGAATCTCATTAATGAGATCAGCCATCAATGGCAGCTTTTGATATAGTTCCAGCAATTTCTTTTTGCTAATAGCTAAAACATAGGTATCGCAGCATGCCTGGATGCCTTCGCTGGCAATTGTTTCCTCGTTAAAACTTTGCAATATGGTACAGAATTGCTTGTCATCAATAAAGTAATAAGTAACATCGGTACCCTTTTGGTTGGTGGTAACTATCCTTAAAATGCCAGTATCAATAAAGAAAAGTGTTTTACATACTTTGCCTTCGCTGAAAAGGTACTCCCCTTCTTTGAAATCTTTGTCCTGAAAATGCGAGCAAATTATAGCTGCTTCATCATCTGTAATGGTTTTGAATGAGCGAAAGAAGGCAATGAGAGTTTCCATGGGTTAAGGAATATCCGCTAAATTAATGTTTTCCTTAGAATGTTTTCTGTGCGGTGCTTTTTACCATTTGGTAAGTGCAGGATTTTAAGCGTTGTGGATCTTTGTATCCATAAAAACAACAACATGGAGAATAAAAAAGTGATCATTTTAGGTGGCAGTTCGGGTTTAGGATTAGCAACTGCGAAAGCTGCAACTGCTGAAGGTGCAAATGTGGTTATTGTATCGAGCAACCAAACAAGGATAGATCAGGCGTTAACGCAATTACCACAAGGAAGCGAGGGTTATGCATTAGATCTTTCGAATGAGCAAAACATTCAGGATTTCTTTAAGCAAACTGGCAACTTTGATCACCTGGTATATACGGCAGGCGAAAACATTACAATGAGTATTGTGGATGACACCGATATTGACCAAGGAAAGGATTTTTTCACCATACGTTTTTGGGGCGCCTTTGCAGCAATCAAATACGGGAAAGATCATATTAATGAAGGTGGCTCGATTACCTTAATGAGTGGCAATTTCGGCCAGCGGCCAAGTAAAGGATATAGCCTTGGTGCAACTATTTGCGGTGCCATGGATGCTTTTACCCGCGCGATGGCAGTTGAACTGGCGCCAATAAGAGTAAACAATATTGCCGCTGGTGTAATCAAAACCAATTTATGGAATAACCTGAGTGATGCCGACCGTGATGGATTTTACAAGTATCTGGAGAGTACATTATTGCTAAAGCGGGTTGGTGAAGCTGAGGATATTGCCAGAGGTTTTGTGTATCTGATGAAGCAATCTTTTGCTACAGGGCAATCACTGGTCATTGATGGCGGAGCGGTGTTGGTTTAAAATGAACTGTCCGACACTGTACACCTATAGTTCGATAATGAACGGTTTTATTATTAAACTATAATTAAAACACTGTTTTACAGCAAATTGAAACATACATCAACTCTTGGCACAAACTTGGTAAATTGCAGATCAATTGTATTTAATTGATAGATCAATACTACCATGTTCAAGCTCAATTTAAAAATCGCTTTGCGTAACCTCTGGAGAAACAAAACCTCTTCGGTGATTAATATCATTGGACTGGCAGTCGGATTGTCAGCCTGCCTCCTGTTACTGCTATACGTGAATTACGAAATGAAGTTCGACCGTCAATTTAAAGATGCAGCTAAAATCTATCAGGTGATGACTAACTTCCAGGATGCATCCGGTAAGATCACAAGTACAGGAACGTCACCTGGCAACGGGATTGCAATGGCCATAAGAAACAAAATTCCTGAAGTAGATATCATTACCCGTATTGCTGGTGGCAATGAAACGCTAATTGCCAATAAGGAAACCGGTTTTAGAAAAGTTGATCTCTTTGCTGACCCTGAGATATTGAAAATATTTAACTATGAATTTATAGCCGGCAATCCGAATACTGCACTAAATACACCAAATGCTGTAATACTAAGTGAAAGTACTGCGAAGTTGTTATTTGGCACTACTGATGTACTAGATAAAACGGTAAAGTATGCAAATAATACTGACATGAGGGTGACGGGCGTGATTAAGGATCAGCCAGCCAACACTTCGCTCAGGTTTGATTATTTGATGCCATGGTCTTTTTATGAAAATATAGATGGCGAGGCCCGAAACCCAGGCTGGGGAAATTTCAGTTTCCTTGCTATTGCAAAGGTTAATAACGGAGCTAAGCTTGATCTGATTAATTCCAAGGTCAAAAAACTATTCAATGAAACCTATACGGACCAAAGAAATGAAAACTTCCTATTCCCTTTTTCAGATTTACATTTGCATGGTGAATTTTTAAACGGCAAGAGTGTAGGTGGCGAGATTGAACGCATTTATCTGTTTATTGCACTTGCCTTTGGCATTTTGCTGATCGCCTGTATCAATTTCATGAACATGGCCACGGCTAAATCTGAGCGCAGGGCCAAAGAAGTGGGCATTAAGAAAACGATCGGTGCAACCAGAGGTTCATTGGTTACACAATTCCTTACTGAAGCGATGGTGCTTACTGCTGTTGCGGTGCTGATTGCTGTAGCTATTGTTGAGGCTACCCTACCAATGTTCAATAACCTGCTTGGCCTGGAAATCATAATCGAATACACGAATGCAGGCTATTGGCTGGGCATATTGTCGGTAGCAATGCTAACAGGTGTTTTAGCAGGCATTTATCCTGCGGTATTCCTTTCTTCCTTCAACCCTATTCAGACTTTAAAAAAGAAGACGGCAAGGGCAAGACTCATTCCGATAAACCTGAGGCAGATACTTGTGGTAACACAGTTTTGCTTTGCCATTATGCTGATCATTGCCACCCTGGTTATCTATAAGCAAATACAGTTTATAAAGGGCAGACCCGTAGGTTACAATATCAATTTACTGGCAGAGATGCCTCAAAATGGAGAATTACATGGAAAATTTGAGTTGTTCAAAGAGCAGGTTTTAAAGACAGGTGCGGTTACTGCGGTAAACCAGGCATCGCGTAGTATGACCCATGTGAGCAATTGGTTTTACGGATTTAAATGGCCTGGAATGGAGAAACAGGGTGAGGAAATTGTATTTAACCGCCTGGAAACGCAATATGACCTCGTAAAAACAAGCGGTGTGCAAATGCTAGCCGGACGCGATTTCTCTAAGGAGTTTGCATCTGACTCTGCTGCTATTATGCTAAGCAGCACTGCGGTAAAAATGATGAAGTTAAAAGATCCGATTGGCAAGATGGTAACGCTTTTTGACAACAAACTAAAGGTAATTGGCGTGTTCAAAGATTTTTTATGGGATTCGCCCTATCACTCCGGACGACCAATGGTTATCAATTTCAGCAAAAATCAGGGAGGTACCATTAACATGCGATTAAATCCGGCCAATAGTTTGAGTAAAAATGTGGAATTGATCTCGACTGTTGCCAAAAGTATAAATCCGAGCTACCCTGTTGAAATTAAGTTTGTGAATGATCTGTATAATGCAAAGCTGCAGTCAGAAAAGATTCTGGGCATCCTGGCCAACTTGTTTGGTGGCATTGCCATATTAATCTCGTGCATGGGCCTTTACGGACTAGTGGCTTACAGTGCTGAGCAGCGAACAAAAGAGTTTGGCGTACGTAGAGTTTTGGGTGCCTCTGTTGGAAGTATTATGAGCCTTCTTTCGCTGTCCTTCCTTAAAATGGTATTTGTTGCAGCTTGTATTGGCGTACCTTTGGCCTATTACCTGATGAACCAGTGGCTTACTAATTTTGAGTTCAGAACCACCATATCATTGTCTATTGTATTTATATCAATAGCAGGAACGGCAATCATTGCATTTTTGACGGTAAGTTTCCAGGCCTACAGGGCTGCAAAGGCGAACCCTGTTGAGGCGCTTAAGTATGAGTGACGAAGGAATTATGCCAGCGTTCCTCTAGTTCTGTTTAAAGGGTATTCTTGTATCTTTATTTCAATTTTCTATTTTAGAGAAATTTAACGCAGAGATACCAAGCCCAAATGTTGGAAATAGAGATCAAACCCAATCTGTTAGATAGGAAAAGGAAATTGGTGATTAGTCCTGATATGATCACCTACGACGACTCAGATTGGAAAGATGTGCCTAATACCATCTTTAATAAAGATGAAGTTGAAGGTTTAAGATTTGGCATGGAGCCTATTCAAGGTTACGCCTTCACCATAGGCCGCAGATATTGTGTAGACATCAGAGGATTGAATGATAAAGTAATAAAGATTCGGTTTACGTCTTTATATAGCATCAGAAAAAAACAATTACACGAGAAGTATCTTGACATTTTAAATGCTTTATTTAATCCCCATCAGGAAGACATTCTAAATCGATATATTGATTCATTTAACAAGAACTCTTTTGTTGAGATTCTTGGAACTACTTTTAAAATCAACACCGTAATCCTAAATAACCATGAAATTCCTTATAATGACTTAGGATTCCGAGAATATACGGGCTATTATGCTTTGTTCTCCAAAAATAATCCCCAGATTTATAAGAGTTACAACTATCTTAAGGACTGGAATTCTGCAGTGGTTTATAGTATATCCAAACGCTTATTAGCAGAGAGTTAGGCGTAACATTAGCTTTTACCGGCACCTTTTACTTCCTCAACTTTAACATACCATGGCGCGTTTTTTTTGTCATAAATCCTCTATATTTTTTCTTTATTAACTTTCCTTTGGTATTTATCTCGAACAACTTGTTATCACGAAAAAGTAGCTTTTTGGGATAATAGTAGCCTCCTTGATGGTCCATCGATTCGTTCGGATTAAAGGGATATTTTGAGAGCGGTAATGCTATTATCTCTTGTTTTTCATCGTCAGATAAAACGACCTTTGTTCCTTTTATTCCATTTTCATCCGAATAAATTAAAGTAATCACAAATAGGTACCATCTTAAAGTAAACGGTATCGTTTTTTACCTACCATCTTTCATTTGCCCATTCGTGTATAAGGTCAAACCTCTAGGTATAACAAAATGTAGAATCAGGATTAATATACATAGTATTGGCGTATACTCTAAAGTACCCACTTATATCATTCTGAGATATTGATCTTAATGGATAAATGGCAAAGCCAATTAACTTTAGCACTTTAATAAACCTATAAAAGAGCTTATTGCGTTGCATATTTCAAAGGATACGAGTTAATTAAGCTTATCTATCTCAATTGGAGCATAGGGATCAAATATGAACTTATCTTTTTGAACAAATTCAAGCTTCTGAATTTTGCCAAAATAATCTTGCTTAGCAAACGACAACACAACTTGTGCATATACCTCTTTCCCTTTAAAGAAAGTACACCTTATCGCCCTGCTGTCATCGCCGATTTTTTCTGGCCTGTAAACAGCCTGCTTACCTTTAAGTTCATTGGCTATTTTTTCTAATGCAGGTACCACACTATTAAAATAAGTTACATCATTAAAGTCCGTTTGCAAGCTCTCAAACTCACTTTGCTCAACAAAACTGCAAAAGTTTAAAGAGGTAGTAAAATTGATCGATTCCAAAGAAATCTTTGGAAACTTTTGAGTACGACGCACTTGTTGGATTCCTTTAGTAACAACTTGTTCATCGGTTATCTTTACCGCAGATAGTTCTGGCGATGTCTGAAATGATTTAAATAAAATGTAAAACTGTAAACAACTATCCAAATCTTGCATCATTGTTTTTTGATCTATCGATCTCAAGTAGGCTTCCGCATTGCGGAATTCGGCCATCAAAGTATGGTTAACAGAGGCATCGCTGACTATTATAGCAGACGACCATGGCAGTTTACTGTCGATGGTAGCCACCCTAACGGCAGAGTTGAAAACATTCTGAAGCTTAATTATACTCGGATGGTCCCAATCGATCTTTTGAGCACTACTAAGTAAAGGACTAATAAATAAAGTGATGAGAAACAATAATCTAAGCATAGTTTTATCGCTATTTGAGGAGCGTTTACAACAAAGTTACAAAACTTAGCTTAGGTTGATTTTACTACTCCGTTAAATAAAATATTCTAAGGTACTTACTAACGGTTCCATTGTCACTTTCAGCCTCTTTGTCATCAATCAATAGCTTATTGATATCATACATACCTTCATTTAATGCAAAACTAAGTTCATAGGGTTTGCTATCACCAAGCTTTAGAAGAATCTTGGTGTCTTTTGAGTTTCTTAAAAAATTAAGTCCTACGAATAGCGAGCTGAAATTGAACTTTTCTTCGCCATAAGAAAATGGAGGTCTGATGCTAAAGTTAACGGGAGTTTCGGTTCCATCTGCCGATTTTTGGAATACTTTAATTTCATCTTTTGAGTATGCCCCCGCGATTTTGTCATTTAACAGGTCAGCACCCGTGCTGCTTTTTATAACCAATTTTAATTCAGGTTCGGTTATAGGTGAACAGGCGCATAGCCCACCCCCACCAATATTATTTTTTTTGCACCCTAGATTAGCGATAAATAGTATCGCGCAAACGAATAGAAATTTTTTCATAAAGCTGTTAATTTGGTTTTTACACTAAAACGATGGCAAGGTGTAAAACGCTACTGGTTAAAGGTAAAATAATAAGTACATTTATAATGTAAATAACTTGATATGAAGCTTATCACATCTATCTTTTACCTGATATTTCTATTTACCTGTGCTTCGTACGCACAGGAAATAAAAGGCACTTACGCCATCAAGAATGTTAAAACAGGAATGTTGCTTCGCATTAAGGATGCTAGTGGCAAAAACGGAACTCCCTTGGTTGCCTATGATCCTCAAAACTGGAAATGCATGACCTGGGATTTTCAAAATACCGGAGAGAATACTTATCAGCTCAAAAATCTGTTTACCAAAAAGACTTTTCAGCCACTTGGCGAAGCAAAAGATGCTGTGGTTATGGAGGAACAGCCTCTCGTTGCGGATGCCAAGAATCAGCAATATGAGTTTATTAAAGTGAAAAAAGACATCTACCTGATCAGATTGAAAGCTACCGATCTATACCTTACCCCTGCCGATCCTGACGGGAGTACCAACTCAGCCATTGTATTAGCAAAGAAAAAGGATTCACCAATACAGCAATGGAGCATTTATCTGCAAAATCCAACGATGTAAATGAAGAAATCGGGTCCATTCATTGTGTTGCTCTATCTATGCTGCACAACGCTATTCGCACAAATATCTAAACCAAAATCAATTAAGCATAAAGTGACAAAAAATGAGCTTATAGCAGATTGGGAAAAGAATTTCAACGAAGAATATAGCGACTGCGCCTTTTATAATAAATACACTGCCAAACAGCGTCTTGCTAAGTACCCTTTTTCAAAAACAGCTAAAATATTAGCTGTGTCGTACAAGTATCAGGGTCTAGACACCGAACCCGCAGACAACAAGGAGGTTCAATCACCAAAAAGAGGTTTGCATATCAATAATGGAGTATTGGACACAACAACGTTGATTAAAATAAAAACACTGGACTCAAAGCAGATCGATGTACTTACAAATCTGATTTTCAATACAAATTATAAGAAGAAGGATGCAATGCATTCCATAATGTCTGGAAAGTGCTTTGAACCCAGGAATGCTTTTATCTTTCTTGATTCAAACGCCCAAGTATTGGATTATCTCGAAATCTGTTTCACATGTTATCAAAGTCGTTCAAGTTCTGATAAATTCGACATTGGTATCTTATGTACCCAGAAGTACCAGATGCTTAGTGACTACTTTAAGAACATAGGTGTTGTTTATGGTACCTTTGGAAGAGATTATCATGAAGAAGATACAAAAGAATGGAGTAAAAAGGAATAGATAATTAATCAACGAGTAGATCTTTATCTGGACTCTTTTCATCTATAATTATACTGAATTTCTCTAATAGTAACGTAAGAGCTGGTTTTATTCTTGTTAACTAATGAAGTCCAGTTGCCTGTTTTATCATAAACATATTTGAAGCTCTTTTTAAAGTCAAAAGCACCGCTATAATTATAGCGCACCTCCTCCATTAACTGATTTTCAGAATCATATGCGAATTTACTCGTATAAAGTATGTAACCATTGGGTGCATATACCCGCTCGCTCAAACGCTTTCCTTTAACCTCTGAAGAATAAATAGCCTGATAGCTCTTATTAGTTGAATCAGGTACAGTATGGGTAAATTTCAACAATACTTTCTGTTCATCATATTTAAATAATTCAGAGTATAGCAATTTGCCTTCGGAACTATAATTAATTAACTTAATAACCTGTCCCAGAATATTATATTCATACCGTTTAAGATAATTTACATCAGCTAAAGTATATTTTTCAGCAAGCCCGTTTAGAAACATCCATGCTTGACCCACCCCATGTTCCTATAAATTTATTTAAAGTATCAGTTTGCTTGCTTTGAGCCATAGATGTATTGATTATGAAAAAGCAAGCTATAATAAAAACTGCTTTTAGATTGGTTCAATCTCTAAAGCTTGAGCAAATGAGATTGAAAGGATTACTAAAATAAAAAGGAAGGATATTTTTTCATTGCATTAAGTGTGCTACTCCGTTAGCCAATTTTTAATAAACATCAAAACTAACACGATGATAAACATAATAATCCCGTAAAAGGGTGTACGAAATACCCAGTGTCTGTCGCTTGTGGGTATTCTGTCGAGTTTTTTGAGTTGGTTAGTATCCATAAAATAAATATAATGAATGCGATTCAAACTTCAAACTGCCCCTGTTTTCTTTCGCTATATTCCTTTAATACTTTATTCCTTTGAACCAGCAAATCTGTTACATATCGGTTAAGAAAAAGCACATTTGCCAGTTTCCCCAGAACTCCAAGCGGCGAAATATAATTAAAAACATCTGTCATCAGTGTTCCAGTTTCCTTTGCTTCAAAAATATGCTCGTGCCTAAATGACTTAAAAGCTCCGAAAACCATTTCATCAACAAAATATTCTGGAGATTTCATTTCGGTTATTTTGGAACTCAATCTCTGTACAACCCCAAAATGCCTGGCTTCCCATGTCACGGATTCATTTAATTCAATGAGCCCTGACATCTTTCCCGCAACAGCCCTTTCATTGGTATGTACCGTTGAAATTTGATGAAGATCGATGCTTCTGGCAAGATCAAAGACCGTTGCCTGATCGGCATTTATGAAAGTTTCAATTCTGATAATTGGCATATACAAATAAAGGAAATGTTTCAGTGGTTTCACCCCATAATCTAATCATAAAGAAAATGACTTTAAATTAGTTGACTTTGTCAACCATAATTATTATTTTTGTTTATGGATAAACATGATGTAGATAAAATCAGGGCTTTTAATAGGTTTTATACCAAAGTGATTGGCTTGCTTGACAAATTCCTTCTTGACAGCAAATTTACACTACCAGAAGTAAGGGTAATGTATGAGATCTATCACGCTAAAAAAATCAGTGCCAAAACAATCACTGAGCTACTAGACATGGACAAAAGCTATTTAAGCAGGGTATTGCTAAGCTTTGAGAAAAAAGGCCTGATAGAAAAAACATCAGATCATGTAGATGCCAGAGTGCAACTGATTGCATTGTCGGCTACAGGTGCAAAGGAGTATGAAAAACTCAATAAGGCCAGTGACAATCAAATTGCAGACATCATGGAAAATCTTAATGATCAAGAGGTTAATAGACTGATCTCGCACATGGAGGCCATCCAAAATATTCTTTCAAAAATTAGTAAATAAGAAATGGAAAAGACACAGAACATTACCATCCGCACAGAAATAAGACCAGGTGATCTGGGATATGTAATCTACAGGCATGGCAAGATATATGGTGAAGAGTACAATTATGGCGTAAACTTTGAAACTTACGTTGGTGCAGGCTTGCACGAATTTTATAAAAATTATGATCCCGAGCTCGATCGGGCATGGATATGCGAACAGGGGCATAAGATAGTAGGTTTTATGCTATTGATGCACCGTGAAAACGGTACCGCCCAGTTGCGCTATTTCTATTTTGAGCCTGAATGTCGGGGATTGGGCTTGGGCAACACACTTATGCAGCTTTTTATGGATTTTGCAAAAGAACGTAAATATAAACATGCCTATTTGTGGACAACTGATCATTTACCGGCAGCTCATCACCTTTACAAAAAATTTGGGTTTAGGTTAACAGAAGAAAAGCCTTCAAATGATTTTGGCAAACCGCTTGTTGAACAACGTTACGACCTGGCTTTTTAAGCAATCAGCCCGTTATTGATAGCAAATGTAGCCAGCTGACCTGTGCTATTGATACCCATTTTTCTGAAGATGTTTTTTCGATGAGTTTTTACTGTATGTTCTGAAATGAACAGTTTACCTGCTATTTCGGCGCTTGTAAGCCCATTTACAACCAGGCGTATGATTTCAATTTCCCTTTCACTTATGTGATAAGGTAAATGCTCAATTGGATTAATAAAATCAGTAATGCTATCAAAATAAGATTTACTGTCGATTACGCGTTCTATGGCCTCTAACAGATCCTTGCTCCCACGGCTTTTTAAGAGACAACCATCGGCCCCTACCTTAATCAACTGGTCTATATACGACTTTTCAGGAAACATGGTTAATATAACCACCTTTGTTTTAGGGCTATTTTTTTTGATCCATTCTGTACACTGAATTCCATTAAGCTTTGGCATATTTATATCCAGAATTACCAAATCAGCCTTTCTCTGCAACATTAACTCAACCAGCTCCTGGCCATCAGTTGCCGTTCCTATGATTTTAAGATGAGGCTGCGCTTTTAGTATTTCACTAAGCCCCTCCACAAAAATAGCATGATCATCTGCAATGTAAATCAATAGCTCATCCATAGTTTGTGATTTCTATAATGTAAGTAATTCCATTAGACAAAGAGTCGAAAGTGAGTTTTCCATTAATGTGGCCCACTCTTGATTTGATATTGCTTATTCCCATCCCCATTGATGCCTGATCGTTGATATCAAAGCCTTTTCCATTATCCTCATAAATCAAGGTAACATCACGATCTATTACCGTAATTTCAATTCTTGCCTCACTTGCCATGGCATGTTTTAAGGTATTCGTAAATAGCTCCTGGATGATCCTGTACAGTTGCAAAGATATTTCTTCGGGCAGTGGACTTGCTATATCGATAACTGCCAGCACCTTTAGCTTGCCTGATTCATTTATAGCTTCGGCGAGTTGTAGCAGTGCAGCTTTTAATCCGAAGCCCGACAAGGCCCTAAGGTCTAGTTTATGCGAAAGTTTCCTGATTTCCAGACCCAGATCCTCTGCTATTACATTCATTTTTCCGTTCAATTCTTTGATGTAATCCGGATCAGCATGAGTAACCGATAAATCGCTGTAAATCTTTAAGGTAGCAAGTAAACTACCTACATTATCATGTAATTCTGCAGCTATCCGCTTTCGTTCCTGCTCCTGCGCCTCTATAAGCACATATGCCGACTTAAGTTCCTGCTTTTGCATCAATTCTTCAATTTCTTTATAGGCTTTTGCTTTGGCCGCAAGTTTTCGCTGGAATGCGAAAACAAACCAGATAATCGCCACCATCATGAGTACCATTGATGATGTGCCCAGCAGAAGATAGATCAGGTTAGACATTTTTTTCCAATTAACCAGAAACCATACCCTATGATAACATTTTTAAGAATATTTGAAATGCACTGAAAAACCCAGGCATTCTTATAAAATCCATCAGGTGTGCCAGATAATATTTCTGTGCCCAGCAAATACGTAAAAAGTGCACCAGACGCATAAATTAACCAACCTGAGGTAATGATAAAGGCTGGCCTTTCGTTTAAGGGTGTATAGTCATAGTCGTCATTATAGATCTTATAAAAGTACATTAGTCCCAGCACAATAAGCAAGATCATGTTAAATGCCCAGGCAAGCGAATTGAAGCTATGGATATCCTGTAAAAAAAGTGTATTTAAGACGTTTGCAAGTGATATTGCGATTAACGCCAGCCAATGAATTTTTCTAAAAATCAATTGGTTGTAAAAGCAATAAACAAGCGCAATTTCTACTAAAGCCAGCAGGTGAAATGCCGGCATATTATTAATATGCAGTTCTGCAGTGATCAATGAGTATATTTTTAATATCGAGGAGATAAGAAATAATATACCCAGCAACGTGTAAGGCATTTTTTTTTGAGCAACAAACAACCATGCGGTTAAAGGCAGGATCTCAGAGACATCTGATACCGATGAGATAAAAAAAATAGTGTCTCTAAGATCCGGCATTAGTGATTTATTCTGTTAAGAGCGTTAATTTACATTGATTTGGGCATGGTCTTGTGTCGCCAACGATAATTGGGGGGCCAACTATAGGTGCCACTTTATACAAATCATTACCACTTTCAAGAACCGGTATTAAAATTTCATCTCTTTTAGGGGTTTTGGAAGTATCATTAGGACGAATCGATACGGCATGATAAATTCGCACAGCAACGATTTTCTCTCCTGCGGTTTTATTATAGGTATCAATCTGTTCCATAAAGGTACGGAGTGTGTTCAATCCATATTCAAAACCAAAAATATGTTCAGGATCATTCGGTCCGGTTGTGGCAGCAAGATAATAGCCGATGCTTTCCCTTGCTCTTTCTTCGGAAATGGGGTTCCCTGCGTTGATCAAATCTTGTGGATAGGTTTCGCAAACATCTAAGTTTGCAGCTACTTGTGGTGAGTGGGTTTGAGTTTCCATGTTAATTAGATAATAATTATTAATTGATATAGTCAAATTTGATATTTGATATCCGCAGTAACAATACCCCCCTGGTGGTATTATTATAAATACACGCACTAATTTAAAACATTTACTGTTACATCCGGCACGGGCAGCACTTGGAATAAAAAAATAAAACCATTATCTTATGTATTAAATTCTACCCTGTACCTGCCCCTATAAACGATTCGGTCCAGGTTAAATAATAAAAGGAGTTACACAGCGGTTACATAGCTGTATTATAGGTGCCCCATAGGTCTGTATCTCTATGAAAGGTGCCTGAGGATTATCCGCCACCCACATACCAGACAAAGGCCTAACCACACTGAACAGAACCATTATATCATTGAAAGCTTTTGCCGTTATAATATTACTTTTGTTTAACTTTCAGGGGAAATCTTTCATCTTTTTGTACCTTTATCCCATAATACCTTATTTCCTCCCTATGATTGAAAATACCTTCGGAATGAACATTATTCCCGAGAATGATTCCGAAAGGCTAATAGTGCTAAAACGCTACAGGATTATGGATACTCCATCGGAAGCGTCTTTTGATAACATTGCTAAACTCTGCACTAAAATATTTAACACACCCATTTCTTTAGTATCTCTGGTGGATGCTGATCGGGTTTTCTTTAAGGCTAATGTTGGCATGGGAAAAGCTGTAGAAGCGAACCGAGGCAAAAGTCTTTGTGCCCTTGCGGTGCTGAATCCTGAAATTACAGTTTTTGAAGACGCGCTGAAGGAACCCTGTTTGATGGCCAACCCCAATGTAGTGGGAAATTTTGGATTGCGATTTTATGCGGGGGCTCCATTGATTACTCACGACGGTTTCCTGATTGGTACGCTTTGCATTATCGATCAGAAGCCCAGAGAATTTACAGCCTTGGAAAAAGAGATTCTTGCGGGTATGGCCACATCTGTAATGGATCAGATCGAACTGCGCATCTCTGCACTTGAGGAAATAGAAAATCACCAATCGACGAATTTGCTGCTCAGCGAACAGAAGGAAGAATTGGTAACTTCTAATGAACACCTGTTTGAAAGTGGTTTGAGATTTAGAAATCTGATTAAAGAATCGCCAACGGCAATAGCAATACTGAAAGGCCCTGAACTGATTATAGATAATGCAAATGATGCCATCCTTAAGATTTGGGCAAAAGACCAATCAGTTATCGGACAGCCTTTGTCTATGGTGCTTCCAACACTTCAGGGTCAGCCGATTATGGATTTCCTTAAAGACGTATATATTAGTGGCAAACCAGTTTATGGCAATGAGGCCAAGCTTACGATGCTGCATGGTGAAGAAAAAAAAGATATATATGTGAACTTTACTTACCAGTCTATTGGTGCTGCAGGTGAAACCAGAGAACTGATGATTGTAGCCAATGAGGTTACAGAACAGGTGAATGCGAGGAAAGCGGTTGAGGAGATCGACCAGCGTTTGGAAATAGCCTTGGATGCAAGTAAACTTGGATCTACAGAAGTGGATCTGGCTACCGGAATTATGCAAAGTACCGCTCAGTTTAAGGCCAATTACGGATATGGAAAAGACGAAACCTTCAATTATCCGGATCTGTTTAATGCAATGTTGCCTGAATACCGGGACCGGGTAAAGGGATTGGTGCAGGAGGCTATTGCAAAAGACTCGATATATAAAGCAGAATATCCTGTAAAATGGCGCGATGGATCTATTCACTGGATTAGTGCGCACGGTCGACCAAGATATGATGAGCATGGAAAGGTTAACCGAATGGTGGGGATGACGGCCGATGTTACAGAAAGTAAGCTCTTTGAACAGCGCAAGGATGATTTTTTAAGCATTGCAAGTCATGAACTTAAGACTCCGGTAACCAGCTTAAAAGCGTCTTTGCAATTACTGGACAGGATTAAAGAAAAACCGACCTCGCCAATCCATGTGAAACTGATAGAGCAAGCTAACAGAAGTATGGAAAAGATGAGCGTTTTGGTAGATGACCTGCTGAACGTGAACCGGATGGCAGAAGGACAGCTAAAACTGATCAAAACTACATTTACCGTTGCAGATATGCTGAACCTGTGCTGTAACCATGTACGATTTGAAAATAAGTATCAGCTAATTATTGAAGGGGATCAGGATTTACAGATTTATGCTGATGAAAACCGTATAGACCAGGTTGTAGTTAATTTCATTAACAACGCTGTTAAATATGCCCCGGACTCGAAAGATATTTATCTCAATATTGAAAGAGTAGGAAATTATGTCAAGGTTTCAGTAAAGGACACAGGTCCGGGTATTGAAAGCCATATTCTACCAAATCTTTTCGATCGGTATTATCGTGTAAGTTACGAGAGTGAAAATTACACCGGGCTGGGGCTTGGACTATACATCTGTTCGGAAATAATTAAAAGACATGGTGGTGATATTGGTGTTGAAAGTGAGGTTGGCATTGGTAGTACGTTTTGGTTTACGATACCAATTAATGAAACATAGGATTTGCGGCGATTAGTTTAGTTATTCACCGCAAATATGCGGCGAATAATTCCAAAAAGGGTCCCGTATTAATTTGGAGATGTTTACTATTCCTAATAATTTGGTATATTAGTATCATGTCATTTAGAAAAACGCTCCTCTATTTTGCATTCTGTACTATGTTTCTCGCGGGATGCATTAACCCCAGCCCTGTTTTTCTAGCAGGGAAACAATTCCGTTTGATTAAGCTCTCATTACCCCACATCGGGTACAGGGAAACAGTTTGCCAGTTTAGTACAGATAAAGTGGAAATCTATGGATTCAAGAATTCAGAGAAATGGACCGCTAATGTTAATATTGGAGGTTATTCTGTTAACAATAAGCATCTGAAATTACCCTTTGGGGAATTTGAAACAGTACGTGCTAAAGATGGATACTATCTGTATGCCGAAGGCACTTTAAAATACAAGTTGTTGGTTAATGGCAGTATGCTGTAGCATTTGAATCTTCATTAATACATGGATAAGGTTTATTGAATTTTAAGCATAATATTCCATTTATAAGTCGCTTATTTTTATATTCGTGAAAAATCAATTAACGCTCGATATGAAATTCTCGGCCTCGCAAAAGATACTATTACTGCTTACTTCGATACTATTCATCTCCTTCACAACAATTAATGAGGATCCTAAGGATAGACTCAATGTAAAAGGGCCATTATCGTTTGGCAATACATCTTTTAAACTATCCTGGGCGGCTAAACCTAAAGAAACTTACTTTGTTCAAGAATATTTACCCGATGGTGAAAGCCTGAATAGTTTCAGTCAGATGTTAACCATCAATCTATTTGTATCAGATATTGAAGTAAAAAATGCAGTAGATCAAAAAATCAACGAGTTAACCAAAAGAAAGAAAACAGATTCAGTTTGCCACTACGACGTAAATGAAAGCCCCGATGGAAAAGAATTTATCGTAGACTTTTTAGTAAGCGAAACTATGGATAATAAAATGACTACCGTAGAATTCAATGTATATCGCTACAAACAAATAGATATCGAGAGTACTAAAAAAGCGATAGTAGTTTATTCTTATTCCAAAAGAGCATATGGCAACGAAATAAGCACCTTTTTAGAATCACTCGGCAAAGAACGAGGCACCTACTTAAATCACATGATTTCCAGTGAAGTACCTACCATTAAAATAAGTGATAAATAAAATCGGAAAGCGGCCTGCTACATAGAACCTGTTTTTACATCCCCATCAGGAGAATAGTTTGCCATGATGACGCCCGTAGAAGACACAATAGCATCTGCAAGCTTCCACTGCTCTGGCTGCGTACCCTCCTCAAAAAGCCGCTGACCGCTACCTAAGGTAACAGGAAATGTCCAGGTATGCAGCACATCAATCAGATGGTGTTCAAATAAAGTCTGACACAGGCCGGCACTTCCATAAATCAGCAAATCAGGGCCATCTGATGCTTTGAGTTTTTCCAGTTCCTGTACTACATTACCTGTAATAAGAGAAGTGTTTACCCAGGAGGTGTCCACTTTAGTGGTAGCCACTACATATTTCTCAACCTTGTTAAACGTTTCAGAAGTAGGATCATTTTGTTGATGTGGCCAAAACGCAGCAAAAATTTCATATGTACGTCTTCCCAATAGCAAATCATAAGGCTCAGCGGTGATTTTAGCCATTGACTGGTTCATAATATCATCCCAGTGAGGGAATGACCATCCTCCCCATTTAAAGTTATTCTTAGGATCTTCATCCCTACTTCCTGGTGATTGGATCACCCCGTCCATTGTTAAAAACAGACAAGCAATTATTTTCCTCATGGTATCCACATTTGATTAAAACAAAGTTAACGCGAATAGTCATTGCCAATAAGGGACGATAAGGACAAAATACAGGGGTGTTTGTGACAATTTACTTTTGAACATCAAGTTTTACAGGCCCCAGTAGACCCGATACACGTAAAGCCGAACCTTTGCCCGGCCCTGCTATAGTCCACGTTTTACGCTTGTCTTCAGGTTGCCCTGCATCAAAAGCCAGACGATTGAACCAGGTGCTCGTTACCTGCACACTCAGCGTATTTTGTCCCTGTTTAATGAAATCCTTTAAATTGATTCGATACGGTGCGGCCCATAATTTGCCAACTTCTTTACCATTTAAGCTTACAACCGCAGCCATATCAACTTTCCCTAAATCGAGGATATATTCCAGATCAGGTGCTGTTTTATCGATAGTGAATGTGGTTGTGTATGTTGCAGTACCCGAAAACGCTTTTCCTTCTGCTGAAATATCAAGGTCCTTCCAAGGCTTTAGTTCAGTTATCTCAAGCGCTTCCGGAGCACCCCATCCTGTAGGGAAGGCGAGCTTCCATAATCCTGAGATCGGCAGGGTAGCCACTGCTTCGGTTGCTTTAAATTTAGCCACGGCTCCTGTGCTTTCTTTTTTCCTGAAAACCACAAAGCATGAACCTCCCTGTGCCAGATTAAGTTTAACAGTTGTGCGCTCAGCATTAGGCTGGCTTTGGGCAGGTTTGGAAGTGCCGACAACCGGATCCCACAGTTCTACCTCTCCTTTTGCCCGGAAACTCAATTCACCACTAAATCCCTTGCCTTTTGGCGCAGTCACGAAATACCAGTCTGCCCCCTCGATACTCCGGTGTGCCCATAAAGCATCCCCTCCGGTTACATCGGGTGCGATTTTTAATGCGGCCAATGCCTGATCGATCGTCATGTCTGAAATAATATGTCCCTTACCTACATCTCTTAAACCTTTACCAGCTCCACCCCACAGATCCTTTACCGCAGCATTAAAACGTTGTTTTGCTGCATCCCCACCGGTTAGTGTAGCAAGTCCTTCAGGTGCATTACCCACAATGGTTGCGCCATTACGTACAAGCGACCGTATTTTTTCCAGTGTTTGAGGCAACATACGTGGCGCATCCGGCAACCACAATACCCGGTAGCGAATGCCTTCCGGAGTTACTACCATACCATTTTCCACTTTCAATCGGTTCAACAACACGTCGGGGTTACAATAATCGTATTTATATCCTTCGGGGAAAGCCGCATTCTGATCCGGTTTATGATTGGTTTCATCGCCAAGATACCACAGCACATCAGACACTGGCTTGCCTCTTTCGAGCATATATGTGCAGCGTGATAAGTAATCTGTGAAATCAGGCATATATTGCCACCAGGTTTGTCCCCTTAGGAATGGCGTACCAATTCCTGCTCCAAATGAACTGCCAGGAGCCAGAAAAGGGTTTTGTGGGTTATGTGTGTAAGTATGAAATACATAATGGCTAACCCCTTGCACACTGTTTATGTTGGCGACCTCTTTGAGCATGTCCAGATGTTCGTCCCAGCTGAGTGATATGTTTGTAAACGACTCCGCCGCTACACGTGGTTTCCCATACATCCTTGCCGCAGAAGCCGTTGGCTTGATTGGCTTGAAGTTGATAGAGCCGACAAATCCATCGCTAATGGGTTGCCAGAACTCGCACATAGGTACATCTGCAAATTTGAAATACTCCATGATATCGGCAGGTACTACATCTCCAGGGCCGGTTTCGTAGGTTACGGATAATCCATTTTCTTTTGCCAGCGAGGACATGCGACCATAATAATTATTGGTTAACAGGTCATTAAGGGTTTTGCGCCAGTCGGTCAAAAAGCGTGCAGTGGTTTCATGATCTTTGATCACATAGCCAAATAAAGCAGGCAGCCATTTGCGAAGCTGATAACTGGAAACGCGCTTAAATTCGGGTTCCATATCCTGGGTCCAGCTCTGAGTATGACATTCCCAGCTATCGATGAGCATACCATTTAGCAGCCCTCCTGCAAGTGGTCCATTTGCGCCCGAAAGTCGGCCTATGTAACCCGCAAAATGTGCATCAGCGCCTGATTTGGAAAACTTGTTTGCTTCCCATCCGGTTCCTTCGGCAGGTGCCGGTCCATTTCTCTTTCCGGAATTAACATGACCCAGGCGCAGGATTGTCCAATTGCCTTTGGGTGCCTGCCAGTTTAAGTTTCCGTCGGCAGCCATCTTATCCGAAATATCAAGGATCTGATCGGGCTTAACAAATGCTTCTGGTGATTGTTTAGGGTTCTGACCAGCACGTTCAAGGCTCCTTAATGTCCAGGCGGCTTCCGATTCCCAGCTGTTTTTGCGTGCGGCAGAAAACAGACGAAGGGAACTAAGCGCCATGTCGTATTTATTGGAAATAGAAATGCGGTATTTTTTTACTCCGGCAAGTTCTGAGCAAGCGAAGGTAATTGGGCGGTCGTCCTGCCAGTTTGCCTGTGGCATTTCTGCACGCAGGATGTCTTTTATTTTACCGTCGGCCAAAATTCCCTGTATCGCTATTGCTACCCCCGGCTCGTAAGATTGACCATGATTAAAGGCCTGAACACATGAAAATTCTACACTGCGAAGCGTAGTGGCATCTGGAAATTCGACCTCTACCCAATAAGGTTTGGCAGGTGCTGCCGGTGCCAGGCGGATAGGATCTTTCGCTTCTCCCGCAAAATAGGGTTCCCATTTAAAGCTGGTATTGCTGTTAACAGATTGAGGTATAAGTGGCTTTCCGGTATCTCCAACAGGTGTTGGGAAAGCAAGTACGGTAATGTCTTTATAATCTCTCCACTCCTCGGTACTTGGCTCTGGTATTGGCAATACCTGATTGATGGTTTTGCCGCCAACTACATCAGTTCGGTTCCAGATCAGGTTCCGCATTGCATTGGCAGGTGTAATCCATGGACCTCCGGAAGTGGCCCATCCCGGACAGTTGTTCATAGAAAACCTGAGTCCCAAACGGCGGCATTCCTGAGCGGTATGCTTTACTGCATCGTCCCAATGGGCACTAAGGCTGGTAATTTGTGGGCTGACTCCCGGCCATGGTCCACCAAACTGCCCGTGAAATAACTGGATCCCGGAAATACCGGACTTTGCGATTGCCTCCAGATCCCTGGTGATTCCTTCTTTTGATACGTTACCGCCAATGTAGTGGAACCAGGTTTCGGGATGGTAAACTTTTGAGGGCTTAAGAAAAGAGGCCTCATCTTGCTTGCCAAAGGGACGGTTGATCTCTTGTTGTGAAGGCACGAAGGGCACCTTTGCCAATTGAGCGGTTGCAGAAATTGAATAAGTAATGGAAAGAAGGATTCCTAGAATATATTTCACGTTTTGTGTGGTCAGGATTGGTCTGTTATACATTTGGTTTAAATCAAAACCAAGTTAGGGAACATTTGCCTGATAACCATCATGCACTGTCGGTAAGCGTAATAAAGCAGGGTGTAGCCTAAAATAGGCTTCACCCTGCTTTATACTTTACTTTACAGGCACAAGCAGCAACGCATCTGCTACTACAGCGCCTTCTGATCCTTTTGCTGAGATCTCTACATAGGCCTTATTACCAGAACTTAAGGAGTATGTACCTAAACTAACCCATTCACCTGAGGTTTGGCCAACTACTTTAACCTCTGCATCTTTTATCAAAACCTCTTTGGTGCTAGTGCCATCATGAACGTTGATGACAGTAACCGCAGCAGCATTTTTTAATTTCGGATAATAAGTATACAGTTCGTACTTTCCTTTTTTAGAAATCTCTGGCTTGTATCTGATTGATTTTGGACTTGAAGAAGTAGAGTCTGCAAGAAAATAATCAGGTCCATAACCACCGTGCGTATTAACAGTCCAGTCTCCTTTTTTCACGACTTTGCTTGCGTCACTGTTGTCTACCAGAATTTCAGGTGCACTGCCATCTTCCAGTGGATTTCTTTTTAGCTGAGCCTGGATCTGTGAAACATCTACTTTCTGTACGGTCTGCTTATTGTCTATAGCTTTTGCAGCAGCTACCGCAGCAGATTGTCCAAGTACCATAAACACAGGCTCCATGCGGATAGAACCGTAGGCAATATGACTTGCAGAAAGGCAAACCGGAACCAGAAGGTTGCCCGCTTCGCTTTCTTTAGGGATAATTGCACGGTAAGAAATTGGATAGGGTCCAAAGCCGTGCTCTTCCACATTGCCTTCGTTTTTCACCATGCCGTTGATTACCTGTCTGTCGCAATTGTGAGAGTCCATGCCATAAGCAGCCATTCCTACCCCATCTTTAACCATTTCCTTTCCCTGACAATGGTGCTGGGTCATGACCAATTCTCCAACCATCCTTCTGGCTTCTCTGATGTAAAGCTGGTGCGACCAGTTTCCCATATCAGTATACTCATCTTTAGGATATCCCCATAGGTTAAGCTCAGTCCTGATGTGTTCAGGAACACGGGGATCATTACCTACAAAATAGAGCAGGCCTTTGGTATAATCAACGTGCGCCTTCCATATTTCGGCCCTTTTCTGATAGTCCGCATCTGGATATTCCCAGTTCATACCTATCATATCAGTAGAGAAACCATTTCTGTTGTTGATATCGGTTTTTTCATTGGGCATGCCACTCCAGATAAAGCCATCTTGCAGGGATTTCCATGGTCGTTTTTCCATTTGCCTGATCAGCAATTCGTATTTCTCTGGCTGATAGTTTTCCGGTTTGGTAATTGGAATCTGGTTATCCTTATTTTTAGTTAAGCAGATTCTAAAGTTATAAGCCTGAACCTTTTTATCTCCTGTTCCATCTTTTTCAAGCACACCCGGATTAATTCCCCAAACCAATCCACTTGAAGCATCACCCGGAGTTTTGTAGGGATCTATCCCATCCAGCATCTGATGTCCTTTCATGAACTGAACGCCATTAAAGGTTTCTTTGTACAAATCATTTGCTTCTCTCCCCACCGTATAGGACACGCCTGCCTTTGCCATCAAATCACCTTCATAAGAACAATCGATAAACATTTTGGCTTTAACCTTATTGTCTGGCGCTGTTTTGGTTGAACTCTCGAGCGTGATTTCGCTGATGATGTTTCCGGTTTTGGCAACCGTTGTCAGGCGATTTTGGTATAGCACCTCAACTTTGGCTCTTTTAATATAATCTTGAAACAGGTTTTCGGCAACATGAGGTTCAAATACCCATTGTTCAAATTTACCATAGTGCTGCCCTATTCTCCTATAGAAATCGAGCGCTAAGCCGCTGATGGCATATTTATTACCGATATCAGTAAGGCCAAGGCCACCGGAGCTCATCCCGCCCAGGTGTTTTCCGGGCTCTATTAAAAGTACCGTTTTGCCAAGCTTTGCGGCTGTATAAGCAGCAATTACACCAGAGGACGTTCCTCCATAGATACAGATGTCATAATCTGTTTTTGCAGGTTGCTGCGCTAGTGCAGGCTTCAGCGAGGCGACGGTCAGGACGGGTATCAGCAGGTAAAGAAAAAGATTTTTCATAACTAGTAATTAGGGTTTTGAATTAATTTAGGATTGGTAACCACCTCTATATTAGGGATTGGCCATAGGTAATCTCTATTTTTATTGAAGGTGCGTATTTCTATTACCCTCAAATCGGCACGGTTAGGTACATTTGTGTAATCTGCTAAACCATTCTCATCTATTTGTGGCGCCGCTGCAACCAGACCTCTTTGCACCCTTCCGTAGAAGTTTCCGGTCATGGCTTTCTCAGCGATATTCCATCTGCGCAGGTCAGTTTGTCTGAAACCTTCCATTGCTAACTCATAAAGTCGTTCTTTGTGCACCAGACTGCGAAACTCGGTTTGTGATTTACCTGATGCAATGCCTGGCATGTTTACACTAGGGCGTTGTCTTACCAGATTAATTGCGTCATAAGCAGATTGATCTAACTGATTGAGCTCGTTTTTAGCTTCGGCATAAATCAACAGGATTTCGGCATAGCGTATCTGGATTACGTTGAGTTCTGAATTTGAACGATCTGGTTTATCAGCCAGGTCTACATATTTTCGCCAGCAATAGCCGGTAAAGGTTGCGAAGGCATTGATGGCTTCCTGATTATCGACCCGTGTTGCTGGTGTGGTATCGTAATTCCAGCATTTTAAACTGTCTCTATGCGTTTCGAATTGGTAATTGAAATATATTGATCCGGGCAATGCGATGGTAAAACCAAGTCTGGGATCGCGGTTCTTATACGGAACCTTAGGATCAAAAAGTGGTGATTCATCAATATTCAATCCATCGGTACATGGATAGGCATCTACAAGCGATTGCGATGGTACTTTGTTTGAGAAACCTTGTCCATTCCTGGACAGAAGTGCAGTTGGAGTAGCATGGGTTTTGGTTTTTGAGGCACGAAGGTATTGAAATGCCCAGATGATCTCGTTGGAATTTTGTCCCGCATAACTAAACAAAGCTCCAAAATCGTTGTGGAGTGTATAGGTTTTTAGATCCATTACAGCTTTGGCTGCATCGGCTGCATCCTGCCACCTCTCGTTATTTAGCGCAGTACGGGCTTTAATAGCTAGTGCTGCTCCTTTTGTAGCACGACCAACGTCAGCACCAGTATAACTATTTGGTAAATCCGGAGCTGCTTCGGTTAGCTCTTTCATAATAAAATCGGCCAGTTCGGCTTTTGGCGTTTTAGGAATCTGAGCTTCTTCGAGCTTTAACATTTTAGTAACCAATGGCACACCACCAAAATAATCAATAAGATACTGATAGGTATACGCACGGATAAAACGAGCTTCAGCTTTAGATCGGCTAAATATTGCCGGAGTAGTTTTGTCTTTTACTTTGTCAAGATTATCCAGAATGAAATTACATTTAGCGATTACTATATATGCTTGTTTCCAGATTTCTTTCGCATAAGTATTGTTACTGTCCTGATTACCTTTGCCCAATGCTTGTAGAGCGCTGTTGTTACGGTCCCAACCGATATCGGTTCCATCATCGATACTAAGGTTGAGCGGCATACCATCAAGTGGAGAATAGGCTGCGTACCTGTACAATCCATTAACAGCAAGAAGGAGTTCATCCTGGTTAGCGAAAAAAGTTTCATCTGATGGGCCGGACAACGGGTTTTTATCCAAATAATCTTTTTGACATGATGGGGCAACTGTTACCAAAACAGCAGCCAGTATAATGAGGTATATATTTGTTTTCATCTGTTTCATATTTAAAATGTGGCTTCTAAACCAAAGCTGTATAGTTTAACCTGGGGATAGACGCTCCCTGAACCTATTGGTGCTTCTACATCGTATCCGTTAAGAAAGCGATCGAACGAGGCCATGTTTGAACCATTTGCAAATACCCTGAGGCGGTTTATACTCAGTTTTTTGACCACATTAGCTGGTAGGGTGTAACCAATCTGGATATTTTTAATACGTAAATAAGAAGCATCCCTCATCCAGAAACTGGAAGCCTGCTCATTATTAGATTCGCCAAAAGCGAGTCTTGGATATTTGGCGCCCGGGTTCTCCGGCGACCAGCGGTCTTTATTTTCCTCTCGGATCGTTCCTCCGAGTGCTCCACCTACATTAAAAGGCAAAACGCCAGGCCCATTCACATAACCATTGGCCTTACCTACACCTTGTAGCAGCATGGAAAAATCGATGCCTTTATAAGATGCGCCAATGTTGGAAGCAAAAGTGAATCTGGGTATGACGCTACCTATGATGATCTTATCACTTTCGGTAATCAGGCCATCGCCATTTTGATCTTTGTATTTAATGTCGCCTGCTTTAACAGTACCAAATTGTTTTGCATGAGCGGCCACTTCTGCATCAGACGTAAAAAATCCTTGTGCTTCGTAACCAAAAAGTGAGCCGATTGAATAACCCTCACGGTTTACCTGTAGCTTGCCTGCCTCGTTAATGCCTTTCATATCCACTACAGTATTTTTCACATCAGACATATTGAAACTCACGTTATAATTGAAGTCTTTGATGTTCCCTTTATAAACTATGCCCAATTCCCAGCCCTTGTTATCAACAACCCCAGCATTTTGAAAGGGAGCTTTTAAACCAACTATGAGTGGCACATCAAGCTCCAGAAGTATATCTTTGGTCCGCCTGCGATAATAATCGGCAGTGATGCTCAAATTATTGAGAATTGTTAAATCAATGCCGATATTCTTTTCTTCAGTAGCCTCCCACGAAATATTCTTATTGGCCATCTTGTTTAATGTTGCCGTATTTACGATCTGTTTACCCAAAGCGGTGGACTCCAATTCCAGCGCAGTGGTTGAGGGATAGGTACCGATAAGTTGATTGCCGAGCCTACCCCAGGAAAGCCTGAGTTTGGCTTCGTTAATAGTGTTCTTTAATCCACCAAAAAAATCCTCTTCTGAAATTCTCCATCCAGCTGACGCAGATGGGAAAAATCCGTATTTATTCCCTGCTGAAAAGCGAGATGAGCCATCGTAACGTGCATTGACCTCGAACAGATATTTTCCTTTATAGGTATAATTAAATCTGCTGAAGAGCGATTGCAATGCCCATTCTTCGGCATCTCCGGTCGCAGTTTGATTTAATGCTGAACCAGTGTTAAGCACTGGATACTCCGGAAGTATATAGGTATCCCTGTAGCCATTTAGTGACTCATTATAATAATCTTCCCTAGATCCCCCGATTAAAAATTTTAAATCGTGATTACCAAAACTCTTGCTTGCTGTAATGGTAGCACGCATATTGTTAAAAAAAGATTGGGCTTGCTTTTGTGTTAATGAGGTTAATGCTGGAGTAAGGAAACTACGTGTGCCATTGGGTAAATATGACTGGATCGCTTTCCTGAAATTTTTGACAGATGAAAGTGCGTATTTTGGTGAATAAGCTGCCTCTGCCTCCAACCACTCTACAGGTTTATAATTTAAAGTGGCATTGATACTACCAAATGGTGCTCTCTGCCTGTTTGTCCCCCCATCTCTGGTTGCCGATATGGGGTTGACACCGTTCCATCCCACTCCCCACTGGCCATTTTCAGTAATGCCAATCTGATTTGCTGGAATTCCGTTCATCCACTGGAATATCTCGCCTGAGGCAGAAGTATTAGGGTCCGAGGTTGCCGCAGGTTCGGTAGTGATAGCATTTACGAATTGAAGGTCGACTCTGGCTTTCAGTTTATCAGAAAAAGTGATATCGGCATTGTTACGAATAGTGTATCGTTTGAAACTTGAATTTTCAATGATCCCTTTCTGGTCGAGAAGTCCGAAAGATCCCAATAGTTTTACCTTTTGCGTACCGCCCTGTATGGTCAGAAAGTGGCTTTGCTGCAAACCGGAGCCGGTTAAGGTTTCCTTTTGCCAATCGGTATTTGGATAAAGATCTGAACTGCGGCCATTCTGCTCGCGGTACTTTTCGATCAGTGCATCGTTGTAAAGTGGGGTTCTGCCGGTATTAGTGTATGCTTCGTTAATTAACAGCATGTAATCGAGGGCGTTTACCAACTTAGGCAAATTCGTTGCATCCTGCCAGCCAATATAGTTATTGTAGGAAATACTGATCTGATCAACATTAGCTCTTTTGGTTGTCACTAAAACTACACCATTTGCGGCCCTGGAACCATAGATAGAGGATGATGCAGCATCTTTAAGAATAGAAATAGATTCGATTAAATTTGGATCTATATTATTTATTGAGCCTTCGATTCCGTCGATAATGACTAGTGGGTCGGCATTACCCATGGTACCTATCCCACGGACGCGAATTTGTCCACCATCGCCACCAGGCCTTCCGGAACTTTGCCTGATGGTAACGCCAGGTGCCATACCTTGCAGTGCAGCTGAGGTTTGCCCCATTGGACGTGCGGCCAGATCCTTTCCTGAAACCATAGAAACTGCGCCTGTTAAGTTCACTTTTTTCTGTGTTCCATAACCAACCACCACAACTTCTGTCAAATCAGTATCGTCGGTCTGCAGTTTTACATTGATACTGGTCTGATTACCCACAAGAATTTCCTGTGAAGTATAACCAACGTAGGAAAACAGTAAGGTGTTTCCGCTATTGGCTTCAATTGAATAACGCCCATTCTGATCAGTAACAGTTCCGGCATTGGTTTCTTTAACTTTTACGCCTACTCCCGGCATTGCCATTCCCGAAGCATCGGTTACCGTTCCTCCGATTTTTTGACGTGCATTGTTTACTGCGCCCTGGTCTGCTTTATTGTCGACAGGAACAGCTGGTGCGACCGCTTTTTGCAGTACAATGTACTTTTCCTTAATCACCCAGCTAAGCCCTTTGCTTTTAAGTGTGGAGTTTAATACTTCTGCCAGTTCGGTCTGATTAAAGTCGACAGTGATTTTTTCGGTATCGTCCAACAGTTTATTACTGTAGAATACGGTTAAACCAGTTTGTTTTTTAATGGTTTTAAATAATGTGGCAATGGTAATGTTCTTGCCTTTGAGGCTGATCTTGCTGATGCCTTGCGTGTTTGCACGAACTGGCAATAAAATAAACAAGATCAAAATAACCGGCAAAGATAGCCGGCCTAATCGGGTTAGTTTTTTAAGCATACATTTAAAGTTTATATAAGGTTTGCCCTAAGACGCAGCTTTTACCCGAATGGGTGAATGGTGTTTTAAAAAATATTACCTGAAGGTCAATATTCCATTTTTAAGCTCGGCTTGCATACCTGAAGTAAGTTTCAAATTACTGATTACTACATCCAGGGGCAGGTTTTTATCAATTTCGCCAGTAAAGGTTTGCTGGGAAACTGCTGGGGTTTGCCAGGCAATTTTTACATCAAACCAGCGATTTAAGACCTGCGAGATCTGGGATAGTGGTTGGTTATGAAAGGAATAAGTACCGTTTCGCCAGGAAAGTACTTCTTGCACATCAAATGTTTTGACCTCCAGATGCTCTTTTCCGATTACAGCTTCCTCACCAGGTTTTAATTTAATAACCTGATTATCTTTCTTGGCAGACACAGATCCCTCTACTAGCGCTGCAGTGAAATTCTGAGCGGTATACGCATTTACATTAAAAGAAGTTCCATGCACATGCACATCAGCATAAGAAGTATGTACAATAAATTCTTGCTGGGGGTTCTTTGCTACTTCGAAATAGGCCTCTCCGGTTAAATAAACCTCCCTTGTCTGTTTTCCGAACTGAAAAGGGAAACGCAGACTGGATGCAGCGTTCATCCACACTGTGGTACCATCTGACAGTTTAATTTTATAGTCTTTAGTAACCGGAACAAATAGTGTCGCCCATTCCTGACTATCGGCATTACCGGCGTTATAGCTTAGCTCCTTTTGTTTGGTATTGATTTGGGTTTGGCCTAATTTAATCTGCTTATTGTTGGAAAGATCGACCGCTTTTCCCTGATCCGTTTTAAGGTATACTTCTTTAAATGCCTGGTTCTGAAGTGATGTTTGGGTTTGATTGGTGGAATTAAAATACCATGCAAGTGGAAGGGCAATGGCCAGCATTGCAGCAATACCACTTAAGGCCCATCTGTTTCTGCTGAAAAATGAACCAGGTTGCTGGTGTAGGCTTTCGCTTGTCTTTTCCCAGGCCTGATCAGGATTGAGTCCGGACAGGAATGCTGCTGCTTTGGGGCTTCCCATTTTAGCTTTCAATACCTCCCAGAACTTTCGCACTTCGGCGTGGCTTGCAATGGCATGCTCCGCAACAAGGTTATCCTGTTCACTGATCGTTCCAGCTATCTTTTCAAATAAAAGACCTTGTATATATTCCTCGTTATACTCCATTACTACACATTAGACGCAATTAAGCGATTATCAGGTGAATATTTCATTTAAAATTAATGAGTTTTTTCTGCAAGGCCTTTACAGCCAGTTTCAAATGGGTTTTTATGGAGTTTACAGAGAGGCCCATTTCCTCCGCTGCTTCCTTATATTTTTTATCTTCCAGATATACCAGCTTAAATGCCTTTTGGCGCTGACTTGGCAATTGTTCAAATATGAGATCAAACTTTCCCTGGTAATCATTTTCCTGATTTGTTTCCTGATCCTCTTCTCCCTGCCAGCTTTGTTCTTCTGTATACGCGTTAAGCTTACGCTCAGATACCTTCTTATCTCTGAGAACTGTTAAGCAACGATTGTGAACTGAGCGTAGCAAATAAGCCTTTATTGAGGTATTGATGGACAGGAAAAGCTTTTTCTGCCAGATAGCGATGAAAAGGTTCTGAACCAGGTCCTCGGCCTCCATATCATCCTCCAGCATAAAATAGGCTTTAGTGGAAAGAACCTTATAATATTTCTTAAAAATCAGCTCATAAGCGGTGTAATCTCCGCCTTTAAGTTGTTCCAGTAATATTTGGTCTTCATCTTCCATTATGAACTCAGGTAAACTAAAGATATAAGTTCAAATGAATAATATCAAAATTTCACACAAACGTTTGCATAAATTTTCGGTATGCAGAAGCGTTTTTAGTTAATTCTTTGCAAAGAAATTTCAAACAGGGAAATGTTATTTGGAAATTCCCGGACTTAATTTCAACCAAATCAGGGACCTTCTGTTGAGACATCTTGCTTTAAAGCCTTTATCAAACGCTTGCGCAGCAGTTGTAATACCTTGACTTACAACATTGCTGGATACTTTATTACTTTTTCATATCAATTCATCCTTAACCAAATTTTATGAAAAAAAGTAATCTTTTATTAGCGTGCGTTTTTTGCAGTATTCTCTTCACATTTTCATGTAAGAAGGCAGAACGCATCCAATCGGAAGAAAAAGATTTGTCGGTTCACGACTCCACTGCTGAAATTATTACCCAAACCCGAAATGTAAACATCGTTTACTTTGTACCCAGCGACCTGGATACATTGGCCGGCTATCAAAAAAGATTGAGCGACCTGTTATTGTGGACCCAGGAATGGTACAAACAGGAAATGAACCGTAATGGCTATGGTTATAAAACTTTCGGCCTTGCCAATGACGGTTCAGATGGCGTAAAGATCATTACGATAAGAGGTAGCTTACCTAAAAGCGGCTATCCATATTCAGGTGGCTCGGGAGCGGTAGCTAGTGAAGTGAATGCTTACTTTGCTGCTCACCCGGCCGACAATACAAGCGACCATACGCTAATCATTATACCAAGATATTCCATTGGTGCCAATGGCACGCCTAGCGGGGGTCCTTTTTATGGTACCGGCAGGTGGTGTTATGCATTGGACTATGAAGAAATGGATATCCAGAATCTTGGCAAAACGGACGCTGTCGGCAATCGATTCAGTGTATGGTTTGGCGGTATGGTTCATGAATTAGGCCACGGACTGAACCTGCCACATAACAGGCAAAAGGTTTCGGAAGATGCTACGCTAGGTATGGCTTTAATGTGGGCGGGCAATGGTACCCTAGGTAAAAGCCCTACTTTTTTAACTGCTGTTGATGCGGCAATTTTAAATACCAATCAGGTATTTAACAACAATAGCAATACATATTATGGCTCAGTAACATCGAGTATCAATAAAATACATGCAAGCTATTCCAGCGCCCAATCTTCGATTATAGTATCGGGTAAATTTACGTCGACCGGCAATGTAACGAGTATTCTCTATTTTAATGATCCTAACGTGAACAACGAGGGTACAGGTGTGAACCACGATTACAACGCCATCGGCTGGGAATCGAAAAAAATAGGTACCGACAGCTTTAGGGTAGTGATGCCTATTGCCGATCTGGTAGAAAAGGCAGATGGGATTCCTTATGAATTAAAAGTTAAACTGGTACACGACAATGGCACTGTTACCCAACAGATCTATAGCTATACATTTGCAGGTGGGATTCCTGTTTTAAATTTCAGTACCAGAAACGAGCTTAGTAAAACAGGCTGGAGCATTGCTTCATTCAGTTCTGAGGAAACAAGCGGTGAGGGTGCCATAAATGGCAGGGCCACTACACTGATTGATGGAAGTGGAAGTACTTACTGGCATTCGCGCTGGTCAAGTTCAGCAACCTCCTACCCTCATAATGTGGTGATCAACCTGGGATCTTCTAAAACTGCAAGCGGCCTTAGTTTAACTCAACGTAGTGGCTTAAGCCGTGCGGTTAAGAATTTCGAGGTACTGACCAGCACTGATGGTATCAATTTTACTTCGGTAAACAACTATGTTGCCGCAAACGCAGACGGACCTCAATACTTTGATTTTGGAAGTGCAAAGACTTTCAAATACATAAAGGTCATCGCCAATTCTGCGCATGACGGATTACAGTTTGCAGCTTTAGCCGAGTTGGGATTGTACTAATTAGGGAAGGTTAGTTAATAGTAACAGGGGGCGTTCATACTTTTGAACACCCCCTTGTTATTTTAAACCGCAGACTTTACAACCCTTTAATCCTGTTCTGTTCATCCCAGGCGCCATTACGGTCTCTTAAGCGCTTGTTGTTCTTGGCATTTTTGCTGATCCTATAACTGAAAGAAAATATAACTGTTCTGGTATCCTGCCTGTTTCTAAATGTAGCACTGGAACCAACTACATTATGGATACTGCCTTTGCGTATGGCTGAATAGAATAAATCGCTGCCATTAACCCCTATTGAACCATTACCTGAAAACAGTTGCTTTTTAACTCCTGCTCTAATACCTCCTATCCCAAAAGTTGTTACCTGATTGGAATAATTTCGGCCTCCCCAGTCAAAAGCAAGTTCCGCACTCCAGGTTTTGCCTAGAGAAAAGCGGTTATACCAGTTAAACGACTGCATAACCACAGCTGTATCTACAGTAATCCCATTGAACTCGGATTGTAAATGTACCCGCTCAGGATTGACCGTAAAATCGGCATTCCACCATTTGAAAATATCCTGATTATACGAAAGCATTAATCCTGTTATGATAACAGATCCGACGTTTTCTGGTCTCTTGATATATACATCATTAATGGCTTTGATAACAGGGCTGCTGGTATTGGACATAAATGAATAATAAACGTTGGTGGTCAGTTTATCTTTAAATACATGAGTGAGCTGAATATTATTGGTAAACTCGGGACTAAGAAATGGATTACCAGACTCCTGATTATACTTTTGCACTACCATAAGAAAAGGATTCAGCTGATCATAAGCAGGTCTGTTGATGCGTTTTCCATAGCTTAAAAAGAACTGATTCTGGTTTGTAGAATCGGGCTTATAGGAAAGGAAGAATGACGGAAAAGCATTGAAGTAATTCCTTACAAAGGATGAATCGGATTTTTGTATGTTCCCCAGCTGATGCCCTTTGGAACTGGTATGTTCCGTCCTAAGCCCCACCTTAACACCAAGCTTACCAAATTCACGGTACCCCTCGACATATAAGGCATTGATGTTTTCTCGATATAGGAATGCGTTTGTTCTATTGTAATCTGGTTGTTCCAGTTCGGCAGCGCCAGAAAAGTAGTTGGCCTGATTATCTGTTTTTATAAAGCTTGATTTTAGACCCGCACTGAGTTTGTAATTATTTTTTAATGAGAATGAATAATCCGCCCGGGCCGAAAAGATATCTATTGTTCTTGGAAGATCCCCCCTGATGCGCTCTAAGCCCAATGCCTGACCAGAGGCATTGTAACTATTGTTGCCAAAAAGCTGGTTGTTGGTGGAATTGTAGTGTGTGTAATCGACATCCATACTGAGCTCGGTTCCTGTACTATCGAACTGGTGCAGCATATTTAAATTCATCGTACCGTTCCTGAACAGGTTGTTTACGCTATGACTGGAGTTTACCATAGAGTCCAATTCACGATTGCCATTCATCATTAAATTTTCAATCCCTCCATGTTCGTTAACCCGATTCCTTAGCCCATTGAAAATAAAACCAATGGTGGTTCTTTTGTTCAGGTAATAATCGACTCCTACTTTTACATTACTGTTGTGCCTGTTGTAAAGTATTTCGCCTTGCTGTTCCAGTATTGAAGTTAAGCTCCCTGTCTCATTTTTAAAGCTTCGGGTTGCCGAGGAATTCTGGAAATCTTTAGGGTTACCTGCCCCTACATTTGTGAAAAGGTTTAGTTTGTTTATGCGATAGTTAAAATTGAAGGAGCCATTTACTTTTCTGTAAATACCCTTTCCGCCGTTTAAAGTTATACCGGTATTGAACCCCTCCTGTTTGCTTTTTTTTGTTAAGATATTGATAACGCCACCACTACCCGCTGCATCGTACCTGGCTGGAGGATTGGGTATCAGCTCGACCTTATCCAGCTGATCTGTTCCCATTGTTTTTAAATAAGACATCAGATCGGCGCCCGACAAATACGTTAATTTGCCATCAATATAAACCGTAGCTCCCTTAGCCATCAGGTTAATTGTACCTTCTTCGGTAACCCTTAGGCCAGGCAGCCTGCGTAAGAGCTCAAATGCATTGGTGCCAGCAACGTTAATAAGGCCATCAACATTTACTACAGTGCGGTCAATTTTACGCTCTATAGCCTTTTTACGGGTGGTAATTTTTACTTCTTTAAGGTCCGTTGTTTGAGCCAAGGAAGAAGTTGCGATTAGACAGAGTAATAGAAAAATTTTCATCATAATTAGCATTAAGTTTCAACCAAATTAGCTCCGCAGGGCTTTCAGGAAAAGACTAATCTGTGAACAAGGCGATGTCCTCGACAAACGCTTAAAAAGGGGCATATTCTGATGAGCTAAATAGTGTATTTTTGAGTATGAAGAAAAATCTATGGCTTCTGTTGGGTGCCTTTATTATTTTTTACATGCTAGTTCATGTGAGTGGGCACCTACCAGGCTTACTCCATGGGAAGTGGACGCTGGTAGATGAACGTAGTTTCACAGTGCAATTGCTAAGTATGGTAACAGATATGAGTATCTCATTCCTGTTCGTGTTGTCGACCTATCTGGTAATGTATAAGTACTACCCTACACGGAAGTATATGCAGCTAACGATTACCATGGCGCTTATTATAAGCGTTTGTTTTATGGTTTGTCTATTTATCAGCTATGTAGTAACTATAGCACTATCTCTTGACCCTGTAAGATTAAGCCTCTTTTTTAGAAATAACATACTCATTTATGTGTTAAACACCATTTTTGCAATGGTATTCTATTTTATAAGGTACACCCGGCAGAAGGAATTAGAGCAAAAAGAATTAGAACTGCAGAACCGCACATCAGAGCTTTCATTCCTTCGCTCACAGGTCAACCCGCATTTTCTATTCAACAACCTCAATACAATTTATTCCCTTGTTTACCACAAATCCGAGCAAGCCTTACCGGCAATAGCAGGACTTTCGGAATTGCTGAGGTATATGCTCTATGACAGCAGTGAAAAAATAGAACTGGAGCAGGAGATCAGTTACATTGAGAAATACATCTCCCTTCAGCAATTACGTTTTGAAAACCCTGTTGCCGCTAATATGAAGGTAACTGGTAATGTAAAAGAAATGAAGGTGCCGCCCTTATTGCTAATCCCCTTTATAGAAAATGCCTTTAAACATGGAGATGTCTCGGAAAGTAAAGAATGGCTGTGGATAGACATCAATATGGCTGGTGCTGAGCTGGTATTTTCATGTATCAATACCAAAGCGAGTAAAAGCAAGGATTTTACCGGGGGGATTGGAATAGGCAACGTAACGAAGAGACTTGAACTGCTTTTTAAAGGGCGTTACAAATTGGATATCAGAGACAATGAACATCAATTTACAGTTAAACTTGAACTGAACAATGAAGAATGGTAACATCCTGCACTGCATAGTCCTCGATGATGAGATCCATGCCGTTAAGCTACTGGCAGATTACGTAATGCGTACAAACGGCCTTGAAGTGGTATTGAAAACCACAGACCCGACAGCAGCTGTCGATCTCATTCATAACGGCAACGTCGACCTGATTTTCCTGGACATTCAAATGCCCAGCCTTACGGGTATCGAGGTAATGAATATCATTCGTCAGAGACAAACAAAGGTCATCCTCACAACAGCCTATCCGGAATATGCCTTAACTGGCTTCGAATACGATGCAATTGATTACTTAATGAAGCCCATCACTTTTGAAAGATTTTTGATTGCAGTAAACAAGGCTAAGAAACGAATGAATTTAAACGCTCCGGAGGCGATGGAACCTGACCATATTTTTATTAAGGTTGAGCACAGGCTGCAGAAAATCTTGTTTTCATCAATCCACTACATTGAAGGCCTGGGCGATTACATCAGTTTTCATACCTCTGGAGGCAGAGTACTTTCATTGGAGCGCATGAAACACATTGAATTGATCCTTCCCCAACATCTTTTCTTAAGGATACACAAATCGTATATCATTAACACCAGCCATATTGATTTTGTAGAGCGAGGCAGGATTGTGATCGATAAGAACTACCTGCCAATTGGCGAAACCTATAAGGATGTGGTAAATAAGAAGTTGGGGCTTAAAAGTTAAAGTCTGCTTATCTCTTAAATTTTAAAATGGTGTAAGAATGTGCCGGGAAGCTATATTTAGGTGCGTCTCCACTTAGATTTACCTTTGAGCTTACTGTTTTATACCGTTCAGTTTCTGAAGGTGTATTCTTTGAAGTAAGTTCACCCGACAACACATAAACTTCGGTCTCTGGATTTCTACCTTCAAATCCGTTAAGCTCAATTGCAGTAGTAATGGCCTCAGCACTGGTATTTACAATGTGTAATGCCAAGGTCTTTTTATCTTCGCTACGCGCTGCTGTTACATCAAGAGCACCTTCTACTTTACTTAAAACACGTAAGGGTAGATAGTTCTCTGCCTGCATCTTCTGTGAATAAAATGGAGGCATCCCCCACGCCTTGCCCGCGGTAAAGAAAATCTGACCCTGATCCCAATCATTGTCATTCTGCTGATAAGGTTGCAGTGCGTTGGCGGGACTTGAAGTTAGTACAAATTCATTATGTCTGCGGATTGCATTCAGATTAGTAGCATGCCCCAAGGCGCGCTGAATACCATGTTTACTGCCATTCTCTTCAAAAACGGCAACTTTCATTTGTGTTGCCGGATCCCATTGCTTAAACATACGTTGCATATCTGCAAGTTGCTTATCCGTATCCAGACCTGCCTTTGGATCATCACCACCTACATGGAGATCCCAATAATCGGCCTTGCCGTTAAGTTCCCTGAATACGTACTCCATATTAGGCGATTCAGGGCGCCACCAGGCTGCATGCACGAATTTTAAAGAACTATCTTTCTTTTTCATGGCTGCATACAAGAGATTAAAGCGTGCTACATATTCCTCATATGCTTTTTTGTTATCGCCATTAAAAATAACCTCCTCATTCCCGATCTCTATATATTTTACTCCATAAGGTTTTGGATGTCCGTTTTTGGCACGCTTTGCCCCCCATTCTGTATTCACATTTCCATTAAGGTATTCTACCATATCAGCCGCATCCTCCGGTGTTTCATAGATGTTTATGGCAAAACAAGGTGTTATGGCTGTTGCTTCACAAAACTTAAGAAACTCTTCTATCCCAAAACCGTTGGTGGTATACCAATTCCAGTGGCCTCGATATGGAGGTCGTTTGTCGGGATCGCCAATCATTTTTTTGAACCTGTATTCCGGGGAATTCACCATAGTTCCGGCATAACGCAAAAAGGTTAGCCCTTGCGACACCAGCATATTGCCAATATCGGCCCGGATTGGCAAGCCTTTAAACTGATCTTTACCAGTGCCCATAAGTACTGCCTGATCTATCCAAAGTTTACCCTTTGAAGAAATATAGATAGCCAATCTGGCATTTTTATCTGCGGTGCCAGAGGTCAATGTAAATGCATACTTCTTCCAGTTGGCACCTATACCGTTTAATTTTTTGATTGCATATGTTTTGCTGCCATCAGCACTTTCAAGCGCGATACTTACAGGGCCGCTTAGTTTTTCTGCCTTTAGGTATACCCTTCCCTGAAAAGTTTGCCCTTTACGCAATGCAATACCCCAACGGTTTAAACTCCTGTTGGCTACTCCTACTTTTCCGGTACCCGTTGCAAAGATGATAACCTGCGATTTTTTTCCATTATAGGCTACATTGCTGTCGAGCTCAAAATTGGCTTTTACTTGTCCTGAACTGATGATATCCCAATTATAGCTCACCTGCTCATTGGCGGCATTGACAAGGCTGAGTGGTTCTGTTTTTCCGTTTTCTTGTATGGAGATATTCCTGAACTCCATTGCTGATCTCCAGGTACGCAAACCTATCTTTCCTTTAAGCAAGGGGTTACGCTCATCCTTAAAGGAAAGCATCTGTTGTCCATTAAGGAAAACTTCAATCTCGGATCCTTTTAGTACCACCTTTACTTTATTCCATGTTTCAGGATCAAAACTAGCAGCTGCTTCTTTGAGTGATTCAAAGTTTTGCAGGTGCTTTCCAAGGGCTATCTTTTTACCGTCTCTGCTCAGGCTGATCTCATATCCATCAAAAGCATCATCACCTACACCGGCATTAGCTACCCGAACCAGCAGGGCACCACTTTCTCCTTTTCCGGTAAACCTGATCTCGGCTTGAACGGTCCCGTTAGTTAGTTCTTTTGGTTCATAAATCAATTTCGCACTGTGATCTGGCTCCACACCTATCAGATGCGAACTGGTCATGAATACTTCACTATTGGTGTTTCTGCCAGGGATAATGGCAACCGCACCGTCTTTTGCTGTCCAATAGCCCGTAAACCTTTTCCATTGGTTATGATTTACACCAGTAGAAGGTTCTTCAAAGCTCTCGCCGAATATGCGCTGGTCGTAAAAGCCCCCGTAGATTTCGTGGTTCACATCTTCAATATTTGAACCGTAGATCAGCGGGCTTAATTTATTTTGGATTTGACCGACATCTACCTTAATTCGTGCAGTTTGAGGAAGCGGCAGCCAAACTTTATAGCCTTTTGCAGCTCTGTTTCCAACTGCATAGTAAGGGATAGCGGTAAAAGTTTTACCGTCAGCTGTTTTGCCCGTAACCACATTCACACCCTTTAGCAGGTTGTTTTTGTATTGCGATTGCAATGCTGCAGTAGTATCGATCTGCAACTGTTCAACATTAGTGTTATCTGCTGCCTCGAGGCTATAAACGATAGGTCCTGACGCTATTGCTACGCTGTTTCTTAAGTCTTTTACTTGATTATTTGCAGTAACAAAACGCGGTTTCATAGGCAGCTGGAGTTCCACCTGGTCGCCTTTTTTCCATTTGCGGCTGATTACAGCATAACCATTTTCCATTGTGGCTTTGGCAGGGCTGCCGTTTACAAGCAGCGTATATGATGAAGGCAGATCGGAGCGGTAGAGATCGTAAGGATTTTCTTTCCCCCTTGCCCATCCTGGAATGCGGAGGCTTAAACTAAAGGCCGATTCCTTTTCAGGATTTACAGTTAGGCGAATCTTTCCTTCCCATGGGTAATTGGTTTTCTGTGAAATGGCGATCAGGGTTTTGCCAGGCAGGCGGATATTGGCATCACTACCGATAAACATGTTTACAAACAAACGATCGCCCGAAGATGCGTAGATGTAGTTTGGAAGTTCAGAAACCATTTTTAAGAACATAGGTGGACAGCATGGGCAAGAATGCCATGCCCATCTTGAATGGTCATGTGCATTGAGTGGATTTTGATAGGTATACTGGTCGCCTGAAAGAGAGACACCAGTAAGTACGTTGTTATACAGCACGCGTTCAAACTCATCCATATATTTTCCATCGCCGGTTAGTTCATTCATACGCTGACTGAAAAATCCTGCACCTACAGCTGCACATGTTTCGAGATAGGCATCAGTTGGAAGGTAATAATCTGGCCCGAATTTCTCGTCGTGCGCAATGGCACCGACACCGCCAGTTACAAACATGCGGCGGCCAACCATATTGTTCCACAGCTGATCTGCAGTTTGTATATACTGAGGATCATGACTCTCCAAAGCAACGGCTGTAATACCTGTAGCTAGTAAAGTGGCGCGCACAGCATGACCTTCTATGGTTTTCTGTTTGAAAACAGATATGGAATCCTGTGCATAATCGCCCCAGGTAGGGCGAGTGGCATTGGTTACCACTCCTTCTTTATATTTTTGATCCTTGATCCACTTTTCTGATTTGTCATTGCCCCAGGTTTGCCAAAGCGGGTAGTTGATATGATTACCACGATTTTCGATCCAGAACCTTACCAAATCATAATAAGCCTTTTCATTTACCGGAACCTGCATTTTCTTTTTAAGACCAGGGTTGTTTTTATATAGCCAGTACAATTTCATAACGGCTTCCTCTGGCCCGGAGTGGGCTGGTACAATGTTTCTTTTAGGAATAGGCCCCATCAGGTTGCTCATGTAATTTGCAAACCGGGTAGCAACTTCGAGCAGTTTGGTTTTACCTGTGGCATTATAATAGTGAACCCCCGCCTCTATGAGCATACCTGCATTGTAAACATCGTGCTGAAAACGTAAAAGCCCACCGTTATCTCCCCAGTGATGGGTTGGTTCCATTAGATCGGTATAGGTATTGATATATCCGTTGGGATCGGCCTTCTGAGCAGCATAAATACGATCTATATACCCATCAAGTCGTGCCTGTAATATTGGATCGGGATGCTGAATGGTGAGGTCACCTATTCCGCGAATGCTTTCATAGATCAAGCCGTCAAACCAGGGCAAACCTGCATGACTGCCTGTTCCTTTTTTTCCCTGGGCAATCTTATCGAAATTGTTAAACACATTATTACTTTCCTGTTCTTTTGCAGACAGGTGTTGTCCTTCAAACTTATTCAGCACATCGTTGGCAGTTGTGGTTCTCCAAAGCTCGAATTTAGGACTCCAGAAAGCGTCATTTATGTTTGCTTTAAGGCTTTGGGTTAACTGGACATTCTGGTTAGCACCAGTGGTTTGTGCCATGCTATCGGTAAAAAGAGCAGTGGTAATGCCGATGCTTAATAAGAAATAGTGTTTCATTGTGTGTGTGGTTAGGTCTCCAAATATATAAATATTTTACAACTGGTACGAACTGGTACGATTTTTTATTTTTTATTTACGATGTTTGACTGATGAGTAACTATATTTGCCGGCAATACATCAAACGTGAAAGAAAATAAATCAAAATATAAACTTGTAGTAAGCCATGTAATTGACCGAATAGGCACAGAGGAATACAAGAATGGAGACAGGATACCTTCTATCAATGATTTCAGAACTGAGTACGGTTTATCGCGCGATACAGTGTTTGCGGGCTTACGCGAACTGATGTCAAAAGGCATTATTGCATCGAACCACGGGGTTGGTTATTTTGTGAAGAGCACCAAAATTCAGACAGGACATCATATATTCCTGCTCTTCAATGAATTCAATGAATTTAAAGAAGACCTGTTCAACTCTTTTGTGAAATCGGCCGGGAATAGCGCCACAGTTGACCTGTATTTTCATAATTACAACAGAAAGGTTTTTGAGACGCTGGTAAATGATGCCAACAACAAGTATACAGATTACATCATCATGTCGGGAAAGTTTCAGGGAATTGAACCGCTGTTGGAATCTTTATCGGGCAGGGTGTTTTTGCTGGACCATTTCCATGCAGATTTGAAAGGAAAATATTCATCGGTGGCGCAGAATTTTGAAACAGATACCTATGAGGCTTTGGAATCAGCCATAGAATTGATTCGCAAATACAGGCACATTTATATGATTCAAAAGGAAGAAAAGGAGCCTTTGGAGCGTTATGATGGTCTTAAAGTGTTTTGCAGCAAGTATGGGTTTGGCCACGACTATCTTTCTGTGACTACCACAAGAACAATAGAAAAAGGTGATTTATTTATTGTGGTGAATGACAGGGACCTGGTGGATCTTTTGAAGCAGGCTACTGCTCAACAGCTTACCGCAGGTACTGATTTTGGGATCATATCTTACAATGATACACCCCTTAAAGAGCTTCTTGCCGGCGGGATCACGACACTTTCTACCGACTTTAAGCTGATGGGAAAGACCATGGCAAAGCTGATCAAAACAAAAGGGATTAACACAGTTGAGAATCCATGGAAGCTGGAAGTTCGAAGCTCCCTGTAGAAGCTATTTGATCAAAGGATTTTTTTTGGTATATTCAACTATCATTAAATCTGCAGGTTATGAATTATTTTAAAAGCATTTCGCTGGCAATCTTTTGTTTGCTCTGCGTTTCCTTCACAGCTTTCCACCATGGTTGGGCTGATTATGATCAAAAAAAAGTATTGGATTTTAAAACCACAATTGAGGAATCAGTATATGAAAATCCGCATGCCCTGGCTAAAGTGAAATACAAAAAACAATTGTGGACAGTTTATTTAGCGCCTACCAGCCGCATGACAGATCGTGGACTAACTGCTGATATGATTAAAAAAGGGACAGAAGTAAGGTTGGTTGCTTATCCTCATAAAACTAAAAAAACAGAAATGAGGGTAGAAAGGATATTTGTAGACAGTGTAAAATACGAATTGCGATAGCTGTGCCTTTGTTTATATCTGATCTCCTCGGCTGGTTAGAAAATACAGCCCTGGCGGCTGCTATTCGTCAATCCTTGTGGTTGTACCCGGCTTTGGAAATTGTACACATCACTGGAATTGTAATTTTAGTGGGCGCTGCATTTATGTTCGACCTGCGCTTGCTGGGTTTTTCAAAAAGCCTTTCCATATTCGGCTTATCCCGCCATTTGCTTCCCTGGTCAAGAAAAGCATTGCTGTTGGTTATCCCCTCTGGAATATTATTATTCATGACCAATTCAAAAACCCTGGGCATTGACCCCACCTTCTGGCTAAAAATGTTCTTGCTGGTAATTGCAGCGCTTAATGTATTGGTGTTTCATAAACTCTTATTCAAGCCTAAATCTGACGCCCAAAATCAAGAACTTCCGTTTTCCACAAAAATATCGGCCCTTGTTTCGATCACCGTATGGGTAGCAATTATTGCCTGCGGTCGTTTGCTGGCGTATTAACCTTTTTGGAGAAACACAATACTATTGAAAACCTGAGTTTTAAATTAAGATCTGAATCTGGTATCTTTAATAAAAACTTTTACCATGAAGCTAGTGACTATAGTTGTTCCTGAAGGGGAAATTAACCTGAGTAGCATAACCGGTTCATTTGAAATACTAACACGCGCGAATGACATTTGGCAAAAAATGGGTAACAAACCCATGATGGAAGTAAGGATAGCCGGATTTGTGCCAGAGTTAAAGGTTGATGACGGTTTCTTTTCTATTAAACCTATAAATATTAATGATATAGAAAAAACTGATCTGCTGATCATCCCCTCTGTTTCTTATGACATTGATCTGCTGGAAAACAATGCTTCTCTAATTGCATGGATAAAGGAACAGTATATGGGTGGTACTGAAGTTGCATCAATGTGTTCCGGGGCATTTTTGCTCGCAGCCACCGGCTTACTGGATGGCAAGAGTTGCTGCACGCATTGGAATTTGGCGCCTGATTTTAGACGGTTGTTTCCAAATATTAATCTTCAAATTGATAAGCTCATTACCGCTGAACGAGGAATATATACCAACGGGGGTGGATATTCATTTTTGAACCTGATACTTTTTCTGGTTGGAGAGTATTTTAACAGAGAGGTAGCTATTATCTGCTCAAAGATTTTTCAAATTGACATTGAAAGATCATCACAGTCGCCTTTTCACATTTTCAGAACACAAAAAAACCATGGCGATGAACTTATTAGTAAAGCACAAAGTTATATTGAAGAGAATTTAAGCGAGAAAATCTCCTTTGAAGAACTCGCATCAAAGCTTGCCATTAGCCGACGAAATTTTGACCGGCGATTCATTAAAGCAGTTGGGAATACTCCTGTGGAATATTTGCAACGGGTGAAAGTAGAAGTTGCAAAAAGCACGCTGGAAAAAGGAAATAAGACTGTTTATGAGGTTATGAATGAAGTTGGCTATTCAGATGACAAAGCATTTAGAGGCGTTTTCAAGAAAATAACTGGCTTATCTCCATTGGATTATAAAGCCAGGTATTTTAAGGAATCTGTTTTAGTGTAGTTGCTTATCTTAATGCTGCTGTAGCAACTTAAGCATTTTGCGATCTAGCTTATGGCCATTATAATCTTCATATTCTACATCTTGCCGCTCGCTGTCAAGAATACCAAAACTACCACGCAAATTCCATAGCGACCAGCCCCAGCCGTTTTCCTTCCATATTTCCAGGTTATCCTTCATCCATGCAAGCGAAACATCATGAGGGGTATGTTGGTATGCCCCCCATTCGCCAACATGGACGCCTACTCCCTGGTCCATTAATTTTTTCCAGGGATCAAATATTTCCAGTTTTAAGCGATCCTTATCCCACCTGTCTTTACCATCTGGATTTAAAGGCCAGGTGGGAACAGCCCAATCTGCTTTAACCCAGGATGCTTTATAATGACTTACCTGCATCGGTCCGTATCCCCTGGTACTTTGCCCAACATTTAAGTCGGATGCCCCAAATACGGGTTTAGTTCCATAATGGAGTCCATCGATAACAATTAATCGATCAGGATCTTCTCGCCGTATGGCATTAACAATCCGTGTAACTACCCGCACGTAATCCGGCTCGTCAACATTTGAAGGCTCATTTATCAGGTCGAAGCTCAATTTCTTACTATTGATCTTCTTATATCGTTTGGCCAGGGTTTGCCAATGGAACGCAGCAGCTTCTAAAGCCTTATCATCTTTCCATAAATTAAGTGGTTCTGCCGGCGGATTAACACAATAACCCGGGACACGATGCAGGTTAAGGTTAACATGAATTTTGTATTTAATTCCATATTCAATTGCCTGATCTATTTCTTTCAACACATTTTCGTCCATTTGAAGCCAATTATCAGGTTTTGACCAGCAGTGATAGGACATTGGTAAACGGGCAAAGTTAAAACCCCATTTGGCCATCATTTCAAAATCTTCTTTTTTAAAAGGTTGATTATGGTCTCCGTTAAATTTCTCTAACAGGTTAAAGCCACGCCAGAGTGGCAACTTGTTGGGTATGATTAAAGGGTTGGATTTAACAAATGCAGGTGTAAAAAGACTCGCAGCTGTTAAACCCACCCCTAGCTGAAGGAATTTTCTTCTTTCCATTTAGTTTTGAGATAGTTGAGGTTCGGTTTATTTGCCTTAAATATACCAACATTCATGGACAAGTCGAAGCCTATCTATTATAAACATCCACAGCGCTTTCGAGGTGCCTTGATCCGGATGTATGTACAACAAACCCTCCTACTCCAAGACTAGCGGCAAGCCCCCAGAACAGTAAAGTACCTGTAACATTTGGGCCTTTGGAATTCATACTGCTCTGACCGAAACCTGTGTGTGAAAGTTTTTGCATATCATTACCCTTTACCAAAAAAGAAACAATACCGGCCACAAATGATGCTCCGGCAGCAGCGTATAATATTTTGCTGGTGTTCATACTTCTTCTGTAACCGGCCAACATATCCATGCTTTCCGGATTATCAGCCATGTCGTTTTTCAGATTTTGATAATTTACCTTTTTCAAATTCTCGAAACCTTTGTTGTAGTACATCCGAAGGTTAACAACGGGCTCTGGCCGGCCTCCATATCTGTATGCCCTATCGTCCAGAAATTCATCATAAGGGATCTCCTGAAAAATGTTGATTTTTCCCTCTGCAATACGCTCGGCAAATTCGGCGGTGCGTCCGAAAGTGACCCTCCTTGTGTTGGCGAAGAAACCATTTTCGTTGCTAAAGAATTTTACTTTTTCGGGCGAAATTCTTCGGGAATCTGCACGCAGCTGCCAAAATCCGGAAAAATCGGGCCGAAACATGATCCTTTTGGCATAGATTACCGAATCGGAATTGAGGTAAAGAAAGTTTTGGGATTCGTGCACCTGGGCACGGGCTGTGATGGCATAGCTCGCCAGTACAACCATGAGAAGCTTTTTCATAGTGGTTACATTTGTGTGTACCTGATAATACACAAATAATAGCCCAAAACTTCCTTTGTAAACAACAAAATACATTTGATCTTCCGATCAATGCTATTCGGAAATTCTAAAAAGCAGATACCTTTTCAACTCTTTCGTGACGGAAATTCCCTAAAGCAAAAATGCAATTAAAGTCTAGCGCACGAAAGCCTTCATTTTTAACGAACACCTTCATTCTTGGTTTAATAGCCAAAAACAACGAAGTACAATACAATTCAAAATTATTCAGTATAAATTTCTTTTGGTAATCTTCACAGAGCCCATTAAAATCAAAGTTCAAAGCTGAAGCATCCAGCACAATCAGGCTATCAAAACGAATCAATGCCCTGGTTAAGTGTATGTTCTCTGCAACCCAGCCGGACATTAACCGGTTAAAGGAAAAAATTTGTTCTTCAGATAACTTTACCATAGTATCAAAATTAGTAAAACAACAGCCTCTAGTTAGCTTTTGACACCAATTTATTTCCTTTTCTTGCGAAGATTTAAATAATCAATGTAATATAAAACCTTTACAGACAAACTTGTATTTTGTGGCGCAGAGAGAATATCCTCAAGATTCCTGTTATAGCGTTTAGTATAAAAATCAACATTGGTCTCGGCAGCTTGTTTATAGGATAAGGTCAGTTCACTCCCAGGCGCAAACTGCCAAACATAGATTAAATCGACATTAAAAACATTGTAATTCCTATCCATGGCACTAAGCGGAGCGCCCTGATAAGCAGCCAGCATCCCCTTACTCGTTAACAGATAAAATTCTTTGTTTCTCCTATCGCTCCAATAGTGCCTCAATACCACAGACACTCCCATCTTATTGCTGAAAGAATATTTTGCATCAAATGAATTTTCTACGGTGTTCCGGTTATATCGGGAAAAAATTGCCTGATCACCTTGCGCTTTTATCCAGCTGACATAATTATAGCTTGGATTAAAATTCAAATCAAGGCCAAAAGCGATCCTATCATTTAATCTTAAGTTCTGGAAAAAATAGAAATTATACTCCCTTCCATTAAAAAGCTCTTTTTTGAAGTATTTTACATTTCCTCCAAAGTTATATGCCTTTGCATTATTTGGATTTACATAAACAGATGCCCCAAACCTGGCGGGTGTCCTGTACAATTGACCGTTTCGGGCTTCATAAAAATCGTTTCCTTCCGGCCCGTAGTCTAAATCCACTTCAACCGACCAAATGCTTTTAAATTGTACCCAGGCTCCGGTAACAACACCAAAACGCTGATAATCGCCAGGATTAACACGCCGCGAATATTCAAAATTTAACCAGCTTTCTAATTGATTGTACCATGAGGTTGGCTTATAATTGTTATATCCAAACCTTACAAACTGATCTAAAAAATTATTATTGGTAAAAAAGCCCATGTCAGATTTATCAAACTTATTATCAGCGTATACCTGATTATAGCTCCATCTAAAATTTCCGCTTTGCTTACCACCTTTAAATTCATAGTTAAAACCAGTTCTGCTGGTGGTCCCCTTTAGATAGCTCATTTTACCTGCCCCGTTGAAGAAGTAAACATTCTTTTTATCATTGAGGTTAAACAATAAAGCACTAACATTGGCGTCGTAAGCTGCCCCTTGCCTTAAAACATTGGTATTGATAAAAGTTGCCGAACTGTTGTTTTTTAAAGACTGATCCAGTACCAGAATGTTATAATTGGTTAGTGGTTGCGTTTCAGTTTCTCTTATGTTCCCTTGCTGGTCTTCAACCTCGGTTTGCATTGCTTTAGTAATAGCGTTAAAAACACCTATACCAAGACCTTTTGCTGTTCTACCGGAAACCTTTGTGGCATTTAGCACTTTGGCTTCACTTTGATCTTTAATGATCGTTTCGGAGCTGTTTATATCAGAGCGATTATAGTATTTTGGAATAGAGCCAATTCGCTTCGAATAAAACAGATCACCCTTATTAAACAGTTCAGTTCCTTCCGTAAAAAATTGTCGGTTTTCATTAAACTTAACTTCAAATGGAGTTAGGTTTAGAATCCGGTTATCAGACTGCACCTGACCAAAATCCGGTACTAAGGTCATATCTAAGGTAAAGCTGTTGTTGATGCCATACTTGACATCCATACCCCCATTAAAACGAGCAGTTGTGTTTTTTATACCTGGAATATTAGCAGGATAATGGTTGATATAAGCAGACAGGTAAGGTGAAAATGACAAACGCAATGGTGGCTTTATGTCTTTAACTCCAATCCAAAGCCCTTCTTGATTAATAAAACCGTTTACATTGGGATTCACATAATTCCAAAATGTTTGAACGTTTGTACGCTGGATTCGGCGACTGAAGTTTAATCCCCAGTTTTGAATGTCTTTGGCAGAAAAACGCAAAGCAGAATAAGGAATTTTCATCTCGGCAGTCCAGCCTTTATCATCGATTTTAACTGCACTTTCCCAAACGGCATTCCAGTTCTCATCTTCATCGCCAATTTGCGAGTATTTAGCATCAAACTGAACTCCCGCAGCAGTAACAAAAAAACCGTTGCCGTTCATCTTGTCGTAAAAAGGATCGAAAATTATGGAGATAAAATCGGCATTACCAATATTATCCCTTGAAACCAGTTCATGAGAAACACTATCAGGATGATCGTACATGCGCGCATAAACATAGACCGCAGCATCATCATACAATACCTTCATTTCTGTACGCTTGTCCTTTCCTTCTAACCTGCCTGGTACAGGTCTGATTTCAAAAAAGTCAGTAGCGATGGGAACGTCTATCCAACAGCGATCATCAAGAATGCCGTCTATTTTTGGGATTCCGGTAGTTCTTACGGCCTGCAATTTCTTTTGCACTGAAGGATCCTGAGCCTGACACAACAGGGTATATAAAAGTAAGAAAAACAGAAATATGGAATGTCTCATTTCAAGCGGTTAATGCCTACAAGACACTACCGTATTACAAATGTTGCATGGTGTTTACATTAATATTCAGGCAAAATCTTGCCATCCTTAAATGTGATGGATATTGAATGACTATAGCTTAAATCGTTTTTCTTCCACTTAGGAGCAGCTTTTAATAGCCTTTCAACCTCTGCGCGGACGCTGCTGCCTAATTGTTCGCTGATTGCGATATTGGTGAACCGTCCATCAGCGGTTAATTTAAATGACGCGATTAAACGACCATTGGTTGAAACCGGGACATTACAATTTTTAATAAGATACTTGTAAAGAGATCTCATTTCTTCATGATCCAAAGGAGGTATAATTATGCCAAGCGTAAAAGAATTGCTATCGCAACTTGGTTCTGTAGTTTTTGGAAGCGTTTTATCCTGAACGGCTTCCTGTGCATTTGTTTTTTGAGTACCACCAAAGCCAAGAAACACCAGAGCAGCGATTGTCCATTTTTTCCAATATGAATTATTTACAGGCGTAGATTTAGACATTTGGTCTTTTGCAAATCGACCGCAGACACGATTATTGTTTTCATGCAGGATCTGCATGAAATAAGCTACGTTTTTATCAGTTAGATCGTATACTTTCTTTTCGCAAGTATCGCAAAAACGTCCTTCTTCATTCCGTCTCATTGTATCCCAGTTCTGGTCACAAGTAAAACTTAACCTCGCATCTTTGATCCTATTGTTCATAATGATGTACGCTTTAAACAGTAGATGCATAATAAATATAGTTTCCATACATTTGATCAAAAATAAACCAACACCCAAATTATGATCTCATTCTTAAAAAATCCAGCCCTGATAATTGCCTGTTTTTTATGCATATTAATAACAAGTAATACCACTGCTCAGGAAAAACCTGTATATGTAATTGTTCACGGAGCCTGGGGAGGCAGCTGGGCTTTTAAAAATGTTGATGAAATCATGTCCGATCATGGCAACATAGTTTACAGGCCAAGTTTAACCGGTCAGGGTGAGCGTGTCCATTTAAGCGCTCCTGATGTTGACCTGAATACCCATATCAAGGATGTGGTTAATCTGATCCTTTATGAAAACCTACACAATGTAATTTTAGTTGGTCATAGTTATGGGGGTATGGTAATTACCGGAGTTGCTGATAGTATCCCGGACCGAATTAAAAAGCTGGTTTTTCTGGATGCAATTTTGCCTGATGACGGAGAAAGTTTAGCCACTTCCAAAAAAAATGGCACCAGCGATATTGCGTTGGCATCAACAAATGGCTTTATGGTTCCCCAATGGGTTAAGCCAAATCAGGCACCTCCAAAAGATGTACCGCAGTCTGTCAAAACCTTTACTCAGCCTGTTTCAAGAAAAAATCCCATGGCTTTAAAATTACCTGCGACATACATATTAACTGTGGAAGAAGGTACAAAACCTGAAAAAGACGGCTTTTATGCCTATGGTGAAAGGGCCAAAGAAAGAGGTTATAAATACCTGATATTTAAAGCAGATCACAACCCACAGTTTAACAAATCCACAGAACTCGCCGGTCTTCTGGAAAAAGAAAAATAGTATGCAACTGTGGTGTGCGGGAATCCCGCAGCATTCTAATCCAGATATCTTTTCATAAAACCTACCCTGCTTAGGCCACTTGCTGTGCACCGATATTTGCTGCAATCCGGTTGAATTCATCTATCGTTTTCTGATTAAGAAACAGGTAAATCCAATATGGTGCAAAAAAAGTGAAAATAGTTCTTGACTCTTACCTTAGGTCATAGCCTACATTTGTAATATTATTTTAAATAGCACGAGTAATGAGCACAACGTACACTGTAAATCAACTTGCAAGCCTGACAGGTATAAGTATAAAAACACTTCACCTTTATGATAAACTGGGGCTGTTAAAACCAGCCATCAGAACAGAATCAAAGTACCGGCTATATCAGGAAAAAGAACTATTGAGATTGCAACAGATTTTGTTTTACAAAGAACTGGATTTCCCATTAAAGGAGATCATCCGGATTCTCGATGATCCGGATTTCAACCTGATCAGGGCATTGGAAGGTCATAAGAAGTTATTGCAATTAAAAAAAGCAAGGATTCACAAGCTCTTAAAAACTGTTGACAACACGATATACTCACTAAAAAACAACATGATGTTAAACATGGACGAACTTTATGATGGCCTGTCTCCCGAGGAAGCAATGGAATACAGAGCACAAGCAATTAAAGCATATGGAAACGAGGCAGTAACCAAAGCTGAAGATCATCTCAAGACTTTAAGCAAAGACGAAATGAAGCGACTGGTTAGCCGGCAAAAAGAGCTGGCCAAAGAACTTTATCTCCTTAAAGATCAGAATCATACCACTCTAAACGTACAGCGATTAATTCATGAGCATTATTTAAATACGCGCCTGTTATGGGGAACACATAATGCCACCGATAAGCAGGCAGAAGCCTATAAGGGGCTTGGTAAATTGTATTTAACTGACGAAAGATTTACCGCTGTTAACGAAAAAACTGACGCTGAATTTACGGCTTTTATATGCAACGCTATGGTGCATTACGCGGATCAAGAATTGAGCTGATTGTTTGCTTATTTGCGATAGACACCCGAGTGCACTGCTTTTCGCAATTCCCCGTCTTCTGTATCTGCGGTGTAGTCCCAATACATCGCACCAAGCATTCCCTTGTCAAGCAAATAAGCACATTTTACGGCAATAGATTGCGGGGTTTCATAGGTCAGTACAAACTCTCCTGCATCGTTCACTAAATAAGGAGCTTTAGCTACATCATCCCATTTTTTTGTATAGCCATTTAGTTTTACGATGTCTTTATAATCGATATACCAGGCAATATCCCCTTTTCCATGCCCATAAAACGGAATTCCAAGAACCAGTTTATTTGCAGGTATGCCTGCATTTAAATGTGCAGTTACTCCTTCATCTACACTGATATCTTTGGTGTATTCTGAATGATAAAGACCTGCATGATGATTTGGAGGGGTCCCCATGTCATACGTCATCACGTTCACGAAATTCACTATGGTCGTAATCGCCTTAAAATCTATATATTTTGCATTTGAAACAGACGCCAGTGTCAGTAATTTTTTCTGGCCAATCTTATTTCTGATTTGAGACATCAATAAGGTATAGTTCCTGGTATCATCTGGAGAAGAAGATATCCCTGCCTCGGAACTTGTTGGATATTCCCAGTCTATATCTATTCCATCTAAGTTAAAGGTGTTTACTACACGCTGGCAATCATCCACAAATTTACTTCTGTTTTCCTCAGACGCCGCCATTTCACTAAATCTGCCGCTTTTCCATCCACCAATAGACAGCAATACTTTGAGCTTTGGATATTTGGATTTTAATTCAACAATTTCTTTCAGGCGGCCTTCATTCTCAATTGTAACGCCATCAAATGTTTTACTTACATGGCCAAAAGCATAATTGATATGTGTAACCAGTTTAGGATCGGGTAAAACCTTACCCCAAGAGGTAACATAAGCTACAATTACCTTGTTCTTGGCATTCTTGCTGGTCGCTTCTTTTTGCTGAGCCTGAGCTGTACTTAACATGGCCGTAAGTAAAACCCCCATAATGGAGCAGATAAATTTCATGGTTAAACTGGTTTAGGTGTCTAAATTTAGAAAAAATGACCGGATATTACCGACATTGCTTTTGAATTGCTTCGGTATATTCTTTGGTGATTGGCCTTCCACCGAGTGTCTTGCATTCATTATAATACCTGAGTGCATTCTGACAATCCTGCTTCATAAAATAGACTACTGATAACTTAAATAAAGTATTTTGATTTTTAGCATCTATCTTATACGACTGATTTAATAAATCAATAGCGGCAGACAGATCCTTCTGATCGTTACTTACCGGAAATTTGGCGTAATAGATTGTGGCCTTGTCAGTAAGCAGGTTTGAGCTATTAGGATTCAAACTAAGCCCTTCATTCAATTGTTCCATCGCCTTTTCATGGTCTCCCAGTGTAAAATAAACAGCAGAAAATCCCCAGAAAACATTTTCATTTTTAGGTTCGAGTAACCATGCCTGATTAAACCTGTACATTGCTGTTTTGGTATCCCCTTTATAAAGATAATCGAAGCCTAATTTTATGATTAGCTCTGATGCTTTATGGTGGCTGCCTTGTTGCTTCAGATAATTATCTATAAGCTGTTGATCAGCTTTTTTTTGTGATTCTGATTTAACAGCATTCCCAAACTTGGGGATAAGCCTGATATTAGTTTTAGCTTCCTTCTTCCAATCCTCATAACTGATCGCTTTACCAGGTGATGCTGAGTTAGCATTTGCAGGCTGCTGTGCGTAATTACATGAAGTAATTGATAGTAAAATCAGTGCGATTATTAGAAGGTGTTTCATTTAATTTTATTTAATTCTGCGATCAGTTCTTTTGATTGCGATTGCCAATCCTCCTTTTTGGGCTCGTAGTTTGTAAAGCTGTCATAACTTTCAAACTTTAGTTCATCAGCTTGATTATCAAACGGACCGACAACCCCAACATACTCTTTTTTAACTCCTTCTTCAGTATAAGAAAAACCAAGAACATAATAAGTGCCACTGGTTTCTTTTGCGGTTCCTATTAGTTGGATAGATTCCGGATAGTCGTAATCCTCAGCAACATAATTGTACAATAGCAATTTGGCGAATTCTTCATGTTTCCTATATTTCAGAGGTACCGCTTTAAGGTTACCCACTTCATTAAAAGCTTTCATAAGATCATACCGAGAATAGAGACTATCCAGTTGCGAATTAAGTTTTTCTTTATCTAAGACCAAACCAGTCTTAATCCGCGCAATCATACAAAGACGATGAACATATGAAATTGAGTCTACTGCGAGTAGTTTATTTGTGAACTCGTCGGTTAACCTGGGCAAATCCAAAGTAGGCAGGATATTTAAATAGCTATACAATTTTAAAGCGGCTTCTTTTTGATTGTCTGTGCCATACTCCTTCAAAAACAAATCCAAATCATCCAAAGCTTTAGCACTTATTGGCTGTTTATGTCCTTGAATTAAGGTTGTGTACCTGGTTTTATCTTCAGTATCGATCATGTTTGAAAGAACACTAAGAACATCATCTCTATACACGTTAACATCAAGCAAACCAACTAATTCATCTATATGTTCAGCACTGTAAGATAAGGAATCCCTTAAAGGAGAAAACACCGGCCAATAATTTTCAAGCTGGAGCGGCTTATTAGTGAATAGAGAATTAAAATACCAATCGTAACTATTCTTATCAATGTCGGTGATATATGACAGTACACTAGCTCTAACCAAATCGGCATTGCTTTTATCGTCAAACACTCCTTTTAGATTAGCAACAGTATGTTCGTCGTTAGTAGAAATTAAGCTTTCGATTAACAAAGCTCTGGTCCCGTTTCGCACAGTATCATTAGTGTATTTATTTTTTAATGCCGAGTAAATAAGCGGCAACTCACTTTTTTCAAATCCGTAGGTTGTTAAGGCATTGTAAGCTGCGTTAGAAACTAAGGTATCTTTGCTCTTCAGATCTCCTATAATTAATGCGGCTTTAGACGCTTGGAGATCAAACAACTTACCTCCCGGTTTAATTTTAACTGAATTGAAAAAATCATTCACGTCGCTACTTGAAATCTCTTCATTAACTGCATTTGCAGTCTGAAAATAAAATTGATTATTGTTAATCCAGATTCTATTTCTTTTCTCTGTTCCTGCAATGTTATTTACACTATAATATTCCTTACCCTTAATATTGCCAATTTGGAAGTCTGTAATTTTATAAACGCTATCTCCTGTTGATTTTACGCTGGCCACAACTTTAGTGTATATGCTATCCAACTCTTTGATTCTTGCATATTTAGACAACTCCCCCGCCTCTATTGCATATACACCTCCAGAATTCTTATTGGTGGCATAATAAATATTATCTTCTTTTAAAAATGAGCTGTCTTCATCCTTGACGTCAATTGATTTAAATGGTTTTTCAGGCATTATCAAATCAATATTCCCTACTGAGAAGGCGACTCCTTTATTGGGAGCGTACTTTTCAAAATGGAATGAATCGAAAAATTGATCCTCAACAGCTGCCTGAGCACTATTTACATTCTGTTTCATTAACAGATAAATGCGATTACCCCTTGCATAAACCTGAATTTGCATATAGGTTTCGGCTATAGATAAATCTACTTTCCGGCCTTCATAACCATCCTTAAAAACCACAATTGGCGCTTTGATAATTTTGCCCTTACTTTCCAGCTCTTTTATCACAGAGTTGAAAGCCAACGATTTATCTGCAAGGTATAGACCAGCAGGATAATCATTATACCTTACCAGATAACTGACAAGGTTTACACTATCCACAGCTACATAAAGATTAATTAAATATGGTGGATAGCCAGGGTGAGTACTATTTGCAAGCTCTTTCTTTACCTCTTGCGGAGGCAAGGGCATTTTCACAGTAAATGCACCATCAGTGTGTTTGAAATCTATCCAAGTGTCTGTTTGATCCGATCCAGTCTTGTTTAAACTTGTTATCCCGTTCAAAACCTTCATTTTTAAAGGTTCTTTTTCCTGAGCGTAACCAGAATAAACAAATAAAAAAACAAATAATACAGGCATCCCGAACCTGAGAAATGAATCACTTGAATATCGAAAATTCATATAAAAAAATTAAGGCGTTAAAATCAACGGAAAGATAATATTTTTTGAAGATGGATTAAACAATTCATTTCAACAATTCTCGGAACAGGAGAAAATTTCAGTTAAATTTGCTGTATGAGTAATGGCGGTTCTTCTAATTCAATTTTCGACAGGGTTTTATCTTTTATTGACTATACCAATCAGAATATTTTTCTGACAGGAAAAGCCGGAACGGGGAAAACAACCCTGCTTAAGCGGATTAAGGAGAGTAGCTCAAAAAAAATGGCTGTGGTTGCTCCTACCGGGGTTGCAGCAATGAATGCTAAAGGAACTACGATCAACTCTTTTTTTCAATTGCCTCCTGGCTCGTTTTTCCCGGGTGATATTAGTTTAGAGAACCTGCAGTCGGGAATACTTTCTATTCAATCTATGGTGTCTGATTTAAGCTATACCAGAGATAAAACAAATCTGTTTAATGAACTCGAACTGCTTGTTATTGACGAGGTTTCGATGGTACGTTGCGACTTGCTGGATGTGATTGATGCCATACTAAGATCGGTTAGAAAAAATACCATGCCTTTTGGTGGTGTTCAACTCCTGTTAATTGGAGATTTATATCAACTACCACCGGTTACCAAAAGAGAAGACTGGGCATTTCTAAGCAGGGCATATCCATCGCCTTATTTCTTTGATGCACTTGTAGTACGAAGAAACCCACTTTTACAAATAGAGCTTACCACGGTATTCCGACAAACTGAACCTGAATTCATTAATATTCTGAATGACATCAGAAACAATCAGATTAGTGAAAGTAGTTTGAATCTGTTAAACAAAAGATACGACCCACAATTCAGTTCTACCGATGACTTAAATCCGATTATTATTACTTCGCATAATGCTGAGGCAAATACAATTAACAAAGAAAAACTAGATGAGCTAACCGGCGAGGAATATACTTTTGAGGGAGAGGTAAGCGGGGAATTTAGAGATCTGGGCTTGCAGGCAGAACAGACCTTAAAACTTAAAGAAGGCGCCCAGATCATGTTCATAAAAAATGACACAGGTGACAATCGCAAATTCTATAACGGAAAGATCGGAAAGGTAAAATCTGTTAAAGACGGTGAGATCTATATCTCTTTTCCCCATGAAGATGATTTGTTGCTGGAAAAATCGTCGTGGCAATCTTTTGAATATAAAGCTGATCCTGAACAGGCCATTGTACAACAGCAGGTTGGTGAGTTTTCTCAATATCCAATTAAATTGGCCTGGGCGGTTACCATTCATAAAAGTCAGGGATTAACATTTGACAACGCAATAATTGATGCCGGAAAATCATTTGTTGCCGGTCAGGTTTATGTGGCTTTGAGTCGTGTTCGAACACTAAACGGACTTGTTTTGAAATCAAAGATTAGTACTGAAAGCTTAAGGTCAAATACGGAGGTGATCAATTATATGAAACCCGCTAATGAAGGTGATTTAGGGCACATTTTAATTGCTGAACAGGAAAGGTTCATTCTTCAGGTGGTATTAAACCATTTTTCGCTGAACCGTGTGCTTAGCGGATTGGAAACGATCAGTTCCAACTCCGAGATCGTTAAATCGCACCTGCCTGAATTTAAATCTTTGCTGGCACAATTGAATAAATCAGTTAAGGACCTTATGACCTTGTCTGACAAGTTTCAGACCCAGGTAAAGCACTTACATAATCAGGCAGGATTTAAAGATCAACAAGTGTTGCAGGATAGAATTGAATCTGCGTGGGCCTATTTCAGTAAAGAGATAACAATTCAACTCTTAAATCCTGTAAACAAAAACATCAGAATTAAACCAAAAAACAAGATTCAGCAACAAATACAACATTTACTACAAAAGTACAGGCAAATAATTGAAGCAAGAGTTTCGCAAATGCAATTCGGTTCCGGATTATTAAAATACCCAATCAAATCTGAAGAATATATTGACTGGATTAATAAACATAAGACCAAGCCCAATACTAAACCAGGCGCATCTTCGGTAGAGCCTACCGTTACCTTACAACTATTTTAAACTTCGGTTTAGCCTGATTATGTTTATATCATCCCTCCCCGCTTTATTGGTCACTGTTATATTGCTTACTGCAATGATGGTGATATGTGTTTGGGCAAAAAAATTAACGCTCCCTGCAGCGCTTACTGCAGGTCTAATTGGTTTCTTTGTATTTGCCGGCATAGGGGAAACCGGGATTTTAATGCTGGTTACTTTTTTTGTTCTTGGGGTATTGGCTACAGCTCACAAAAAGCAACTCAAGGCAAAATACCATCCAGAAATTCTGGATAATAACGGGAGAAATGCCGGGCAAGTATTTGCAAATGGCGGAGTTGCCGGGTTAACAGGTATTTTGGCGATTGTGGACCATGAGCATTCAGATTTATATATTTTAATGGCAGCTGCCAGTCTTGCCTCTGCCCTTGCCGACACCCTGTCTTCTGAACTGGGCATGGTTTACGGGCGTAGATTTTATAACATCTTAACCTTTAAAAGAGAAGCTAATGGTTTGGATGGGGTTGTAAGTTTAGAAGGAACGCTGATAGGTGCTTGCGGCGCGTCTGTAATCGCCTTAATTTATGCGGGATTTGATAGGAAAAGTCTTTTTGTGATCGGTGCAGGAATACTTGGCAATCTGACAGATTCTATACTTGGAGCTACCTTTGAACGTAAAAACTACATGAGTAACGATATCGTGAATTTTCTGAATACGCTTGTAGCCTCCTTATTGGCGATTATGGTCTATTACATATTTAATTTTCCATAACTTAGCGGCCTTAATTAAAATCATCATGGCAGTATTACATAGAAAAGAAGAGAAAATTGAAGCAGTATTGAGTAAACTTCCTAAAGATTACACAGACAAAGATTTTGTAGATATGTTTATTAAGCTCTACTCTAAAGATTGGGGTAAAATTAAAGCCAATTATATCAAACAAAATCAAGATAAGGAACCTGGCACTGTAGTTAAAATGCCTAAGCCAGAACTTTATTTAAAGAATTTATTGACTACATTCCTGGAAAATAATTAACTGAAAGTTAATGATCTATAAAAGTTGTTTATGATCCGTCATAAACACTCTTGTACTTTCAATATACGCTCCACCTTTAGAATCTTTGTACTTTAAATCAATATAAAAAGCTCTATAACCTGAATCGGGAAATCCTTCTAATGTGTTTATTTCTGATTTGGGTTTAACATCCAGTTTTCTGGCCTCCCATTTATCATTTCTAAAATCCAGATCAGGCGAATCAGCATGCCATACGGTAACATCAATTAATTTATCTGCTGTAGTTTTAATGCTAACCTTTACTCCTTGTTCACTTTGAGAAGATTTCCATATGCAAACCGGATAAGGCGACTTTGACATAGTGAGTCCAAAGAATGAGCTTAGGGTAGTCATGGCCTCTTTACCATCGCCTAGCCCATGACCTACATTTGGCACATAATGAATTAAGTTTTGACCGGGAATACTGTCGTAATAATTCTTGATATTGTCTATTGGCCAATATTCATCATTGGTGCCCATTACGATCATTTTAGGCATTGTTAGTGATTTGCGGTACGAATATGGATCAATCATGGTGGCCAGGTCATTGCTGCTCCCGGTACCCAGATCCTGTACAAGACCTAGTTTAACGTAATCTTCTATCTGGATGCTATAATCTTTCCAAACCTTGATTTGATAGTTCATACTTACCGGCATGTTCAGCATATCGATCACCATTGGTGCAATTGCGGTTACCCGTTTATCAGAAGCTCCGGTAAGCCAGGTTGTCCAGCCACGTTTGGATGCCCCCGATACCACGAAACGGTTAATACTATGATGTAGTTTTTGTTTAGAAAATTCCTGAACGGCATCCATCGCTCTTTTTGCAGATTTAACCATTGGGAATAACAATGGCCAGCTGTAATCGCCATCTTTTTTGTAATTATGAAGTGTGTATGATATTAATGCATCTTCCGTTAAATTATTATAAAGAGGTTGATTCGGTGCCTGCTTGAGTATGGCAACCACAGCTTTGTTTTCTTTTGCTATTGCACTAAAACTTTTAACCAGGCCATCGCCTTTATCACTCCAATTTGGCATGCCTTCTTTATTTATGCTTCCACCGGTAATAAACAACAACGCTCCGTCGTACTTATTTTCTTTTGGAACGATTATGCTAAGCTGGTGGGTCCAGGTGTATTCTCTCCACTTTTGCGAAGTAAACAGAATACTGTATACTTTCAGTTCATCAAGATCATAAGAGTCCTTTACTTCCCATTTGTAGGTGTTATCACCGTTATTCAGGTAATGTGACAAAGCGTTAACGGGAGTGATTCCAACTGATGATGTTGTTGTTTGGGCCTGAACAAGCAACGTTATCAAGCACAAGAAGAGCGTAGAAGCCGGAACTAATTTTCGAGACATTTTCTTTTTTTAGGAACTAATATAGCAAATATTTGACGGGTTTTTATTTAACGGTTTGGGCTAGCGGATAGCCTTTATTGATCCATTCAGTTTTTAAATTAACTGTTAAATTTAACAAATATGCTTTCGTGAACTTTTGCTCATTTAACGCTTTAAAGGCAGGCCTGATGTTAGGGCATTTATCCATTGGACAGCAGCCGCAATACACTACTATCATTTCATTTTTTGGAAGGCCTTTTATTACTTTAGTCAGCTTTTCTACATTTTGTTTCTCACTGGCAGCGCCAAGGTGTGTGGCACCTTTTATATCTTCAACAACACCAATGTTATAAATACGGATTTTCTGCCCTTTTTCGATCATATTTGCTAGAACAGAAGGCTCCATAAGTTGACTCTTAGTCCAAGGATTGCTCTGTAACTGAGCAGACGGTATTTGTTGTGCTTTAGAAATATTTGAATTGGCAACAAAGATTAACAAAACAGCTATTTTTAAAAGTAAGTTTTTCATGAAATTTGAATTATATGGCAATTTAATGATTACTACTGTAAACTTCGCGATTAATGATCTGCGGCATTACTTTGTTACTTAATGCGGCAATCAGGTTATCTGCAGCCATAACGGCCATCTTGTCCCTGGTTTCTTCAGTTGCAGAACCAATATGTGGCAGCACACAAACATTCGGCAAATTAAGCAAGGGATTATCTTTATCCATAGGTTCGGGATTGGTAACATCCAGACCCGCTCCCCATATGGTTTTATCTTGAATTGCGTTAATCAGATCGGCTTCATTGTGTAAGCCTCCCCTTGCTGTATTGATAAACAAAGCGCTGCGCTTCATTTTTTCGAACGCAGATCCATTGAATAAATTCTTGGTTTCGTTTGAAAGATTGGCATGAACAGACAATACATCACTTTCGGATAATAGCTGATCAAAAGAAACATATTTTGCATCCAATATTTCCTCTGCTGCAGTATTGCGATTTCTATTGTGATAAATGACATTCATGTCGTATGCTGCCTTAGCCTTTTTAGCAAGCTCTACCCCGATCCTTCCCAAACCAAAAACACCAAGTGTTTTTCCTTTTAATTCTATTCCTAAATTTGCGGTGGGCTCAAAAAACGACCAACCACCGCGTTCAATTCTTTTATGCATCTGAAAGGCATTACGGGATACCGCGAGCATCAAGAGAAAGGCCACATCTGAGGTGGCATTACTAAGTACATCAGGAGTATTGCTAACAGGTATTTTATAAGAGGTTGCTGCTTCAGTATCTACGTTATCATACCCAACACTCATCAATGCTACAGCTTTCAGGTGACTGCACTCCTCAAAAAAGTGAGCATTTAATTTGTTAGATCCTGCACTTAGCAGAGCATCATTATTTTTGCAAAGCTCAATTAGCTCTTTCTGTGGCAAGGACCTTTTTTCCGTATAAATAGTCAGTTTATAACCTGCTTTTTCGAGTAATTGAATTCCCCGTTGAGGTATTTTTCTTGTTATTAAAACTTTAATCATGTATTTCGCAAAAATTTAAACTGGAATTATAAACAAGCTCCAATATAACAAACGATTAATAGTTTTAATTTATTTGTTCCATAACAAAATACTTGCTTGGTAAGCTGACCTTATATCTCTACTTTTAGAAATAGATAATCTTATTTGAATAGTCACAACACTTAAGCCAATACAATACACTATGAGCACAACCTGGAATGATGATGATTTAAAAGAAATGGCCAGCCAACTAAGCTCACCAAAGGGTGATAATGGAATAAAAACCGGCGAAAGAATGGCTATTTCAAATGAAAATATGATTGCCAGGACCATACAGCAACTGGACATAAAAGCGAATGATCATGTTTTAGAAATCGGTCAGGGCAATGGAAGCCATGTAAATTCCATCATCACCAAATCAACAGGAGTTCATTATTTTGGTATTGACATCTCTGAAACTATGATTGAGGAGGCAACAAGAATAAATCGAGCGTTTGTTGATAAGAATGTTGTTTCGTTTGAATTATCTAATGGCCATGACATTGATTTCCAAAGCGGTTCATTTGATAAAATATTTACGGTAAATACCATTTATTTTTGGGAAACCCCCGATGTTTACGCTAAGGAAATTTACAGGGTATTAAAACCAGGCGGCAGTTTCAGCATCGGCTTTGCCGACAAAGACTTCATGAAAAAACTTCCTTTTACAAAATGGAAGTTTCGGCTATATGACAAGGAAACCGTTTCAGAAACACTCATTAAAGCTGGTTTTTCCATTGCTAAAATTACTCAGGAGAAAGAGAACATTAAAGGTAGCCTTGGAGATTTTATAGAACGAGACATTATAATCATAACAGCAAAAAAACTTTAAATAAAAAACACACGATTAACTACTCTCTAATGAAACAAACAATCATTTTTATACTATTCACCCTGTTTTGTACTGGTGTAAATGCTCAGGAAACTTTTACCATATCTGGAACAGTAACAAATGCCAAAGCTGAACAAATTGAGGCCGCCACAATATTTATTGACGGATCTCAAAAATCAACAACAACCAATACTAAAGGCGAATTTAAATTTTCCGGTATTGTGCCTGGTACTTATCAGGTTGTGGTTAATATGTTGGGTTACGGCTCAATAAAACAAAATGCAGTTGTTTTAGAAACATCGGTTGTTCTCAATTTCACATTAGAGGAAAAACAAATCATTTTAGACGAAGTGATTATTGGCGATAACAATCAGCGCAAGAATTTTCTAAAAACATTCACTAAATATTTCATGGGAGAATCTAAAAATGCAAAAGAATGCAAGATATTGAATACAGATATCATTGATTTCTCTACAGAAAAGGCTATTTTAAAAGCCAATTCGCGTGATTTTCTGATCATAGAAAACCGAAAACTTGGATATCGTATTAAATACTTACTGAGGAAATTTCAATACAATAAAACAGCTGATGCAACGATCTATGATGGAGAATCTATTTTTGAAGATATTAAGGGCTCAAATGAAGAGCAGCAGACCTGGAAAGCAAATAGAAAAATGGCATATGAAGGATCGCTCATGCACTATTTAAGAGCGCTTTATAAAAACAAAACTCAGGAGGAAGGCTTCCTTACGCATGTTATAAAAAACGTTGATTTTCCATTAATGATAGATCCAACTCCAGTGTACACAGAACAGCTTATTGAACGCGCAGACAGCAATTTTATCACCTTTGAATATAAAAAGCGACTCTATACCGTTTATGATAAGAAAAAAGTGGCATCCCTTGCCCCATCAAAAGGAAGCTGGGAAATCATAGAGATGGACGAAACCGGATCTGTTTTACAACTGGATGCGCAGGTTGATGTTAGAGGTAGCTATGCAGGATACAAAAACCTATTGATCCAGGGATTTTGGGGTCGTAAACGTATAGCAGATCAGCTTCCGCTGGAATATGATCCGGATACGCAATAATAATAAGTATTTAAATACGAATCGTATTCTTTCGTTCAACAGAAATATCAGAGCCCTCGGCGAGCATTACCGATACAGGTTGCTGCTGTGTAAGAAAACTAAAATTCTGTCCATATACCAATCCAAAATCAACAGCGATATTAAAGCTTTTTACTTTGTATTGGGCCCACTTAGGATGTTTTACCTCATATTCGTTAGTTTTTTCTGAGCTATATCTTGCATATCCCCAGTAGTGGCCTGTAATAAATTCGGTTTCGCTTCCCGTCTGGATTTCTGAAAGGGCTTTGTTTGCCGTTACACTAAAACTTTGCCATTGATTGTTATACCGCCACTTATATTCTACATAACGATCTTCTTCATTTTCCTTTATACAGTGACTCATTGGCATTGCCTCATAGTTTTCGTTATAAATAGCATTGGCTACTATTGATAATGCAAATTTTGGCACTATCTCCTTAATAAATACCACACCCCTTTTTACGACTCCATTATCGTTATACCTGACATAGAACCGAAGGTTTATCTCTTCAAAGTTTGCATGAAAGGGAATACTGAACCCCAACAGCTTTGTGTTTTTAAACAGAAAGCCGATTAAGCTTACATAACAGGTATCATTCCATAAATCCAGCTCTGTGCCAGCCGGCAAATAGGGAATAAGTAAATTCTTATCAATAGCATAATTAGCTATAGCTAGCTTTCGCCACTCAGCGGTTAAAAAACTCATTATGCAAAATACAAAATATTATAATCAAACATTTAATATACAAGGCTGTTGTATAAAATAAATTAAAGAGATAGCCATGAACAAAACAATAGCATTAGTAATGATAATCCTTGGCGTTGTTATGCTGATTTGGACAGGATTTACCTACACCAAAAAAGAAAAGTTGATTGATGCCGGCCCTATTCAGATTTCGGCAGACAGGGAAAAAAGTGTAAACTGGCCTCCATACATCGGTGGTGTAGTTTTGATTGCAGGGGTGGTTATTTTACTAACCTCAAAAAGATCAAAATAGGTTGGCTTGAAGTATCAATTAAAGAATATATGAATATATTTTTAATAAATTGCTGTTTTTCAATAAATTAAATGTATATTTGAAAATAATTAAATTACAATATAATGCAACAAGGAACAGTAAAGTTTTTCAATGAGACAAAAGGTTTTGGATTTATCGTGCCAGCTAATGGTGATAGCGAAATCTTTGTACACTCTTCAGGCTTAATCGATAGCATTCGTGAGAATGATTCAGTAAGCTATGACGTTGAGCAAGGTAAAAAAGGCTTAAACGCAATTAATGTTAAGATCAGTTAATCAACTCATTTTATAAATTAAAGAAAAGCATCCCTTAAAGGATGCTTTTTTTGTTTCCAATCATTTTGTTCTGAGTCATTAATGAACCTGTTCAAATAAGTCTTTATCGTTTCTTTTTAATAAAATTTAAATAAACGGATAATAATACTGCTGCGATAAAGCATGAAGCTGTGGCAATATCAACAAATGTGGAAGATACATTCCCCCCGGTCACTTTATCGACAAAATACTTTATGAAAGAGTTTGGCAAATTGGTTTCGCCCAGCTTTTCCTTTAGTTGCCACTGCCAATCAGTTATTGGGCAATAACCGAGTCCAAACCAAATACCTAATATCAGCCATGAGCCGGCTGTTAATAGTACAAAAACAAAATGAAGTGCTCTTGTCTTTCTCCAAATCCATCCTACCAGGTTAAATCCAATAATGATTAAGTGTAATGCTGTAAAAAACCAATCCAGAAACAAGTACATACGATATATTTAAGTCTAAACAAATGTGTCCTACTGAGTCTCTTTTTCCACACTAAATTCCATAATTGTATTGTTGAGCACTTTGAGTCGCCTTGTCCATAAAAGGAATAACCAGCGCAATTGCACCATGGATACAGCAATAACTCCAGCCAACAAAACGTATTTGCCTGTTGTAAAGTGTATATTATAAGTAAAAAAGACTAGAAAACCTGTGATTAGGAAAGCCCTGGAAGAGATTGATACCGTTGCATAAACCTTAATTTTTGACAGGTATCTTTCTAATGATGACTTGATTGTGCCTCCATTAATAAGGTTTTTTGAAAAATTGTAGCCCAAAACATTATGAATAAGTGCAAAAAGCAGAGATACAACGAGTAATATATTGATTGCAATGGGCTTTTGATCGCCGTCAAACATGGTATAATAGCAAAGCAAAAATACCGACCATCCGATTATCTCTATTGTAAATTGCTTTCTGATGCCCTTAAGCACCGGGTGTTTGCTTTCGATAAGCATCGAGCTCAGTTCTTTATTCGTTTTAACTGGCGTTTGTACAGCATTCCATGCTAATTTAAGTGGATCAGTTTCCATAATTATCTGATTAAAAGTTTTTGGATTTTGAGTTTTATTCGATTGAGCTTAACCCCTACGTTGTTTTCATTTATGCCAATTATTTCAGCAATTTGCCTATAACTAAGGTCGTCAAGGTAAAGGGCAACAATAGCCCTTTCACTTTCGTTAAGTTGTTTTAACGTTGCAAACAAGCTTTCTTGCCGAATGGCATATTCTTCATCTACCTCGTCATCAGGCAAATCCGGCAACACTTGATGATATTCAACATCAAGTCTTTTTTTCCGAAACGAAGCAATTGCGGTATTGAGCGCAATACGGTACATCCATGTACTTACCTTTGCTTCCCTTTTAAATGAAGGAAAGGACTTCCATAGTTGATAGGTGATTTCCTGAAAAAGATCTTCCCGATCTTCCTTACTATCACGATATAATCTGCAAATCTTATGGATGATACCCTGATGTTCCTGAATCAGTACTAAAAAGGGCTGCTCATCCATAGATTAATAATTAAATACATATTTCTTCAATTTCTCAATAGGTTGCAGAAACCGAAGAAAACTTACATTATCCGTAGAATCAATACATCTTATACTCAAAAGTATATCTAAAGGTTCCTGCACTTTCGCCAGATTCAAATGTAGCCTCCGTTAACAAAGTTACAGGAAAGTCATCATCATCGTAAGTGAATGTATTTTTTTGCCGAAGTTCCGCGCCGTTTGGATACTTTATAACTGAAGCAAGCAAATCATTAGGTGAAAACCTGTCAAAGGTCTCTATTCCATTTATGTATTTTAATCGTGAATTAAAATACATGCTTTTTTTAGTTCCAAAAGTAGATTCCTTTATGATAAATACATCCGTTTGACTATCATACCCGACAATATTATCTCCAGCATACCGATAAAATCGCTTTTGTGCCACAGTACCAGATTCATTTACGTGAACTTCGGTAATCTTATCTCCGGTATAAATATTCCCGAGCGTGACCCCTCCTTTTAATTCCCCATCGGTATAAAATTTCCTGACTATTTGTTTTGGTTTTCCATCAGCATACGAAAATTCCGAAAGATTTCTCTTATTACCGAACTTTGTATCTATGCTAAATAGCTCATCGCCATGATAGGTATATGTCGTAAATTCTTTTCCGGCCCAGCTAATTGTACTTATCCTCTTTTTCTCATCATAAGTATAGATCGTAAATTTTGTGGTTGGTGTTGGAAATCCACTTACCTCTATTATTCTGGACAATAATTTAACAGGAGTTTGCTCAGGCTCATCAGGTCCTGATTTTTTTTTACATGTTACCAGCAATAAAGATACAGCAACAATTAGGAGCGTCAATTGCTTTTTCATTATTTAAATATTTGGTTATCATAAATATACAAAAAAAGCTACTTTTTCAATTGTTCAAAATAGAACACTCCTTTTTTGTTTCCAATAACAATATCTATGAGTTTATCCTTATTCATATCTTGAGTTACAACTTGCAGGCCTATCCCGGAATTGTCGTCGATCTGATGAGGAATCCAAGAGGGAATTTTTCCCGGCTTATATTCAAACCAATATAAAACAGCAGGCTCTTCTTCGCCCGGATCGTGTCCATTGTGTGCGTAAAAGCGCTTTCCAGTTACCAGATCAGGATGACCATCCCGATTCATATCTATCAGTGCAAGGCCATGGGTTTGTGAAAATGATTTAGAAATCTCATGACGTTTCCAAGCAGTATTCCCCTGATCATCATTTACCTGTTCATGCCACCAAATTCCGTAATTATGAGAAGAAGCACTAATAACATCCATATCACCATCGCCATCCAAATCCATTGCATACATTTGAGAGCAATCATCACCAAAATTTGCTGGATGCCATGTCCAGTCAGAGGCAGTACGGTCAACCGGGGCCTCCCACCATCCATCTTTAATAAACACATCAGCCCGGCCATCTTTATTGATATCTGCAAAGCCCAAACCATGGGTAAACTGGTGAGTTCCCCTGTCTTTTACATCGCTTATAACATGTACCGTCCATGTAGTATCACCCTTTAAAACTGGCGACTTTAACCAAACTACTTTATTCCCCTTGGAATCTGCACATAACAGATCTGTTCTTCCATCTCCGTCAACATCTACAAAGCGAGGCGATTCATTTCCTACAGATGAATACAGCGTTCTCATTTTCCAGTGTCCGTCTTTATTCTTTGGATTCTCATACCAAACGGCGGGTTCTCCCGGAAAATCGACCCGAATAATGTCTAACCAACCATCCTGATTTACGTCCATTGTGTGGTTTAGAAATGAATTACTATAAGCGTTTTTCCAATCAAACTTTTTAGGTTCATCAATTTCATGTTGTTTCCAATCAGGTGCTTCGAACCAGTAAGCTCCGGCAATGATGTCCATTTTACCATCTTTATTCAAATCACCAACGGCTGAACCTTCTGAGATAAATTCATTAGTTAGCGTATGCTTTTTAAAATGTATTTCTTTTACATTTTTACTTTTCACCTGTGCTGACCCTGTATTACTAAGCAATGAAATACCAGCTACTAAACATGTAATTAGTGGTCTGTTTATATTCTTCATTTTTATTTTTCTATATGGATAATTCTATTCTTTTACACTTAACAAATATTTAAGCAATGCATCAAAATCCTTTTTGGCAATCGTTTTACTAAATTGATCTGGCATTAGCGTGTATTTGGAAGGTTTTCTTTCTTTAATTTCATTTTTAGGAACGGAAAATTCCTGCCCACCAGGGTTTGCAAACACCAATACTTCACCCTCTTCTCTGCGATACAAACCGGTTAACACCTTCCCGTTTGTTAAAACTATATTATATGTTCTAAAGGCTTGTGAAATATTACGATTTGGATCCAATACCTTTTCTGTTAAGGCCTTTTGGCCCCAGTTTCCAATACCATCGAGCTGTGGGCCTATCATGCCGCCATTTCCTTTTATCTGATGACACATGCTGCAATTCTGCATAAACATTGCTTTACCGGATTCTAGAGTTACAGTTGTAGGATCAAAGTCTAACAATCGGGATGCTATCAGCTGTTTCCGTGCTTCGCTCTCTGAGGCCTGACCTAAGCTCATTTGATCTATTTGTTTCTGTTGTTTTGAGCTAATATTTGCAGCAAGCCCCTCTTTTACTGGCAATTCAGATAAAAGATCGAATTTTACATCACCTTGTTTAACAGAAGTCAAAAGGTAATCAATACCTTTTTCAGAGTTGACCAATATAGTTGCAATTGCAAGCTGTAAGCTGCGTTGACTTCCCTCAAAACCTTTTTGTAATAAGACGTATCGGTTCTCAGAATTATCCTGACCAATTACCTGAGCAATTTTTTCTTTCAACAACTGCCCCTCATCAAGACTTAAAAATATCTCTGAGATTAGTGCTTTATGCTTAGCAGGGTTTAAGTTCATCAAAGCCATTGCAGCCGCAGCCCGTGTCTTGTAATCGGCCCAGCGCGCTTTTGCTAACATTTCCATTTCTGGTTCCAGCTCCCTTACCTTGTAATCGCTTACAATTTCAGCAGCCAAAGTATAGCGTGCTGCTGTTTCCGCCACCCCTTTATCCGGGATATTTAAAACTGCAGGTATTAATCCCCCAATCCCAACAGATCCGGTCTTAGTGCTATCAACAACTTCAAGAAATGCCATTTGCCCTTTATAAGGCTCTAAATTGAACTTCACAGATTTCATAAGTTCTTTAGCTTCCATTTTAGCATTAAACACTGCACGATAAGAGGCAATTACCTTTTTAGATTTAGCCAGACGAATTCGAACAGTATTTTTTGAAATACCTATTTTAGATTCAGTGTTATGTACATCGTTGTCAAATACACTAAGTGCTAAAGATGAGGGTAAAGCAAAATCAGGTGAAACAAGTATGCCAGTTGGAGGATAGCCATTAATCTCGCTCCAGATTACTTTAAGAGCAGGTAATTCTGCAATAATTGCATGATTTATTGTTGACCAAGGATTTATGGGATCGCCGGTTTGTTCTAGTGGTTTATTACTCCAGAGGTTAGATGTAGCGGAGATGTTTTTTAATGACTTTTGGGCCAGGGTGATTCCCCAGCTTTTCATTGACGGTGTTAATTTACCCCCCCGTTGCCGTAAACCCTGCTGCATGGTATTGAACAATGCATACTGCCCATCAAGATCATCAGAAAACTTTTTCTGGATAAACTCAATAGGTTGCGTCAGGTTTTCGGCATCCATATAACGACCAATATATTCTAAATTAGAAACCAATTCTTTATGTGATAAATTATGGTTTTGCAGATATCTCATCGCAAATAGTGCAGCCTCTTTAGACGGCACATCCAAAATAACTTTGATCAATACTTTTAACTGTTCTTCATTCCAGTTCTGAGCAAGAACATTTTTCATTACTTCAGTATTCTTTAAGTTATCTCTTACAGCCAATAGAACAGTATATTTCAAATGACTATCCTGTTCACCAGCGCCAGCGTAAACCGACAGTAAAGCCTTAACCGCTACCGCTTTTGGATATTTACCCAACACCTCTGACGCAACACGCTGTACATGTGTACTTGTATCCTTTAATGCATTTAATGCCTTTTCCTGATATTTTAATGGAATTGCTGTTTTCTCCGCAAGTATTCTAAATGCATGCACTCTAATCACCGCATCGTTATGATTAAGTGCCTTATCTAAAACCCCGTCCTGTAAAGCCTTTAAACGAAACAAAATCCACAAAGTCTGAACATAGGACCTTGAATCGGTTTTGGATGATTTAAGTTTATCGGTTAACTGATCAACTGCCTTTACCCCATACCCTTCAACAATTTGATTGGCAATCATCATTCTTAGATTAAGTTGAGGATGGTTTAAGTTTTTAATCAATTCAGCAAGGCTTGCTTTTGACCAATCTTTAAGCTTATTATCTTTATGTTTCTTATCGCCTTTATAAGTTATTTTCCAGATCCTTCCGCTTTGACGGTCTCTGAGCGGATGGTCCAGAGGTACCTCATAATGCCCGATAATACGGTTATAGAAATCGGCAATATATAAAGCACCATCAGGCCCTGTTTTAATGTTAACGGGCCTGAACCATGGATCGGAACTGATTAAGAAATCCTCCTGACGCTTCGCTTCGGGTGATGAACCGGTAAAAGACATTGTATTTCTATTGATCCGGCAGGTAACCACATCTCCTGAATAAAAACTGTTTCGGTATTCTTGGGGAAATTGCTCTCCGGAATAATAAACCAGACCAGATAACGCTGTTGATCCAAGTTCATAACTCATCATTTCGGGAGCAAAACCCATGGCTGGCGACTTCTTACCAAAATGAGGATATTCCGCTCCTCTAATCAATTGATAAATTGGTTTAGAATGGCAATCAACTGAATACAGATACCCCCATTCATCGAATGTATAGCCAAAAGGATTCACCCTACCATATGAAGTTTGCTCTACCCTACTTCCATCAGGCTGAAAACGAAATGTATTTCCTGAAACCATGGTAATGGAATCTCCATCAGTACCTGCAATTGTTGAAGTATTGGTAAACCCATGGCAAGCATAGATCCATCCGTCGAACCCCCTTATAAAGTTATTGACCATCCCATGCGTATCCTGGTGACCAAATTCACCTAGAATTACTTTTTTTTCATCTGATTTCCAATCTCCATTTAAATCAGTAAACTGGTAAATATTTGGGATACTAAAGGCAATAGCGCCTTTCTGAACCGGTATTATACCAATTGGTATATTTAGATTTTCTGCAAATGGTATGAATTTATCGGCCTTCCCATCTCCATCTGAGTCTTCAAGTATGGTTATTTTATCATGACCTTTTGCCGGAGCTGCTGCCATTGGATATTCTGATGACTGTGTGACCCATAGCCGACCTTTTTCATCAAACTCCATGTTTATTGGTTTTCCTATGTCGGGTTCAGATGCATAAAGTGTAATTTCGAATCCCGGAGGTAATTTAAATCCGGCACGTTCCTGCTCAGGTGTCTGAAATTCAGTGGTACGGATATGCTCTGCAAACTGCTTTTGATCAGGGTCGGTTATTCCCTTCACATTCCTCTGACTTGTCTTTTTTGACATGTTGCACCCAGAGGAAGCAAGCAGAAGGCAGAGCATTAAAATGCTCTGTTTCAGTCTCATTTGTGTTTAGTTTGCTTCAAATTACAATTATATATTCATTTACCAAAGGCATAGAAACAAAAAAGCTGTCCATAATGCACGATTGTGCTTTATGGACAGCTTCCTATTCAAATTATTACAGTCTGAAAGAAATTCCCAGATTGACAGAATAATCCGCAAAGGCTGCATCCCCGTTTACAAATGTTGTAGCAGTTGAGCGCGCCCTGTCGGTAACACTTTGAGTTCTTTTTCTGTATACCGCTGCAGGTACCGAAGCATAAATATTTATTTTGCTTAGTTGATAAGTAAGGCTTGGTTCAACTGAAATAACATATCCTGGTCTGCGGAAATCTCCACTTCCACCAATAACGTCATGAATTGGAATACCTTCAATTCGTCCACCTGCAGAAACGACTAATTTATTCAAAGCATAGTTGGCTCCTAACCTTGCCATAAACTGATCTGGAACACTGCTAATTGCCTCGTTAGCCAATGCTGGGCTAACTAACTCGCGATAAGTTCTTACTCCATTATTCTGACGTGGATTACTTAAATAAAAAGCATTAGCATACAAACCAAGGTTGTTTTTTATGTTAGCAAATGAATTAATTTCAAGGGTTAAACCTGTTCCTCCATCGCCCAATTGAATTGACTGATCTACGGTACGTAATTCTGGTTTTTTACCAGGACCAACATTTTGCCAGTAATCCTTATAATCATAAACACCGGTGGCAAATTTAATCCCCAATCCTACCTGAACATTTGCTTTTGGACTGGTTGCAGGATTGAACAACCAGCGATAAGCTGCAACCCTAATGTCGCCCAATCCAAATGAGTGCATACTATGTCTTTCGTCATTAAGATTTGGCGGCGCATTATGCTCATACTTGGAGGATCTGGCATTGGAGATAATAGGAACATCTATCATTGCAGACCAACGACTGTTGAATACTCGGATCAGGGAAAGATCAGTAGCAAACTGATGGTTGATCACTTCGTTTCCAGCCTTAATCCTCTCTTTTTGATAAACATCGCCTTTGAAATGCTTATTTGACATAAAATATCGGGTATTGATATTCAAAACCCAACTTCCACCATCAGATGTTAGCGAGCTATCAGGATGTTCGGTCATTGCACAAATCCCTCCGGTGCTTCGGATTGCTACACATCCCTGGGAAAAAACTTTAGCGGTGATTAAAACAATAGCGAGCGTGGTAAAGATTTTTTTCATAATTGATTTTTAGGTTAAAAATTTAGTTTGTTCGGTTTATTTTTAAGATTGTTTGGCTTTCAATTTCGAGATGACCAATTCCCCAACACCAAAGCCAGTGGTCATTCCGTTTTCTATAGCATCCATGAAATGGATACCACCCCAATACCTACTCATTGCTCCTTCTTTTGCAGCCGCTTTAAATGAGGTGAATTTTCTGGACGGCAGGCCATATTTCTCTTCAACATCATCAGTATAATGGTAATTATCACCAAAATAGTGGGTCAGTATAACAGAAGAAGTAGCGGAAATACAAGAATGCCCGCTTAGATATTCCGGAAATGGCGGGGTTTGTAGCAATGGTTTCCATTTGGGATCAATATAGCTCCTAATGGCGGTTTCTGGTCGTATCCTATTACTTCTGAATTTCTCGTCCCAACAACTGATGAAGCTATCTGTTAAACCAACAGACACCATGGTATATACTTCTAAAGATTTAGAGAAACTAAACTTCGATTGCTTACATGCAATTCCTGCTATACCTATCCAGTGTGCTCCCGGAGAGATCTTCTTCATGCCGGTTAACAAATGTCCATCACTTTTTAATGCAAAAGGATTGCAATCCCAAAATGCGGCTATGGCTCTATGTTCTGGTGTTAGCCCTGCCCCTCCCTCTACATAGTTACCTAACATCAATTTATAAAACGCCGAATTTTTATCCTTAGAAAAAGGAACAGGAGGTGCCGGTTTAAATTGAGAGCAGGAATCTAGTGTAAACGGACGTATGGTATTAAAGTACGGCTCAACCGGTGGGAAATAAGCCGGTGGAGTTGGATACCAGCTACCTTCTATATTTAGAGGTGTATAGCGGGGATAGTTACTGATCTTGTTATACTTATCTGCCTTGGCATATCCTAATATCTGCTTACTTACTTGCTGCGCATATAATTTAGAATTCTCAATAACATTGTTAGAAAATCCTATTTTTTTACAGGAGTCTAAAAATGATTGCTCATATTTTTCAAACAAACTTCCGGATGGCTGCATTTTTTTTGCTGTCGCAATCATAGCCAATATTGCGCTTAACTGATAAGAATAGCTTCCGGGAACAGATGGCTTAATAATTTCCGGATAGTCATTCAATATCCCCTTCATCGAAATACAATTGGAGTCATTTTGTACAACTACCTCATAACCAGAAAGACTTGCATAAGTAAAAAATCGGGCAGCAAGCGGAGGATTTGTTACGTCATGGATCATGAGTGAAGTCATTTCATCCAGGACTTTAGCAATATCCTTATTACTAAGCTCCGGTGATTTTTCATTGTTGCGGCATGCGGCGAAGCATATTACGCACAAACTAAAAAACAATAGTTTTCTCATATAAATAATAATAGTTCTATTTTCCTTTTAACTGATAGGCCTTTGCACCCTGCTGATTAATACCAAAGACAATCGTATTGTTAATCTCGATTACACTTCTAACATCCCCTTGTAACTTAAATCCGGATATATACTGAGGTATATAGCTAAAACTACCCTTACCATTGCCTTTTAACAGTACTCCATAATTAGCATCGTATTTTCCGAAACGAAGTCGGGCCTGATTCATATTACCACACAATAGCAGGTCATTATGACCATCTGCATCATAATCAATAGAAGTAATGGTATAAACCGGAGCCATTTGTGCTTCAACGGGTAAATCCCTTTCATGAAAACGCCCGTCGGTTCCACTCTGAAAATAGGTAGTTTTAAGACAGTTGGCCTTTAAATATCTAGCATCCTTTAATTCATCTGCTGTAAATACATCTTTCAATGTCGCATCAGCATAGCTTGTATAATTTGAGAACCGTGGCCTCATTATGCTCATTTGATCTAATAATTCATCCCTGGTTATATAAGGGAAGCTTTTTCCCTTCAGATAAAAACATAGAATAGGATCAATGGCACCATTACCATCAAAATCTTTATAATACATTTCTGCAGGTTCTTTATCGCTGACTTTGCATTGACTATTTAAACCGAGATTTCCAACAACTAAATCTGGTTTGCCGTCTTCGTTAAAATCACCAACCTGAAGTTTATTCCACCAGCCACTGTATTCTTTATCAAAATAACTTTTGGTTTTATTTACTAATTTTCCGCTTGTATTAATGAATGCATTAACCGGCATCCACTCTCCTACAGTAACCAAATCGGGTTTTTTATCACCGTTTAAATCTATCCATGCAGCGTCAGTAATCATCCCACCTTGATTTAATTCAGGACAAATAAGGCTTAACTGATCTGTAAAATGACCTTTTCCATCGTTTATTAAAAGATAACTCTTTGGGGCTTCGGGATAAAGACCCGGGATCACCCGACCTCCAACAAAAACATCTAAATGTCCATCTCCGTTAAAGTCTGCTACACGCGCACAGCTTTTGCTTACATGCATTTCGGGAAGCGTACCGGTTGATTTTAAAAGATTCCCCTTTCCATCATTCATATACAAGCGATCTTGCAATAATGGATCGGCAACATTAAAACCATGATATCCACCGCTTACAACATACAGATCGGTAAAACCGTCACCGTTCGCATCAAAAAATACTGCGTCTGCATCTTCACTATCCTTATCACCCTCAAAAGGCTTTTGATTTTTAATAAACTTGCCATTTTTCTGCTGGATATATAATATACCAGGTTCATTCTTATTTCCACCAACATAAACATCTTCCAGACCATCCTTATTTACATCGCCTTTTGCCATGCAAGGACCAGCAAAAGATTGTGGATTGGTCATTAATGGCTGACGTTTGAAGTCATTGATGCCATTCTTACTTTTAACAAAATCTACCGGGGATATTACTTCCTTAAACAATGCAGGTTTTATACCCGGCGGAGTGTAATTTCCTAAAGCATCCTTTTCATTTAACAGCAATAACTGATCGGCCTTAACTTTGGCCAAAACTTGTTTTTTACCACTTTGCCAAACCACTGATATGGAGTCAATTGTGTTTTTCTTACCTAATCCAAAATGTAAGATTGGCGAAACGCTGGATAAATAACCCCTGGAAGGCATTTGCTCTAAAGACTGAAGCTTACCATCTGAATAGATGGTAACTTTAGCCCCTATACCTACGGTATTCTGTTTTAATCCGGCTAGTTTTATTTTAAGATAATGAGTGGTCGAGTCTCCCTGATTCTGATAAATAAAGGCGGGTTTATTTATATTATTAATGATCAGATCCAGATCACCGTCATTATCAAGATCAGCATATGCTGCCCCACTACTATTTGATGGAACATCTATCCCCCAGTCAAAACACTTATTTGCAAAATCAAAACCGCCTTTATTTTTATAGATATAGTTCTTTACATCAGAAGACGGCAATTTGCTCAGCATATCTAAAATATGACGGGGTTCAACATCCCCATTTATGCTGTTGAAATAATTGGCATTATATTTTACCACGTCCATATTGGTAAAATCATGAAGATACCCATTGGTTACAAAAAGATCCTTCCAGCCATCATTATCAAAGTCGGCAAATAAAGGTGCCCAGCTCCAGTCAGTATTGGAAACACCTGCCAGTTGGCCTACCTCGCTAAATGTTCCGTTACCATTGTTTATATGAAGCATATTGCGCATATATTGATAATACAAGCCATTACGTAAATTCAGATCGAAAAACTCATAGTTATCAAATCCCTGGAGCAGTTTTTGGCGATGATTATCTTCGGGAATCATATCAAGGGTATATATATCCATTAACCCATCATTATTTATGTCCACAACATTATTGCCCATTGAATACATAGAAATATGCCGAAGATTTGACGTCAATTGATCAGTGAATGTCCCATCTCTATTGTTGATATATAAACGATCTTGTATAGAATAGTCGTTTGAAACATATATGTCTGGCCATCCATCTCCATTTACGTCCGAGGTAGCCGCGGCCAATCCATAGGACAATACTGAACTATGTAAGCCTGCCTTAAGGGTAACATCTTTAAAATGCCCTCCTTCGTTTCTAAACAATTTGGTTCCAGACAAGCTATCTGGAGTTTTTTGAAGTTCCTGAATAGTAATATCATCAAGCTCGGTAAGTACCCTAATGTTCTCATTTACCAGTAACATGTCAAGATCCCCATCTTTATCGTAATCAAAAAAATAGGATTGTGTACTGTAAGAAGAATCTGCCACTCCGTAGATTTCGGCCTCTTCTTTAAATTGAGGAATGCCCTTTTCTGTTAGCCCTTTATTAATAAACAGTTGATTTTTTCTGTTCTCGCCAGGATATTTACCTGAATAACATATATAGATGTCCAACAACCCGTCGCCATTAACATCGGCCATATTGACTCCGTTTTTCCATCCCTCTGTTCTACCTGTAACGTCAGCGATAGTTGTCACATCCTCAAACTTCATATTACCCCTGTTCAGGTAGAGTTTATTCGATGTCATGTTACCGGAAAAATAGATATCCTCCAGTCCATCATTATTTAAATCTCCTATAGAAACACCAGAGCCATTATAGAAAGCCGGGTAGTTAAAAACATTTCGTTCGAAGGTTTCTTTGATATTATTTGCAAAAAGAATATTGGTTTGTGCAGAATCCAACAATTTAAACAAAGGATTTTCGGCGACTGCATTTGCTGCATCTTTTGTGGATTGCTTACAAGCCGAAAACATTAAAATAAAAATAATTGGATAGTAAAGTCTCTTCATACTTTCGTGATCAAAGTGCACCACAAAATGCCTGAACATGCCAAAGGCACATAAAATTTCATACAATTACACATGGTTCTAATTTGGTTAGTTTGGTTTTCTGCTTAACAAAGTTAACTTACACTAACATATTCTTGTGAGTATAAAGGAAAATCGATATAGCATTACTAAAGTTATAACATTTATATATTACTTTGTAATAAAATTAATACTTTGTTTTAAACAACTGATAAATAGACAATTAAAATAACGTAACACAATAATCACAATCTAAAATAATTTATTCATTAATAATTTAAAGTAAACGGAAGCTTAGACAGGCTGGATTTCTGCATGAAGATGATTAAATTAAATTTTACAGCACACAAATATTAACTTTTAATTAACATCCGGTTGAGTACCATAATTCCAGACCAGGTTCAATATCCTAAAACCGAAGAAAAAAGAGCGGAATAAGCATTTAAACACATTATACACAAACGTTTGCGCAGTTTTAAGTGGCGATAAAAGATCTGATTTGCGAAATTACTTCCTTACCTTTCGATTCATCGGGCTTAATATTATCAGCGCTGGTGAATCATCAAAATGAACCAAAACCTAAACCACTAAATGAAAAAACACATCTTATTTTCCTTAGTATTGCTTGCAATAGTAAAATTATCTGTAGCCCAGGAAGGTATTACAAAGCCCACTCCCTCTTCAAAACCTGGCAAATACCAATTAGAACAAATAAATCGTAAATACGGAATGTTTATTCATTTCGGCATCAACACTTTCCATGATGAAGAATGGACCGACGGAACATTACCGCCAACATCTTATAATCCATCTGCAATTGATGCAGAACAATGGGTTAAAACAGCTAAAGATGCCGGGATGAAATATGTAATACTTATTACTAAACATCATGACGGGTTTTGCCTTTGGGACAGTAAGTATACCACCTATGATGTAAATAGTTCTGCCAACAAGACTAACGTAATAGAAGCCGTTGCAAAAGCATGCAAAAAGTACGATATAGGTTTAGGATTATATTACTCTTTATGGGACAGACATGAGAATGCGAAAACCGAGGATACAACTCTGGACAAAGCGTATAATGATTTTATGGTAAATCAAATTAACGAGTTAATTGCTATAACTCAGAAGTCCAAAACTAAAGTTGTAGAGTTTTGGTTTGATGGAGGCTGGGTAAAACAAAACAACAGATGGCCTGCTGCTGAGATCTATAAAGCAATAAAATCTAAAGAACCCCAATGCCAAATAGGAATTAACTGGTCTATAGGTGCACCTGGAAATCCTGATCAGCACATGGTTTTACCTGCTCAGCAAAAAGAAGGCTACCCTATCAGATACTTCCCAAGCGACTTTAGACTAGGTGACCCATACCTCCCTGCAACGCCTGATCCAAAAATATTCTCTCACAATAATGAGAATTACTATATGCCCTGGGAATCCACCATATGCATAAGTTCAAAGTGGTTTTATAACACCAAAGACACTACTTACAAGTCTATAGACAAACTGGTTGAGGATTATAAAATAACTACTGCCCAAAATAATATCTTAATTTTAAACACACCTCCCAATAGAGAAGGAAAAATAAGGCAAAAAGATATTGAACTATTGATGGAATTAAAAAAGCTAATTTCTAAATAGGCATTTCCCAGATAGGTTTTCCGTATCCTGCTGTCAGAATACGATCACGGCTTTTACCAAGCCGTTTTCAAAAGCGATAAGGTCTGAAAACCTATCTTTCACTTCTTCAAATTTCAGTTTGTGCGTGATATAATTTAATGGCTTTATCTGCCCATTTTTTATGCACGAAATCACATGCTCAAAATCAACTGGCAGTGCATTGCGGCTACTTAATAGTGTTGCTTCCCTTTTATGAAATTCGGGGTGACTAAAACTTATTTCCTGTTTTTGTAAGCCTATCAAAACAAAACGAGCGCCATGGGCCATATACTGAAATGCATTATTTATAGCTTTCAAATTTCCTGTACAATCAATTACAACCGTAGGCATATCACCATTTGTAATTGATTTTAATCGTTCAAAAACATCGTCAGACACGGCATTTATAACATGCTTTACTCCCAGCTTATCTCTGCAAAATTCCAAACGCTGCATGTTGGTATCCAAAGCAATTACCTCTGCTCCGGCTATCCTGGCAAAATCCATAGTTCCTAAACCTATAGGCCCGGCACCTACAACCAGAACAAATTCCCCAGGTTTAACGCCTGCTCTTCTGATCCCATGAGCGCCAATGGCTAGTGGCTCCACCAATACCAGTTCATCTTCACTCAAACCTTCACCTGCTACCAAGGCATAATCAGGAACAAGAATGTATTCACTCATTGCGCCATCTATATGCACACCGCAGACCTTCATTGTTTCACAGCAATTGGTCTTTCCGTTGCGACAGGCAATACATTCACCACAATAAAAATATGGGCTTATTGTAACCTTATCTCCTTTGTTAAATAAACTTTTCCCTGAAGTTTCAGCAATTTCGGCTGCAATTTCGTGCCCCAGTATTCTAGGATAATTAAAAAAAGGCTGGACACCTTGATAAGCATGATAATCTGTACCACAAATACCTATTGCTTTAATCCTCAACTTAGTATAGCCTTCTATTAACTCTGGTGATACTTTATCTATATATTCAAACTCTCCTGGTGTATTACAAACTAATGCTTTCATTTATTTAAAGGTATCGATATCAACTGTTCCTCTTGCATAGCTTTCCAAAAAGCTTGCGGAATTTTCTTATTTACCATCATTATATTTTCTTTTATTTTCTCTGGACGGGTTGTATTTAAGGCGATGCTGCTTACCCCCGGTATGTTAAATCCAAAATCAAAACACACCTCGGCAGGTTTAACATTAAATTTACTACATAAGGCAAAAAAATTGCTTCTCCATTGGTAAAGTGCTTCACCTTCTACAGTGTGTTTGTTTACTTTTTGATAATTGTAAAAATCACTCCCTATTAAGAATCCCCCATTAAATGCGGCCGAATTAATAACTACAATATTCTTCTCCTTTAAATTAGCAATAAATCTGACTAAATCTTCTGGATGTGACTTTACTGTTAAGCTATTGGCAATCATTACCCAATCCAACTCTACATCAGCAACAACACGCTCAATTACCTTCCAGTTCTTAGCTCCAATACCAATTGAAGTTACTAATTTCTGCCTTTTTAATTCGGCAAGTGCCCTATATGCTTCAAGAATATCCTGATACTTTTGTTCCTCCTCTATCTCATCTTTTGCCGCAGCTAAATACTCATCAGGATCATGAACAGAAACCATTTTTGCCGAATAAATACCTAGCAAACTATTTCCCTGATCAAAACATTTCATAATACCATCATAACTAATTTGCTGAACAGCATCATTTTTCAAGTCAAACCAAATGTCTTTTTCAAAGGTGGGTTCTGGAGTTAGCAATTCGGTTTGATACCACCCCAGCTTATTGCATATCACTACATCATCTGGGTGAACATGTAAATCTGCCAAACTCTTACCCAAAACTTCCAACGCCAAACCGGCTCCATACTTACCGGCCGTATCGAACAAAGCTTTTCCAAAAGAATGCTCAATACATTCCTTTATTATATTCCGCTTGGTTTCATAGCTTAGGGACTGATACAAATTCCCTAAACTACTTGTACCAAAAATTATTGGTGGCAGTTCTCCGCCATTTTTCTTGATTTGTTCTTTTTTTACAGATAACATCCAATAGTTTTGTAATTGATAATATAAAGGAAGCGTGTTTTAAAACATAAAATATGATGTGTTTATCCATTTATTAAGTTATTTTAACATAAATAGTATTAAAATATTTTTTTGAAGTATATTTTGGCTATAATAGTAAGAGATGAAACCGCAACACCTAACTATTCCGAACAGTGCAGATCATTCTTTTAGTGTAAGAAAAGACATGATTCCAAATATCAATAACAGATGGCATTACCATACTGAAATAGAATTGATCTGCTTTCATAAGGGCACGGGCACTCAGTTTGTGGGTGATAACATTAAGAGATTTGCGCCTGGAGATATTGTTTTGGTGGGAAGCGATTTACCTCATTACTGGAAATATGACTCCCCTTATTTTGACGATGCCGGATCAAAAGAACCATATTCTACGGTAATTCATTTTTACGATAACTTTATTGGCGAACGATTTCTACATCTTCCTGAAACCAAGCCCATTAAAAACATTCTCGAAAAGGCCAAGAGAGGGATTCTCATACAGGAAAAAAATGCCTTAGAAATAGCTGCATATATTGAGAAAATATATCAAAGCGATGGCATAACTAAAATAATAACGCTTCTTGAATGTTTAATGGCAATAGCAAACCTTCCTCAAATTGCGCTGCTTTCTTCTATAGGTTTTAAATACGATTATAGTGCATCTGAAAATGAACGAATGAATAACATTTACAACTTTGCGCTAAATAATTTCAAGAAAAAAATTCAGTTGGAAGAAATAGCTTCTGTTGCAGACTTAGTTCCAAATTCCTTTTGCCGTTATTTTAAAACCCGAACCGGTAAGACTTTTTCAAAATTCCTTGTAGATATAAGAATTGGCTATTCCTGCAAGTTAATTCTTGAAAACAAAATGGATATTAAGCAGATATGCTTTGAGTCGGGCTTTAACAATTTTGCTTCTTTTCACAAAAGTTTTAAAATGATCACGGGAAAGACTCCAAAGCTTTATCGTCAAACCCATATGTTAACTTAGCGGATACTATCTTCCATGGAAACTATTAAGTGTTGCCGTTTTCCATTTAATATAGCCTAGCATTGCGCATTGATCAGCCACAATGGTTTCTATCTTCAAGGGAACGTCGTTTACTATTTTCCAACGGATTCCATATTTATTATTATAACCTATATAGATTACCAAATCTTCAAACAGAGGTTCAACAGATTCCAATTCTATAAGGTGTATTTCTTTTAACTCGGTAGCCAAACGACGTAATCTTTCATTCATAACTTTAGCAAGCGGCGCAGCAGGAATAGATTCTGGTTCTATAATTGGAAGTACAGTAACGGTCATAACAATAATTGAAATACTACAAATATTAGCAAATATAAGAATATTAACATTGGTATCTACATTTAAGTGTTCTCTTGATGTAATTTTTAGAAATTATTGATGAAAATAATTAAATTAAGCGGATGAAAAGAGCCTATCTATGCTTACTGGTAAGTGGTTTAACCCTTAATGCCATAGCCCAAAACAACCAAATAAACACAACAACTGAGTTAAATAAATTACGCTTGATACAAGACCTGCCTAAATATTGGAAGGATACCAAAGTAAAGCAGGTCTCCTCTTACGATACCACAGGAAACAATGATGATGGGTTTAGTGGCAAATATTCTTTTATACGCAAAAATGCGGATAGCTCATTAGTGATATTTGAAGCTAAAGGAAACGGGGTAATCAATAGGATCTGGACGCCAACACCGAATAATGATATGCTTGATTTTTATTTCGGAGGATCAGCAAAACCTAACTTTTCAATTCGTTTTTCAGATCTTTTCTCAGGCAAAGTATTTCCTTTTATTTCGCCATTAACAGGCAATGAACTTGGCGGCTATTTTTGTTATTTTCCAATCTCATTCAAGAATGGCTGCAAAATCGTTTCGAGAGGTAAAAAGATGGAATTCTATCAAATTCAATATAGAAGCTATCCCAAGAATTACCAGATTAGAAATTTTAGTTCTGAACTTAATGAACAGGAAAAACTTGTATTAACTACGCTTGGTGATGATTGGAACAAAGTGGCTAAGCTAAATAGCAAACCGATCCATACTGAAAGTATATTAACCCCCTCCAAATCAGTTACCATTGCAGATATAAATGAAGGAGGAAGAATAACTGGTATAAAATTGCATCATGCCGATTCTTTTAGAGGTCTAAATAAAAATGTGTTAATTAAGATGAGCTGGGACGATGAACAACCGGCAATATTTATGCCTGTGGCAGATTTCTTTGGTTATGCCTTTGGCAAAGAGTCTATGCAAAGTCTGCTACTGGGCTCGGCTGACAATACCAATTACTGCTACTTCCCGATGCCCTTTACTAAAAAGGCAAAAATAGAACTTTTACAACTTCAGGGTACTCCTGGAACAGCATCAACCCCGATAAATATTGAGGCAGATGTTTACGTGGAAGACACCAAATATGAACCTTCAAAAGAAGGTAAATTCTATGCCTTTTGGAATCCGGATAAAAATACTAAACCAGAAACACCTCATTTATTCTTAGAGGGAAAAGGCAAGGGACATTATGTGGGGACAATTCTTCAAGCTCAGGGGCTTAATCCGGGAATGACATTATTCTTTGAGGGTGATGATGTAACTACTATAGACGGTGAGATGAGAATGCATGGAACAGGCTCGGAAGATTATTTTAATGGTGGATGGTATGCTTTGCTTGACCGTTGGGACAGAAAAATGAGCCTACCACTTCATGGCTCTCTTGATTATTCTTTGCCATACGCCAGAACCGGAGGATACAGGCTATTTATATCGGACAAAATGCCTTTTGAAAAAGAAATAAAACACACAATTGAACATGGTCCGGAAAAAAACAATAAACCTGGAGATTATACTTCTGTAGCATTCTATTATGCAGACAAATCAATTAACAGTAACCTTGTTTTACCAACCGAGGAACTAACCAAGGTGTACATACCCGACACGCTTATGGTTTATCCTCAACTAATGCAATATACTATTGGGGGCGCGGTAAAAATAGATGGAAACATTTTACACGCTACGGGTGGCGGACAAGTAAAGATAGATCTTAGTGAGCTGCCTAAAGGTCATTACAAATTGTATGCTGATATGGAAAAATCTGATGACGGAGCTGAAATTACCATATGGCAAAGGCAAAAACTGGTAAGTGAGCCAATTTCTTTTTATACGGAGAAACGCCAATCTTTTCCAAATTCCTATCTCTGTGATATTGATCTGGATGACTTTAAAAATGCGATAACCTTACATTTCAAGCGTGATGATAAAAAATCTATTGTCAACATACATAGACTAATATTAGTTCATCAAAAAACTAACCAATAGACTTAAGAAGCCCATGATCTGCTGCAATTTTTATTAATGAAGCCACATTCTTGACTTCAAATTTTTGCAGCAGATTTCTTCTGTGGGTCTCTATTGTTAACGGGCTCACGAAAAGGTGTTTCGCCATTAATGCCGTTGTTTTTCCTTCGGCTATTAGTTGTAATACTTCTTTTTCTCTTTTAGTGAGTTGGGGTATTCCTTTCAGATCATTGGCAGACGGACGAGCTAGAATTTCTTTTACAGCCTTGCTAAAGGCCACTTCTCCATTAAGAGCTTCGTAAATACAATTAGTCAATTCTTGCACTGAAACATTTTTCAGTAAATACCCGCTTGCTCCATTTTGGAGCATTTGCATTACTATACTTCGTTCGCTGTGATTACTCAAAGCCAAAACACACGTATTAGGAGATACACTTTTTATTTCTTTACATACATCCATCCCATTACTGTCGGGAAGCATGATGTCCAGTAATACTATATCAACTTCGTTGTTCTTTAAAAACTCAATAAAATCACTGCCTGATGTAAAACAGCCTGTTACATTGATATCACTATTATTGGTAAGTATCATTTGGAGGCCTTGGACAACAATTGGGTGATCATCAACAATGGCAAGGGAGATTTTTCGATTCATTTCGGTTAAAAATAGATATCATTTCGGAACTCAGTTTATAAGCAAAAAAAATACCAGAAAACCAGTAGAAGAAAAACCATGTTTAAGGGGATTGTCTTCCTTGAAAACATAAAATATTTTTGCGGTAGAAAATTTAAATCTAATACCTATGAAAATTTTATCATTAAAAAAATCGACGCTTAAAATTGTGACTATGCTAGTAGCGGCAGTCATGTTCGCATCATGCGGAAAAGACAAGGATGGTCCTGATCAGTCAAGCAGTTATCCCAAAGAAGTAACGATCGAGTACAGGGTAACAACAACTTCTGGATTGGCTAAAATAAACATTTCTTATACTAATGAAACCGGCGGTCATACAGTATTGTCGGATTCGCCCATTCCTTTTACAAAAAAATTCAAAAGAACTGTTAATATGGGGGATGGAGCTAACGTTGGAGTAACATCCTATGCTGCAGGTACGGTTAAGGTTGAAGTATTGGTGGATGACAAAGTGGTTAAATCAGAGGTGTTTTCTGGAAATGAAATCATTTCCGGCAGTGTAACCTTTCCATTTATCTAAGCCAAAACTATTTCTAAATAAAACGCTCGGTATATCCATCGCAACATTATGCGATGGATTTTTTATTTTATACTACTTGAATTCAATTCCACATTAACTACCGTACCCTCGTCAATTATAGATTCTATATTCATTTTTCCTTTAAGCAAGGCTATCCTATTTCTGATATTCAGCAATCCCATGCTTTTTGTTCTGCCCGCAATTGTCGGATCAAAGCCAGTCCCGTCATCTTCTATTGTTATATAAAAAGAATTCTCATTCTGACTACATTGAACTATAATATTTTTTGCCTTTGCGTGGCGAATTGCATTAGATAGTAACTCCTGCACTATTCTATATATAGTGAGCTGCGTTTTAGTAGAGATCTTCTCTTTAACACTTAAAGCCTGGAAGCTGATTTTAATATCGTTTGTCATTACCGACTCACACAAATCTTTCAACGCTGTTTCCAAACCGAACTTTAAGAGCGTTTCGGGCATCATATTTCTGGCTATGTGCCTTAGTTCTTTCACAGAGTTGTCAAGTTGACCAATGATTCGATCTAATTCAACATTATTAATATTAGCGCCCTGATTCTCTGCCCAGCCGGAAAGGTTAATTTTTACACCAGCAAGCATCCCTCCTAAGCCGTCGTGCAAATCCCTTGCTACTCTTGTTCGCTCTCTTTCCTCCCCTTCCAGCATCGCGTTGGTTGATATTAGCTTTGCTTTATTTCTATAGTAGTACAAAATAAAAATTGCAATCGCGATCAGGAATATAACCGCACCACCAAGTAACCAATTGGCAAGCCTGGTGTTTTTTGCCGACAACGCAGCCTTTTGATTTTCGGCTTCGAGTTGAGTAATCATCTTTTGATTTTCGGCATTTCTGAATTTAGCCTCCAGGGCATTAATATTTTCCTTTAGTTTACTATCATTCAGACTGTCACTTGTTTTGCTATAAGCAGTAGACCATTTATAAGCCTCTTCCATTAGTCCCATGCTTGCGTTGGTTTTAGCCAACTGATCGTAAATAGCTTTTCTACTGTTTACATCCGCCGCAAGCGGGCCTTCCCTCAATAGCCCTAATAAAACCTCTTTAGCTTTCTTAAATTCTTTTAATCTAACAAATACCTCATATTTCCTGAAAACAAGCATCTGCCAAAGCATAGTCTGGTTGTATTCTTTTGCTAACGGTATACCTTTGTCAAGACTCATCAGCGCCTTGTCAAACTGGTTTGTTAAGGTTAGGTAAATTGCTTCGTTATAATAATAATTCGGATAGTTAATGGATTTGGGGTATCCCTTCAACATTTCACCTGCCTTGTCAAGTACTTTTTTTGCTTCAGTTTTTTTCTCCTGATAACAGTAATTGCTGGTTGCAGCTAAATAAGCGTGCAGTAAAATTGATGAATTTGGATATTTACTTTCCAATAAGCTAATTGCTTTATTATTATAAATTTCAGCTTTTTCAAACTGGCCATTATACATTAATAGCGTACCCAATTGCGAATAATAGTGGGCGGTTTTTTCAGCATCACCTGCTTTTTCAGACAAGGGTATTGCTTTGTTAATTGCGATATCAATTACAAAAGCATCGCCCTTTTCAGTTTTCTTCATTATGGCATAATTATACCATGCTGCAGATCTGAACTTGTAAACTTCTTTATCTTTAAAAGCAGCTAATTCTTTCTCGGCATTCATAAAAGCCTCAGCGGCTTTTGAAGTATTACGTGTAAAGTAATACTGACCTTCATAAAATGGGTAAAGCGCCTTAACCAATGGATATTTACTTCCCATTGCCTTCCCTTTTATTAAATATTCTTTACTCTTAACGGTATCTTTTGATCGCCAATAATCCGATAATAAATAGCTGGTTCTGGCTTTGATGCTATCAGATTGTTTCGATTGCAAAATGGATTGCAAACTGTCGGTATATGATTTTTCGTTGATTGGTAGTATCTGTTGAGCGTTTGTCTCAAAAGAATTGTTCATTATTATACCAAAAACAAGTAAAATCCAATTCTTATTTGTTTTTTGCATTTCTACAAATATTTTAAAATTCAATAGGTAAAAGATATAAGTAAACTTATAAATCTTTTATTTCTTTCTTCATATATATCCCAATCTGTCTTTCAACATCATGCTCACTTCTACTCAAAGATTCAATAATTCTATGCTGCTCAGCACTTGTTTTATTTTGGCTTAATTTCTTACTGGCCTCAAACGAAGAAACTTCAATTTCAAAAGCCACAATTCCGTTTAGCATTTTCAATTTATACTCTTCAGGCAGCTTATTCCATTGAGTCATATAATCAGCTTCAAAAGCATTTATTGATTTTTCCATAACTTCAAGCATATGGGTGGTTTCACTTAGAATACGTGCTTTGCCATAAGCGTGGACCGCTATGTAATTCCAGGTAGGCACATTTAACTCTTTATCATAAAGCTTCGGCGAGATATACGCATGTGGCTCTGAAAACACCACCAGCACCTCATTATTCAATAACTCTTTCCATTGCGGATTAGCTTTTGCAAAATGGCCTATCAAAATAGTTTTATCTCCTCTTTTCTCTATTACAAAAGGTAAATGGCTCGCATTAGGACGATCGTTGTTCGAGGTTACAATAGCAGCAAAGCTATATTGGGTAATAAATTCAATGATTTCATTTTCATCTGTTGTCAGATTTTGCTTAGATATATACATATGGTAATGGTAAATGGTCTCAAATTTATACATTTTACTCCACGGTCATATTATTTCAGCACATTTCATTATCTTGTACATTTTATCAACACACAAACCAAATGAACATGAAAATTAAACGTCTTGGTATCCTTGCCATTCTCCTCTCCGTTTCATCACCTTATTTATTCGCACAAAACTTAACCTCACATCCAAGTAATCTATTTGCGGCAGACGATGCTAAACTTATATCATCTGATTTTAGTTTTACGGAGGGTTGCTCTGTTGATAAAAATGGAAATGTGTTTTTCACAGATCAACCCAATGATAAAATATGGAAATACAGTACTGACGGGAACCTTTCCATTTTTCTTGATAAAGCTGGTAGAGCCAATGGTACATACTTCGACAAAAAAGGAAACCTGATTACCTGTGCTGATGAAAAAGGTCAATTATGGTCAATAAGCCCATCAGGAAAAGTAAAGGTTATCATGAATGACCTGGATGGCAAACAATTTAACGGACCAAATGATATTTGGATTCATCCAAACGGGGATATGTATTTCACAGATCCATATTATCAACGTGATTACTGGACAAGAACTTCACCAGATCTTAAAAGTGACGATGTCTATTACCTTGCAAAAGGCAGCAAAAAGCCAAAAATAGCCGCCGATGGCCTGGTAAAACCAAATGGAATTGTTGGCACACCAGATGGCAAATATCTATATGTATCGGATATTAATGCAGGAAAGACTTACAAATATGCTATCGAAAAAAATGGTGAACTAACCGGAAAACAATTGATCATTAATAAGGGATCTGACGGTATGACACTCGATGAAAAAGGCAATGTTTATCTTACTTTAGGACAAGGTGTTTTCATATACAATCCTGCAGGAGAGCTCATTGCCGAATTAAAGATAAAGGACGGGCCAAGTAACGTGTGTTTTGCAGGGAAGGACAGGAACATATTATTCATTACTGCTCGCAAAACCATATATACGCTACCAATGAAAGTTAAAGGGGTGGAATAATCCACCCTCTCTTACTCAAAAGTCATAAATACCGAATTATCTTCTCCAAAACTCATTCTCAAAATCAATATCCTCTGAGTAAACCACAACATTATTGATTAAACCGTTCCCTACAGTATACACATCAATATTGTCTATATCCAAAACCTGACCGTTTGGGCGTATGGCCTTCCAATGAACAAGACAAGCAATACTGTTTCCATTTTCGGCAAGCACTTTTATTTCTGTTAAAGCCAATGTGTTAGAGGATAGCTCAAACATTTGACCAACCATTTGAAATACCTCGTCAGCATTGCTTTTAAATCCTGAAACCACATTATCTCCGGGTTGCGACCATTTTACTTCCGGATGCAACAATGCCCCTAATTTCGCTGTATTTCCTTTTTGCACTGCAGTTAAAAATTCTGTAACTACATTCATCGCTTGATTTTCCATGTTCTTTGATTTTAAATTGTTAATTATTGTCTAATGCAAAGAAAGTGCTCACAAGGATGTTTATCCTTACCAATAAATGACAAGGAGTTGTCTTTTCACGACAAACATATTTAATGAATAACTAAATCTATAACTTTACTAAATGGAAAACCATCAGCACCGTTTTATATTGAGCCTACTTGCTTATTATGCACAAAGAGATCTTGATGTCAAAAAATTATGCAATCTGTCAGGCATCGATTTTAAATCTTTGAGGGAAAACAAAACGGTAAATTTTGGTCCAAAACAATGGAATGACATTTGGCTTAATGCAGTTCAGAACAGCCGAGATTCTTTATTTGGCCTCCATTTTGGAGAATCAATGCAATTAGCGGCCCTGGGTGCCGTTGGGGAAGTCATTAAAACAAGCACCACTATTGGCGATGCTTTAACCCAGGCATCAACATTAACACATTTAATAACTGATCTGTTCAGTATGAAAGTGAATTTGAAATCAGATGTATTTGACATCATTTTCAATCCGGATAAAAAGGTAGACCATACAAATCTGGCTTACAAACAAATGGTAGATTTTTTCATGGCATTTACTATTCATGAATTGGATGGTTTGCTTTTAGAAAAAATAAAACCTCTAAAAGTAACATTTCCATACGAGATCACACACGATCAGGAATACGAGCGTGTTTTACGATGTAAACCTCAGCGAGGCGACGGCTATTGTATTCAATTCGACAAAAAAATCTGGGATGATATAATTATTACTGGTAATTACAGCATACAACAAACGCTGTTACAGCATATTGATCAATTATCCAATACCCAACCGGATAAGTTCGAAATGATGGTTTACAATTATCTTTTAGCAAAATCTTACCTCGGTATTTCATCAATAAAAGATGTGGCGGCAAACTTTAATATGAGCGTGCGCACCTTACAGCGAAAATTGGAGGAAGAAGATACAGGTTTTCAGTATATAGCGGATCAGGCAAGGAAACAACTGGCCTTAAAATATCTTAAATCAGGGGAACATCAAATAAAAGAAATCTCATACCTGCTTGGCTACAACGAATTAAGTGCCTTTACAAGGGCCTTTAAACGATGGACAGGCGCTCCACCGACATCCTACTAATTAAAGGTCAAATCGTACCCTGAGTTTTTCTTCTTCAAGATCAATCAGCCCCTGCAATTTCCTAATCACGTCTTCATCCGTATCCTGCTCTTTATTTAGCGCTGTCAGAAATAGCCGTTGTTTAATTAGTAACTGAAGGTAAACATCTTGATAATCTCTCGCTTGATGATCATATTGCGGATGTTCGAAGGCCAAATCATTCTCTAATCTAGCCCTGATCTGTTGTAATCCCGGGCTGACTTTAACCCTTTCAGAATGATTAGCATCCAGATATTGCATACTATGTTCGGCAAGCATTTTTCTTATTCTTGAGTCCTCTTCTGATTCAGGAAGGTGGTTATCAGGATCTGACATATTAACCCATTTAATCACATAAGGAAGGCTTATTCCCTGTACCACAAGCGTTAAAAGAATCACCGTAAACGTGATGAATAAAATAAGATTTCGTTGAGGAAACGGGACCCCGTTACCTATATATGCCGGTATTGATAGTGCTGCAGCTAAGGAAACCACACCTCGCATACCTGCCCAGCCTATAATAACCGGTCCTTTCCAACCCGGTCTGTTATCGGCTGTGGTTATGTAGCGGCTGATAAATACCGTAAATACAGAAGCCCCGAGTGTACTCAGTATCCTGGTAACAATAAGCACTAAAGTAATCAGAACGCCGTAACCAATAGCGGCTCCTAAACTTACGTTTCCGAGCTGATTAACGATTACCGGCAATTCCAGACCAATAAGCATAAATACAAGCCCATTTAACACAAACCCAAATGCAGACCACACATTAGCACCCCGCAATCTGCTACTGTGACTTAGGAACAAGTGACTCTTTGAGGATAGAAAAAGCCCACCACTTACTACTGCCAGCACGCCTGAAAAATGAAAATGCTCAGCAGCAATGTACATGACGTAAGGAGCAGTTAACGTAAGTATGATATCGATATTCGGATCAGTTGGCATCCATTTATGAACTGCAAAATACACTAGTCCTACTGCTATTCCAATTAGAACACCCATTAAAACTACAATAACAAAACTCAATGCAGCTTCATGAAAAACAAAGCTTCCGGTACTAACCGCGATAATAGCAAAACGAAATACAATTAAACTTGAAGCGTCATTTAGCAAACTTTCACCTTCCAATATGGCAGTGATGCGCTTGGGAACTTTTATTGTCTTTAATATAGAGGTTGCCGACACTGCATCTGGGGGAGAAACTATTCCTCCAAGTAATAAACCCAAAGCCAATGTAAACCCTGGTATGATCATTTGAGATACCAGGGCAATCACCAGCGAAGTAAGCAATACAATCAAAAAGGCAAAACTCGTAATTACCCTTCTCCATCGCCAGAAATCTTTCCAGGAGGTATACCAGGCTGCCTCATATAGTAATGGAGGAAGAAAAATAATAAATATAAGTTCAGGGTTAATGCTAATTACGGGCAGTCCGGGTAATAAACTTATTGCAAGGCCACCAACCACAAGCACTATCGGATAGGCAATTTTCAACTTCTGGGCAAGCATTACCAGAAAAAGTATTACAATAATTATAGCAATGTACGGAATAACAATCTCGATCATAAGTCAGGGCGTATTTCCTTCTAAAAATACATTATAAACCAATAAGCTACAACCCGTTATTCGGCTAATCTATATTACATTAGAAGGTTCCGCTTAAAGAAAGCCCCATACTATGCTGCTGATAGGATGGCATTACTGTATAATTAAAACTTCCCTTTCCTGTAATCAGCTTTTTCAGTTTAGGATATAACAAGTACGACAATTTAGTAGAAAGAATACCAAATCCCGCCCCTGCAACCACATCGCTAGCCCAATGTTTATTGTTATACGTTCTGAGTACACCGGTTGCAATTGCGACCGTATACCCAGCGTAACCGTACCAAGGCGAAACATCTTTATATTCCTGTTTGAGAAATTCAGCGGCAGCAAATGCATTGGCAGTATGACCAGAAGGAAATGAAGTATATCCCGAACCGTTAGGCCTGAGTCTGTGAGTAGCTTTCTTTAATGCCGTTACACTTCCGCCCATAATTGCAGATGATAATACATATAAACCAGTAGCATCAAGCAAAGAATGTTTGCCTTTTATGCCTAAGAGATTAAGCCCATAAACTGCCGCAGCCGGGGCAAACTGCATATAATCATCAGCATGTGCTGCAAACAAAGGATGGTCTTCCTGCAACTCATCCTTAGTGCTATAATCAAGTCGCCTGATCACATTATCACCGGTTAATGATACCACACCGTAACCAATAAATACTGCTGGAATAATAAAGGCTGTAACTTTGGGTTTATAATTACTCGAAACCATCATACTGGAGTCTGACCTAAAATTACCCTTTTCCTGTAATGTATCCTGAGTTTGGGCAAAAATAAGCCCGGGTATTGTGAACAAGACCAATATAACTAATAATTTCCTATACATCTTCTAATCGTTTTATTCCCTCCAAGGAATTTCAAATTAAAGATGGGATACAATTTTGGAGAAATACTGTAGATAAACATAGAATGTTTTTTATCTTTAATACAATCACTTATAAATTAAATCATTATGAAAAGGCACATCATCTTGTTAATACTTGCAATCAGTATTTCCTTTACTACAGCTCAGGCCCAAATGAGCGCTCTTACTGGCGCATGGGAATTCAGCAATGGAACAGATCAGCATCAGCTTTTTTTTGAAGATGGCTATTTCATACATACCATACACCAGGCTGATAAGTTTATAATGTCTCGCGGGGGTAGTTATGAAGCAAACAATGGAACCATTAAAGCAAAGGTGTATTTTAACAGTTCAGATTCATCCAATGTTGGAGGCGAACTAAATGTTCCATTTGAAGTTTCTGCGGATAAGCTATCTATGGATGTACCAGACGGACGTGTTAATTTCAACCGTGTAGATGATGGGAAAGCGCCACTTGCGGGCGTATGGCGCATAACTGGCAGAATGCAGGAAGATGGCAAGGTTGCTGATATTCATCAAACCGGCTCCCGCCAAACTTACAAACTCCTTACAGGCAAGAAATTTCAATGGGTAGCTATTGACCCCGAGAAAAAAGAATTTTCTGGCACCGGCGGCGGTTCATATACTTTTAAAGATGGAAAATACACAGAACAAATAGAGTTTTTCTCAAGAGACAATAGTCGTGTTGGGGTTTCATTAGTATTTGATGGAAAATTGCAGGATGGCAAGTGGCATCATAGTGGATTAAGCAGTAAAGGAGCTAAAATCTATGAAGTATGGAGTAAGGTTGATGAATAGGTCTACTTTTACTTAACTGTAAGTAAGGTTACAACACCATCCATTGTTGCCAGTAAAACAGATTTTTTACTGATAACGTTTACGGTGTTTACCATAGAATTATCTACTTTGTGTGCCCAAACTGTTTTCTGACTAACAGGATCAAAAGCATATACTACACCGTTTCTTGTTCCAAAGAAAACTTGTTTATCTTTTGCAATTAGCATAGAGGGCGTATGCTCATACCCAAATCCCATGTCTAAACGCCAAAGAACACCCGGATCTGTAGTTTGTGTTTTATAAGCTACTACTTCATTGTTCATTGTTTTGCCAAAAATAAGACTGCCATCTTCAGATATACCTATTGATTCTCTCACTGTAGCCTCTTTGTTCCTCCATAGAACATTGCCATTATTAACATCCAACGCGGTAAGTACCCTATCTGGTGCAGCAAAATAAACTACGCCATCCTTTGCCACTGGAGTACACATCGCCGGAGAAAACATACGATTAGCACTTCCATTGTTCCACTTCCAAAGTAACGTACCATTGCTTTCATCTAAAGCATATAAATGGCGCCCCCAAGAGCCAAAAAGCACCTTGCCCTGATATATTAAAGGTTTGCCTACAATGGCCCCTTCTACCCCATCAAAACTCCAGATTTGCTTACCGGTTTTAGCATCAATAGCTCTAAAATTATGATCACTTCCTCCAATATAAACAACTCTGCCATCAGTAACCGGCGTACCTAGAACAGATGCTCCAGTTTTAATTTTCCATATCTCCTTTCCACTATTCAGGTCCAAACCATAAATACAACCATCACCAGAACCCAATGCAATAACATTACCTACAATTACAGGAGAAGAATAAATAGCACCACCGGTTTTAAATCCCCATTTTTTGCTGCCATCTTTTATGGATAATGCCTCAACCTCACCAATGCTATTTCCAAACACCACCAGTTTCTTAGTAGCAGCTGGAGTCAGTACCACATTTGCACTTGCATGATAATTCCAAGTCTGTTTAACCTGCGGATAAGTGGCATTTATCTCATAAGATGGTCTTACTATTTTACCACTGCTATTGGCAATAAATTTACCCAAAGCAATACCACGCCAGTTAGGTTCTATCGCCAATCCGGGCTTTTTAACAGCAAACAAGACAGAATCACGTCGCATTGTAACCACATTGTATCCCCCGACACTATCTTTAGCTCTCAAATTAGAGCGTCCCATGGTTGCGGGTACTCCTTCAAAATCCATTGCCTGGTTTGCATGGCCATGGCCGCAAATCGCATATTGAATATTGTATTTTTTAATCCTGTCTGTTGCTTCGTACCAATTATCCAAACTATTATCAATAGGATAATGATTGATAAATACAATTGGCATATCTGCTGGTGTTTTCTTTAAAACTTCATCAAGCCACACTACGGCATCTCTTGGAATGTGTCCGTCCGACATCCTCACATAAGGACCCGATGCACAGGCAATAAATCGATACCCATTATGATCAAATGTAAATTTATCATTTCCAAATTCACGAATAAAGTCTACTCCACCCGACTCCGACCAACCTGTATCATGATTACCAGGAATAACATACCATGGCTTTTTAAGTCCGGTTAAAATCTCCTTTGCAAGCTTAATTTCCAACTTAGTTCCCATTTCAGTTACATCACCCGTAACGATAATAAAATCAAGGTCATTCTGTTGATTAATATCATTTACTGTTCTTCTCAAATCCTCCTCACCAGTTTCAGTGCCAACATGTGTATCTGTAACAAAGGCATACTTAAATGCTTGAGCATTCACATTTAAAAAGGAAGCAACAACTATTATAAAAGCAATAATATATCTCATACCATGACCAGTTTTAGGGCAGGTCAATTTACATTTTTCTAATCACTTGACCTGATTTGTTACAAGAATGTCTCAATTAGGACACCAATAATTCATAAATTGCCCTTCAGTTAACATACAAGACCTTAAGAATTATCTTATGCAAAAGTTCCTTACCATTGCCCTGTTGGCATTTTTTTCTTTACAGGTTAAAGCACAATCCAAATTAAACGTTGTATTGGCTGGCCTTAGTCATGATCACGTAAACCTGATAATGGATAGCTACAAAAAAGGAGAGGTAAACATCATTGGTATCGCAGAAGAAAACCCGGTTTTAGTAGAAAGATTTAAAACCCGCTTTAAGTTTGCTGATTCAATATTTTTCACAGACTTAAAAGAGCTCCTGAAACACCGTAAACCTGATGCAGTACTTGCTTACAATGCGATAGAAGATCATTTAATGGTAGTAGAGGCAGCTGCTCCTCTTGGTATTTCTGTTATGGTAGAAAAACCTTTAGCTGTATCTGTAAAACATGCTGAGCGTATGGCCGCACTAGCCAAACAATACAAAATCCATTTGTTAACCAATTACGAAACCACATGGTATCCAAGCAATCAGGAAGCATACACCCGAATTAAACAAAGCAGTGCTATTGGAGACATTAGAAAAATAGTTGCACATGATGGCCATGAAGGACCTAAAGAAATTGGGGTAAGCAAGGAATTCTTAAATTGGCTTACAGATCCAAAAAAGAATGGTGGAGGTGCGATTATAGATTTTGGTTGTTATGGTGCAAATCTTATGACCTGGCTAATGAATGGAAAAGCGCCCATTTCAGTTACTGCATTAACACATCAGATAAAAAAGGATGTTTACCCGAACGTTGACGATGATGCAACAATATTACTCGAATATCCAACCGCAACTGGCATCATAGAAGCTTCATGGAACTGGCCGTTTAGCATAAAAGACATGGAAGTATTTGGAAAAACAGGATACATACAGGCAGTAAACTCAAATACACTTCGTACCAAGGAAAACGGAAAAAACAACTATCAGCTAGAAGAAGCCAAACCTTTAGCGCCGGCGCATAGCAACCACCTTAACTATCTTGCTGCAGTGCTGAAAAATGAAGTAAAATCCGAAAATGATCTATCATCACTAAACAACAATCTGATTGTAGTAAAAATATTGGAGGCAGCTAAACGCTCAGCTAAAGAAGGGCGCAAGGTAATTATTAACTAAATTAATTCACCAAAAACTATCTATTTACCAGCTTCATTGAGCCCTCATTGTAGCGCTCACCTGTATTTGGATAACGAAGGAGTAGTTCATCGATGATATTTAAGTCGTTGGCAGATAATGTAAGATCAACCGCCCCTACATTTTCTTCAAGGTATTTTCTTTTCTTGGTTCCCGGGATAGGAATTACATCATCGCCTTGAGCCAGTACCCATCCAAGTGCCAATTGGGCCGCTGTACATCCTTTTTCCTGTGCCAGCTTTCCAAAATCATGCGCAAGCCCTTCATTGTTCTTTAGGTTATCCCCGCTATAACGTGGAAGTGTTTTACGGAAGTCGGTATCATCAAGCTGTTCCACATTTAAAGCGTTAGTTACCAAACCTCTTGCCAGTGGGGAATAAGGGATAAGTGTAATCCCAAGTTCACGCACGGTACTCAATATCTCACCTTCCACATCTCTGGTAAGCAACGAATATTCACTTTGCAACGCCGTAATTGGATGCACTGCATGAGCTCTACGGATAGAAGCGGGCGATGCCTCGCTCAATCCAAGATACCGTACTTTACCTTCTTTTACCAGCTCTGCCATAGCTCCGACTGTATCTTCAACCGGAACGTCTGGATCTATCCTGTGAGCATAATACAAATCAATTGTATCTATTTTTAAACGTTTTAAGCTATTTTCTACAGCAACCTTAATCCATTTTGGTGAACCATCAAAGTAAGTTCCAGAAGCATTACTTGATCCTGCAATGTTATCTTTAAATCTGAATCCAAATTTAGTAGCAATAAAGACCTTATCTCTATTGGGAACTAAAACTTTAGAAATTAGTTCTTCATTATTTCCATTTCCATACATATCAGCAGTATCCCAGAAATTAATTCCAAGATCAAGCGCTTTATGAAGTGTTGCAATACTTTCTGTATCGTCAACAGGGCCATAAGCAAAGCTCATTCCCATACAGCCCAAACCTATCGCCGATAGCTGTTCTTTTGTTTTACCCAAATTCCTGTATTTCATAACTTTTAGATTTTATGATCCAAAATTACCTAATTACCAAGATCGGTAGTTTAAAGGATTCAAACAGATCATTATAAAATTCAAACAGCAATATTTCTAATCTCTTTTGGTGTACGCTGGGTTTGTTTTTTAAAGAAGTTATTAAAATAAGCAGGATATTCGAAGCCAAGCCCATAAGCTACCTGAGCAACATTCCAATCTGTATGCTGCAACAAAGCGATGGCTTCTTTTACTATTCTGGATGAAATGTGTTCGGTGGTTGTTTTACCTGTAACCTCTTTAACAGCACGATTAAGGTGATTTACATGAACGGAAAGATTTTCAGCATAATGATTGGCAGTTTTTAACTGGAGTCCCATTTCAGGTGTATCTATAGGAAATTGCCTTTCAAGTAATTCCAGAAATAAACCTGCTATCCTTGAGGAAGCATTGGTATTTTTTTCAAAATTCAGAGCAGGTTGCAATTTCATGGCCTCATGAATAATGAGATGCAGGTAATTACGTAACAGATCATACTTATGAATATAATCTGAGGATACTTCAGAAATCATTTTCTTAAAGATGACCGAGATTTCTTGCTGCTGCTCGTCATTTACAAAGAATATTGGTGATCCCCCTATTTTAAACAACGGTGAATCCTGTAGGGTTCCTATTTTTTCATTAGAGTGTATAAACGCCTCTGTAAACAAACAGAACCAGCCTTCCTGATCATCTGAAGCTGCTTCCCACGAATATGGAATTACCGGATTTGAAAAAAGTAATGCAGGCCTATCAATTTCAATCCATTTATCGGCATAATGTAATTTGCCCTTACCTATTATAAGTGATACTTTATAAAAATCACGTCTTATGTAAGGGGCATTGTTAAGGCATGATCTACGCTCAAACACATTAAAATGCCCTGCGCCAGCATTGTGAAGTGAGAGTCCTAACGGATTTGCCTGTGGTACCCGGCTATAAAACTCTTGTAGAGATTCAATTTGTTCCATTCAACAAAAATTATAAAATTCAAACAGATATAAAGTTGCGGTTTCTTACAATTTCCTCCGTCGTCTTCATGTCATTAAATACCGTCTGCGATTTAATTTACTAAAAAGGGCGCTTCAATTGTATCTGCATCCTTAAGTACAAGATCTGTTAATGATTGGATTAATTTATTTACAAGACCTAAGGTTAACTGATCGGTTATATTACCCTGCTCGTCTATTTTACTCTTAATACCTGGAATTAAAAGCTGTGTATCTACTGTCATCTTTGACTCTATAATTAAAAGTGTACCCAATAAAGAAGCATGCGCTTTTTCTCCAGATAATGACGCGGTGATTAATGCGACGGGTTTTTTAGAAAATTCCATTGACGAAACCGTCCAGTCAATCGCATTTTTTAAAGTACCAGGCACTCCCATAGCATACTCTGGAGTACAGATCAATATTGCATCCGCAGCTTTAAGATGCTGCCTGAAATCGGCAACTTGTATTGGTGGTGTCTCCAGATCGAGATCAGGATTAAATTGAGGAATATCAGATAGGCCTTCAAAAATGTTTATTTCAAAAATATCAGAAGTTAACCGAGCAATTCCTTTTATCAGATTAAGATTAGAAGATGTCTTTCTAGTGCTTCCGGAAATGGCTATTACTTTAATTTTACGGGACATAATAAGTTTTTTCTATTTTGTACACTAAAGTCTATTAGCAAGTCTCTTATTAATTTCGTCAAGCAGATACTCTTTGGGATCTGATGAATACTCCCAAAACATTACTCCCGCCAGACCATGTTCTTTTACATACTTGCATTTATTCTTTACGGATTGCTCATCTTCATAGGTAATAAAAGTCTTGTTCTTTTCATTAAAAAGATAAGGCGCTTTTGCCCCCTTATCTACAAATCTTTTGTAACCATTTTTATTAATAAGGCTATCTTTTAAAAGTGTATAACCCTTTCCAAATTGACCAGAAACAACTTTATCTCCAAGCCCTTTCTTACCACTTTCATCAATTTTAAAATTGCGGCCATAAAATGCTATTCCCATAACTAATTTATTGGCAGGAACGCCCGCAGCTATAAAAGCTTTTATCGTTTTATCAGCAGAGCTATTAGACGCTATCTTTTTTGAATCGTATAAATTAGCATGATGACTGGCCGTACCACCGCCAGTATACAAGTCGTAGGTCATCAGATTAACGTAATCCAGATATTGTTGAGCTTTCCCCATCTCTGAGGTATTCAAAAAATCAGTAAAACCACCAACAGCAGTACTAAGAAGCTTCTTTTGACCTGTCTCCTTCTGAAGTACATCTAATTCTTTACGGATCGCCTGAAACATTAATGTGAAATTCTGCTTATCCTCGGGTCTATACACATTACCTTCTTCTCCTGGCCGGGCAGGATACTCCCAGTCGATGTCTACTCCATCCAGATTATACTTTCTTATAATATCTACTGAACTCTGTGCAAATTCAGCTCTGGAGGAATCGGTTAATACCGCATCCGAAAAGTTCTCACTCCATGCCCATCCACCTATTGAAATAAATATCTTAAGATCAGGATTCTTTTGTTTTAACAGATTTAATTTTCTAAAATTTACAGTATCCGTCTTCAGGTTTCCTAAAAATGCACTATTGCCTTTTACATTTACAAAGGCATAATTTATATGCGTAAGTTTTTGGGCAGCAATCTTATCGGTATTTATTAACCCTCTAAATCCGGCAACGTATCCAATTATTACTGGTTTACTTTTTACGGAATCTGATTGAGAAAATGCATTAGTTACCAGGAGTAAAATGGTGGTTAAGCCACAAACAGAGAACTTGAGATACTTTTTCATAAACTTAAATAGGAATATAAATATAATCCTATTTAAGTAATTTAACCTCATAAAGATCATTACGCCTGTCCTTAAGTATCCTAACGGTACCAAAATGATGAATTTCATCAAGCAGGTGTAGGTCAACATCTACAACCAACATCATTTCTGTATTGGGTGTCGCTTCAGCTTTAACAGCATTGGTAGGAAAAGCAAAGTCAGAAGGTGTAAATACTGCCGATTGCGCAAACTGAATATCCATGTTGTTTACTTTAGGCAAATTCCCTACACAGCCGGCAATAGCCACATAGCATTCGTTTTCTATGGCTCTGGCTTGTGCACATCTTCTTACTCTGGTGTATCCATTTTGAGTATCGGTAAGAAATGGAACAAATAGAATCTGCATTCCCTGATCGGCGTAGATGCGGCTCAACTCCGGGAATTCGACATCATAACAAACCAGAATCCCTACTTTCCCGCAGTCGGTATCAAATACCTGAATTTTATCACCCCCAACCATACCGTAATATTTCCGTTCATTTGGAGTAATATGAATCTTTCTATATTCATCTGTTTTTCCGTTTCTGTGGCAAAGATAGGTGGCATTGTACAGCTTATTATCTTCTAATATTGGCATACTGCCCGAAATGATATTTACATTGTATGAAACCGCATATTCCTGAATTTTAATAACAATCTCTTCGGTAAGTTCTGCAAGTTTACGCATCGCCTCCATTTCTGGCAAGTGATTGTAAGGCTGTAAAAGCGGAGTATTAAAAAATTCCGGGAACATAATAAAATCGGATTTGTAACCGCTCACAGCATCTACAAAAAATTCTACCTGCTCATAAAAAGCATCCATGGTAGGGAAAAGACGCATTTGCCATTGAACCAATCCTATACGAATGGTTTTTGCAGATCTTGCCGAAGCATCAACTCCCTGATAATAAATATTATTCCATTCAATCAGCGTTGCAAATTCTTTAGATTCATGATCGCCCGGAAGGTAGTTTTTTAATACCTTTCTTACGTGAAAATCATTAGATAATTGAAAGGTAAGTGTTGAATCGTATAATTCCTTAGCTTTTACTTTATCGATATACTGTCTTGGGCTTAGTGTATCGGCATGTTCATGATAGCCGGGGATGCGCCCGCCGGCAATGATGCTCTTTAAATTTAAGCTTTCACAAAGTTCCTTTCTGGCTTCATAAAGCCTGCGGCCTAAGCGCAGACCGCGATATTCAGGCGAAACAAAGATTTCTATTCCGTATAAGGTATCTCCATTGGGATCATGGGTAGAAAATGTATACCTACCGGTTATCATTTGATAGGTGTGTTTATCTCCATACTCATCATAGTCCACTATAATAGATAATGAGCAGGCCACTACTTTCTCGTCTACAGCAATGCACAACTGGCCCTCAGGAAATAATTTTAATAGTTTAGCGATAGTTTGCTTGCTCCAGATTTGTCCTCCCAGGGTATCATATGCCTGCTCCATAGATTCCTTTAGGTCACTATAATCTTCGAGCGTCAATTTTCTAATTTCAATATTCATGAGTACGTGTTGTTATACTTGCTAGTGCACATAAATAGTGCCTGAAATATATTTTGAAACAGAATTACCCACCCTGCAAAGCCATATTCCAAGAACTTCTTACTATATTTAGCAAGGTGCGATAGATTGAATTTAAACCAGCTTAAATGTGCCAAAACCATTCAACCAAAAGATAAAATGTTAAAAATTAAAACATTAAGACTGATGTTTACTTTTTACATGAGCTTTTTCACTACAGCTTTTGTATTAACTTTGGTGTCGGCATACATGCTATCCAAACTTGGTTCAGAAGCTTTCACTTTAATATTTTGGTTTAAAATAATTACCTACGGGATAATTATCTATTATATAAATAACTACAAAAATAAGGAGTTTTATTACTATCAAAACTTGGGAATACCTAAGCTTACTTTATGGATAGGTACCTTAACCTTCGACTTCCTGTTATTTGTTGCCCTTTTAATTTACGCCGTTAAATGATCCATAAACTTGAAGCCGATAGCATATTCCTTGAATTTGGTTCAAGAAGGATCTTATCTGATATTTATTTAAAGTGCGAAACCGGCAAAATAACTGGTTTGCTCGGTAGAAATGGAAATGGTAAAACATGTTTAATGAACATTATCTACGGCAATCTAAATGCTAACAGTAAATCCATTCGCTTTGACGATTTAACGGTTCAGGCTGCCTATAAGAGGCCTGATTTACTCCTATATCTTCCGCAGTTTAACTTTATACCACAAACTTTAACTTTAAAAAGAGTATTTGCCGACTTTGATCTGGACTTTTTTGAATTCGAAAACCGCTTCCCGGATTTTAAATCCAACTATAAAAGCGCTTTAAAAAATCTATCTGGCGGCAACCGAAGGCTAGTTGAAGTATACATTGTACTAAAGGCAAAATCTAAATTCGCCATGCTGGATGAGCCTTTTTCACACCTGAGCCCCATAATGATTGAGGCAATCATGGAACTAATGAACGAGGAAAAGAAAAATAAAGGATTATTGATTACAGATCATATGTTCAGAAACATAATCGAGATCAGTGATAGTCTTTACGTTTTAACAGGAGGAAAAACCCATCTGACAAAAGCCGTTGAGGAACTTGAATTTTTAGGATACGCAAAGGATTAGCACTACTCGTAATTGATATATCATATTAAGCTTAGAAATCAAATTTGACTCTTGCACGGATTCCCCATTCAGAAACCATAGGATTATCAAGATACGTGAAGCGTTTTACCAGATCAACCCTAAGCAATTTAAAGATATTTCCTACACCAACACTTCCCTCAATATAAGGATCTCTACTTAGTGAGTTTGTGATAGGTACTCCATCCTGATTCAGTACAAATTGCATTGCGCTATTATTAACCGCAGGGTTGTTTTCATTCCGCAGACCACCATATAGCGCCTTAAACGACATTACTTCTCTTAGCTTCAGCTTTTTTAATAATGGTATTTTATTAAAGAAGAAACCATTAAAGTTTTGATCTATGTTGATGCTAGCGTAATGATCACTAACAAACTCCAGAAAGTTCATTAGGTTATACGATTGCAACTGATAAGCATAAGTTTGGTTTGCTCTGTGAATAGACAATAATGGGAAAGGCACTTTACCCAAAATATAAGCGCCTTCGAGTGTTACATCGGTATACCCAAATTGAGATAGATAAAAACGTTTATCAACGCTTCCCATGAAATTATGATAGTTATATTCACCTCCTAAAACTCCCTTTATACCTGCAGTATATCTGAAATTAAAAATAGGATACTTGTCGACAAGCGGGGTACGATATACCTTACCCTGATAAAACTTTTCATGTGGCGCGTACCTTAACTGAAGTGATATTTCTGATGTACTAATCGAGTTAGTTTTAATTAAATTATTGTCTCTTGAACTTGCAAAATACAAAGATCCGGCAGGTGTTTGATTCCATTTGCGCAAACCAAGGCTATAAGAGAAATGATTTTCGAACTCATGCACATAATCTATTCTGTAAAAATCATTGTACAACATCATATCATTCTCTCCCCTTTTGAAGGATAGCAAGAAGTTATCTTCTTGTACAAACTGCAATTCCTGACCTGGTATTTTTGTATCTCTCTGGAAACTTGCCCTTAAATAGTTTTGGGGAAATGCATAAATAGATTTATTGTTTAACGAATAGGTTCCGCTTAAGAAATACTTCCACTTCGTATCATTAAAGCCATAAGCAGCATATGTTTCAAAGTAATAACGTTTGCTAAGCGCCGGAGTAGTTCTTCCCCCTAAACGCAAACGAAAACCTTCAACACTATTAAAACTGTAAAAAGTATTTACCGGCCCCATTTCAAAAGGTCCAAAATCTTTATAGCCAGCAAAGAAAAGCGTAACCACATCCATTGTTCTTTTAAATGATGGGATAGTTTGCAGCGTATCTAAATTACTATACACCTTTAAATTTGTAGCACTAAGCGCTTCCGGACGGTTATCGGCCCAAAATTCTTCTGATCTTTTAGTGGCATCTGCAACTACAACAGGCACCGCTGAGCCATAATATGTAGTATCAGGATGGGGTTTGTTGATTTGGTAATCTTTAAAATTCACAGTTCTTTCGCCAGTAAATCCCGTTCCGCCTTTTTTACTTAAACCAAAATCAACAATCAGATTACTTTTACTAAGGTGATAACGCTTATCTGGATTCTGTTCAAAGTCGAGCTTAGCTTCTAACGCCCTAACGAAATTCAAATTAATATCCTTATTTACAGTAAGGTATGCATTTTGAACAGCATAATTCCCATCTAGCGTAATGTATAACTTTCCTTCAAACAAGAGGTCAGTATTGTTTCTTGGCATAAACGAAAGCTCAACCAGCTTTGGGTTATGATTTTGAATGGTATCAGTAATGAAAAACTTATAGAATGTAGGTGCACCATCTGCAATTGGACTTAACAACTGATTACTTACTACTGAGATATTGTTATCATAGATATCTATATCCTGATACATTCTATCGAAATAAGTAGTTAAGCCTTGGTTATCGATAAAACGTTCATCAAAGTTAACACGCTTATCAGCTACTATAATGGTCTTAAGTTTTTCCGGACTTTTGCGGAAATAATTGTTCGAAAGCTTTTCTTGCTGAAATACAGGAAGCATGGTTTTACCACCTATTTTAGTGGAGTCCTGTTCCTGAAACAAAAATTTATAATTACGGAATATCCTTTTGTTTTTAAACTTATCAGAAAGGTTACTCATAGAAAACATCATTCTTTCGTATTTCTTGTATTCAACGAAATCATAATGATCCATACGGTTCTTTGGTTTATTAGCAATGACATTTCTAATAAGCGCAACCGCAGGATTATCCTTATTTTTATATTTTGGTTTTTTGCCTGCCGTAATTACCACTTCATCCATTTGAGTAGTTTCACTCTGCAGCTGTACATCAATTGTCTGCGTTTTGCCTGGAACAATTGTTTTTACAACTGATTTGTATCCTACATAACTAAATTTAATCTGTGTATGGTCATCACTGATAGTAATACTGTATTGGCCGTCAGCATCTGTTCTACCACCCTTTTCAGTTCCGGTAATCAGAAACGAAACATACGGTAAGGTTTCTTTGGTTGTAGCATCTGTTACTGTACCGTTAACAACTGTTTGCTGAGCTTTTGAAGTAAAAGCAAACGCTATCAGTAAAATAACAGTTCCTATATATTTAAAATATTGATGTTTCATTATGTATTTCATTTACCTTGATCCCGCCAATGCAATGGCATTTACCGGATATAATTATTCAGGATGTCGGCAAAGGTACATCTCAACTTTTGAATATTATACTAAAATAGTCAGGATAAAGTCTTCAACCAGATGTTATGACATCAAGATGAAAAAGCAAAAAAATAAAGTCTGTAAATAGTTGATTAACTGAGCTGAATAACAAAATCTGTTTGCCCTGGTTGTAGGGTTTTTAATGAAAACAAAAAGCCATGATTAAGCAATATCTCTCTGACCAGAGTCAAACCAATACCCTGCCCGTCTTTCTTGGTACTAAAAAACGGACTAAAGAGCTGCTCACTTAAGTCCTCCGATATCCCCCTGCCGTTATCAGTAATTGTGAGCTTCTTTAATTTAGCGTCTAAACTAAACTTCACAATACCCTCCTGATCAAAAGCCTCTATCGCATTCTTAACAATATTAATCAGTGCCTGCTCCATTTGTTGTGAGTCGGCTGAGATGTAAAATGGAGTATTAGGTAAATCGAATCCAAAGCTAACACCACTTTCTTTTGCTTTGATAAGCATAAAATCTGAAACTGAATAAATTAAAGCAGTAAGATCAACCTGAAGTTTGTTTACGGGTGTCAGTTTTACCAAATCTGCAAAATTTCTCATGAACAGATTCAGGTTCTGATTTCTGGCAACAGCTACATACATTGCATTCTTTAAACTTGATTTATCTTCAGAGCTCCATATTTCATTGGTATCAAGAGCCATATTAATGATAGAATTTACGGGCCCTACTGTATTATTTACTTCATGAGCCATCATCCTGATTACTTTACCATAGGCATTCTTTTCCGCTTCAAAGATCTCCGCAGTCACTTCTTCAATCATTACAAACATTCGGGGAAAGCCCCTATCTATAAAATGAGATTTTTGGACCTTATAAGTATTTAAACTGCCAATTCTCATTGTTTTAGACTCACCAGCCTTAAGGGGCTCAAACTGAGCCAAAAGTATTTCAGGTCTGGTTCCCAATATTTCCTCTGCTTTTGGATTAATCTGCTTTATATGATTGTCGTAATCAAGGATAACAATACCAGTGGGTGAAGTATGAATCAGTTTTTCCAGAAAAAAATGCTGTGCTTCCTGTTTTGTCCTTTCTTCCCTTAATGCATCCATCATCTGATTGTATACATCTATGAGTTCATCTGTTTCTTTCTTCCCTGTTGGTAAAAACTTAACATTAAAATCACGATCATTGATGGCGCTAATCCCCTCCCTAAGATAATTTAAAGGCTCTACAAGCTGTTTATAAAGCCCTATTGATATCACAACAGAAACAATAACTAATACCTCAGAAATAATAAAAAATATCTTATTCTTCTCCAGAATAAGATAGCTAAGTCCTAAAAAGACAAGATGAAGAACAACAATAAAGAGGATATACTTGGTCTTTAACTTCATTCAGTTTAATCTTCTGCTTCATTAAATGGAATCTGATACTTCTCAAGTCTACGGTATAGTGAATTTCTTGTTATCCCAAGAGATGCAGCGGCTTTGGTAATCTTGTTTTGGTGAAAGCTCATTGCCCTTTTGACCATTTCAATTTCCATCTGCTCAAGTGTAATACTGCCTACACCGGGCATTTGTACATTCGCCTTTTTTGAAGGGGACAGATCTAATTGCGCTTTAAAATCATCTATACCAAGTTCATTATTCTTGCTCACTAAAATAGTCCGCTCTACCAGATTTTTCAGTTGCCTTATGTTGCCTGGTAACTCCAATTGCTGAAGCCACTTCATTGCACTGACTGATATTGATAACAATGGTCTATTGTAGATTTCTTTAAGATTATTAATAAAGAAATCAACCAATAAAGGGATATCATCTGATCGTTCACGTAAAGGCGGTAAGTTTATAGTGATCAGGTTGATGCGATACAACAAGTCTTCTCTGAAAGTGCCCGCACCGACCATTTCATTTAAATTTTTATTAGTTGCACACACCACCCTGACATCCACTACTTTACTTCGGCTGCTACCCAACACTTCATATGTTCTGTCTTGCAGCACCCTCAATAACTTAACCTGACTACCCGCTTCCAACTCTCCTATTTCATCTAAAAAGATAGTCCCTTTGTTAGCCATTTCAAATCGACCGGTTCTGTCGAAACGTGCATCAGTAAATGCTCCACGAACATGACCAAACATTTCACTTTCAAACAATGATGAAGATATTCCCCCAAGGTTCACTTTTACGAAAGGCTTATTCCGACGTGAGCTATTCTCATGTATTGCTTCTGCGATCAGCTCTTTTCCTGTACCGCTTTCTCCAAGAATAAGCACCGATGCATCTGTTGGCGCAATCTGCCCTATAGTTTCAAGTATAGCAAGCATCTGAGGATCTTCGGCAATAATTTGCTTAAAATTATATTGCTTATCCAATTGTTTTCTACTGCTATTCTTTGTTTTAGTAGTATTTAACTCAAGTAATGTTTTAACTGATTGTAAAACGTGTTCGTTGTTCCATGGCTTATTTATAAAATCATTTGCGCCAAGTTTCATGCCCTGAACAGCCAGTTGGATACTTGCCCATCCTGTAATCAAAATCACAGGTACTACAGCATCAATTTTTCTGATGCTGCTAAGCAATTCCATCCCTTCCACTCCAGTGGTATCAATAGAAAAGTTAAGATCAAGAAGAATCAACTCTGGAGTTTGCTCTTTGATAATAGTTAAAGCCTCTACGGCACTATCTGCCGACTTAACCTTATTACCTGCATTTTCAAGTAATAAAGTTAAAGAAGTTCTTACAGCAATATCGTCATCTACAATCAGTATCATATACAAAGTTAATATAGTTATTATTCTTCATGCAATGCAACAGCAGGATGTATAGCAGCAGCCTGTTTTCCAGGGTATAAAGAACAAAAGATCACCAGTAGATAAATGAAAGCAATAGACAACAATAAAGCGATGATATAAACGCTGGCTGCAACATTAAAAACATTTAGCAAGGGGAATTGTAAAGCAAAAAAAGAACCCAAAATAATAGATAATGTAGCCAATAGCAACGACTCACTGACCAGTTGAAATGATACGGATGAACCTGTTGCACCAATAGCTCGGCGCAAACCGATCTCCCCCCTTCGCTGGCTAATATTATACCAAAGCACGCCGAACAATCCCAGCGCCACATTGATGATTAAAAAGCCTGCTACTGTAATACAGATGATCATAGGGATAACGGTATCAGAATTTTTAGATTCCCGGGTATCTTCCATATGCTGGATCTCCGTATTTGAATTCTGAATTATTCTGGCAAGGAGTTTACTCAACCTACTTTCAAAAGCTGCATTAGCCTTTGGACTTACTTTAAGCAAAATGTGTCCTACCCACCTGAAACTGCCAGTATCAAGTCTTTTATAAAAGCTCTTACCTGCCGGCCAATAATCCCCTTCGGCTTTCACATCGGCCGTAACGCCAATCACCTTCCATTTTTCTTCTTCGTTATCTGCACCAACAATTTTACCGGCCGCAGGCTCGTCTCCAAACATCGCCTGCTTTAATGTTGAATTAATAACTACACTTCTTTGATTGATGTCTTCTTTATTGAACCACCGACCCTCGAGTAATTGCATACCTAATACCTTATTGTAATCATCTTCTACAACATAGTTATTTATTGGAGACATTTCTTTCCCTTTATAAGTAAATCCAGTTGTGGAATGGCTATTTGAATAAGGAAAATTCGCACTTGTAAAGCTTAACTCTTCTATTTCTGGTAACGCTTTTAAGCTACGCCTTACATTCTCGTAAAAAATATTTAAAGAGTCAATATTATTGGTTTTAGCATTTCTGCTATAAGATACAGACCATACCCGTTCCGATTCGAATCCCTTGGGCAGCATATAATTCAAGTAATAAAAAGTTAACAGGGAGAATACGGCAAATATGACCAAAAATGACACCAGTATTTCCGAAAGGAACAGGAAATTCTGCTTCCTTTTATTCCAGATCAATTTAAATAAATGTTTGAACATGATAATTTCTTTAAAATGGTTCTTATTGAGCTTTTAGGGCATTAACTACATTTAACCTCGACATTCGCCAAGCCGGGTAGACTCCCGAAAGCAACCCGAAAAATAGGCAGATCAGAAATCCAAATACCAGTACGGTAAAGTTCAGCGACAAATTAAGGTTAGGTAGAATATCGGATTGATTAAATAGAAAAATGCACACTATAGAGAGAAAAACGCCTATAACACCTCCCAGCAGTGTTAAAATAACATTCTCTACAATAAACTGATAAACCAGTGTTTTAGATGAAGCGCCAAAAGCCTTTCGAACTCCAATCTCCGAGGAACGCTCCATTATCCTGGTAATATTAATATTTACCAGATTTATAGTAGGTAGCAACAGGAACAGCAAAATAAAAAGACTAACAATTGCGATCATCCTGGAAATACCCACGTTTTCATCATTTCCAAATAATTTTCTTGACATACTTTCAAGCATGGTATCTGCATGAGCATAAAGTTTGTCATATTCCTTATCGTTAGTTGGGATTTTTGAGAGCATTTGCTGATATTCTGCCCTCATTTTGGGAACATCTGCTTCAGATTTAGCAAGTAATACAGCGCCGAATCCTCCCTGAAAGCCAACGTCTTTATAGTTTCCTTTCGAAACAGTGTATGGCAAATACAAATCACCATAGAAATTGCGCATACTTCTTGGTAAATCCTTAACCACGCCAATGATCCTGTAACTAACGTTATCGGCCTCTATGTACTTTCCTACAACTGATTTAGCATCACCAAAGTAATTTCTTTTATTGCTTTCTGAAATCACCCCTACTCTCTCCCCATTATCAATCTGCTGCTTGGTATAGGGTTTTCCCTCCAAAAATTGATATTCGGCAATTTCCCAATAATTAGCATCTGTATATTTGTATTCCATAACAACTTTCTTGTTGTTTACATAAGCATTCGCCTTGGCAGAGAAAGAGAAAATGCCAATCTTTTCCGGAGTCTTTAGTTTCGATACATAATGATCCAGGAAATAAAAAGAAGCCGAGCTTCCATTATACCAGCCATTTTTAGAGCTTACCAGAGCCACACCTGTGATATAAAGAGATCTGTTTCTCTTGTAGTCAGGGTATGAAGGACTTAACATCTTATCAAAAAACGCAGTCGTTACCATCAATATCGTAAGCGTAAAGCTAATGCCAAACAAACTGATAAAAGTGAAGAACTTTCTCCGTTTCAATACTGCTATGGCTATTTTAAAGTAGTTTTTAAGCATAACTATAGGATTTATTGTACTTGAGAACCATCAAACAAACGTACCAGACGGTGCGTTTTATGTGCCATATTTTCATCGTGGGTAACCATCACTATGGTAGTACCATCATTCTTGTTCAGACTAATCAGAATATCCATAATCTCATTCCCCATAGCACTATCAAGGTTACCTGTTGGCTCATCAGCCAGAATGATCTGGGGTCTGCCTACAATAGCCCTGGCAATAGCCACACGCTGACGCTGCCCCCCGCTAAGCTGGGTTGGGAAATGCTTGATTCTGTTGCTCAGTCCTACTTTTGCCAAGGCTTCGGTAGCCAATTCTCTGCGCTCTTTAGCAGATCCAGAACGATACAATAGCGGCAGTTCCACATTATCCAACACTTGTAAGTCATTGATCAGGTGATAGCTCTGAAATATAAATCCAAGTTTTTGATTTCTGAATTTTGCCAGTTGCTGATCCGAGAATCTGGTAATATCCTGATCTGCTATTCTAATACTGCCTTTTGATGGTTCATCAAGCAAACCCATAATATTAAGAAGTGTACTTTTACCACATCCCGAAGGACCCATTATTGATAAAAACTCTCCTTTTGCAATATCCAGGTTAATGCCATTTATAGCCAGTGTTTCAACCGTATCGGTGCGATACACCTTTTCAATATTTTGTAAACGTATCATAATGTATAATTAGTAATTAAGATTTATTTATAAGTTATTTTTTCATTCTTTTCGAAATCATATAGCGACAAATACCTCAACTGGTAATAGGCTCCCCAAAAATCTCTTAATGAAGCCACATAATCTCTTTTGGCTCTATCGCTTTCCTGAAAGGCTATGCTCAGATCTGTTATACTCAAATTGCCTAAAACATAGCGTTCACTTGCAATCTGATATTTTTCAGAAGCAATCCTATCGGCTTGCGCGGTTAGCGCCAATTGCTCTTTCATCATATTAAAAAGCGTAACCTGCGTTACTATCTGTTGCTTAAAGGTTTGCTTGTCTTGCTCTACTTCATAAATAGTAAATTGCTGATTCGCCTCGGCTGTTTTGGTTCTGGATTTAGATCTTCCCCAATCAAGAACCGGAATAGCCAATTGTAACTCAACAGATTGTTGACTTTTAGGTGAACGGTAAACATCTAGTATATTACTACCTGCGCTAGAGAAGCCCAGATTAGCTTTTAAGGTTGCTATAAGCCCATTCTCTCCTTTAGCCTTAGCTACATCCCGTTTTGCCTCAGCAATACGTCTAACAAAAGCTATCGCATCAGAGCGATTTTCAAATGCTTCAGTTAGAACCCTTTCTGAAGTAACCTCAACACGTTTTACTGCCTCTGGCATGGTCAGCACAATCCTGTCATCCCCCTCTATCCCGGCATAGCTTCTTAAGTTCAGCGTTGCAATTTCCATATCTCGTTTGGCCGTTCCAACAGCTTTCTTAGCATTTACCTGCTCAAGTTGTAATTGCAGAATTTCATTTTTAGAGATTTTTCCCAATTCAAATTTGGTATTGGCTATGGTTAAGATGTTGCCGGTATTTGTATAATTCGTCTCTGCGATATGAAGATTTACCTGAGCAAGCAACAGATCAAAGAAATATCCGGTAACTGTTACAGAAATTTGTTCCTGCGATTCTATGTAAGCTTGTTTACTCTCGTTGTATTTTAAGGGTGCTATTTTTTTATCCCATTTGAGGCTATTAAACTGCAACAAAGGTTGTATGTACCCAATACCATAAGGAGTACCATTATACAACACATTGTCCCTATCAAAATCTGTAAAACGTTGCAACTGGGTGGTACCATAAATAGTACCACCTGTTGCGGCCAAACTCTGACTAAAATCGAGCGTTAGTGAAGAATTATCATTTCTTATTGGCTGAAAAGCTACTGTTCCATTTGGTTGAAGTACTTGAGAGTAGGTTTTATTGTATCCGGGCAAAATACCACTTAATGCCAACTGAGGCTGATAATTAGACTTAAATGTCCGCCACTCCCAATACTTGGTTTCCTTAACTGTAATGGCTTGTTTTGCGGCTATTGAATTCGACTTAGCTTTTTCAACTACCTCGTTTAAAGTTAGTTTCAAAGTGTCGGCCGCATTTTTTAATTCTATGCTACTGCCCCAAACGTTAAAGCAATACATGATCATTAGGGTTGTGAAACTGATTTTCATACGCTTATGATCAATTAGTGATTGAAATTTCTTTTGAATACGCATACTTGCTCATATCGGATGTGATCACAGTCTCACCTGCCTTTATACCACTGATGATCTCTATGTAATCAAAATTGCTAAGTCCTGTTTTCACATTTCTTCGTACTGCTTTTCCGTTATTTAGCACAAACACCTCTTGCTGATTTGAACCTTTAAAGGCCGCTCCGTTATTCACCCGAATTACCTTACTTCTGGTTTCAGTAATCAGAAAAACATCAACTTTCATGTTTGGCCTAAGCAGCTTATTATTCTTTTCGTCCAACTGGACTTCAAATGAAACAATTGAGTTGCTTACAGCCGGAGAAACACTGGCAACAGATCCTCTAAGTTGAATATCGTTTATCCTGATAATAGCGGGCATATTATTGTGAAGCTGATCTAACATATTGTCCGATATACTTCCTGCAACCTTATAACTGCTCAGGTTTGCAATTCTAGCCAATGACTCGCCCTCCTTTATGCTTGCGCCGATATTTTTATTTACCCAGGTTACCACACCTTCGCGTGTAGCGATCACATTTGCAAGATCAAGCTTACGTTTTAAGGCTTGTTGATCGTTTTTTTGAATGGCTAAAGCAATTTCGGCCTCCCTGATCTCTATTTTCATGGTCTGCTGCTTGTTTTTAATTTCATTTTCAAGCTGCTGCTTTTCCAGTTCTGCTACTTTTAAATTTAACTGAGCCTGCTCAATATCTTCCTTAGTTCCTCCACCGGCTTTGTATAGCCTCTGGGCACTTGCTACTGCATCTTTAAAATTTGCAATGCGTAATTGTTTAATGTTATTATTGGAATTGATGTCGTAAAACGTTTTCTCGAGATCAAGCTTTAGTTTTCTGATTTCGTTTTCTTTGGATTCAATTTGAAACTTTAGTTTATCAAAATCAGTTTCGGCAGATGATTTATCAAGAGTAAGAATAGATTGTCCGGCTTTTACCTTTGTGCCTGCATCCATTAATACGTTTCTTACAGCTGCATTTATAGGGCTGGTTAACACCTCTTCAAATTCAGGCAGCACTTCTCCTGTAGCATTTATTGTATTTTCTATATCCCCAGTTTCAGCCACCGCTGTGGTAAATTCGGAAGTAGCTATCGAAGGTTTGATGTAAGCCCGTAAAGTGAATATTCCTCCAATTATAATTCCCACTATTATGATTACAATTATTCTGGTTTTCTTCTTTCTTTTTACGGTAACTTCTTCTTCAATTGATTTGTCCATTGCTTGTTTGTTTCGACAAAGCATTACAACTCAAATACCAAACTTAAATATCTAATAAACAGTTAATTACATAAATAATAATTCATAAAAATGCCCGATAACAAACTAAACGTTCGATATCGGGCATTTTTAAGTAATACTAGTTAAATCGTATTTAGGGAGTTTAAATAATTCTCAACTATAGGAACATCTGCTTCTGCCCAGTCTTGATCTAAAAGCTCAGATGAATTTAGCCATTGGTATGATACATGCTCTCTTAATTCAATAGAACCGCCAATAACTTTACAAACAAAAGGGATTAGATTAATCGAAAATTCAACATAATGATGAATGTTGGCTGGCATTTCAAAAAGAATCTCAACATCCAGATTTAACTCCTCTTTTATTTCTCTTATCAGGCATTCGGAAGGGGTTTCTCCTTCTTCAATTTTTCCTCCTGGAAATTCAATTTTCAATGGTAGTTTCATTGATGCACTGCGCTGAGTAACCAATATGCTATTGGAATCATCCACTATTATGGCGCAAGTAACATTAATCATAATTATTTTTTACCATTTCATTAATTCCATCACTCTTCTAAACTCCTCTTGAAGAGGGGCTTTAAGGTGAATTTCTTCATTGGTTACCGGATGCTTAAATATAAGTTCTGATGCATGTAATAACATCGTAGTCATTTCCCATTGCTCTTTAAACAGTTTATTTTGTTTATTGCACCCATGCTTGCGGTCGCCAATTATAGGATAGAAAATATGAGCAAAGTGTTTTCTAAGCTGATGCATTCTTCCGGTTGTTGGTGTAGCTTCCACTAAGGAATATCTTGAGGTGGTATGTTTACCGAAGGCAACATCCAGCTCTGCCCTCTTTAAAGTTATAAAAGCAGTAAAAGCATCCTGAATGGTTCCATTTTCTTTTGCAAGAGGATAATCTATATCCTGGCTATCAGGCGCATACCCTCTAACAATCGCAAGATATTTCTTTTGAACCAAACCATTTTGAAACTGCTGATGCATTGCTATTTCTACATCTTTTTCAAAAGCAAATAGTAGCAAACCACCTGTTTTCCTGTCCAAACGATGAACAGGGCTAACATGTCTGTTTACCTGATCTCTTAAAAGTTGTAATGCAAATTCTTTTGCATCATTGGCAATCGACGACCGATGCACAAGCAGGCCATGAGGTTTATTAATTGCAATTAAATGGTCATCCTGATAAACAATTTCTAGCATTTAAACTTTTTTTGGCGAAGATAACCTTTTAAACTTTCCTGTTCTATTTGGAAGTAACTTCTTCTACCTCTATTAAGTCCGGGCCATTTTCAATAGGATAACCATCAACCTTTGTTCCTTTTAAGGTAACCTCCTTATTTACATAAGCATTTAAATCAACCTTACTGCTTTTTAATGCATAGGTTTTAGCATCCACTGTTAAAATATGGGTACCATACTGGAATGTGGTCATCCCTAATTTTTCAATTTTACCGCTTAACTTAACTAAGCCCTTACTTCCTGCCTGTTTCGCTGTGTTACAGCTTACCATGGCAAATCCAATAAACAATAGGAATAATAATTTTTTCATAACCTTAAGACGTTAAAATTTTCAATTATGCTACAAATAACAATAATTAAAGATACTGAAATGTTGGGGGACGTAATGATTTACAGCCAGATTATTTATATATTTGAATCATATTAACATTAGTCACATATCTAAATAGGATTACCAAAAATCCAAACCTATAGCGGGAAGGCTATTTTATTGCCTTTTTTCCTATGCTACGATCGTATCCCTAATAATATTTAGAAAGAATTATTCTTTTCACATTGGAATTTTAAAAATGACTAATCATATAAAAGTCGCCCTAATTGGCGCAACTGGTAAAGCTGGAAGCTATTTACTAAAAACACTATTAAATCAAGGTTATACAGTCAAAGCACTAATCAGAAATCCATCATCTTATAATTACCTGCATCCCAATTTGGAGATTGTAAGAGGAGATATAAAAGATTTAGAAACAGCGAATGAGCTTATTAAAAACTGTGGAGTTGTGATAAGTGCTCTTGGACAAGCAAAAGATGAGCCTCTAATAGCAAGTGTAGCAGCTCAAAACATTATAAAAGCTATGAATAAGCAGCAGATCAAAAGATATATATTCTTAACCGGGCTGAATATAGATGTTCCGGGAGATAAGAAAAGTATGAAAACAGTTCAGGCATCCACATGGATGAAGGAGACATTTCCAGTATTTGTAGCCGACAAGGAAAAGGCTTTTGAAATAGTAAAAATGAGTGGCTTGGATTGGACTATGGTACGGTTACCATGGATTGAACAGACGGAAGAAGTAAGAAACCTGACTGTAAGTCTGGAAGACAGCCCTGGTGAAAAGATTAGTACAACAGATCTGGCACATTTTCTCATAGATCAGATCTTAGAAACTGATTTTATTGGAAAAGCACCATTTGTGGCAAGCTTATAAAATTTATAAATTATGAGGGTTAAGCTATTTTCCCTCATAATTTTAAAACAGATTCAATTGTCCGCCATTCGGTGGTTTTGCATCACCAAAAACTGTTTTACCGCCATATTTCCATGAGTCGTTTCTCTCTTTTTCTATAAGCTCTTCAAAATTATCATTAGGAATAAAGTCCTTTTCAACTTTGAAAGACAGTTCGCTTAGCTTTTGTATAGCGTGAAGCTTATCGGCTTGATCTATTTTTGCTTTATAAACTGCTTTGCTTAGTACACTAATCGTTTCATCATAAACATTTAAAGGCACTGGGAATGGATGCCCATCCTTGCCTCCATGTGCAAATGAGAAACGGGCCGGATCAGTAAATCGAGCAGATGTACCATAAATAACCTCACTTACTAATGCAAGTGACTGCAGAGTTCTAGGTCCCATTCCCTCAAGTAGCAGCAATTCTTCAAAATCACTAGGGTTCTTTTCATGACTTAACCACAGCATCGCACCCAAACGTTTAAGATCTACATCTTTAGCCCTAACGTCATGATGCGCTGGCAAGACGAGCTTACGCACTTCTCCTATCATTCGTTCCGGATGCTCTGCTGTCATTGATAACATAGCATTACGGGAAAGTAATGCTTCTTTGGCCACAAGATTTAAAATTTGTCCTTGGTTTTTCCCACAAATGCCTGTATGGGGCTCATCCACAAAGGATTTTAATGATGACGAATGCCAATGATACCTACGTGCAGTCGAACTTCCATCTCTCATTCCCTGCTGCACAACGGTCCACAACCCGTGCTTGTCTACAATAAAGTTATGCATATACAACTGAAACCCATCTTGTAAAGCGGTATTATCAACCTTTGCACTTAGCTTACTGCTTCGTACTAAGTCATTGCCATTTAACCCGGTGCGTTCTCCAAATTTAAGTAGTTCATCCGGAGTTTGTCTGGATTTTTTGCCTTTGCCTCCACAAATATATATGCCTAATTCTTTATAATGAGGGTTAACTGAGGCCTTTAAGGCACCCATAACTGAAGTGGTGATTCCGGAAGAATGCCAATCCATACCCATCACAGCACCTAAACTTTGGAACCAAAAGGGATCACTTAATCTCCGCAATACTTCAGCTGTACCATACTCGATAATTATTGCCTCTGTAATTGCCAACCCCAAACGCGACATACGTTCTGCCAGCCATTTAGGAACATATCCATAATGCAAAGGTAAATCAGCCGTCCCAGATCTTTTCATTACTAACAAAATTAGCAAAATATTACCAATAATTCAATTTAACATTTCTTAACATCTGCCTATTATAATCCACCTTATATTTGTGATATAAATATTTGGTTAGTATTTATAGTTTAGGTTTAGTTGATAAATAAAAAAGCACCGATGGATTTCGGTGCTTTTTTATTTAATCAAATCCTTAAATTTGCAGGGTTATCCCTCCCATCACCATCTATCAATGAGCACCAATAAATTAATAAATATACCACCCCTCCCTGCCGTACTATTGTCTATAATTAGCGTTCAAGCCGGAGCCGCAATAGCCAAAGGATTATTTCCTGCACTCGGGGCAACCGGTACTGCATCTGTGAGGATAGGTTTATCTGCAATTATTTTAGTGGGTGCCTACAGACCAAATTTCAAGCGTTTCACAACAAAACAATGGAAAGCCGTTATCCCTTATGGTATATCGCTAGGATTAATGAATGTTATTTTCTATATGGCCATAGAAAGGATCCCACTGGGTTTAGGTGTAACACTCGAATTTATTGGACCTCTTTTATTAGCTGTAAGTGGATCCAAACGTATATTAGATTTCTTTTGGGTATTTTTGGCTGCAATAGGAATAGCTTTTATTGCACCCTGGAATGAAAAAGGTATTGATTTAATTGGTGCGTCACTTGCATTGCTGGCCGGAGGTTTTTGGGCAGGCTACATTCTTCTTGGCGGCCGAATAGCTAAAATTATGGATGGAGAACAAGCAGTAGCCGTAGGCATGATATTCGCCGCTATTGTAGTGGTTCCTTTCGGCTTTGGAAGCGGGGGCTTATCCAATTTCACACCCATTATGATCTTAAGCGGCGGTGCGCTGGCGTTGTTATCAAGTGCTATTCCATTTACTTTGGAAATTGGTGCCCTTAAGAAATTACCAGCGCGTACTTTTAGTATTTTGATGAGCCTTGAGCCAGCAGCTGCAGCATTATTCGGGCTAGTGTTTTTAAAAGAACACCTCACCCTGCATCAATGGTTGGCAGTAACTTTTGTAATCATTGCAAGCCTTGGTGCCACACTAACTAAGGGCAAAAAGAATCTTTAGCTTGCCATCGGAATTCTATTCTTAGAAACCACCATTACAATAAGAGACCGTTGCTGCTCATCACGGAAATTGATTAGAAAATTCTTATTTCCATTGTTTTTGATCAAACTGGTTAGCCTTGGGAACATAATCGCTAATGATTCTACCTGTTTTATATCATCACTATCTACAATAAGAAATTGAGAAGAAGCATCATTCTTAATATGTTCTATATTCTGGTGAAAAGGGTGTAATGAATCCATAATATGATTAAGTTGAATTGATTTATAAACTGTTATTTAATATATAACGAGATTAATCGTCATTCCGCTACAACTAATTCGAATTATATTAATTTAGTTTAGACAATTGCACTTTCAAATTATTACATTACTTTAAAAACTTATCTATCGCCAGATAAGTCATCGGGTGATAGTTAGGCCTTGCTTTTTTGTAAATCTCTTTGGCTTTTTTTAGGCCTTCAGGCATTTTCATCATTTCTTTATACAAAGGAATGATGTGCCACATTCTACCATTTTCTATTAAATAATCTTCTATTCTTTTATTGGCAGCAGTGTACTGATGGCGAATGGCCAATGTGTACCATGCCAACTGAATGTCAGTATTATTAGAACCGGTAAAGTTAAACTGACGATCTAAGTCAGCCATTCGCTTTGCAGTCATTTCAGGTGACAGGAGATTGATAAAGAATCTCCTCTCATTACTTGTAACGATTTCTTTAGTCAACACTGAAGTATCTTTCAATTCATTTTTATTCCATGCCGATGCTATATGATCAATTTTAGCGAACTTTCCATCTTTAGCCCACAGACCTTTCGAATAAGCGATATTTGATGGAACACCTGGGCCATAAACCCAGTCATTTACCCTAATTTTCTTCTCAAGATCAGAATTACCTTTAATTAGATTCTCATTCAGATAAGCTAGAAACTGTTCGGTAGAAACAGATTGAAAAGCATGACCATCAAAATAGCCTCTTAAAAAAGTATCAAATTTTTCTCTTCCTACTGCCTCTTCAATTGTCCTTAAAAAGAAATAGCCTTTTTCATAAGCAATATCATTAGTACCCTCATCGGGGTTTCTTCCAGTATAATCAGTTTTCAGATAAGTATCCTTACTGGTATCGCCCATTTCCTTTACAGCATCTTCCAAAGCCTTTTTCGCAAATTCCTCCTGCATCTCGGCTTCCTGTTTACCAAAAATCTCCTCATCGATCCTTCTTTCAAAGTAATTGGTAAAGCCTTCGTTAAGCCAGAAATCATTCCATGTAGCATTTGTAACTAAGTTACCACTCCAGCTATGTGCCAATTCGTGGCTAATTATACTTACTAAAGACCGATCTCCAGCGATAATTGTTGGGGTAATAAATGTCAGATTAGGATTTTCCATACCTCCAAAAGGAAAACTCGGAGGCAACACAAGCAAATCATACCTTCCCCACCTGTATGGGCCATATAGCTTTTCAGCAGCATTTACCATTTTACCCATATCAGCAAATTCATATACCGCTTTTGCTAAAACCGAAGGTTCAGCATATACACCAGTGCGCTCATCTACTGCTTTAAATTCAATATCACCAACAGCCAATGCCAATAAATATGAAGGAATAGGATGAACTTGTTTAAAATGATAAATACCTGTACTGTTTTTTACTTCAGGATTCTCGGCACTCATTAAAGCCAGCAAATCGTTGGGAACTGAAACAGTTGCATTGTATGTAAACCTTATACCTGGACTATCCTGACAAGGTATCCAGCTACGTGCGGCAATACTTTCTGACTGCGTAAATAAATATGGGCGTTTTTTGCCTGCTGTTTGATGTGGGTTTAACCACTGCAAAGCACTTGCTTGTGCATTGGTTGTATAATAAATGGTTATCAACTTTGTTTCAGGGGTAATAACCACTTTTAGTGGCCTTCCTAAAAACTCCTTCTCCTCGCCATAGGTAAATGTGGTCTCCTTTTCTTCTGCACCAAGAGTGATTTTTGATATATTAAGCTGACTATCATCAAAAATAATCTCATTTGATTTAGCCTTATTGTTTATTTTCCAAACTGCCTTCCCACTAATCTGCTGACTTTCAAAATCAACCTTTATATCCAGATCCAGATGTTCAACTACAGCTATAGATGGTTTTGAGAAAGAATGCGGGTCTTCAACAAGCTGACTTGCAGCTTGTTCTTTTTGTTTACACGATAATATCATCAGAATTGGAATCAACAAGATTAGATTCTTTATTAGAACAGCTTTTTTAAACATGATAACCAGTTTATTTTTCAAATTACAATAAGTCGTTTGCAAGATTTGCCAGTTCACTACGTTCGCCCTTATCTAATGTAATGTGCGCGTATAGTGGATGGTTCTTTGCATTTTCAATCAGGTAAGACAGGCCATTACTCTCGGCATCAAGATAAGGTGTATCTATCTGATATATGTCGCCGGTAAATATGATCTTGGTATCTTCTCCTGCCCGCGAAATTATTGTTTTTATTTCATGTGGAGTTAAGTTTTGGGCCTCATCAACAATAAAAAAGATTTTAGAAAGCGTTCTTCCTCTAATATAAGCGAGGGGAGTAATTACGATTTTGCCTGTAGTTACAAACTCATCTATCCTTCCCTGCATCTTTAAATCATGATTATACTGCTCTTTAATGAACCTCAGATTATCCCATATTGGTGCCATATAAGGATCTATCTTCGATTTAGCATCTCCCGGTAAAAAACCTATATCCTTATTACTTAATGGAATAATTGGCCTGGTTACATAAATTTGCCTGTAATCTTTACGTTGCTCCAATGCACTGGCAATTGCAAGAAGTGTTTTTCCGGTACCGGCCTTACCCTGAATAGTTACCAGTTTAATTTCAGGATTAAGCAAAGCGTGTACAGCAAAAGATTGCTCATGGTTTCTTGGCGAAATATTAAATATTTTCTTTGACGCTACCGGATACAAGCGTTGCGTAGTAGAGTCGAACCATGCAGTTGCAGTTTTCCGGCTATTTTTTAATATGCAGAAATGATTTGGAGATTGGGGTACAATATCCAGTAACTCAGTGCTAATGCTGCCTTCAGTTTTGAGTTCTGCAAAAAGTTGTTCCGGAACTTTAGAAAGAACCGTTTTACCGGTATAAAGTTCATCTACATTTTTAATCTTTCCAGTTTCATAATCTTCAGCATACAGTTCAAGAGATTTTGCCTTTAAGCGCAGACATATATCCTTTGATACCAGTACCACTTTTTTCTCTGGAAATTCTTGCTTTAAGCTTAAAGCAGCATTAAGAATACGATGATCAAACTTTCCGGCTCCAAAAATTGCCTCAGCATCAGCATGATCTGGCTTATTATCCATAACCACTTTAAATCGCCCACTTTTAGTGCCATTTAAAGGAATCCATTGGTTCATTATTTTATTACCTGAAGCATTATCCATAAGACGAATAAAACTCCTTGCCTCTGCATTACGTGTTTCATTGCCATTTTTCATATTATCAAGCTCTTCTAGAACTTGAATTGGTATGGCAACATCATGCTCCTGGAAATTATTGAAAGCGTTATGATCGTATAAAATAACAGAAGTATCGAGAACAAAGATTTTCTTCTGTAACGAAGGATTTTTAGCAGTTTTACTCATGACACTTAAATTTAGCGATTTTTACGCTTGATACGAAATTGAATAAATAACCAAAAACTATTTAAAATTCTAAATATAGATGTGAAAAACACACCATAACAATAAAGCACCTCAAATTGAGATGCTTTATTGTTGGTATTAATTTAATGTAAAATTTAAGCTTTAGAATAGCAAATAGATTTTAAAACCAAGGTTATTGAAAGCTCCACTAGTGCTCAAATTAAAATTGGTATAGCTATTTTCATAACTACTTTGACCACCGGAATTATTTCCATTTTGTTTATCAACAGTGTAGAATGCGTTAGCTGATAATAAACTGGATTCAATGGCAAATCTTTTAGAAAAAAACCATGTCAAACCACCATTTACACCAACCGAATATTGATCCGTTTTCCTGTCTTCATAATTAGGATCGGCATTATCAGTTTTCGTATAACCATATCCCAGTGAACCGCCAGCAAAGGCGTATAGCTTTTTAACCAATGGATAGTACTGCTGATAATTCAAACCTGCTCCATAACTTTTTGATTTTGAACCAGATAATCCTTGTACATATCGATAATCTTGATTTCCATAACTAACATCAAGACCTAATTTCGTGTTGTCTTTTATAAATAATCCGTAGCTCAAAGTGAAATTATTTGCCTTTGTTTTTTCAATCTCGGTAGCTCCAGTTTCACTTCTGACCTCAGATTTACTTGTTTGTGAATTAATACCAAAACCTAAAGCATTGGTACCTTTTGTTTGGGCATACCCGCATAGGGAAGCCAATACTGCTACTGCAGTTAATAGTTTCTTTTTCATTTGTGTGTGTGTTTAAGAACTAAACTTAGCGATATACATTGTCATTATGAAATATTTATTTTCATAATTTGTAACATCATTAAGATGAATGTCAATTATATCTAATGGAATAGCTATTAAGAAGGTTTTTCTTTCAGAAATGTATATAAACACAAAAACCCTGCAGCGTTTAGCTACAGGGTTTTGCTTAAGATTTGGCACCGACCTACTCTCCCACGTGTTACCGCAGTACCATCGGCTCTGGTGGGCTTAACTTCTCTGTTCGGAATGGGAAGAGGTGG
>Ga0307412_10000046_pt1 | contig 163839 bp, 140 predicted proteins | sample DK1Cmetagenome_3_FD_203823 | JGI IMG/M metagenome (GOLD analysis project Ga0307412, IMG submission 203823) | Maize rhizosphere microbial communities from greenhouse at UC Davis, California, United States - DK15-C-1 | ecosystem: Host-associated > Plants > Roots > Rhizosphere > Soil | place...
AGGCGTTTTTTGAGCTGGGTAAACAGGCCTTCCGGCCCCAGCAAATCCTCGGGGCCTCGATAGTTTTTGAGCAACTCGTCGAGCAGCTCGTCTTTGATGTCGGGTTTCATTTTCCGGTGTCCTTTCTTGGTTAGGCCACCAGCCCAATCCGACTTACACAAAATTCTTACACCCCCTGTTACGGGGGTTGGTCAGCGTGTTGCGGGGGTTGGTCAGCGTGTTGCGGGAGTTGGTCAGCGTGTTGCGGGAGTTGGTCAGCGTGTTGCGGGGGTTGGGCGCGGGTGATTTGGATCGCGGTGCGATGCGGTTGCCGGTGGGTAGAGAGTTTTGCCATTTGAGTGACGGTTTTTTCGATCGCGGCGCGATACAGTTGAAGTTGAGCCGAATGTTTTGAGGGTTGAGGCGAAGTGTTTTGAGTCTGGCTCCGGTTGTTGGTGAGGGGTAGGGCGCTGCCTGGGGCAATTTGGCGACCCTGCGGATTCTAGTTTCAAAGGGGAAAAGAGGAGGCTGAAGTTGCCGTGACGATGGAGAGCGCTGCGGCGTTAGACGCTCGATAAAGTCTTTGCCCGGCCGCGCGGGGTGCTTCAGTTTCCCGGCATGAAAATCGGCATCGCCCAGATCAACGCGGTGGTCGGGGATTTCCCTGGCAACGTGAAGCGAATCCTCGCGGCCTACCGCGATTGCCTCGATCAGGGCGCCGAGCTGGTGATCACGCCGGAAATGTCGCTCGTCGGCTATCCGCCGCGCGATCTGGTCTTCAAGTCCCAGTTCGTGCCGAAGTGCCTGCAGGCGCTCGATTACCTCGCCGATGAAATCCGCGAGGTGCCGTTGCTGGTCGGCTACGTCGATCACAATACCAAGCCGGGCGCGGGCAAACCGTTTCGCAACGCGGCGGCTTGGCTGGAGCGCGGGGAAATCCGCCACAAGTTCTGGAAAACCCTGCTGCCGACCTACGACGTTTTCGACGAACGACGTTATTTCGAGCCGGGCGAAACGTGCGAACCGGTCGAGTGGAAGGGCAAGCGAATCGGCGTCACAATCTGCGAAGACATTTGGACGGAAGACTACCTCCAGCGACCGCTTTACGACCGCGATCCTGCGGCGGAATTGAAAGCTTCGGGCATCGATTTGCTGCTCAATCTCAGCGCTTCGCCGTTCCACTTGGGCAAGCCGATGGTGCGCCGCGCATTGATCGCGGATGTCGCGCGGGAGCATGGCGTGCCGGTGATTTACGCGAATTCGGTCGGGGCGAACGATCAACTCGTGTTCGATGGCCACTCGCTCGCGGTTTCATCCGACGGCACGGTGTTCGCGCAGCTTGGCGGCTTTGCGGATGAATGTCGCGTGGTCGATCCGTTCGCCGCGGCAAAGGAAGAACCGCTCGTCGGCAGCGATGCCGAACAGCTCTATCAAGCGTTGGTTCTCGGCCTGCGCGATTACGTGACGAAGTGTGGCTTTTCCACGGTTTGCCTCGGCTTGAGCGGCGGGATCGATTCGGCGCTGACCGCGGCGATCGCGGCCGATGCACTCGGCCCGGAAAATGTCTTCGGCCTGACCATGCCGAGCGGGTTTTCGTCGGAAGGCAGCGTGAGCGATTCGGTGGCGTTGGCGGAACGTCTTGGCATTCGTTGTGACGAGGTGCCGATTCAACACGTGTTCGAGGCGGTGAAAACCTCCCTCAAGCCTGTATTCGGCGATTTGCCCGAGGACGTGACGGAGGAGAACATGCAGGCGCGCATTCGCGGCCTGTTCCTGATGTCGCTTTCCAACAAATACGGCCATCTGCTGCTCACCACTGGCAACAAGAGCGAACTCGCGGTCGGCTACTGCACGATCTACGGCGACATGTGCGGTGGATTGGCCGTCATTTCCGATCTGCCTAAAACGCGGGTGTACGAGGTTTGTCGTTGGATCAACCGGGAGCGGGAAATCATTCCGTGGAATACGATCGACAAGCCGCCGAGCGCGGAGCTGCGACCGGATCAAAAGGACCAGGACACTTTGCCGCCTTACGACGTGCTGGATGCGATCCTCGAACTTTACATCGAGCAACAGCTTTCCGCCGACGAGATCGTGGCGCAGGGCCATGACGAGAATCTCGTGCGCTGGATCCAACGACGAGTCGATTTGAACGAATGGAAGCGTCACCAGGCCGCGCCCGGACTTCGGGTCACCTCGAAGGCCTTCGGCATCGGCCGGCGGATGCCGATCGTGCAGCGATTCGTGGGGTGAGAGTCATTGGAAGAGTATCTGAAACGACGCTTTCCCCATCGCTCATCCACTGCTAGACCGGACGACAATGACGCTCGACGAGGCACGCCGCATTCTCGATTTAGACCCGGACGCCGATCCGGCGCTACACCAGGAAGAACTGTTGGAGCGACGGGAAAAACTGGTCCGCTTGATGAACAGTGCGCCGGATACCGTGCACGCGGATCGTTTTCGTCGCGAACTCGCGGAGCACGATGAAGCCGCCGCGTTCCTCAAACACTATCGGGCGCCGGGCAGCACCGGTCGCCGGGTGCTGACGGGTTTGCTGGTGACGTTGTTGGCCGCTGGCGGCGGGTATTACGCCTTCCTCAAAATCAAGGAGGAGAACGCCCGGAAAACCCGCGTCGAAGTGGAACTCCTCTCGCTAGAAGCCGAACGCTTGGTGGATGCGAAGGAATGGTATCCCGCTCGCGAAAAATTCCAGCGAATCGTCCAACTCCAACCGGATTCGCAAAGCGCGGCGTATGGCCTGAACAAAGTGGAAGCGACGATCGAGCGCGAGAAGCAGAAGTTTTTGGCCGAATGGAATCATGAAGCGACCACTGCCTTTGCGGCGAAACGATGGGATCAGGCGCAAGCGGCGGCCAAAACGATTCTGGCGAAATATCCTGACGATGCCAGCGCACGGGAAATGCAACTGCGCATTAGCGCGGCGCGCAAAGCTGAGAGAATCGAGCAAGCGCTTGCCGAAGGACGTACGAAACTTCAGACGCGCGATTGGGAGGGTGCCGTTTCTTCCGCGGAAGCGGCATTGGCGTTGGAGGCAAGCCATTTAGCCGCGAAGGCTCTTCGTGATGAAGCCATCGCCGCGAAGCAAAAGGCTGAAGCCGATCGAGTGAAAGCGCGGGAACTCTTCGCGAAAGCCCAAGCCGCCGATCAGGGGCGTTATGACAAGCAACTCGCCGCGTGGGCGAAGGAAGCCCGGGCGCTCGCTCCGGACGATGCGGAAATCCAAGCGTTGTTCGACAAGGTGTCGGCCTACGTGCGCGTCGTCCGAGTGCCGGGCGATTTCGCCACGCCGACGGAAGCGTTGGCGGACTTAGACGATGGCAATGTGCTGATCATTGGGGAAGGAAGCTGGCACGGACCCCTGATCGTCGACAAGCGGATCGAACTGCGCGGAGCAGGGCCGGCCACGACGATCATTGAATGTCCAGCCGGGCAAAGCGTTGCCATTTCCTTTGGTCCCGGGGCGAAAGGCGCGAAAGTGACCGGGCTCACGTTCCGTCATCAAGGCACGGAAGCCAGCACCGAACGGTTTTCCACCGCTTTGGTGCGTGGTGGCGAGATTTCTCTCGAAGGTTGCGAATTCGCCCATGCCGCTGGGCATGGTTTGGCGGTAATGGACGGCGGCAAAGCGTCGGCCACGAATTGCAAATTTACCGATAACGGTTGGGACGGTGCATCGGCCAACGGGCAGGGGAGTTCATTGGAAGTGCGGAACTCCGAATCTTCTGGCAATGGCGAGCATGGCTTCGATGTCTGGAACGGCGCCGCTGGAAGTTTCACCGGCAATCGTTGCGTGAACAACGGTCGAAACGGCATCTTGCTCGATTGCGGAACCGCCACGGCGACCGCCACCGGCAATCATCTGCAAGGCAACCGGGAGTTCGGCCTCGTTCTTCAATCCGCCGCCCGAGGCCGAATCGTGGACAATAATTTCGACGCCAATCAGCTCGGAGGAATGGTCGTGCGTCTGCTTGCCGAGAAGGTTGAGATTTCGAAAAACCGGTTCTCCGGCATCGCGTCAGCGTTGGTCGTGGAGAAGGGCTTCGCGTTGGAAACACTCGGGAAAACGAATGAACTTCCACCGAATAATCCGGTGCAATCGATCGAGTTTCCTCCAGCACCAAATCCTTAATGAGGCTTCCCGATACGGTTGATTGGGATTTGGCGCTGTTGAAATCGGAGGTCGAAACGATCTTCGAGTTGGTTTTTCCGTCTCCTCCGGTAGTCGGCCCCGAGGATTGGCTGGATGGCGAAACGCTCAAAATCGTCAATGGCGTCGATTTTAGACAATTGCCCGGTTTGCTCGCCGATGAACTGGACGGAGTGCCTTTGCTGGCGCTCCTGTCGATTGAAGAAGGCAAGTATTACCTGGGAGGATACTTGCTGAAGCTCTTGGAAACGATCGCCCGTATTCGCCGGCTTTATCCGTCGGATACCCCAGTGATCGCGATGGAATGGGTCGGCTTGGTGGGATTTTTGAAAAACGCCGCGGTGGCAAATTGGATTCGGGAAATCAAACCGCTGCGTTCGATCGTCACTCGCATTTTAGACGTGGTGATTAACACCGCCGGATTTGAGTTCGATGAAAACGACCTTTGGACTATTCGGACGGTCAGAATCTCAATCGAACCCTACGTTTAGGTTCACTCCGAACCCTCGATCAAATCTCCTCGGTCCTTTTTCAGGCCGAGGATGGATTGCGCCGCCTTCGGTGGGATTTTCAGCGCGGTGAGTTCCGCGAGAGCTTCGTCGCGGGTGAGCTCGCCCGAATGGTAGCGTTTGAGGATGTCGCGGCGGTTCATCCGGGAAAATCGCTCCATTCGCCCTGAAACGCAAACCGGCCGCGGAGGGATGCTCGCGGCCGGTTTTTTGAAAACGGAAAGAGGCTTGGCGGATGGAATCCGCCGCCACGATCACAACAGGGCTTCGCGTGAGGAGGCCTTGAGGTAATCCCGGTTCATGCGGGCGATATGATCGACGCTGATTTCCTTCGGGCAAACCGCTTCGCACTCGTATTGGTTGGTGCAGTTGCCGAAACCTTCCGCGTCCATCTGACGGACCATGGCGAGCACCCGCTTGTCGCGCTCCGGCTGGCCTTGCGGCAGGTGACCGAGGTGGGAAACTTTCGCCGAGACGAACAGCATCGCGGAGGCGTTTTTGCAGGCTGCGACACAAGCGCCACAACCGATGCACGCGGCGGCGTCGAAGGCCGAGTCGGCGTCGTCTTTCGGGATTGGCAGCGCGTTCGCGTCCACTGCCGAACCTGTGCGGATGTCGATGTAGCCACCGGCGGCGATGATGCGGTCGAAGGCTTCGCGATCGACGATCAGGTCGCGGATCACCGGGAAGGCATGGGCGCGGAACGGTTCGATCCAGATGGTGTCGCCATCGGCGAACTTCCGCATGTGAAGCTGGCAGGTGGTGACGCCGCGATCCTTGCCGTGCGGAATGCCATTGATCGTCAGCGAGCAAGCGCCGCAGATGCCTTCGCGGCAATCGTGGTCGAAGTGAATCGGCTCTTGGCCGTCGCGAATCAGCTCTTCATTGACGATGTCGAGCATTTCCAGGAAGGAGGCTTCCTCGGGGATGTCTTTCGCGGGATAGGTTTCGATGCGGCCTTTCGCGTCGGCGTTCTGCTGACGCCAAACCTTCAGGGTGAGATTGAGTTTCCGGGACATGGCGGCGTCGAATTACTGGTAGCTGCGGACGGACGGTTTAACGGTTTCGAAAACGAGCGGCTCCTTGTGGAGGGTCGGGCGATTGCCCGCGCCGGTGAATTCCCACGCGGCGACATAGGCGAAATTGGCGTCGTCGCGTTTCGCTTCGCCCACCTGGGTCTTGCCCGACTGCACTTCCGGGTCGGCCTCGGTGTATTGATGATCGGAGCGGAAGTGACCGCCGCAGGATTCTTCGCGGTTAAGCGCGTCGTAGCACATCATCTCGCCGAACTCGAGGAAGTCGGCCACACGCGCGGCCTTTTCGAGTTCCATGTTCGCGCCTTCGCCGGAGCCGGGGATGCAGACGTTGTTCCAGAACTCTTCGCGGATCGCGGGGATTTGCTGGATCGCTTCCTGCAAGCCCTGTGGATCGCGAGCCATGCCGCATTTGTCCCACATCACCTTGCCGAGATCGCGATGGAACGAGTCGACGGTGCGTTTGCCGTTGATGTTGAGAAGTTGCTTAGTGCGGGCGTTGACCTCTTCCTCAACCTTCTTGAACTCGGGATGTGCGGTGGTGACCGAACCGGGTTTCTGAGTCGCGAGGTAATTGGCGACCGTGGTCGGAGCGACGAAGTAGCCGTCGGCCAAACCTTGCATCAACGCGGACGCACCGAGACGGTTCGCGCCGTGGTCGGAGAAGTTCGCTTCGCCCAACACGTGAAGGCCGGAGAGGTTGGACATCAGGTTGTAGTCCACCCATAGACCGCCCATCGTGTAATGGACGGCTGGATAAATCATCATCGGCTGCTTGTAGGGATCTTCGCCGGCGATCTTGTCATACATCTGGAACAAGTTGCCGTAGCGGGCGCGGATCGTGTCCTCGCCGAGGCGTGCGGTGGCGTCGCGGAAATCGAGATAAACGCCGAGGCCGGTCGGCGCCACGCCGCGACCGTCGTCACAGGCTTCTTTCGCGGCGCGCGAGGAAATGTCGCGGGGCGAAAGGTTGCCGAACGACGGATATTTGCGCTCGAGATAGTAGTCGCGATCTTCTTCCGCGACGTCGCTCGGCTGGATCTGCTTTTTCTGAAGTTTCTCCGCGATTTCACGTGTCTTCGGCACCCAGATGCGGCCGTCGTTACGAAGCGACTCGGACATCAGGGTGAGCTTCGATTGGTAATCGCCGCTGACCGGGATGCAGGTCGGGTGAATCTGCGTGTAGCACGGGTTCGCGAAGAACGCGCCGCGTTTCGCCGCGCGCCAGGCGGCGGTGACGTTGCAGCCCATCGCGTTGGTCGAAAGGAAGAAGACGTTGCTGTAACCGCCGGTGGCGAGCAGCACGGTGTCACCGGCGTGCGACGAAATTTTGCCCGTCTTCAGGTCGCGCACGACGATGCCTTTGGCTTGGCCATCGACGACGACCAGATCGAGCATTTCGGTGCGGGGGAACATCTTCACGCCGCCTTTGCGGATTTCTTTTTCGAGCGCTTGGTAGCAACCGATCAAGAGCTGCTGGCCGGTTTGGCCGCGGGCGTAAAAGGTGCGGGAAACCTGGGCGCCACCGAACGAACGGTTGTCGAGCAGGCCACCGTATTCGCGGGCGAACGGCACGCCTTGGGCGACGCATTGGTCGATGATCGCGTTCGAGACTTCGGCAAGTCGATGCACGTTGGCTTCGCGCGCCCGGAAGTCGCCGCCTTTCAGCGTGTCGTAGAACAACCGGTAAACCGAGTCGCCGTCGTTGCGGTAGTTCTTCGCCGCGTTGATTCCGCCTTGTGCAGCGATCGAGTGGGCGCGGCGCGGGCTGTCCTGGTAGCAGAAGCATTTCACCTGGTAGCCGAGCTCCGCGAGCGTCGCGGCGGCGGCACCTCCGGCGAGCCCCGAGCCGACCACGATCACCGTGTATTTCCGCTTGTTGGCCGGGTTGATCAGCTTTGAGTCGATCTTATGCTTCGACCATTTCTGTTCGAGCGGTCCGGACGGGATTTTGGAGTCGAGAACCATGGGGAAGTGAAATTGGGAATGAAATGAGAAGGAGCTGACGTTTCAGCGACCGAAACCGAAGATCAGAATCGCGAGGGGAATGGAAATGAAGCCCGCCCAGATGACGAAGGCGTAGCCGCGGCTAACGGTCCAGAGGAAGCCTTGGGATTTCTTCGAGCGAACGCCGAGCGTTTGGAACATCGATTGCACCCCGTGCGAAAGGTGCGAGCAAAGCAGCGTCATCGCGATCACATAGAAGACGACCACATACCAGACGGAGAAGCCTTGGATCACCATGCCCCAAGCATCGGGGCGGCTTTCGCCGGTTTTGAGCAGGTAATCCTGATCGACCCCGATTTTCGGCAGAATCGTGAAATGCAGCAGATGGTAGATGACGAAGGCCAGGATCGTGAGACCGGTCCAGATCATGATCAGGGACGACTTTTTCGCCTGCACCGTGGCCTCATGCGCGTAGGGCTCGCGCGCGGCCTTGTTGCGGCGGGTGAGTTGGACCGTGGCTACCACATGAAAGATCAAGCAAGCGAGCAACACGATCCGGCTGAGCCAAACACCGCCGCCATGAAGGAAATGGTGGAGGAACTGCGCGTAATCGTTGAACGGTTCGCGGCCGAGGAAGACCACGAGATTGCCCGCCAAGTGACCGGCCAAAAACAGGGTGAGGACCAATCCGGTTACCGCGACGACAATTTTTTTGCCGATGGAGGAGGACCAGAAGGAGCAAAGGCTTCGGTTCAGGGCGTTCATGAGGGCTAAAGAAAACGGGAGAGGCCGGACGGGCGTTTGATAGAAATTGGACTCCCGCAGTTCAAGGGAAGACTCCAACCCAGGGCCGATCGGGTTTGAAGGAAAAACGCCGACCCGGCAAATGCCATTCATGGATGGAGCTGGCGATGCCGAAGCCTAACCGGCTTTTTTCGGCTTTCGTGTTGAGCCGGGGTGCGAGACAACCGTTGCGCGATGCCCAAGATCCGCGTTTTACCCGACATTCTCGCCAGCCAGGTGGCGGCGGGAGAGGTGGTCGAACGTCCCGCGTCGGTGGTGAAGGAGTTGGTCGAAAACAGCCTCGATGCCGGAGCGGAGGAGATTCGGGTCGAAATCGAGCGCGGTGGAGCGGCCCGGATCCGGGTGAGCGACGACGGCTGCGGAATGTCGAAAGAGGATGCCTTGCTTTCGCTGGAACGCCACGCGACCAGTAAACTTCGCACCTCCGGCGATCTCGCCGCGATCCGGACGCTGGGTTTCCGCGGAGAAGCGGTCCCGAGCATCGCGAGCGTCTCCCGGTTTCGCTTGGTCACGCGCGAACGCGAATCGCTGGCGGGGACGGAAATTCTCGTCGATGGCGGGCGATTGCGTGACGTGAAAGAAGCGGGCTGTGCGCCGGGCACGTTGATCGAGGCGAGCGGCCTCTTTTATAATATGCCGGCCCGCCGGAAGTTCATGCGGGCGGAGTCGACCGAATCCGCCCACGTGGAGCATCAACTGCGGTTGCACGCCTTGGCGGCGCCGAATGTCCGTTTTTGTTTCCGTAAAGACGAGCGCGAGGTGTTCGATTTGCCCGCCGTAGCGAAAGCGGTCGACCGGGTCCGCCATGTGCTTGGGTCTGAAATGGCGGGCGAACTGATCGAGTTGCCCGTGACCCACGGCGATGGCGTGTCGATCGAAGGCTTCGTCTTGCCCGCCGCTCATGCGCGGAAAGGTCGTCGTCATCAGTGTGTTTTCTTAAATGGCCGGCCGGTGGAGGACGCGGTGATCTCCCGAGCGTTGGCGGAAGGGTTTCGCGGTGCGGTGGCCGATGGTCTGCATCCGGCGGCCTGGCTTTGGATCGATCTGGAACCGGAGCGGGTGGATGTGAACGTGCACCCGGCGAAACGCGAGGTGAGATTTCATCGACCGCTCGACGTCCGGGACGCGATTTTAGAAGCCGTGACGAACGGTCTTCGTTCGCGAGTCATCGAACCCGTCGTCACAAAATCGGCCATTTCCCCGGAGCCTGTTCGCCCGATTGTTTCGACACCGCGTCCGTGGTCTCCCGCTCCCACGGTGCAAGTTTCATTGCCGTTGCGGGAAACTCCCTCGGTCGTCCCGGACTCGTCCGTTTTTGTGCCTATCGCGTCGGTTGCTGTGGATTTGCCTCAGCTGGTTCCGGTTTCAAAAGAGGAAGTGATTCCGGTCACCGATAACTCGGCGCCCGCTTTCCGGATCATTGGCCTGCTGCATCACCGTTACGTGCTGATGGAAAGCGACGACGGGCTCGTGCTTTTCGACCCCCGGGCGGGCAGAGAGCGGATCTTTTACGAGCGGCTGCTGGGCGACCGGGAAGGGGCGGTGGAAAGCCAAGCGCTGCTCGTGCCCGAACTGCTCGATCTCGATCCACGGGACCACGAAATGATCGTCCGTGAGAAGGAATCCTTGGCTGGGGCGGGGGTGGAAGTGGAAGCCTTCGGTGGCAATACATTGCAGGTTAGGAGCTTGCCAGCGTGCTTGGGAATCGTCGATTCCAAGCCCCTCATCGCGGCTTTGATCGATGAATTGTTGCACGAATCGGTGCCGGGTCGGCGGTTCGCCTTTGAGCGGCTGGCTAAACTGCTGGCGAAACGTGCGGCGTCCGGGTTGCCAGTCAAGCTGGCAGAAACACCCTCTCTACTCGGCCAGTTGTTCGCTTGTGAGCTGCCGTATTGCGCCCCGGATGGCCGGCCGACCCTCATTGAATATTCGCTGAGGGAATTGGACCGGCGTTTTGGTGGTTCCTGAAATGGCCGATTTTGCGCTGCTCGTAGGCCCAAGGGGTTAGGATTGTATTTTGCGACGGTCGATGGAGCCGAATATTTCGTATTGGCAGGGTTTTTGCTTGTGGAGGGGGTAGTGGACGGGTATTTTGCAATCTCTCTCTTGACGTTGTGCAACCCCTAACCGTCATGAAAGCATCGACCGCCACCCTAGCAGTCGCCTGCGCCGTGCTCAGCACCGCGACGGGATTCGCACGCTTGGCGGATCGGTTAGAGAGCGTTCACGAAGGCTTTTTGGATAATCGTCGCGCGGCCCTGCCTGCTTTGAGTGATCCGTTTGGAGTTCCGCCTTCGGCGAAGATCGTGTTGGAGGATCCACGTGAGCGCTTCATGGGTGCCGCCTCCTGGCGCCGCAACGTGGTGGCGACCGTTTTCTGGGTCGGCGAATTGCCCAGCCAAAACAACCCGGTGCCGAATACCGCGAGCGCGTGGGACATGAACTGGCAGGAAAATTTTGGCGGTTACGATCATCCCGAGCGGCGAAATGGGTTCCTGCCAGCGGATTTTACTCCCGCGCTGAATCCGTTTTACATCGCGCTGCCCTACAATGATGTGGCTCCGGGCGGAAAACACCGGCCCGAAGCTCAGTCGGTAATTCCCTGGTTCTGGGAAGATTATCGCGGGGACGGCATTTCCGTCTGCAAAGGTCGTTGGACGGCCATCCACTACAACGGCAAAGTTTGCTACGCCCAGTGGGAGGATGTCGGTCCCTTCAAGGCCGACCATTGGCAATACGTTTTTGGCGACGAGTCGCCCTTGCCCAACCGCAACGCGGGGGCCGGGATCGACCTCAGTCCCGCCGTCCGCGATTTCCTCGGCCTGCGCAGTGGCGAGCGCGTCGAGTGGCGTTTCGCGGACGCCCACGAAATTCCCTCCGGGCCTTGGACAAACTGGTCCATGCCTCCTTCTAACCGCTTTCCCGCTTCTCCTGACCAACCCCAATCATCCCGACCTCAAACCCCCACAAAGCCCTGAGCATCCGGTGGTCATCCGGCAGCTCGCTAAATCCCTGAACACCCCTTGCATGCTATGAAACCTAAATCGGCCTTTTCTCTTGTCGCGTTTGTCTCTGGCGCGGTTGCTCCATCTCTTATGGCGGCTTCTGACCCGAGCGTTCCCGTTGGAAAGCTCACGGCTTCACCCACGGCGGTGCAGGCGGGGACTTATCCGACACTCGCTTGGGATATTACCTATCCGAGCGAAATAAAGAGCGGTGGCGGTGGCGGCGGTTCGACCACAGACGGCGGTGGCGGTTCGACCACGGACGGCGGTGGCGGTTCGACCACGGACGGCGGTGGCGGTTCGACCACGGACGGCGGTGGCGGTTCGACCACGGATGGCGGCGGCGCTTCAACGACCCCAGTGGCTTCGACTCCTCCAGCCGTCGCCGCGGGCTATACAAGCGCGGCGGGGCAAATCACACTGGAAAAAAATTATACTGTCACCGTGCAGATCATTGGCGCAGGCGTGACGACATGCGCAAATGGCGGTGCCGCGTCTACGAATTCCTATCCGGTGGATGCGCGTATGAGTGTGGATGGCGGGAGCTATTTCCAGCTTTTCTATGGTGTGCCTTCACTAGTGAACCCATCCAAGATTCTCTTCAGCAAAGAGCTTTCTAAAGGCCAAACTCTTAATTTTGGTGGTCGGTATGTAGTGAGCGATACATTTTCACCGTTTTACACGACCAAGAGCGCTAACCAACAGATTGTTTCCTTGGTCAACGGAGAAATTCCTCCAACGACTTTCCCTCTTGAAAAGTCGGCCACTCTCGCATCGTACGTAAAACCTTACCTGACGGGCGCTGGGAAAGTTACTGTCGGAGCGTTGAATGCTCTTGTGATGATGGAGCTTGGAGAAACGGATCACTCCCAGCGCTGCTTTGATCATCAGGACATCGTTCTATTGGTCACTCTCACGAAGAACAACAACGGCCACGGCAACAACCTCGACGGGGTGGACTCTTCCAATCCCGGCCAAGGCAAAGGTGGTCCGAACGGCGGCGTGGATCCTTCCGGCGGTTTCGACGACGAAGGCAAAACTCATTAAGACGAATGCATGGTATGAAATCCCTGTTTCCATTCATTCTTCTTTCTCTTGCCAGCGTTCAAGCTCAGCAACTTGCGCCTTCAGCCCCCGATGCCGCTGCTCCAACTCACGAGCAACTTCTGGAGCGTCGCAAATTGGCCGAGGCAGCCGCACAGCGTGCAAATGAGTCTCAACCGTCAGCGCGCGAAACTTCTCCTGCCGTGGATCCTTCCAAAGCTAACAAGCCTCAGGGTTTGTTAGCTCGATCGGAGATTATCTCGTTCGACGGCATCGCGACTCTGGTCCCCAAGCGGGCGATCATTCACAAACCCCAAAACCTGGAATCCCGTACAGGAGCGTTTGCCCCGGGAGATCGGCTTCAGCCATGGCGTGAATTTTACGCCGCAAACCGCGGGTGGATCATCACAATGGAAGTCACTCGTGCCCAAGCTGAAGGGAAAGAGCATTTCTCCGAAGAAATGGCGAAATCGGTCGCGAATTCCTCGTCGATCATTGTCGCCACCTTTTCCGGCGATCCCATCTCGGTCCGCCCCGCTCCTCCCAAAGAAGAAGCTGCTCCTGGTTCAACTCCCAACTCTTCCCCACAGAAATGAAACCCTTTATTCCCATGGCGGCGGTTCTTTCCTTAGGAGCCGTGCCTTTGTTCGCACAGAGCGAATCTGTCTATACGAATTTCATCCGTCAGGTGCAATTCCCTGCGCTGGAAGATGGCACAAATTTGGAAATCGACGTTTCGGTTCCCTCATCTGGTTCTCAATTGTCTCCTTGGGCGATCGATTCGGGAGGAGCGCGTTTCGAATTGTGGGCGGTGCGTAATGCCCACCAAAGCGAATACCTATTAAGTGAGGGTTTTGTGGGAAGTTACATTCCCACCGCCAAAGTCGAGATCTTAACGGAGGATTCTTATCCCACCATTCCTCGGACTCGCGCCGATCGGCCTTTTAGCGTAAAGGTGACGGTTGGCGGTTTGCTTGCGGGTGCGACATTGCCAAGTGGCGATCCTATCCCCGCCGCGGCCAAAAGCGTCAATTTTCTCCACCACGTGCAATCATATGGAGAAGGCGGAACCGGAGAAAACATTAACCCGGACAACGCGACCTTATTGGAAACCACCTCTCTCACGGAAAATGTAGAGGATAAGGCCCTGCCCTGTGTGGTGATGGTTCCCGCTTCGGACCTCACCAAAGCAAGGGGTGAGGAACGTTTTTCTATCTATTCTTTGGACGACTACCAGGCACCGGCTTCTTCCTTGGCATCGGCAAAGGTCCAGATCTGGCCGATGTCCGATGGCTCGATCTCGGGCATCACCGAAAATCAAAAGGTGCTGTTTGCGATGCCACAGATTACTCTGACGCTGAACGATTTGTACCCTGATTCGAGTACCTACTTGCAGGCTTATCGGGGGACTTGGGCGAGCGGCAAAACGGGGTATGTGGTGCCGGGTTCATCGATCGAGTGGAAAAGCACGATCCCGAAGAGCGATGTTCTCACGCTAACCTCCAATTCTTGGGATAACATTCTGGATGCGGATGGGGTGTGGACCATCGAGCTTGTGACTAAAACGATCTTTGACACCCTGAGCCTCGGCCATGTCACCTTCACTCTCGATCGCACGATCGAAGTCAAAGGCAACATTACCACTTCCAACTGATCATCGGATTCCTTCTGCGGGCGGAGAGGTGAGCATGCGCTCGATCTCCGTCCGTAGGTTGTCGTTCCGGTAGATTAGTGAAAAACGCGCGTCTTTCGATTTGCGGAGAAGATCTTCGACCTCCGTGAATGCCAGCACGAGAAACAGCCCTTTCACAGGTTCACGGTGGAAGGACTGAGTTTTTATCGCGAATTGATCCTCCACGCGGCGTTGCTGCTGATCGGCCGTCAGTGCTCCATATTCACTCCCCAGTTGTTTCTTCAATTTCTGAAATCTCTCCTCCACCAAATCGCTGGAAGCCTCCGGGTCGTGATAATGCACGGTGAATTCAAAAAGCTTGCCGTTGAGAAAGCGTCCCTCCACGGCGGATTCGCGGGCGTTGGGAAGCAGGCCGTTCCGCGGTTTGATTCCGACGATGCGCAAGGACGGTTGATCGCCCGGGAGGGAAATCGTAACGTCGAGAGAATGGCGGGAAGCCCATGCGATCAATTTCTCCGGAGAATCGCCCCACTTCAGGCCATAGGGCGGCTCAAGGATCGCTTGCCCTGGAGAGCGGCAGGCAAATCCCAGCCACAACATACCCACCAATATCATCAAATAGAGTCGGCGAAACACATGGGCATGATTTTCCGAAGAAAGCGGCCTCGCAAGACTGGAAGCCGGTTCGCCCGGGGTTCGGCCTTGATCGAAGTATCAATGGCATTGGCGGTGCTGACAGTTCTAGGCTTGCTGCTACTCAAAGGCTCGATCAACGCGCTTTATCCCCGGCAGTGGACCTTGGAGCAGACGCTTTCGGATGCCTACCTGACTCACGAAAAAGCCTTCGCCCAGCGGATCCCGTTTAACACCTTGACCACCGCCGCCTCACCTTGGCCCGATCAACCGAACACCTCCGTGGTGAACAATGTGGAAATCGGTCGGATTCCAGGGGGGACACCGATTTTCGCCGATGTGATCAGGACCCGGATTCCAGATCCGAATAATTTCATTTCGGATGGCGGCACCGTGAATGATGGCGATACCGCCAGCAATCCGTCCCGGATGAAGATCTGGAAGGTGCAAAGTATCCTCACTTACCAGATCGGCGGCCGCATTTATGTGAAATCCCGTACCGTCGTGCGTTCTCAATGAAATCTGGATTTTCCAAATCCCGCCGGGGTTACACCTTGATAGAGCTTTCGGTCGCCATCGCGTGCGGACTTGCCGCCGCGGCGTTGTTGATGGCATTGGTGAACCAACAGTTCACTTTCCTCCGGATTTATGTGGCCCAAAATTTCCTGATTCGGGAAGCGCCTCTGATCAACGCCCATATGAACCGGCTGATCGGGCAGGCTGAGTGGTTCCGGCTGCATAATAGCATCACGGACGCTCCGTCTGGTGCTAATCCGGTGACGGCGGGCAATGCTTCGGTGCTGATTCTGAATTACCAGCAACCGAACGGCACCAGGCAGGCGGCGATGTTGGCCTTCCAAAATGGGGCGCTGAATTATTATCTGGTGCCCGTCGCGGGAGCTCCGACCCTGCAGTGGGCGGTTACGCGCGAAGCCAGCAATGTCAGCTTTTCCGTCGTAAACGGGCTTCTTGCCGTCACTTTGACCGGCCCGAATGGCGAAGTGATCACTTATTACGGAACCACCCAGCAATGAACGCCCAACTTCGTCGCCGTCGGTCACCCGGTTATGTTTCATACGTGATGGTGCTCTCCATCGGTGCGGTTCTGACCATGCTGATGATTTATACCTATCGAGACGCTTCGCAGTCCATGGTAGTCGCCGCGGGTGTCCAGCAGCGCGTCGATTACCTGAATAAGGAAGACGCCGCTTTACGTTCGCTTTTGGCGGTCGTGCCCAACCGGGCGATTCGCGCGATGCAGGATGGTTCGGCGACCGTCGCGAACAGTCCTTCATTAACGTGGGAATCGATTTTTCGGGATGCGCTGGCGCAAGCCAACGCCGGCACTTCCATCTCGGCGGATGTCGTTGCCGCGGCTCATCTGGATACGACTTACACCGGCAATACGAGCGATTCAGCCACCGACAATGTCGGAGTGATCTTCCAGGCGATCTCGCCGGAAATTGGGTCCGTGGCTTCTGGCTGTGTCAACAGCTTGGGGGTGGATTTCCCGCCGCCGCTCAACGCTACCAGCGCCAATGTGGTCGCCTTGGATCAAACGTATCCCATCGTTTCTTCGTCCAAGTATTATGGGGCCTATGCGGCAGGCCGGGTAGGGGCGCTTGTCGTCGACTATCCTCAATTCAATTTGATCCCTTATCCGCAGATCGATTTCGGCTACGCGGCGCAGGGCAGTAATTTCGTGGCGAAACGAAATTGGTGGGCGTTTTCCGTGAACCTGTACGATCGCGACTACTCCGCGCAACAGACTCGGATCAATCAGTCCCGCACCTACGTTCTATCCCTTTACGAGATTCCTTCGCAGCTCGCGATTTCCGCGGACGCTTTTACCACGTTGGGGCTTCACTCGTCAGGAGCGGACTGGGGTTCTGAAGTAACCGTGACGGGACAGATTTTCGCGGGCCAAGCGGATGTCAAAGGTTCCAAACGGCTTGATGCGCTTGCGAGCCGCCGCGGCATGAATTTGTCGACCTCCTCCACCATCGGCAATCAATCCGCCACAGGCGATCTTTTCGCAATGGATTCGACCCGCCATGAATATCAAATGAAAACGGGTAGCTTCCATCCCGTTTCCCTTTCTTCCGAAACCGGTCGTGCGTCTTTCGTGCCTATCAACCGCGGTCTCCAATTCTACGACCGCTTTGCGGATGGCGTTTGGGGTGCTCCGAATGCCGTCCTTTCGCCGACCAACTGGAATGATTATTCCGTAGGTGCTCAGCAGTGCGCCATGAAACTGGATGTGACGGGGGTGATTAGTAAGACCGACCAAACGCCTACCTCCGTAGAGTTTAGATACAAAATAGGTGGGGTGGAGCACCTTGATACAGACATTAACATTGTAAATCCCACTGCGTGGGCGACGGCTACTCCTCGTGTGCCTTTGGATGTGGTCGTTTTATCCGGCTCCAGGCCTTGCGTGGTATTCAAGCCTGAGTATCTCAAAGATTACCTGATTGCAAAAGGCGGAGACGATCTTTCGGTGAACAATTCCATTGCGGTAAATGTGAATTACCGCACGGGGGGAGTGGATGTTAGAGCTCCTTCTTTTCCTTGCCGGGATGACGATGTAGCGCTGATTCTCATGGATTGCACCGATCTGACGGCGTTCACCAAAGGTTTTTCGCTCGTCACCAACCTGCGCCTGTACATCGCGGATGACTTCAACATCAAGGCAACCACGCCCCCTACCGGCATTACAGGAACGTTTTACCCGCCCACTTCACTTTTCGCGCCGGAGAGACGTTTCGGCTCAGCGGACAAACCTTGGCGGGTTGAGCATGAGGGTTCGGTGGGAAGCTTGGCCGGCAACTATCAAAGCGGAGCGACCAGTGGTTCGGTCAACTTGCTGGATCTGAAAAATGGCGATGGTAACTCCTTGGCGCCGAGCAGCATGTCCGTCAATTTGAGACCGGTGACTCATCCGGGGGCGCTTCCGCCGATTAATGCGATGAACTGGCTGATCGTGCTGGAAGAAAGGCGTCGCCCGTAACGAATGGGAGCCGGATCGCCGGAATTGCCTTTGAAATCCATCACCGCGCCAAGAACGCTTGGCAGGGAAGGGAAAGTCTCCTATTCCGCCGCAACACGATGGCTGACACGACTCAGGAACCTTCCGCCGAAGAGCCGACCCCCGGTTTGAGGCAGGATTTGGCCGTGCTGATGAAGGTGCGGCTGAATTTCTTCGTGCTGATCACGACCTTCTTCGGCTTCTTGCTGGCTTCGCGTGGGCAGGAATTTCAGTGGTGGAAGCTGATCCATACCTTGCTCGGCACCGCCGCGGCGGCCTTCGGTTCGGCGGCGTTCAATCAGTTAATGGAAATCGACCTAGACGCTCGGATGCGGCGCACGGCGAATCGTCCGCTGCCCGCCCGGCGGATGGATCCGATTGCGGCCTTTGCGGTCGGCTGGGTGCTTTCGGCACTGGGCATCATCCATTTGGCGGTGCAAGTGAACGTGACCGCGGCCTACCTCGCGGCCGCGACCATCGCCATTTACGTCTTTGTTTACACGCCGCTGAAGCGCGCCCATTCGGTGAATACGCTGGTCGGCGCGATTCCGGGAGCGATTCCGCCGGTGATGGGCTGGGTCGGTGCGGGAGGGGCGTTGGATTGGGCGGCGTGGTTCTTGTTCGCCCTGTTGTTCTTTTGGCAGCTGCCTCATTTCGTCGCGATCAACTGGCTTTGCCGCGAAGAATACGAAGCCGCCGGTTATAAAATGTGGTCGAACGGCGACGTCAGCGGCCGGAAGAGCGGGGGATTGTCGGCGATTTTCGCCCTCGCGCTTGCCGTGGTTTCGTTGATGCCCTCGCTGCTGGGCTTGGCGGGGATTTCCTGGACGATCGGCGGGCCGTTGCTGGCGTTGGTCATGGCTTGGTTGGCGTGGAAATTCCGTGGCCAAGGCGACCGGCCTTCCGCCCGCAAGCTGTTCCTTTTCACGCTGCTGTATCTGCCGTTGGCGCTTGGATTGCTTGCCATCGCGTGGCGCTAGGCTACGGTGCCGCGCCCCATGCCAGCCGCGCCAACGCCCCTCGAACCCGCCATCCGAGATCCGCGAAAACTCCGGAAAACCGCCTGGATTTTGGTCGGCTTGATGGTGGTCGGCGGATTCATGATCCATTTGGCGTACGAAAAATCGTCGAAGCGCCAGAATGAAGACGGTCGTCCGTCGATTGTCGCTCGTCTGACACCTGAGAAAGACCTCCGAGTTCTTCGCCAAGATGGCGCGCAAGTGGACCTGTTGCAGAACGATGGCAAAGTCTGGGTCGCGGCGGCAATCAGCGCTTCTCAGCTCGAAACTTCCGCTCGGACCTTGGCGGTGATGAAGCGCCTGTCGGAAAAGTACGCCGGTCGAGAAGATTTCGTACTGGTCTGTCTCGTCATTGATTCCGACGACCGCGAAAAGCTGGACGTTTTGCTGACGGAAACCGCGGCAAAAATCGGTGCGACTTTGCCGCAGTGGTGGGTGGCGTCCCAGCAGCAGGAAACCCTGCACAAGTTCGTGAAGAACGAATTCAAACTCTCCCAGTTTCCCCATCAGGAAAACGGCAAGTGGGTCTTCGATACCTCGCTGGTGCTCGTCGACCGGAACCGTCATGTGCGCCAAGCGGTGATTCCACAGAAGCAAGGTGGCCCGCCCTTTGTCGCCCGCTTCGATTTTGATCAGGCTGCCGGTTGGGACGCGAAGGGAATCAAAAGTGGCACCGAGCGAACCAATGCGGAAGAGTTGGAACTGCGATTGATCGAAACGATCGAGACCGTATTGGCCGAACCGAAGGAATCGAAATGACGACGAAAGCAAAGATCATCGCAATCTACGGCACGGTCGCCGTGATCTCCGCGGGCATCATCGCGGGCGGCATGTGGTTACGCTCCGGTTTGCGCAAACCGCAGGAAGCTCCGTTGACGGTCGAAAGCGGGAAGGAGACGCAAAAGGAGTGGTTCCCGATCGCCCGCGATTTCACCGCCGTCAATCAGGCCGGGGAAACCGTCCGGTTGTCGCAGTTAAAAGGCAAAGTTTGGCTGGTCGCGGAGTTCTTCGCCGTTTGCCCGCATTGTGCGATGCGTAACGGCGCCGAGTTACGGGTGATTTACGACGAGTTCAAAAATCATCCCGATTTCCAGATGGTGTGCATCTCGGTCGACCCGCAGGCCGACACCGTCGAAAAACTCAAGGACTACGCTTCGGCCCTCGGTGCCGATAACCGCAACTGGTGGTTCCTCAATGGCGGTGATGAGAAGGCGGTGCACGATTATCTCGAGCACGAGCTGAAGTTTTTCGGCATTCGCGAGCGCAAGGATCCAGCCGATATCGAAGCAAACGGGCGTTTTTCCCACGACCTCGGTTTCCTCGTGGTGGATCGCGATTTCCAGGTGATCGGCAAGTGGCCACTCGCCGATGCGCGTTCCGAAGAAGCGATGAAGCGCCAGCCTGAGCTTTACGACACGTTGAAAGCGGAGCTCTTCGCCCGGATTCGCGCCGAGTTGGCGAAACAACCTTCTCCTGCTAAGCCATGATCGACGATCGCCAGGAATGGTTTGCGCGACCGCCGAAAGAGGCGTTGTCCCGGAAACTCACGATCGCGGCATGGGTCGCGACGGCGGCGGTCTTGGTTTTGGTCGGTCTAATGCGTCGCCCGGAACTGCGGATTCCGCTGCCGGATGGCTGGTCGTTCGCGTTTTTGCCGCCGGTTCACGCGTTGCTCAATGGTCTGGTCGCCATCGCCTTGGTGGGTGCGCTGGTCGCGGTGAAACAGGGGAGGATCGCTTTGCACCGGAAGTTCATCTTCGCGGCGATGGGGCTCTCAGTGATTTTCCTGCTTTGCTACGTTGCCTACCATTTCACCACCGAGGAAACCCGTTATGGCGGGGAGGGGTGGCAGCGCGGCGTGTATTTCTTCCTGCTGATCAGTCACATCGTGTTAGCCGGACTGAGCTTGCCGCTGATTCTCTTCACCTTCATCGCGGGTTGGACCAATCGTTTCGCCGCGCATCGGCGATTGGCGAAATGGGTGTTTCCCCTCTGGCTCTACGTCGCCGTGACCGGCCCGCTCTGTTACTGGATGCTCCGGCCTTACTATTGAAGGGTTGAGAGTTGGCGGTTGAGGGTTGAGAGACAGAAATAGAAATTCTCCTTCCTCTTTGCATCTCCTTGCGCGTTTTTGCGGCTAAAAACTCTTCGCATCCATTCCCGGTTGCGCCAAGCTGCGCCTCCTTTTCCGGCATGAAAATTCTCAGCCACAGCGACTCCGGCTACGCGTCCTTTGTCAAACGTCTCAATCGCCGGGCGATTCCCGATCCGGGCGTGCGTGAACTGGTGGGCGAGATCATCGCCGAGGTTTCCGCCAAGGGCGATGCCGCGTTGCTCGCCTACACCAAGCGCTTCGACGGCGCGACGTTGAAGGCGAAGGACCTTTTCGTCAGCGAAGAAGAATTCGCTGCGGCGGAAAAGGCCGTCACTCCCGCCACCCGTCGAGCCGTGGCACGCACACTGAAAAACATCAACGCCTTCGCGAAGCACAGTCTGCGCAAGGATTGGTCGTTCAAAAACGCGGAAGGCGCGACGGTGGGTGAACGCTTCACGCCATTCGATCGCGTCGGTGTTTACGTCCCGGGTGGCAAGGCTCCGTTGGTGTCGACCGCGCTGATGACCGCCGGTTTTGCGAAAGCCGCGGGCGTGCCGGAAATCATCGGTGCGACTCCTTGCGGGCCGGACGGCTCGGTCAATCCGGCGCTCCTTTACGCGTTGAAAGCCGCGGGGGCGACCGAAGTGATCAAAGTGGGCGGTGCTCAAGCGATCGCGGGACTCGCGCTCGGCACGAAATCGATTCGCCCGGTGGATCTGATCGTGGGCCCGGGCAATCGCTTCGTGGTCGAGGCGAAACGTCAGCTTGTTGGCGCGGTAGCGATCGACCTTTTGCCCGGACCGAGCGAGGTGCTCATTCTTGCCGATAAAACCGCCAACCCGGAATTCGTCGCTGCCGATTTGCTCGCGCAGGCGGAACACGGCGGCGATAGCGTGGTGGGTTTCATCACCGATTCGAAAGCGCTGATGGGCAAAGTGATCAAAGCCGTCGACCGGCAATTGGAAACACTTTCCCGCAACAAGATCATCCGCGATGTGCTGAAACAGGGGACTTTCCTGCTGCACGTGAAGTCCTTCGACGACGCGATCGCCATCTCCAACGATTTCGCGCCGGAGCACGTTTCGCTTATCTGTGCTAACGAGAAAAAGCGTCTCGCCCAGATCCGGACGGCCGGAGCGATTTATCTCGGCAACGATTCGCCCGTAGCGGTTGGTGACTTCCTCGCGGGACCGAGTCACACGCTGCCGACCGGTGGCGCAGGACGATCATTTTCCGGTCTCCGCGCCGACCAGTTCCAACGCCGCACCAGCATTGTCCGTCTCGACAAGGCGGCGGTGCGAAAGTCGCTCGATGTCGTCAACGAATTCGCCCGCATCGAGGGTTTGGACGCGCACGGCCGGTCGACGGCGATCCGGCTTGAAGATGTATAAATGTTAGCTTTTTTGGACCCACGCCACGCGATCGCGTGATAGGCGACCGGCCGATTTTGTGACATACATTGCACCGTCAGCGAGAGACTCCCCCCACTCAAAACTGACTCTCCCCCCAACAAACAAATCGGCGGAAGCCTGAAACGTCACGTTTCGACCTCCGCCGATTGTTTTTAGGGGAATCTCAAGGAGCTGGGGCGAAGGGATTGGCCGTGTTCCGGCGATGCATTTCATCCGGCATCCATGTCCAAGGGTTCGCACCTCGAGGGGTGTAAACCGCGAGTCCGATTACGCCGACGTTCCGAGTATTGCCCCGGCTGAGATTGGCGTAAGAGCCGGAAACGGAGGAAAATTGGAAGGCGGCGACCGAGTTGTAGCCGGTGCGGTAACCTTTCACTTCCAAGGTTTCGCCTGCCGGGATGACATAGCCGCGTTTGGTGACGCTGGCAGGTTGTCCGTCGACAACATCCAAGCCATCGACACTCAACACGGCCTGTAAGTCACATTGGCAGCGGTTGCGTAGAACGATCGAATAGGTGCCGCCGTGGGTGCCTTCGACGAAGCGGCGATTCGAAGGGTGGGAATAGTTCAGATAGGTGGGGAGAAATCCGAAATTTCCTTTGATGCCCCATTCCAGCACGCCGCCGGCAACGGTTTGATAGCCTTCAATGCGTTCATCCATGGTCCTCATCGCCTTCAATCCTTCGCGGTCGTTGTAGTAGATTGCGTCGACTCCGTAGGGCTTGGCGGAAGCGCGGTTGAATGAAGTCGGCGGCATCGGATCTTTGATCGACCGGCCAAAAGTGGTTGCGAGACCCGGGCGGTCTTTCTTCGGCACTGCGAACGCCTCTTCCGGCGTCGCGCGACCGGGAAAAGAGCTTTCCCCCTTTGATAAAGCCGGGGAGCTCTCCGGCGCGAAAGCGTTTCCGGCTCTCCCAGCCGTAGGGGATGAGCACGAACCGAGCATCCAAATGGATACTCCCGACATCAGGATCAACCATCGCAATTTCATGGTGCTGGAAAAACAGCATTTCGCTGTCGGGTCGTCAATTTTAAATGCTGGAATTTTAGCATTTGGATTGCGGAGAGAAGAAATCAGTTCACATTTCTGTTCGTGAATCCTTCGGAAAACGCGCTGTCGCGTCGCGAGCGGCAGGTGATGGACATTCTGTTCCGGCTGGGCAAAGCCACGGCGCAGGAAGTTTTGGACGAATTGCCTGACCCTCCGAGCTATTCGGCGGTTCGGGCGCTACTGGTCACCTTGGAGACGAAGGGCTTGGTGAAGCACGCCAAAGAATCGCGGCGATACGTTTACAGTCCGTCGGTTCCAGAGAAGCGGGCAAAACGTTCCGCGCTACGGCAGTTGCTCTCAACGTTCTTCGACGGGCAGCCCGAAAAGCTGGTGGCCTCCTTGCTTGACCCGGAAGACCAGCAGTTGAGCAGGGAGGAAATCGAACGCATCCGCAGTCTGATCGATCCCCAATAATGTCCCGGCATGAGAGCGATGATTTTGTTTCCGTTGTTGGCCGCGCTTGCGGTGTGGTGGATGGGACGGCGGGATACTTCCCGTGATCCACGACTGACCGGCATGGCGATCGTCTTGCTGGCTTTGATGCCGGTGTTGTTACTGTTGCCGAAGATTCCGCTTTTGCCTCCGGCGATCGAGAGGGCCAGTATGAGCGAGCCTCCTGCCGCCTGGCTTCATGGCATGGTGGCGGTTTGGTTGATCGGATGCGGCATCGGCTGGCTTCGCCTCGGGCTTTCCGCCGTGGGGCTCGCTCGCTGGCGACGGCAATCGGCCTTGGTGGATCGGATTGCCGGGACGGTAGAGATTCGGGAGCTCGCGGGGTTGAGTGGACCTGTGGCCGCCGGCGTTTTTCGGAGAATGATTTTCGTGCCGGCAGGGTGGCACGCTTGGGACGAAGAAACCCGCGACGCGGTGTTGTTGCACGAACTGGCCCATCATCGCCGTCGCGACCCGTTGGTTCGCTGGCTCGCGGCTTTCGCCTGCACCTTCCATTGGTTTAACCCCTTGGCGCATTGGATGCGTCGGCGTTTGATCTTTCAATGTGAGCAAGCCTGTGACGAAAAGGTGGTGGCGACGGGTGTGCGGGCGAACGAATATGCGGAGATCCTTTGCCGTTTCGCGTCGCATCGACCTCTCCCGGTGGCGGGTTTAGCGATGGCGGAGCAGTCCTCGTTGGAAACCAGAGTTCGTCATCTGATGTCGCCTTCGCGTTCAAAGGGATTCTCGATCTTCGCCGTGTTGGCGGGATTCGTTCTCTGGGCCGCGCTGCTTTTGGCCCTCCTCGGGCCTAAAACCGAGACCGGCGTTCAACCGGATGAAGAGGAAGTTCAGCTTCGTTTATCCGCCGATCCGTTTCCCGCCGATCAGCCTTGAGGGCAAAAAAGAACCCCGGGCGGACTGGCCACACGGGGTTCGGGAAACGGAATCGGTCGGGAGTTTCAGCCCGCGATTTTCAGCCAGAGCCACATCGTCGCATAAGCGACGCCACCGGCGGCAGGCAGGGTGAGCACCCAGGCGCCAAGGATGCGTTTGACGATTTTGCCATCGATCGCGCTGAAGCGTTTGGTCGCGCCCACGCCCATGATTGCGGTGGTGATGCTGTGGGTGGTGGAAACCGTCATGCCCAGTTTCCCGGTCACGGCGAGCAAGGTGGCCGCGGTGGTTTCGGCGGCGAAACCATGCACGGGCTGAATTTTGACCATCTTATGGCCCATCGTTTTGATGATGCGCCAACCACCGGCTGAGGTGCCTGCGGCCATGATGATGGCGCAGACGATCTTGATCCAAACGGGTACATCAGGTGCCGCGCCGTTCTCCGCATTAATGTGGAGGAAGCTCAGCCACGAGGGTAGATGATCAAACGAGCCGGCGGCCGTGGCGGTCACGAGGGCGAGGGTGATGATGCCCATGGTTTTCTGAGCGTCGGCCAAACCGTGGGCGAAACCCATGTAGCCCGCACTGAAAATCTGGGCGCGACCGAAGAAACGATTCACCCACATCGGACGGGCATTGCGCAGCAGCGCGTAAAGTCCGGTCATGATGATGAAACCGCCGATCAGCCCGATCACGGGCGAGGCGAGCATCGGCCAGATGACCTTGTGCAGCACGCCTTCCATCACGACTTTGCCGTCCTTCACTTTTTCCGCCGACCAGATGATCGCCTTCCAGTTGTTTTGGGAGTTGGCGAGGGTGGCACCGCAAAGGCCACCAACGAGCGCGTGGGTCGAGCTGGAAGGCAGGCCCAGCCACCAGGTCAGCAGGTTCCAGACGATCCCGCCGAACAGGGCGCAGATAATGGTCGCGGTGGTGACGAATTTCGCGTCGACCAAACCGGATGAAACGGTTTTCGCCACCGCATGACCGATCAGTGCGCCAACCAAGTTGGTGACCGCCGCAAGCATGATCGCTTGGCGGGGTGTGAGCACCTTGGTTGAGACGACCGTGGCGATCGAGTTGGCCGTGTCGTGGAAGCCGTTGATGAACTCGAAGGCGAGCGCCACGAGGATCACGACGATTATGAGCGTCATAAGGGGCGCGTCAGGAGTTCTTGTAAGCGATTTCCTTCGCCACGTTGCCGACGTCGCGGCAGCGGTCGAACACCTTTTCCAGGAGATCGTAGAGGGCGGAAATGATCACCACGGAAAGCGTCTCATGCTTGCCGCTGTATAGATCCTTGAGGCACTCGAGCATCAGCTTGTCGGCGTCACCCTCGATCGTCTGCATCCGGTCGTTGAGCTCTTTCATCTTCACGATGTCCATGCCCTTGCGGAGCGCGTGGATCATTTCGACCACCAGGCCGGTCGCCTCGTCGAGCATGGTGGCGTGCTTGTTGAAATCGACGACGGAGACGCGTTCCTGGGAAATCAGGTAACGTTCGACGAACTTTTCGATCGTTTTCGGGATCTTATAAAGCGCCGAAGAAAGGGCTTCGATGTCCTCGCGCTCCAAGGCGGTGACGAAGGTTTTCACCAACAAGTCACTGATTTCCTGTTTGATCGCCTTGTCCTTTTTCCGGACCGCGGCGAATTCGCCCAGCGACGGGGCTTTTTCGTGGCGCAGGACGTGGGTGAGGCCGACGATGCTTTGACGCGCCTCCTCCGCGCTGGCGATGAGGAGTTCAAAGAAACGGTCTTCTTTGCCGAAAAGGCGTTGGATCGAAATCATGGCGGGGGCGGGATTGTGGCGAAACCGTCACACCTGGCAAGCCGCGCAAAGTGAAATCTCCGCTAGGGTGCCGCCAGTCCGTTGCGGGCCTCCTTTACAAGAGCGAAAGCGACTGGTAACGGGCTTGACGCGCTTTTCTTTTCTTTTTCGATGTCTGAACACCTTTTCGAAGCCCCTGAACTGCCCGAATGCGCGCGCGGCATCCCCGCGATCCAGGTTCGCGACGTGGATTTTAGCTACGGTTCGAATCGGGTGCTGAAAAACATCTCGATCGATATCCCGGCGAACGAGGTGATCGCCTTCCTCGGGCCCTCCGGCTGCGGAAAAACCACGCTGCTGCGGTGTTTTAACCGCATGAATGATCTCGTGCCCGGTGCCCGGGTGACCCGCGGCTCAATCATTATCGAGGGGGCGGACATCAACGATCCGTCAATCGATCCGGTCCAGCTCCGTAGGCACGTCGGGATGGTGTTCCAGAAGTCGAATCCGTTTCCTCGCAGTATTTACGAAAACGTCGCCTACGGCCCGCGGACGCTGGGCGAAAAGCGCAAGCGGACGCTCGACGAGATCGTGGAGACTTCGCTCCGTCGCGCGGCGTTGTGGGACGAGGTGAAGGATCGTCTCGACGACATGGCGACCGGCCTGTCCGGTGGACAGCAGCAACGCCTCTGCATCGCCCGGACGATGGCCGTGAATCCGGAAATCATCCTGATGGACGAGCCGTGCTCGGCGCTCGATCCGATCGCCACCGCCCACGTGGAAGACCTCATTCTCAGCCTGAAAGAGCATTACACGATCGTCATCGTGACGCATAACATGCAGCAGGCGACCCGCGTTTCCGACAAAACGGCGTTCTTTTACCTGGGCGAATTGGTGGAGTACGATTCCACCCGCAAAATTTTCGAAAACCCCGCGCACACGCGCACCGAAGGCTACATCAGCGGACGCTTCGGTTGATTCTCATTTTTCCATGCAACAGCACATTCTCAAGGACTTCGATCACGCCGTCAGCACCCTCCGTTCCGAGGTCCTGGTGATGGCCGGGCTGGCTCGTCTCAATCTCGAGCGCGCGATGCGTGCCTTGTTCGAGCGCAATCTCGAACTCGCCAACGCGGTGATCGCCGATGACAACGAGGTCGACGATTACGAACGGAAGATCGACCAACTCGGCATGGACGTGTTGGTCCGCTTTCACCCGGTCGCCAGCGATTTGCGACTGGTGGTGACGTCGATGAAGATCTCGATGAACCTCGAGCGCATTTCCGACCACGCGGTGAGTATCGCCAAGCGGGCGCGGAAAATGAGCGAGGGAGCGGAGCTGCCGGATGTCACGTTGCTGGAGCCGCTTTACACCTTGGCGGATCACTTGCTGCGGGACGCGATTTCCTCGTTCAGCGATCGCAACGCGGTCCTCGGCGAATCCCTGGGCGCGCGGGATAAGGAACTCGATCGGATGCATCGCGAAGTCACCGCGGTGTTCGGCTCACGCATCGAGGAATCCGGCCGCAGCGCGGACTATTTGCATCTCATCTTGATCGTTCGCTCACTCGAACGAGTCGGCGACATGGCCGCCAACATCGGGGAAAACGCCGTGTTCCTCGACGAAGCCCGCGACATCCGGCATGAAGAGAGCCGGAAGCATACGGAAACGGCGACTGAGGTTTAAGGCGGTGGGGCTTCAATTGGACCGCGGATCTTTAGTCCGCATCTTTTGGAAGCGAGAAAGGGCGGGCTGAAGTCCGCCCTCCCAGTGGCCACAAGTTAGGCCGTCAGCCGCACCGGATTCGATTCGCCGAGGAAATGGCTCCAGCTTTGATCACCGAGGCCGTTTTCCCGTAGGCCGAACAGCGGACGCCAGCGCGGGGCGACCGGCTTGTGCATCGGGTGCATGTTCGCTTCGTGCGGCAGCTTGTTCGCCTTGCGCGTATTGCAACGGATACACGAGGTGACGATATTTTCCCAAGTCGTCCGGCCGCCTTTTTGCCGGGGAATGACGTGGTCGAGATTGAGCTGCGGCTCGGGCAGCGATTTCGCGCAGTATTGGCAGGTGAACTGGTCGCGCAGGAAAACGTTCCGCCGGGTGAACTTCACTTCGAGCCGCGGGATTTTTTCATAAAGGCCGAGCACGATGATGGTCGGCACCCGCATCGCGAGTTTGACGGTGTGGATGAACGGTCCGGTGGTCGCGGTCTGAGAGTGATCTAGCCACGAGCCGAGGTCGTGCGTCTGGAACTGATCCTCGCCATCGGTTTGGACGATCCGCGCGTTGCCGACGCAAACCAGGTGCAGGGCACGACGGACACTGCACGTCTGGATGGGCTGCCAGAAGCGATTGAGCACCAACACCGGATGTTCGAGCAAGGCATCCATACGGCTTTCCGAACAATCGTTCGCAACCTACCAAAGCTTCGCCTCCGGGCAATCCAAATCGAAGTAAGGCGTGGAGCCGTCCTCCGCGAAATCTCACTCATGCGTCGCCTTTGCCGAAATGTGGATTGCCTTGGCCCCGTTTTGGCCATTTTTCCTAAGAAACTTCGCCGGGATTTTTCCCATTCCACTCATGCAACGCCTTTTGCCGCCTTCACTGGTATGGATGACCCTGGGTTTGGCTTCAGCCGCCGAGAAAATCGACCTTGTGGCCGTGCCGAACGAACCGGCGCTGAAGGTTCCTAAGGCAGTCGAGATGCGAGTCGCGGCTGACGATAAGGGGCAGGGCGTGATTTCACCGACCGCTCTGACGTTTGATGAATCCGGCGCACTTTACATCGCGCAAACCCATCGATTCCAAGAGGGAGTCGAGGACGATCGCGAACATCTTTATTGGTATCTCGACGATCTCGCGGCCCGGACGACAGAGGACCGCCGGGCGTTGCATGAGAAGTGGAAGGCGAAAGTTCCGCTTGAGAAGCTGACCCGCAAATCGGAATCGATTCAGCGGCTGGTGGATCGCGATGGCGACGGCAAGTTCGAGAATTCAGGGATTTTCGCGGACGGTTTTAACGATCTGCTCGACGGCACAGGTGCCGGTCTTCTGGCGCTCGATGGCACGGTCTACTACGCCTGCATCCCGAAGATCTGGGCTTTGCGTGACACGAATCAGGATGGAAAGGCCGATGAGAAAAACGCGCTTTTGGATGGCTTCGGCGTGCACGTCTCCTTTTCGGGACACGATTTGAATGGCTTTGTTCTGGGACCGGATGGACGGCTTTACGGGACGATCGGCGACCGCGGGTTAAACGTCACCACGCGTGAAGGCAAAAAGCTGGAGCTGACCAATCAAGGCTGCGCGATCCGGTTTGAACCCGATGGCAGTGGATTGGAAATCCTCCATACTGGCCTGCGGAATCCGAAAGAGATCGCGTTTGACCAGAACGGCAATCTTTTCACCGTCGATAACAACTCGGATCAGGGGGACAAGGCCCGCTTGGTTTACGTGGTCGAAGGAGCGGATTCGGGATGGGAAATGGAACATCAAACGATGGCATCCTTTCATCGGCAGATTGGGCTGGCGGAGTCTCCGCCGAACCGATGGATGGCTGAGCGGATGTGGGCGCCGGCCAATCGCCATCAGCCGGCCTATTTGCTGCCTCCGGTGGCGAACTTCACCTCCGGTCCATCGGGGCTGACCTTTCACCCCGGTACGGGATTTTTGGAAAAGGAAGCCGGACGATTTGTCGTCTGCGATTATCGCGGATCCGCGCCGACCTCGGGGTTATGGTCGTTCAAAGTGGAGCCGCAAGGCGCAGGGATGAAGCTGGTGAATTCCCGGAAATTGGCTTGGGGCGTGACGGCGACCGACGTCGAATATTCCTGGGACGGGAAATTGTTCGTCACCGATTTTCGCGGTGGCTGGGCCACCCATAACGAAGGCCGGGTCATCAGCCTCGATGCGGGAAAGACGACGTGGCGGGCGGAACAAGCGGCAGAAACGGCTCGTTTGATCAAGGAAGGCTTCGACCAACGTCCAGCCGCCGAGCTCGCGGCGCTGCTGAAGCACGCCGATCAGCGGGTGCGTCTTCGTGCGCAACTTGCCCTGACACGTAAGGCCGAGGGATTGGAGTTCCTCAAAACAGCGACCGCATCCAAGGACCCGGTCGAACGGTTGCATGGAATTTGGGGCTTGGGAGTGATCGCGCGGCGCGGTTCGGCGATGCGCCCGCCGGGTGCGACGGAATTCGGTGCGCTGCTTGATGCGGGGAAGCAAACCGAAGCCATCAAAGTATTGCGGTCGTTGTTCGAACATGCCGATGCCGAGGTGCGCGCTCAATCCGTGAAAGTTCTGGGTGATGCGGGCGCGACGAGCAAAGAATTGCAACTTGGTGCTTTGATCGGTGATCCTTCGCCGCGCGTGAGATTTTTCGCCACCCTTGCCGCCGGGAAATTGAAGGCGGAGGGCGAAACGTCCGCGATCTGGGACATGCTCCGTGAGAACGCGGGCAAAGATCCGTATCTATTCCACGCGGGAGTTTTTGCGCTGCAGCGGCTGACCAGGCAGCCCCAACAGCTGCAAGCGTTGACCCTCGAGTCTTCTCCCGAGGTGCGGTTGGCTGCCGTCGTGGCATTGCGGCGGATGAAAAGCGACGTGGTCAGCGAGTTCCTTTACGATGACGATCCTCGCGTGGCGAACGAAGCGATTCGTGCGATCCACGACGAATCGATCGAAGGGGTGCGTCCACTTGTCGCGGCTTTGCTCGACGAGCCGGAGATTTCCACGCGCAAACCGTTCATGCTGCGACGGCTGATTCACAGCGCCTTCCGCCAAGGAGGCGCGGAAAATGCGGGTCGCCTGATCGCGGTGACGAATTCACCTAAGCTGCCTCTGGAAGTCCGCCGCGAAGCATTCCGTTTGTTGACATTGTGGCCGGAACCGCCCGTGGCCGATCAATCGACCGGTCATTTGATGAACCTGCCGAAACGCGATCCGGAAGAAGTGCTGCCGTTGATCCGGGAAGCGTTGCCAAAGTGGCTGAAGCTTCAGGGCGAACTTTTGACCAGCGTGATGGAGGTGGTCGATCGCTACCAGCTCCCGGTCGAGGTGGTAAGCGATCAGGTTTTGCGCAAGCTCATCGATTCGCCCGCCGCTCCGGGCAAGGCTCGCGCCATGGCGCTGTCGATGTGGGCGAAACGTCAGCCTGTCGATTTGTCCACGGTTCTTTCCAAGCAAATCGAGGCCAAAGACGCGACGCTTTCGTTGAAGGCATTGGAACTCCTGGTGGAGCATTTTCCTGCGGAAGCCATCAAGCCTTTGCTGAAAGCGGCGCAATCGCCCCATGCGACAGTCGCTCAATCGGCATGGAAAAGTCTGGGGGCGTTGAAGATCGACGCGGCGGCACCGGTAATCACTCGCGAGTTGGCATCGCTGCAAGCGAAGCGGGGCGTTTCGCCGGTGGCGGTGGAGGTGCTGGAGGCCGCACGCAGCCGTTCCGAGCCCGAGGTAAAAGCGGCGGTCGAGGCTTACGATCTGGCTGTAATCCTTTCGAGCGATTCCCTGGCTGCGGTTTTGCCTTCATTGGAAGGCGGCGATCCCGGGAAAGGCGCTGACGTGTTTTATTCGCATTCACACGCCGAGTGTCGGAGATGTCATCGGGCGGAAATCGAGGGAGATTCAGGCGGGGAAATCGGACCGAATCTCGCGGGAGTTGGCTCACGCGGCGACCGGCGTTATTTGTTGGAGTCGCTTGTCGATCCTTCGGCAAAGGTCGCTCCACGGTTTGGCATCGTTTCGCTCACGCTTCAGAACGACGCGATTCTCGGCGGCGTGTTGTTGAAAGAATCGCCCGACTTCGTGGATGTCGACGCCGCGGGCAAGGCATGGCGAATCAAACGCTCCGATATCAAGACGCTGACCCCCGCCGTTTCGGCGATGCCACCGATGGGGGCGATTTTGACTCCGACCGAATTGCGTGATGTGGTCGCGTGGCTTGCGGTTCAGAAGCAAAAAGTCCCGGTTTCCTCTCAAACGACGGACCCTCCGGTGTTGGATCCGAGGACCCTGGAGAAACCTTGATTCAAAAAACGCGTGGCCCGAACGAGCCACGCGTTTTTGTTGAATCAGGAATGAGCGGACGTTTCACCAGGTCCATTGGACGCCGCCGTAGAGGCTGCGGCCATCGCCTGGCAGGAACTGGCGCTGGTCGGTGCTGCTGGCGTCTTCGATTACGCCGTGCGTCGCGGCGTAGCGCTCATTGGTCAGGTTGCGGGCTTCGATGAACCACGACAGCCCTTTTTCCAGTCGCTGACCGAACTTGAATCCGCAGATCGCGTAAGGATCGGCGGCGAAGGTGTTGCGATGGTCGATAAACGATTTCACCGGCACCCATTCGAACGTCGGTCCGGCATACCAGCCGTGGGAGTTTTCCCACGTCAGTTCGCCGTGGATCAAATGTGGGGGCAAACCGGCGATCCGGTTGTCGCCGTAATCCGTATCGTTATCGAAGCGGAAATTGCCCCAGGTCCAAGCGCCGCGTGCAACGAGTCGGTTGGCGGGCGAATCTTCCCACGACGTGCCTAACAAATCGCCTTCGACGCCAAGTTCGATGCCGGTATGCGTGGTTCGGTCGGCGTTGATCGTGATCGAAGGGGTGTTGGAATTGTTGTCGTGATCGATCGACAAAAGCTCGTCGTCGATTTCCGCATGGTAAACCGACGCATCCCAGCGGATCGCTTGGTAACTTCCGCGCGTGCCAAGCTCCACCGTCGTGGCGGTCTGAGCCTTGTTGGTGAGCGAGGACGCGACCGATTCGCTAAATGAGGGGGGTTCGTAGCTGCCGGAAACATTGCCGTAAACCTGTAAGCCTTGGCCGTCCCAACGGAAACCGAGCTTGGGGGAAACGTGGGTGAAGTCGTTGTCATACTCCGTGATCGTTCCAAATACCTGCTCGTTCTCGCGGCGATTGTAAGAAGCGTTCGCTCCCGCGACCAAGGTGAAGCCGGAGCCGAGGGCGAACTGGTCTTCGATGAAGGCTTCCAGGTTTTCGGCGGTTTGATCGGCCTTGGAGATCAACGCGCCGCGTCGGCCGCTCGCATTGACGAAACTGGCGGCGTTGGTGAGTCCGAGGGTGTAGGTTACGCCCCCGCGCAGCCGGTTTTCGTGACCGAAGCGCTCCGACTCGTTCGTGCCGGTGAAGCCGAGCAGAAAGTCGTTGGAATATTGATCGACGACCGTCGAAATCGGGTGATCGAGATCCTTGTTCGTCCAGGCGCCGACGATTTCCCACGTGGTGTCACCATTTCGCAACGTCACTTTGTCGGCGAGCCGGAACAGATCGAAATCGCGATGTTGATCGAGCGAAATACTCGTGGGAGCCGCTTGGCGAGGATCGGACTCGAGACCGCTTTTGAACAAACTGCCCGGTAGCTCCGAGTCGGTATGAATCGCCGCGACATACACGCGGTTTTCCACGTCGTCGTTGAAGCGCCAGCCGAAGTTGGCGAACAAGCGGACGTTTTCCTGCTCGGCGTGGTCGCGGAAACCGTTCTGCGTTTGCCCGGTGAGGGACGCATAGGCATCGGCTTCGCCATGCGCGAACCCGCCCGAAACGTTGGCACGGAAGTAACCGTAAGAGCCGGCTTCGAGCCGCGCGGTGGCGCCGGGCGAATTCACCCCCGTGCGGGAAACGTAGTCGATCGCCCCGCCGAGCGTGGACGAGCCGTAGGCGAGGGCGTTTGCTCCGCGCCAGACGTTGATGTGGGAAACGGCGGTGGGTTCGAGCGATTGCATGTCGAAGCCGCCATCGGCAAGGTTCAACGGAATGCCGTCTTGCATCAATCGCAGGCCGCGACCGTGGAAGGTGCGCTGAAGACCCGAACCACGGATCGAAAGACGGGCTTCATCGGAACCGAAACGCGATTGAGCGAACACACCGGGCGAGAGCGCGAAGGTGTCGGCCAAGGTGGAAGCACGACCGCGTAAGTAGCGATCCGCGGCGACGACTTCCGTGCCGCCGGGCGTTTTTGCGAGTTCCTTGCGGCTCGTTTCGGGGGTGGGAGTGGTGAGGGATTTGTCCGGTTTCTCGCCGTGTACGACGAGATCCGGCAGCGTTTGAGTGGATGGTTCGGCGGCGATGGTCGAGGCGATGCCGCACAGTGAGGCGGCCACGAAATAGGAAGATTTCACGTGAGAAAAAATGGAAAGGAGGAACTCCCGCAACGGGTGGTCGCGGTGAGCAAGAGGGCAGGACTTGAGCGCACGTTTGCGCACAAGGTTTCGGGTGTCGCGACGAGCCGTCGCGATCACGGCCTGCTGCGAGCCGCAGCAGCCACGGATTCAAACCAATGAGCTTTTCACGCCACCTGTGGCGGCGGTGAAGGCGGCGCGTCTTGGCCAATGCCCGGCAAAAGTACGGGCGGTAATGAGCGGGCGAAGGGAAGTTCGTCCGCAAAAGGAGGTTTTAGCCGGAGATCTTCGGCCGGAAGCATTTCGAAGCGCAATTTCGCCAGGACACTCGCGTCGGGCGAATCGGTTTTATTGTTCCGTGCGTCCTCCTGCTTTGCCTCGGTGATCTTGCAGCAAAGTTCGCACGGCTTTTCGCCGCTGAAGGTATCGGCCGCTGCTTTCGCCAAGCCATCGGTCTTCGAATAATTCACCAACATCCCCGCCCACGCGACGCCTTGCATAAGGGCGTAAGGTCCGCCCGCTAGATGCAGGCAACCAAGCAAGGCGATCAGGAGCTGGAGAGTCTTCCTCAGATGAGTTGCTAATGTTCAGTGTCCAGTTTCAGCGAAGAGCTGAAGGAGGAGTCCGGGAGAGCTTCTTTTCGGAAAACCGGCTCGTCGAGATCATTAGAAGGTGACGATGAAACCCTCCGGGCAAGCAGACCTGCGAGCACGCTGCCCATGAGTAGGCCGGGCATTATGAGCCCGATGTTCCTCACAAACCAATGGCGGTGAAAGGATGGATATTTGATCTGCCTCAACTGATCGTCAATCGCTCCGGCGGTGACTGGAGCTAGGCGACCCGCTTCCCGTTCGGTTTTGAGCAGCGACTCAAGCACGGTTACGCGCTTCAGATCGAAATCTCGCTGCAAACTGAGGCCGATATTGAAAAACAGACACCACAGCGCTGCGGTCAAACACCCGGACTGTAGTAAATGAAGAATTTTAACGCGGCTCATCTCTTTTCTTCCAACAAGAAAACAGGGAAGAGCCGTTACCAGCTCTTCCCTGAAAACTTAATACTGAAAACCAGCGAGCTTCTTACGCTTCGCGTCCGCAGCACTGCTTGAACTTCTTGCCCGAGCCGCAGGGGCAGGGGGCATTGCGACCGCTGGTTTCGATGTCGAAGCTCGGACGGCGTTTCGGCAGGTTGATTTGGACCGACGACGATGGCAGGGCTTCCGGGTTGAGGTTGCCGGAGCTGCCGGTGCTCGCGAGATTTTCGTAATCGTAGGGATCGTGCGATTCGGCTTCTTCCGGGCCATGCAGCTCCTGCGGCATTTCCTGAAGTTGGCGCAGGAAGGCTTCGAGATTGGCGGCGGAGCGGAAGAGGTTCTGGAGCGCTTCCTGATCGATCGAGCCCATGAGCTGGACGAACAGGTCGTAAGCCTCGGTCTTGTATTCGATGAGCGGATCTTTCTGGCCTTGGGCGCGGAGGTGGACGCCTTCACGGAGGGCATCCATGTTGTAAAGGTGCGCTTGCCATTGCTTGTCGATGGCGACCATCACCATGCGGCGCTCTTCCTGCTCGATCACTTCCGCCGGGAGGTTCTCGATCCGTCGCTCGTAGGTTTCCTTCACCTTCTGCACTAGCGTGGCGGAAATTTCCTCAGGCGTATGGCTGGTGATGTCGAGATCGCCCGAGTCGATGCGAATCGGCAGGGTGGTGTTCACCCAATGCAGCAATTCGTTGTAGTCGGGCGAATCGCCATCGCGATCGGAAAGATACTCTTCCACCTTCGACGGAATCACTTTCTCAATGATCTCGTTGACGAGTTCGCGAGGGTTCTCGGTGGTGAGCACTTCGTTGCGATAGCCGTAAACGACCTCACGCTGCTTGTTCATCACGTCGTCGAACTCAAGCACCCGCTTGCGCCAGGTGTAGTTGCGTTGTTCGACGCGCTTCTGGGCGGTTTCCACTGACTTGTTGAGCCACGAGTGCTCAAGGGCTTCGCCTTCCTGTAGACCGAAGCGCTCCATCATCGCCGTCATGCGATCAGCGGCGGCGAAGTTGCGCATGAGGTCGTCTTCGAAAGAGATGAAGAACTGGCTGCGGCCCGGGTCACCCTGGCGTGCGCAACGACCGCGGAGCTGGCGGTCGACGCGGCGCGACTCATAGCGCTCGGTGCCGATGACAAACAGGCCGCCGAGTTCGTCGACGCCTTCGCCGAGTTTGATGTCGGTGCCGCGACCGGCCATGTTGGTCGAAACCGTGACCGCGCCGCGTTGGCCGGCGCTGGAAACGATGTCGGCTTCCTGCTGGTGATACTTCGCGTTGAGCACCGAATGTGGGATCTTGCTGCGCTTGAGCATGCGCGAAACCGTTTCGGACGCTTCGACCGACGCCGTGCCCACGAGCACCGGCTGGCCTTTGGCGTGGGCTTCCTCGATCTTCGCAATGACCGCGTTGTATTTCTCGCGGCGGGTTTTGAAGACCTGGTCGTTCTCGTCCTTGCGAAGGTTGATCCGGTTCGGCGGGATCGGCAGCACGTCGAGCTTGTAGATGTCGTGGAACTCGGCGGCTTCGGTTTCGGCTGTGCCGGTCATGCCCGCGAGTTTCTCATACAGGCGGAAGTAGTTCTGGATCGTGATTGTCGCGTAGGTCTGCGTTTCCTTCTCGATGGCCACGCCTTCCTTCGCCTCGACCGCCTGGTGCAAACCATCGGACCAACGGCGTCCTGCCATTTCGCGGCCGGTGTTTTCGTCGACGATGCAGACTTTGCCCTCGACGACCACGTATTGAACGTCGCGCTCGTAGAGGCAGTAGGCTTTGAGGAGCTGGGAAATGTTGTGGATCTTCTCCGCCTGCGAATCCATGCGCTGTTGGAGTTCTTCCTTCGCGGCGATGCGTTGCTCTTCGGTGAGATCGCGGTTCGTATCGATGTCGGCGAACAACGTGCCGAGGTCGGGCAGCACGAAGGCGTCCACGTCACCGGGCGAAAGGTATTCGCGGCCCATTTCCATCAAGTCGGCGTCGTGGCCTTTCTCATCGATGGTGAAGTAGAGCTCTTCCTTGATCGCGAAGAGCTCCTTCTTCTGGGCGTCCTGATAGAAGGAAAGTTCGGTTTTCTCGATCAAGCGGCGCAGGTCGGGGTCCTGCATCGCGCGCATGAGCTGACGATTGCGCGGCTGGCCGAGCTTGATTTTGAAAAGCGCACGACCGGCGGCTTCCTTGTCACCGTCATCGAGGGACTTTTTCGCTTCAGCGGCGAGGTCGTTGCAAAGCTGCGTCTGGCGTTTGACGAGTTGTTCGACCAGCGGCTTGTATTTTTCGTATTGGTGCGACGACTGGGTCGACGGACCGGAAATGATGAGCGGCGTACGGGCTTCGTCGATGAGGATGGAGTCCACTTCGTCGATCACCGCGATGTAGTGGCCGCGCTGGACTTGCTCATCCTTCGATGACGCCATGCCGTTGTCGCGGAGGTAGTCGAAACCGAATTCGGCGTTGGTGCCGTAGGTGATGTCGCAGGCGTATTCGGCGCGACGGTCCCACGGGGCCATCTGGTTCTGGATGCAGCCGACGGTCAGGCCGAGGAACCGGTATAGAGCGCCCATCCACTCCGCGTCGCGGCGAGCGAGATAGTCGTTTACCGTGACGATGTGCACGCCGAGACCGGTAAGGGCGTTCAGGTAAACCGGCAGGGTGGCGACGAGCGTTTTGCCTTCGCCCGTCTGCATTTCGGAAATCATCCCGCGGTGCAGGGCGATGCCGCCGATGAGCTGGACGTCGAAATGGACCATCTGCCACTTCAACTCGTGATCGCAGACAGTGATCGTGCTGCCACACATGCGGCGGGCGGCATTTTTCACCACCGCGTAGGCTTCGGGCAGGATCTGCTCGAGATACTTGGCGCGGGCAGGAAGGAAATCGTCTTCCACGTCGCGGAAGGCTGCCTTGGCGGCTTCGATCGAATCGACCGAGGCATCCACTTTTGACGGCAGCGATGGATAATCGGAGCGAAGGCGATCCAGGCGATCCTGCAGATAGGCTGCTTGCTGGGCGAGACCCTCGGCGTCCATGCGCTCAAGCTGCGGACGAGGGGCCGCGTCGAGCACGTGGTAACGGGAAAGATGAGCCTGCCACTTTTGCGTCAATTCACGGAGTTTTTCTTCCGGTTCACGCTGGAGAGCCTCCTCAATTTCGTTGATGCGGCTGACGGTCGGCCGGATGCGGCGCAGTTCGCGCTGATTCTTGCTGCCGACGATTTTCTGGAGGATCCACTTGATCATGGGAAAAAGGAAACTGGTCCCGGAATTCCGTCCGGGGCGGGACGCATACACTCCGCACGTTCCGCGTGCAAGTCGCACGAGCGGGAGGATAAAACGAAAGCGGCGGAGTTTTAGAGGGTTGTCGCGTTGAAACCGCCGTCCACGATCAACTCGGTGCCGGTGATGAACGAGCCGGCGACGGGTGAGGCGAGCAACAAAGTCGCGCCGACTAGCTCCTCGGCGTTGCCGAAGCGCGACGACGGCGTTTGCCGCAAAATGTCGAGCACTCGGGATTCGTCGAGGATTTTGCGGTTTTGCTCCGCCGGGAAAAACCCGGGCACGAGTGTGTTCACCCGGATGTCCTTATCCGCCCACTCGCGGGCAAGGTTGCGGGTCAAGTTATGCACTGCGGCTTTGCTGGCGGCGTAGGTGAAAATGCGGGAAAGGGGATTCAGCCCGGAAATCGAACCCAGGTTAATGATCGAAGCGGCCCGGTTGTTCTCGATGAAATACTGCCCGAACACCTGGCACGCGCGGAACACCGCGGAGAGGTTCGTGTCCATGATCCGCGCATATTCTTCTTCGGTGATTTCCAGAAAAGGGGTGGCGGAATTGACGCCAGCACCATTGATCAGGATGTCCACTTGGCCGGAACGCTCGATCACCGTGTCGAGAAGATGTTGGAGGGATTCGCGGGAGGTCACATCGACCGGCACGAAGTAGCCCTGTCCGCCAGCGGCAGCGATTTCCGCCAAGCGTTGCTCGGCTTTCTCCGGGATGCGTCCGCCGATGATGACTTCCGCGCCGGCGCGGGCGAGGCCGACGGCCATGGCACCGCAAAGTTCGCCGGTGCCGCCGATGACGACGGCGGTTTTGCCCTGAAGGCCGAACAGATCCTTAAGATACGAGTTGGGATGCATGGAAAATGACAGCGCTTCAAGCAATCAGGCGCGGGCGAAGGGCGCAACGTCCTTTCGCGAAATCCATTCGCCTGGAAATTTCAAACATGCGCCAGGATCTGAGCGACCAACACTTCGACTGGTTCGGCGATGTCCAGATGCAGCGCGTTTTCCGGAGCTTCCAGGGTTTGCAACTGACTCTCCAACAAAGCGGTTGGCATGAAATGGTCAGCCCGTTGCCCCATCCGCTGGCGGATCAAAGCGGGGTCGCCATCGAGGAAAACCAGCACCAGATCGGGCGCGGCCAAAAGTAATCGATCGCGGTAAATTTCCTTCAACGCCGAGCAGGCGAGAACGACCGGCTGCTTCTGAGTCGATTGGAGGGCTTCGGCCAGGGAATCCAACCAAGGAAGTCGGTCCGTGTCGTCCAAGGCGATGCCTGCGCGCATTTTGGCGACGTTTTCCGGCGGGTGGAAATCGTCGGCATCGAGAAACGTGCCGTTCAAGGTTTCCGCCAGTTTTCGCCCGACCGTGGTTTTGCCCGAGCCAGCCACACCCATGATGAGAAATCGCACGCTTCAAGCTGCCACTCGTCGAGTGATTGCACAATAGTTCAGGTTTCCGAAAGAGCTGAAAACACCATTAGTGGTGTCGTTATTGGAATGGAGATCCAACATCTAGTGGCTTTTGCCGCTGGTGAATTGCCCGGGCCACTTCGCCGGGCTAAAGTGGCCGCCAACCCGGCTCCGGCCGATATCCCTTTTTCCCGATGTATCTGAAAACTCTCGAAATCCACGGTTTCAAGTCGTTCGCCGACAAGACGCTGATCGAATTCGATCGCGGGGTGACGGGCATTGTCGGACCGAACGGCTGCGGCAAATCGAACGTCGTCGACGCCATTCGCTGGGTCTTGGGGGAAACCTCGGCCAAAGCGCTCCGTGGCGGAGAAATGGCCGACGTCATTTTCAACGGCACCGAAAAGCGCAGACCGCTCGGCATGGCGGAAGTCACGCTGACGATGGCCGATTGCGAGGAAGCGCTGAAAGTTTCCTACAACGAGGTCGCGATCACCCGCCGGGTGTTCCGCGACGGCCGGTCGGAATACCGGATCAACGGCACGCTTTGCCGCCTGAAGGACATCAACGACCTGTTCATGGACACCGGCATCGGCCGGACCGCCTACTCGATCATGGCGCAGGGCCAGATCGACCAGATTCTTTCCTCCAAGCCGGAAGAACGCCGCGCAGTGTTCGAAGAGGCCGCGGGGATTACGAAGTACAAGCGCGAGAAAAAGGAAGCGCTTCGCAAGCTGGAATACACCGAAGCGAACCTGCTGCGCGTGGCCGACGTTTTAGCCGAGCAGGACCGGCGGATGAATTCGCTCAAGCGCCAAGTCGCCAAAGCCCGCCGGTATCAATCGCTCGCCGCCGATGTCCGCATTCTCGATACGCATCTCGGGCACAAGAAGTTTGTCGAAATCACCGCCGAGCTGGGCGAGTTGAAGACGTCGATTCGGGGCCTCGACGTCCGGGAGACCGAAGTTGAAATCCAGCTTCCAGCGAAAGAGGAAGCCGTTTCCGAAGCCCGCGCCGCGGCCCGTGCGTTCGAGAGCGAACTTTCCGAACTGCGCCAGCAACTCAACGAGCATCGCAACGCGCTCGCCGCCGCCGAAGGCCGCATCGCCTTCAACGACGAACGCAAAGCCGAACTGGAAAGTCGCATCCGGCAGAACCACGAAGACATCGCCGACACCCGCGACAAGCTCGCCCGTCAGGAGTTCGAATTTGTTTCCGCGAACGAAGCGCTGGAGAGCCTCACGCGACGGATCATCGAGCAGGAAGGCCAACTCGCAGAACACGAAGAGCGCAGCCATCTTTCCCGGGCCGAACGCGAATCGATCGAAGCGGCGTTGCGCGAAGTGCGAAGCGAAGCGAATCGCCTGCAAACGCAGGTGGCATCGCATCAGGCGCGCATCGAGTCGGCGTTCGCCCAGCTCGAAGGCACCCGTGCCCGCGCAGCACAGCTTGCCGACGAAGAAGAACGCCTGACCCACGAGCTAGAGGAAATCCGCGCCGCGCAGATTCGTTTCCACGAGGAGGTCGAGGAAAACACGACCCGGATCACCGACCTCGAAGAAGCCTTCCAACACGCCGAGCGAGTATTCCAACACACGCGCGGTGATCTCGATTCCGCCCGCGCCATCGTCGCGGAGTCGCACAAGGTTCTCGCTCAACGCTCGTCGCGTCTCGAAGTCGTCCGACAACTGGTCGCGAGCGGTGAAGGGTTCGAAAAGGGCACCCGAAACGTGCTCAACGGCCTCGACGAACCGGATCGCTTCAAGCCCGGTTTGCTCGGCGTGCTCGCCGGAATGATCGAAGCCGATAACGCTTGCGCTCGGGCGATCGAAGCCGCGCTTGGCGGACATCTTCAGGCAGTTCTCGTCAATGAGGCGTCGCTGGCCGAAGCGATCATCGGTCGCCTGACCGAGAAGAAGCTCGGTGTGGCCGCCGTCCTGCCGGTCGAGTTCGTCGGCTCGGCGAAGGGCACGCAGATGCAGACGGTGCCCTCCGGCGCGACCGCTTGGGCGCTCGATCGCGTGAAAGCGGATCGGCGCGTGCAGGCGGTGATCGAGCGCCTGTTGGAAAACGTGCTGATCGTTCCCGATTTGGCGACCGCGCTGAAGCTCCGCAGCTCGTGGAAGAACACGAGTTTTGTGACGCTTGCGGGCGAACTCGTCGGCGCGGAAGGCGTCGTGCGCGGTGGCCAGGGCGGAGCGGCTTCGGCCTCCGTGCTGGAGCGGCAAAACGAAGTCCGGTCGCTCGAAGCGGAAGTCGCCACGCTCACCGCGGCTGAAGACGAAGCCCGCGCGAAAGTGACGGAGCTCGAAGGCCGCCTCAACGAATTGCAGGACGAGGTGGAAACCGCTCGTGAGCGTTTGCAACGCCAGCGCGTCGAAGTTTCCACGCTGCAAGGTCAACTCAGCTTGGCCACCCGCGAGGTGGAAAACCATGAGGCGAAACTCGAAGCGGTCCGTTGGGAGCGCGGTGATCTCGACCAACGCGAACGCGTGGCGAACGAAGCTCGCGAGTCTCTTGAATGTGATCTTTCCTCCGCTCGCGAACGACTCGAAAGCCTCGATGCCGATCAGCGACGTTTGCAGTCGGAGGCCGAAGAAGCCGCGCGACGCGAGTCCGAGTTCAACGCGGGCTTGAACGAACTGCGCATGGGCTTGGCAGTCGAGCGACGGGCGAAGCAAGCGGCCGAAGAACAACAGGCACCGATGGAAGCGCGTCTCGCTGAGTTGCGCGAAATCAGTCTGCGCCGCGAATCGGAAATCGCGTCGTTCGAGCAACGCATCGAATCCGCCGGCGCGGAAAACGCGGCGCTCGCGGAGCAGGTCGAGACGCACCGTTGCGAGTCCGAAGATTTACAGGTCGAAATCGAATCCCGCGCGGCCCAACGGAGCGGCTTGATCGAGGCGATCGAACAAGCTGAGTCGGTGCTGAGTGATCTGCGCCGTCAGCTTTCCCGGATCACAGAACAAAAGGGCAAGGAAGAGGTCGCCGCGACCAAACTGGAGCTGCGCTTGGAAAGCCTGGTGCAGACGGTTCTTGAGCGCCACCAGATCGAGCTAGAGACGTTCGAACCGGATGCTCACGCGCTACTTTCCTGCATCGCTTCGCAAAAATCCCTGCGCGCGAACGGCGGTCGCGAGATCGTGGTTGCCGCGGAAGAAGGCGAGGAAGACGAAGTCGAAACGGTCGTCGTCAACGGTACAGTCGAAGAGAAGATTGAGATCCCGGGCGAAATGACCGGCGAGCCGGATTGGTCGTTCGTCGAATCGATCGTTGGTGATTTGAAGCGTCGCCTCGATTCGATGGGCCCGGTGAACCTCGACGCGATCGAGGAATACGAGGAACTTGAAGAGCGTCACACGTTCGTCCGTAATCAACACGACGATCTGGTCGCGTCGAAGGCCGAGTTGCTGGAAGTCATCGAGCGCATCAACGAGGAAACCCAGCGTCGTTTCGCCGAAACCTTCACCCAGGTCCGCGCGAACTTTCGCGAGATGTTCAAGGAACTCTTCGGGGAACAGGGCAAGGCCGATCTCATGTTGATCGACGAAAACGATCCGCTCGAAACCGGCATCGAAATCATCGCCAAGCCGCCGGGCAAGAAACTGCAGACGATTTCGTTGCTCTCCGGTGGCGAACGTTCGATGACTGCGGTCGCGTTGTTGTTCTCGATCTACATGATCAAGCCGAGTCCGTTCTGCGTGCTCGACGAGCTCGACGCGCCGCTCGACGAGTCGAACATCAACCGCTTCGTGAAGGTGCTCGATCGCTTCATCGACAACAGCCAGTTCATCATCGTCACGCACTCCAAGCGCACCATGGCCCGCGCCGACGTGATGTATGGCGTCACGATGGAAGAATTCGGCGTCTCCAAGCCGGTTGGCATGCGTCTCACCAGCGCGGACAGCGCAGGCAAGACGGAAGCGAAGACCGCCGCGCAGAAAGCGGCGTTGAGGTTGGATGCGTGAGGCTCTGCATATGAACTACTTCTTCTCCCAGGATCGGGTAAATTACATCGCTAAACACTTCCTTCAGTGGTCTTTCGATAAATCTGACGATTTTTTGCCGGATAAAACCCTGTTTGAAAAAATGCATCATCCTGCGGATCTTCATTATCTCGCTTCGATTTACAACTGGGACGATGATCCGATAGTTTTGGAATGGATTGTGGAAAGCCCGCTCTGCACACGTTCGACAGCGAATTTAATCTTTTGGCGAGCAGCGCCGGACTACTATTTGCGATACAGCTTGGATGATTCTCCATCATGCCCTGATGGAGATAAGAGGGTGCTTTCAATTCTTCGTAAGATCGTTGCCAGATACGCTTCCGGACAGTTTTCGGCGTTTCAGATCAAATTTGATCCTGCTGATGAGATGGAAACGATTATGACGGCGCAACCGAAATGGTCGTTTCCTGCTGGTGTATACGATCGCATTGAAGGTGCGGAGCTCCTAATAAAGCCTTGGTGGAGATTCTGGTAGAGCATTGAGAACACACGCCACTTCTTGATGCCGGACCGGTAGCTGGAGGTTGAGGAGGGTGGCGACGACACTTCCGGTTTGCTGGATTGACGATTTCGATCCCGCAGTGGATCGCAGCCAGGCGCTTATTCCAAATAGCGTTCGTCATACGCGACTCCCGCCTTTTTCAAAAACGTTACCAATTCCTCCTGAAAGGTTTTTGTCCGGTGATGCTCCTCTTGGTTGGCGATGTATTCGCGGACGGCATTTCGACCTGAAGGACTGACCGTGATGGCGCAATAGCCTTCCTGCCAGGCGAAGCTCCGTGATTTGATCGTGTCGTGCATCCACTGGCTGGGTGCCTTTTTTAACTCCCGCATGAATTCGGCTAGGCAGTGGGTGCTCTTCAAGGAAACAAGCAGGTGAACGTGGTCCGGTGTGCCGCCGATGGCGCGCGGTTCGCCACCCAATCTGAGAACGATACCGCCGAGGTATTCATGGAGCCTGGGGAGGATCGGGTGGGGAATCGAAGGTTCCCGGTTTTTGGTCGAGAAGATGAGATGGTAATGCAAGCCAAGATAGGTGGACATTGCGCTTGTTAGAGCGGACACGTGTCGGCGACGTCGATGCCAAAAACGCCCGTCTGCGATCCCTTCGGGATCGGAATGAAAATCGGGCATGGTCCGGAGGTGTCGTCGCTTCGCTCCTCAACCTCCGGCTACCGATTCTGAAATGCCTTCGGCATGCAGACTCCATCAAAAGGCGACCCTCAATCAATCTCCTCTTCATCCCGAATGGGATGGCCGATCAAGTAGCCGGAGGTTGAGGAGCGAAGCGACGACACCTCCGGATAAGGCCACCCCACCATTTTCGATCCCGGAGGGATCGCAGACGGGCACAAGACCGTCACACCTCCGGCCGTCCGACGAGATCTGAGATCTTCTCACCCAAGCTGTGTAAGGTCGTTGGGTCGGTCACCTTTTGGCCGTCCTGGGTGGTGAGATAGAGCGTGTCCATCGCGACGCCTTTTTCCGTGCAGATGCGGGCGTGGGCGGTGGTGAGGCCGTGGGCGTTGACCGCTTGGAAGAGGTCGTGCAGCAAGCCGATGCGGTCGAGCGCCTGGATTTCCACCGTGGTGCAACTGCCGTGCAATTCGTTGCTGACGCGTGCACGGACCGGCACGGCAATGCCGCTATCGGTGCGCGGTTTGAGGAAGTTGACCTTTCGCTTGAGGAACTTCTCCGGCTCGTAAGCGGGCGAACGAAGGATGGCGTCGAAGGTGCCTAGGAAACGCTTTCTCACCCCCGGTTCGGCGACCGGCTCGAAGTTCGTGTTACACACCCGGAAGATGTCCACGACGATGCCGTCGGTGCGGGTGAAGAAGTCGGCCGAGAGAATGTTGATTTGCTCGGAAGCCAGCGCGCAGCAGATCTTCTCCAACAGCAACGGCTTGTCGCGGGTGGCGAGCACCATTTCGGTGTAGCCCTTGTCGGTGTGGTCGATCCACTTGATGCAGGTCGCGAACTCGTCGCCGGTCTCCGCTTCGCGTTGGAGGAAATGGCGGACCGTGCGGACTTGTGTGACGATGTGGGCGGGCGCGCGGAACCGGAACGCTGCGGCGGGCATGCCTTCGAAATGCCGATGGATGTCCGGATGGTAATCGTCGCGCATCATGCCGATCACCGCGTCGCGGAGTTCGAGGCGATCGCGATCGAGCGTTTCAGAATACTTTTCGCGGCCTTCTGCGAGGAACCGTCTCGTAGCGGCATGGAGTTGGATCATCAGCGTTTCCTTCCAGCCGGTCCACGCGTCGGGCGAAGTGCCGTTCGAGTCGGCGTAGGTGAAAAGGAATAAGGCATCGAGCCAGGCCGGCGTTTTCACGATCGCGGCGAACTCGGCGATGACGTCCGGGTCCTCGATGTTCTTCGTGGTGGCGGTGCGCCAGAAGGTGAGGTGGTTGTCGACGAGAAACATCACCAGCGAACGACGCGTGCCGTGAATCTGCAGGCGATTGCAAAGACGCGACGCCAGCATCGCCGAGCCGTCGGTGTGTTCGCGGACATTTTCCGCGCGACCGGTGTCATGCAGAAGCACTGCGATGTAGAGCGCGTAGGGATCTTCGATCGCGGCGAAGAGTTGCCGATAGCGATCCTTCCTCGGGTCTTCAGCGTCGATCAGATCGTCGAGTTGCTCGACGCAGCGTAACGTGTGCTCGTCGGCGGTATAGCGATGGAAAAACTCGTGCTGCACGAGGCAATCGAGCGCGCCGAACTCCGGGAGATAGCGTCCGAGGAAGCCGACGCGGTGCATTTGCCGCAGCGTGCGAGCGACGTCGCCTTTCCGTTCCAGGATCGCTTGAAACGTCTCGCGGTTCGCCTTCGAGTAACGGAACGGCCGGTCGATCGCGTCCCAGTTTTCCTTCACCAGTTTACGAATCGGCGGACTGAGTCGAAGTCGACGCAGTTGCGTGTGCTGGAACATCCGCATCATCTGATGTGGGTCGTCGCGGAAAAGATCCGGTTGCGCCGGGTAAATGCGGCCTTCGCGCGCGACGAAGCCATCGAACTCCTCGCGCTTCTTTTTCCGGAACGTGAGGAACGAACGAAGCCCCGTGTCCCAGAGGTGTTCCTTCTCGATCTGGTAGCTCTCCATCAGCGAGGTGGAGTGCTGGTAGAGATTGCGCGTATGCCGGTAGTAGTCGCGCATGAACTCCTCGGTGCGACGGAGGATGCTGCGTTGCGGGTATTTGAAATTCGTCGCCACCACACCCTGGAAATGCAGCGTGAGCAGATCGGTTGCCTTGCGGGTGTGGTAATGAAGTTCGTTGCGGACGCGATGGAGGAAATCGTGAGCCTCTTCGATTTCCTTGAGGCCGTTGACCGAGAGTAGGCGGTCGTCGACGAGCTTCTGCAAATCGAACGAACCGCGCTTCACTCGTGTCACCCAGCGGATGTTCTGGTAGTCGCGAAGTCCGCCGCAGCTTTCCTTCACGTTCGGCTCCTGGAGGAACACGGTGTTCGAATAGCGCTTATGGCGGCTACGGATGTCCTGACGTCGCAGTTCGAAAAAGGCATCCTGACCTTTGAGCACGCATTCCTTGTGGAAACGCTTCTCGAAGTCTTTGAAGAGCTTCGAATCGCCCGCGATCAGGCGTGCGTCGATCAGCGCGGTCTTGTTCTCCTGGTCCGCCTTCGCTTGTTCGACGCATTCCGCGATCGAGCGACACGCGTGACCGACTTTGAAGCCGACGTCCCAAAGCAGGTAGAGCACCTTTTGCACGACCTCTTCGAGCGGCTTCGGCAAGCGCGTCGAGGCGCGGGGAACGAGGAACAACAGGTCGATGTCCGACCGCGGATTGAGCGTGCCGCGACCGTAGCCACCGGTGGCGACGAGGGCGAACGCGGGAAACTCGCCCTTTGCCTCGCCGAGCGTCATTTTGAAAATCGCCGCGAGCACCACGTCGATCATCTCCGCGCGTGCGCCGGCGATTTCCAAACCACCCGCTCCTGCTCGATGCCGCAGGAAAATGCGATGCTCCTCGATCTTGATGAATCGCTTGTAAAGAGAGATCCGCTCCGCGGGCGAAAGCTGGTTCAGCCGCGAAGTCTTGAACGCCTGCTTGGCGTGCGCGTGGAGCGTCTTGAGGTGATTCATGGGGGAAATGACCGATTCCTAAATCCGAATGTTAAAATAAAGGGGGAGCGTTGGCTTCGTGGTTACTTGCCCAGCGTTCCCATCTTCGTCCCCATCTTCGCATACAACTCGACCTGTTTCGCGGAATGGGCGACCAAATCCTCCGCCAGTTTCACGCGTCCGGGTTCGAAAATCGTGATGGTCGAGGAGCCGCCGAAGGCGAAGTAGCCTTTCTCTGCGCCTTTTTCCACCGCCTCGCCCGGGGTGAAGGTTTGCAGGATCGAACCGACGCAGGTGGCACCAATTTCCAGCATCAGAACGGTGCCGAATTCGGGCGATTCGATGCGGGTAATCGTCCGCTTGTTTTGCCAGAGGTAGGCGAGGTTCTGTCTCAGAGCGAAAGGGGAGACGGAAAACAGCGGGCCGTTGATGACGACGGTTTCCGACGGCACTCCGCCGACAGGGAAGTGGAAGCGGTGGTAATCGACCGGGCACAGCCGGGAAAGAATCAGGCTGCCATTCGCATAGCGTTCGCCGAGTTCCTTCGAGCCGAGCAGGGCAGACAGATCCCAGCGCTGGCCTTTCACGAATACGCCTTCGATTTCCGCCGCGCGTTCGAAGCCGAGGTGTCGGCCATCGGCGGGAAACACGACCGACGACGGATCGGGATCGATCGGCCGGGCAGCGGGCTTCAGTTTCCGGAAGAAGAATTCGTTGAAGCTGCGATACGAGCTGGGGGAATCGGCAAAATCGTCCGCATTGAGGCCATATTGGTGGATGAATGGCGTCACGCGACCGGCCGACTTAGAGCGATCCATCCGCCAGCCGTAGAATTTCGAGAAAAACGGTCGCTTCACCAGCGCCCCGAGCGCGATTCGGCCGCTCGGCGTGCCGTAGGCCCAGCGCAGGAACGATTCGCCATAGACCTGTTCGGTTTCCAGTTCCCCGGTGTGTCGGTTGAAGTATCGGATCGGCTCCACACGGCTTTCTAAGAGGGGAAGGGGAACGGTGCAAGGCAGGGAGCAGGGGAACCACGCCCATCTGGCGATCCGGATAGAAAATGGGAATAGATCGAACGCTTCTGCCTCTCCAAAACCCGTGTTTAGCCGTTTTCACTCATGGTCTATGTCGTTAGCCCATTTCCCTTGCACCCTTTTGAGGCGGCGACTATCCCCCACGGCGATGAGACGTCCGGCGCTGTTGCTATTCATGGCCTTAGGTCCGCTGGTTTCCTGCCGTGAAAAGCCGGCAGAGGTAACGATTTCGGAAACCCGTCCGCTCACGACCAAGGACGTCGCGCCGAAACTCGACGCCACTAGCGACCAGCGTTTCCGTGATGCCAAACCGAGTCCGGTGCAGGGCGAAACGCCGGTGGGTTGGTTGAAATTGCCCGCCACTCAGATGCGCTTGCTGAATTATCGATTCGGCGAAAGCGGCTTGGGCGAAGTGTGGGTTTCGATTTCCTCGGGCTCCGTGCTGGATAACGTCAATCGCTGGTTCGGGCAATTTGACGCCGAAAAGCTCGATGCAGAGGGATTGGCGAAACTCCGCCGCATCCCATTCGCGGGCATGGAAGGCGTGTGGGTCGAGGCCGATGGGGATTACGCCGGCGGCATGGGCGCACCGGCACGGACCGGTTACAGTCTGGCCGGCGTCGTGGCGATCGATCCCCATGGTCGCATTTTGACCGTGAAAATGGTCGGACCGAAAGCTGAGGTCGCTGCCACTAAGGGCGTGCTGGAAGCGTTCGCCCGCGACCTGCGTTTCACCGAATGATTTCCACCCGGCGGGCCGTAGCGGTTCGCCCAACGAGTTTTCCCATGAATCAGGATTCCGCCAACCCGACCTCGTCCGCGCGTTCGCTGCCCGGCCGGGTGTTCGATTTCTTTTCCGGTTTCGGCCTCGCCACCACGCTGCTGTTATTGCTCGGCGTGCTGACGTGGCTGGCGACGCTCGAACAAGTCGATCGTGGCCTCTACGACACCCTGAACAAATACTTCGATTGGAAAGCGTGGTATCTCTTCCCCGAGATCGACGGACGGACCATTTATTTTCCGTTGCCCGGCGGTTATTGGGTGTGCGCGCTGCTTTTGCTCAATCTCACTCTCGGCGGGGTGATTCGCGCGCGCAAAGGTTGGAAGCATGCAGGCGTGCTGATTTCTCACTTCGGCATTCTGATCATGCTCGTGGCGGGCGGCGTGACCCAGCATTTCTCCGAGCGCGGTCACTTGGAGGTAGGCGAAGGCGAAACGGCGGACACGGCGGAGGATTACTTCGAACACGTCGTCGAGGTCGCCGAGATCAAGAATGGCCAACCGACGGCCATTCATGAAATCCGCGGCGAGTGGTTGATCGATCTTCAAGGCGACAAGCGCCGTCTGTTCCGCTTGCCGAATTTGCCATTCGATCTGCAACTGACTCGTTACGAAAGTAATGCGATGCCAGTGGCGGCGACCGAGCGCGCGCCGGCCCAGAGCGAGCCTGTCGTCGATGGTTATTTCCTGATGTCGCGCCCGGCTGAAAAGGACGCCGAAGCGAATACCGCGGCGTGTTACGCGCGTGTGCTACATCGCGACGGCACCAGCGGTGGAGCTTTCATTCTAGCGGCCGCGAGCTTCCAGCCCTTCACCGTCCGCCACGACGGGCGGGTCTTCACGGTGGATATGAAAAAGCATCTGTGGCCGATGCCGTTCAAGGTGCGACTCGACAAGTTCACCGCCGAATTCCATCCGGGCACCAACCGGGCCAAGCGGTATGAGAGTGAGATCGCCCGCATTGAAAATGGCAAGGAAGCCCGTTCCATCATCAGCATGAACGCACCGATGCGTTACGAAGGCCTGACGTTCTTTCAAGCCAAGTTCGGTCCGCCGGGCGCGGGTCCGGGGGAAAAGCTCTACTCGGTCTTCGAAGTCGTCCGCAACCCCGGCGATCAATGGCCGAAATACAGTCTATACATCGTGAGCTTCGGCCTCGGCCTTCATTTCCTTCTCAAGCTAATCTTCTTCTTCACCGCTCGTTCCCGTTATGAACACCGCTCCTGATCGCACGCGTGTCGCGCGCTGGGTCCTTTTCTGCCTGTTCTGCCTCGCCATCGGCGCGCTTTTTTACCAGATGGTGAAGGACGTCTCGCCCGGCGAGTCCTTGCGCAAGATTGATGGATACACTCCGTGGCCGAAGGAAACGGTTCGTGCCGCCGAGCTGATTCCTTTGCAGGATGGCGGCCGCATCAAACCGCTGAGCACTTATGCGAATTTCGCGCTCTACCGTTTGCACGGTCAGCGTTCGATGAAGATCGAAGACGGGCAGGGCAAGAAAGTGAAACTGAAACCGACCGAGTGGTTGCTCGACTGCCTGTTCCGCCCGGACAAGGCGGCGGCGTTTCCGACCTTCCGGCTCGACAACTCGGCGGTGGTCGAAGCGATTGGTCTGAAGGCGGGAGAAAAGCGTGACCGCTATAGCTACACCGACCTCGTTCCGGCTCGCGACAAGCTGATCGATTTGGCCAAGTCGTATGAAGCGATCGAAGCGAAAAAGCGCGATCCGGTGCAGCAGCAAACAATCGATCTCGCCTACAACGTGCGTGGTTTCGAAGGCCTGATCGGCTATCTTGGCTGGGCACGCGTGGGCTTGCGGATGCAGGCGGTGGCGGGTCAACCCGAGCGATCCACCGATCTCAGCACCGTGATGCTGGCCTATCCGCAAATCCGTGCGGTGCTCTTCGAGGCGCATCAGAAGGGCGAAAAACTGCCGACGCATGTGCTCGGACTACTGGAGCAGATTCAGGACGCGGCCAACTTTTCTTCCAGCGGCTTGTTCCTGTTCCCGCCGTCGCAAGGCGGTGGTCAGTGGCACAGCGCGGGCGACGCGATCATGGGCGTGATGACGGGGGAGACCAAACAGGCCGAACCGGTGATCGCCGATATGAAGAAACTTGAAGTCACCACCCGCGCGGTAACGAAGGGCGATGACGCGTTTCGCTCTCATCTGATCGAGTTGCGCGATTCGATCGTCGCGCGAGCCAAGGCGAACGGTGAATACCGCGCGATCGAACTGGAGACGTCGTACAACCGAGCGGATTGGTTTTTGAACGCCTTCGTGTTTTTCCTGATTGGCTGCTTCCTGGTGGTTGGCGCGATGTTTTGGGGCAAATGGTTCGCTCGCTTGGCATGGGCGTTCGTCGCGATGGGCGGGGCGCTGTGTATCATCGCCATCGTTCAACGCTGTCTCATCATGCAGCGACCGCCGGTAGGGAATCTTTACGACACGATCATTTTCATCTGCGCTGCCAAGGTGGTCTTGGCTTTGTTCCTACAGTGGGTGACGCGCAGGCGCTTTGCTCTGGTGATCGCCGCGTTTGGAGGGGTTGCGCTGATTCTGCTCGCCCGGAAGTTCGAACTCGGCGATGCCAAGGATCACATGGATCCGTTGGTCGCGGTGCTCGATTCCAACTACTGGCTGACGATCCACGTGATCACCATCACGCTCGGCTACGCCAGTGGGATTCTCACCGCCTTGCTGTCGCTGGTTTATATTTTGCTCCGTTCGCTGGGATTGATGGAGGACGATCGGAACCTGCGTCGCAGTCTGACCCGTGCGACGTATGGCTTCGTCTGCCTGACCTTGTTCCTCTCGCTGATTGGCACCGTGCTGGGCGGGATTTGGGCGAACGACTCGTGGGGTCGCTTCTGGGGCTGGGATCCCAAGGAAAACGGCGCGTTGATGATCGTGATCTGGAATCTCGCGATCCTGCATGCGCGCTTGGGTGGGTACATTCGCGAACGCGGGCTGCACATCGCCTCGCTGCTTGGTGCCTGCGTGGTTGTCTTCTCGTGGTGGCACGTGAACTTCTTCAATACCGGCTTGCACAACTACGGGTTCACTTCTGGCAAGGATTTGATTTGGTTCGTCTACGGCACATTCGCCGGCATTGCTCTTTTGGGATTTTTTGCCCCGAAGTTGGAAAAACTTTGGAAGCCAGTGGAGCCGGTCGCTTGAGAAACTTACGGAGCTAATCGCTTCTCGAGATCTTCGATCAGCGAGTCGTTCCGCGTGATCCACAAATGCACGTAGCCGGAGAACTCGCGGTTCTCCGCGCGTTTCCACACGGGGCTGTGCGGCGGTAAAATGACCGGGTCGAAGGTGGATCGATACGAAACCACCGGCATGGCTCCCAGGCAGTCTTCGCTTGCTTCAAGACGTTTCAGAAATGCGCTGCCCGGTTGCATCTGTCGCGCGCCTTTGCCCGGGTAACCCCACGACGACCACGTGCCATGGTGCGGCGTGGAAATGGTGAAGAGCCGCTCGCAACGCGCGGCTCCGCCGAGTTCCTGGAGATAGTAGCGGGCGATTAGTCCGCCCATACTGAAGCCGACGATCGAAAAACGTTCGTTCGGCCCGAATCGTTCGTCGATGCGCTCCTTCAATTGCTCCGCCAAGCGGTCCAAGCCGTCATGTGCGTCCGCAGGCGTGAGCGACGGTGCGAAGCATTCGATTCCGCGCGCCTCCAGCCTTCGCCGCAGTTTCCCAAAGCTCACGTCGCCGTTTTGAAACAGGCCGTGCACAAACACGACGATTCGCCGCCGGTCTTTTCGATGAGGCGTAGGCGTGGCTTTGCCCGCGGGCACGCAGCCGGGAAGGGCGAGAGTGCCGAGGATGATCGCCAATGCCTCGCGTCGCTTCATGGTTAACCGGGTGGCCAATCGAGCGGGCGACCGGCAAGCAAGTGGAGATGCAAATGCGGCACTGCTTCACCCGCATCCGGGCCGTTGTTGATGACCACGCGGAAACCGTTTTCCTCGAAACCTTCGCGGCGGGCGATTTCTCCGGCGGTCAGGAGCAGATGGCCGAGTAAGGCCTGATCCTCGGGGGTCGCCAGCGCGACACGGGAAATGGGTTTGCGCGGGACCAGCAGGAGATGAACCGGGGCTTTCGGGGAGATGTCGCGAAAACAGACGCACTGCTCGTCCTCGTAAACGAGCGTCGCCGGGATCTCCTTGTCGCAGATTTTTTGGAACAGCGTTTTCTCAGCCATGCCCGGGAAAGCTGTCATCCGAGGCGAAATCGCGCAAGGAGTGGAAAACCACGGAATTCACGAAAGGCACTAAACCAAGGCAATTTCGTGAAATTTCGTGTCTTTCGTGGTTCTCTTCCTCTCACGACGGGACTTGCCGGATTCCGGTCGCGCTCCTAGTTTCACGGCCACCCCGTGATGTCCGAACCCGCTCCTCCGATCCGATTGCCCCGTGGCACCGTCGCCCTTCCGGCGCTGGCGATCGGCGGCATGTCGTTGGCCTTGGCGGCGGGATTTCACTTCCTTGGTCTACTTGGACGAATTGAGCGGGCCCTGCTGACGATTCCTGGACAGCTCGGCCTTTCGGGCGAACCGCAGGTTTTTCCCGCTGCGATCGCCTGGTCCGTAGCGGCCGCCTTAGCCTTCGTGCTGCCGTGGTTGTTGCTGCAGTCGCCCGCTTCATGGCGTCGCGCGGTGCTGTGGCTGACAGTGCTGGCGCTGATTTTCGGCTGGATTCCAGTCATGGGCTTGGCGGCCAAATGGTGCCCGCTCGCTCCGTCGCTGGTGGCGGTCGGCTGGAGCGGTTTGTGTGCCTTGATTTACGGCGCACGGCATCGGATGCCGTGCGAGGGTGTTCCGACTTCCGACTGAATCATGCGTGCGGATTATCCCGAATCGGTCAAAGCGTTGGTCGGCGAACTGAAGCGTCTGCCGGGCGTCGGCCCTCGCAGTGCCGAGCGCATGGCGATTTGGTTGTTGCAGCATCCGAAGGCCGATCCGCTCTCGCTTGCGGCGGCGTTGCAGGCCGCGAAGGAAGAGGTCGTGCCTTGCCCGGTGTGCGGCTTTTTCGCGACCCGGGAAACGTGCGGCATTTGCGACGATCCGAAGCGCGATCCGTCGTTGCTGTGCGTGGTGGAGCAAGCCACCGACGTGTTGCCGCTGGAGCGCTCGGGTGCGTTTCGGGGGCGCTATCATTGCCTCGGCGGAAAACTTTCTCCGTTGGATCGCGTTTCGCCCGAAGACCTGCGGATTCCGCAACTCGTCCAACGCATCGAAACCTCGGAGACGGAACTCGAAGTGATTCTGGCGCTCGGCGCTGATGTCGAAGGCGAGGCGACTTCCAATTATCTTGCTGAAATTTTGCGTGGCAAAAACTGCCGCATCACCCGCATCGCCCAAGGTTTGCCCGCGGGTGGTGGTCTCGATCACGCCGACGAACTCACGCTCATGCGCGCGTTGGAAGGGCGTCGCGCATTCTAACCATTTTCTTTCTCAAGCTCATGCCGCAACCTCCCCGTCGTCCGTTCCGTCGCCCTGGTCCTCCGTTCAAACAAGGACCGCAAGGGCAAAAGGGGAATTACCAAGGCCCGCCGTCGCCGCCGCGCGACAAGGGCTGGGATCCGGTCGCCGCGTGGTATGACAAACTCGTCGGCGAAGAAGGTTCGGATTACCACAAGCACGTCATCCTGCCCGCTACATTGAAGCTGCTCGATCCGCGCGAAGGCGAATCGGTGATCGACGTTTGCTGCGGCCAAGGCGTGTTGGTTCGACCGTTGCTGGAAACTGGCATCGCCCGTTTCACCGGGGTCGATGCGAGCCCGAAACTGATCGAAGCGGCCACCCGTCGCCATGGGAGCAATCCCCGGGTGAAACTCATCACCGCCGATGCCTGTCAGCCGGGGCGCTGGGCGGATGGTTCCCACGATGCCGCGACTTGTTTGATGGCCGTTCACGACGTCCCCGATCCGGTGGCGATGTTTTCCAATGTCGCCAAATCGCTCAAACCCGGCGGTCGCGCGGTGATGGTGTTCATGCACCCGTGCTTCCGCATTCCCCGGCAATCGCACTGGGGTTGGGACGCCGACCACAAGATCCAATACCGTCGTCTCGACCGCTACGGCTCGCAGCTCGACATTCCGATCACCACTCACCCCGGTGCGAAGACGGGTGAACTGACGATGTTCCATCACCGTCCGCTTGCCGATTTGCTGAGCGCCTTAGGTCAAGGCGGTCTCGCCGTGGTGGCGTGTGAGGAGCTTTACAGCCATCGACGCTCACAACCCGGCCCAAGAAGTCGCGGTGAACATCGCGCGGCGAAGGAATTCCCCATGTTCATCGCGCTGAAGGCAGTGCGGGTGGGGTAAGGAGTGCCGCTTTCCAAGCGGCATGATGGGGGCTGGCGTCTTAAAGACGCCCTCATCGAAGGCTCCAAGTTTCAGAGTGGTGGTCCCGGGTGGAATCGAACCACCACCTACGGCTTCGGAGACCATCGTCCTATCCATTGGACTACGGGACCTTCTCCAGACGCACCGGCTTGCGGCGCGGGCGGAAGTGTTACCGGGGCCTTGCCGCGTTGGCAAGGAGAAGGAAACGCATTCCGCCGAAATTTCAGCTTACTGAAGCAACGCGAGCAGCGGCTGCTGATACACGCCGAACACAATCACCGAAATCGTCAGCACGGCGACGCAGACCTTGGTGATCGGCGGCAGCACGAGTGCTTTCGCGTCATCGGCAGCCGACTGCCACCACATCGCGCGGATCGCTTTGAAATAATAGTAGAAACCGGCAGCGGCCCCCACGGCGGCGAAGGCGACGCCCCACCAGAGGCCCTGTTTCACCGCGAGCGAGAAGACAAAGAACTTGCCGAGGAACCCGGCGGTCAGTGGCACACCGGCGAGCGCGGCGAGCAACACGGTGAGCGCGAGGGCGAGCAGCGGATTGCGTTTGCCCAGGCCATTGAAATCTTCGATGCGCTCGCCACCCGTCTGAATGCGGATTTGGCTGAGCACAAAGAACGCGCCGAGCGTCATGATGAGATAAGTCGCAAGGTAGAAGGAAACGGTTTTGACCGACCCAAGCCCGGTGGCGTTATCGAGATTGTTCCAAGCGGCGAGCGCGAGCAGCAGGAAACCGGCGTGGGCAATCGACGAATAGGCGAGCAGTCGCTTGAAGTTGGTTTGGGCGATGGCGGCGAGATTGCCGAAAAGGAGCGTCGCGCAGGCGAGGATAAGGAGCAGCGTCAGCACTTGGTGACGGACCGGCGAACCTTCGCCGAGGAGAGGCGTGAGGAAGCGGATCAGCAGGATGAAACCCGCCGCTTTCGAACCGACCGATAGGAACGCGGTGGTGGGAGTCGGAGCGCCTTGATAGACGTCCGGGATCCACGCCTGCATGGGCACGGCGCCGATTTTGAAACCGAGCGCGACCATCACCAGCGCGATGCCGAACAGCAGAAACGCGGGCGATTGAACATGGGACAGGGCAGCGGGTAGAGCGCTGAGGTTCATCGTGCCAGCTGCGCCGTAGATCCAGGCGATGCCGTAAACGAGGAAGCCGGTGCTCAGGGCACCGAGAATGAGGTATTTCACCCCGGCCTCAAGCGAGCCGACGTTGCGGCGCATGTAAGCGACCAGGATGTAGAACGTGATCGTGACCAACTCGAGCGCGACGAACGCCCCCGCGAGATCTTTGGCCGAAGCCATCCACATCATGCCGGCGCAGGCGAAGACGGGTAGGGCGTAGAATTCGCCCGTGCCGGCTTCCGAGCCGGGATGATCGGTGAAGCGGGCCAGAACGCTGCGGAAATCGATCGAAAGGAGAACGACCAATAGGGTGCAAAGGACCGCGAAGGCCTTGTAGAAACGAGCGAGGCCATCGAACTGATAGAAATTCCACAACGGCCATTTCGCCCAGGCTGCATCCGGTTTTGCGTCGGGGCCGACCGCGACAAATGCCAGCGCGAGCACCACGGCCAAACCGGCCGCGGCGATGCCACCGATCCACGCTTTCGAGCGGCTTGTGGAAAACGCTTCGGCCATCAGCAGGACGATGCCGAGCGTGACGGTCAGGGCTTCGAGATAGTAAGCGGGCATGGGAAGAAGTGGAAAGTGATCAGTGATCGGTGATCAGTGGGAATCACTTCAGAAGCTGAAGGAGGAGATTCGGGTAGAGCCCGACGGCGAAGAGAGCGACGACTAGAAGTAGAGCAGGCAGACGGTCTACGAAGCTGAGGTCCGCGGAGGATGCGGTCGCCGGGACGGCCGGGCCTTGGAAGATGTCGCGATAGGCGCGCAGCATGTAGACGGCGCTGATGACCACGCCCCAGATCGCGAGGAGGCACGCGATCTGCACCGGACCGAGACCGGCGGCCGGGTCGTAATTTTTGAACGCGGAAAGAAAGACCATTACTTCGCCTGAGAAGTTCGCGAGACCGGGCAGACCGATCGAGGCCATGCCACCGATGCCGAAGAGGAAGGCCAAAGCGGGCGCGGCTTTGGCAAGACCGCCGAGATCGGCGAAATCGAGCGAACCGGTGCGCTTTTCGATATTATCGGCGAGCGAAAACTGGAGGGCGATGGAAATGCCGTGGGCGAACATCAGGATCACCGCGGCGGGCAGGGCGATGGTGTTAACGCCGGGCACGGCCGCGAGCGCGGCGATGGCGAGGAAGATGTAGCCCATGTGCATCACCGACGAGTTGCCGAGTAAGGTGTCGAGGCGCTTCTGGTTCACGGTAACGAGGCCGACCCACAGGATATTGCCGAGCAACAAGACGAGCAGCGGCGTGAGCCATGCGTGCATGCCTTCCGGCAGAAGGGGAATCGCGAGGCGAAGCAGGCCGTAGAGGCCGAATTTCTTCAACACACCCGAGTGCAGCATCGCGACCGGAGCCGGAGCGCTGGCATAGGCCGGGGCGGCCCAGGAATGGAGCGGGAAGAGCGAAACCAGCGTGCCGAAGCCGACCAGCAGCAGACCGGCGATGCCTTTTTGTGCGGCCGGAGCGATAGCCGTTTTGTTGGCGAGCATTTGCACGAGGTCGAACGTGCCGGTCACGGACGCGAGCCAGACGAGACCGGCGAGCAACACGATCGAACCGAAGCCTAGGTAGATGGTGATCTTCCAAGCCGCGTCGCGACGATCGCCACGGCCCAGAATGCCGATCATCAGGAAGGTCGGGATTAGCGCGAGTTCGTGGAAGGCGTAGAAGAAGAACAGATCGGTCGCGGCGAAGGCACCGATCGCTCCGGCGGAAATCAGGAGCGACGAACCGTACCAGAGTTTTTCGCGACCTTCCGGAGCCTTGCCGGAAAGCACGGCGGCGAGGGTGACGATGACCGAAAGGAGAATCAGGATCACGCTCATGCCATCGATCAAACCGAAAGCGAGGTTGAGCTTCGGCGTCGCCAAAACCGGCAACGAAAGCGCCCAGTAGGCGGCTTTCGGCGTGACGGCGGCGGCGATGCCCAGAGCGAGGTTCACCACGGAAGCTGCGATCGCGGTCAATCGAGCCGGTGCCCCGCAAAGGATCGCGAGGAAGGCGAGAACCGGAAGGAAAACGAGCAAGGCGAGCATGGAAGAAGGTTGCTAGTGTTCAGTTTTCAGTTTTCAGCAACTTCAGAAGAAAACGGTGAAGTAGATGACGAGCACCACGCCGAGGCCGAAGACGAAGGCGTAGCCTTGGAGGTTGCCCGATTGCACGCGGCGGAAGAGATTGCCGAAGCCTTCCGCCGAACGGCTCAGCCCACCGACGAGCACGCCGTTGATGAGGAATTCGTCGAAGAAGTGGACGATCGCGGCGAAGGCGTTTTGGAAGTAACGGACGACGAAGTTGTCGTAGAAACGATCGATGTAGAACCGCTCGCGGAGCAACGGGATCGAGAGCGGATCTTTATCCTTACCGGAGTAGAGAACGAAACCGCCGATCACGCCCAGTGCGAGGGCGGAGAGCGAAACGATCGGCACCATGCCGGTGAAGTGGAACAAATGTTCGGGCGCGTGATAGACCGGAGCGATTTTCTCGGCGATGACGGGATAGCCGGCGAGCACGCCGAGGATCGCGAGGATGATCAGCGGGAGAAACATCACCGGACCCACTTCGTGGGCGTGGTCCGCGCCGTGGTCACGAGGTTTGCCGAGGAAGGCGACCACGAACAAGCGGGTCATGTAGAACGGAGTGAGCAGGGCGACGAACGCGGCGATCCAGAACAGCTTCGGTTCCTGATGCAGCGCGGCTTCGAGAATTTGTTCCTTCGAGAAGAAACCGGCGGTGCCCGGAACGGCGATCAGGGCCGCGAAGCCCAGGGCGAAAGTAATCGCGGTGATCGGCATCTTCTTCAAGAGGCCGCCCATTTTCCAGATGTCCTGTTCGTGGTGGCAGGCGTAGATGACCGCGCCGGAACCGAGGAAGAGGAGTGCCTTGAACCACGCGTGGGTGAAGAGGTGGAACATACCGGCTTCGCCCGCGACGAGACCGACGGCCATGACCATGTAACCAAGCTGGGAGAGGGTCGAATAAGCGAGGACGCGTTTGATGTCGTCCTGTTGGATCGCCATCAGTGCGGCGAGCAACGCGGTGATGCCGCCGGTCCAGGCGATGACTTTGCTCGAAAGCAGGCTGCCAAGAAACTCGGGCTCGAGATCGAGCGAGAGTTGCACGCGGAAGAGCATGTAAACACCCGCGGCCACCATGGTCGCCGCGTGGATGAGGGCGGACACCGGGGTCGGGCCTTCCATCGCGTCAGGCAACCAGACGTGGAGCGGGAACTGGGCGGACTTGCCGACCGCGCCGCAGAAGACGCAGAGAAGAGCGGTGGAGAGCACGCCCGCGAAGATCGCCGGGTGGGCGTTACCGAAAGCGGTCACGCCTTCCTGCATGCCGCCGAAGCTCAACGTACCGGTGATGCCCCAGAGCATCAGGATGCCGATCATGAAACCGAAGTCGCCGATGCGGTTCGTGATGAACGCTTTCTTCGCGGCATCCGCGGCGGATTCCTTTTGGTACCAGTGACCGATCAGCAGATAAGAGCTAAGGCCGACGAGCTCCCAGAAGATGAAGGTCATGATGAAGTTCGACGCCAGCACGATGCCGGTCATCGAGAACATGAAGAGCGAGAGGCCGGTGAAGTAGCGGGCCTTCGCTTCGTCGTCCTTCATGTAGGCGAGCGAGAACAGATGGACGAGGAAACCGACGCCGGTGACCACGACCATCATGCCGGTCGAGAGCTTGTCGAGGGTGAGGCCGAGATTGACCGTGAACCCCTCAACCGCCGCCCAGGAAAACTCCGCCGAGCCCGTTTTGCCCAACAGCAGGAAGGCGATGGTAAGCGTAACGGCTGAGGACGCTAGCGATGCGAAATGCGCCAGGCCGGTGCGTTTGAGAAAAAGTTGGTTCGCCGCCGCGACGACGAGCGGCAGGAACAAAAGGAGCCAGGCTAAGGAGACGGGCGTCATGAAAGCGGGGATCTGAGATTTGAAATTTGAGATCGGCGATCAGCCACGCATGGAGGTCAGATCCTCGGTATGGATCGTCTGGCGGGCGCGGTAGAGGGCGACGATGATCGCGAGACCCACGGCGACTTCCGCCGCCGCGACCGTGATCACGAAGAACACCAGCATTTGGGCGCTCGGATCAGGCAGGCCGTTTGCCGCGGGGTTGAAGCGCGAAAAGGCGATCAACGAAAGGTTCGCGGCACTGAGCATCAGCTCCAGGCACATGAAGACGATGATGATGTTCCGTCGCAGCACCACGCCCGCGAGGCCGATGGAGAACAGCAGTCCGGAAACTAACAGATACTGGTGAAGAGAGGCCATGGGAGCGAATGGCTGGAATTAGTTCGGCTGGCGTTTGGAAAGGACCACGACGCCAACGGTGGCGACCAGAAGGAGCACGCCGAGAATTTGGAGAGGGAAGTTGTAGCTCGTGAAGAGCGTCTGGCCGACGAGATGGACGTCGGGGAGTTTTCCGCTGGAAAGCGCGGTGGCGATTTTGCCGCCGGCCGGGAAATGAGTGGCCGCCGCTTGGGTATCGAGTTTCACCGCGGCTTTGTCCGTGGCGGTGGAAAGCACGCCCGCGAGTTGCAGGAAGAGTGCGACGACCAGGGCGAGGCCTCCGAGGAGCGGAGTGAGACGCACCTTGCGCTTCTCTTCATCCTTGAGGTCGAGCAACATGATGATGAAGAGGAACAACACCATGATCGCGCCCGCGTAGACGAGGATCTGGATGATGCCGACGAAGAAGGCATCCAAACCGACGAACAAACCCGCGAGGCCGACGAACGACGCGACCATCGCCAAAGCGCTCGAGACCGGGTTGCGGAAGCAGAGCACCGCGATGCCGCCGAGCAGCATCAGCAGGGCGAAGGGCCAGAAGAAGTAAAAGGGCATGGGAGTAAAGTGAGCGGTGAACAGTGGTCGTCGATCAGCGGGAGAATCACTTCAGCTCGTTCCATTTATTAACGAGACCGGTGCGGACGCCGCCGATTTCGTAGAGCTTCTGCTTATTATGGACCATATCGGCGCGGGTCAGGCCGGTGATGGCGTAGTCCTTGCGAAGGAAAATGGCCTGCTCGGGGCAAACTTCCTCGCACATGCCGCAGTAGATGCAGCGGATCATGTCGATATCGAATTCGAGCGGTCGCTTCTCGACCTTCTCCCAGCGATCGCCTTCGGGGATTTCGCTCGGGATGATCTTGATCGCCTTTGGCGGGCAGATGAATTCGCAGAGCTGGCAGGAAACACAGCGCTCGCGGCCTTGCTCGTCGGTCACCAGAGCCGGGGCGCCGCGATAGTGCTCGGGCAACTGATCGTCCCACTTTTGCTCCGGATACTGCATCGTCACGCCGAGGCCGGACGAGGCGAGTTCTTTCGCGCCGCGCGACTTGCCGCGCATCGAAGCGATCGCGTGCTTCGTCGTGAGCAGGAAACCTTTGAGCAGCGCACCGAAGTAGATCTTCTCGCCGAAGCTGAGTTTCGGGCGTTTGACTTTGATAACGGCCATTGGAGGAAATCGTTAGGTTCGGAGCGCTCGCTTCAGTTCTGACCAAGAAGGCCCGAATTGCGTTTGACCGGTTCTTCGGAAACTTTGGCGACCCAGATGATCGCGCCGGTGAGCACGATGAGAAGGACCGCGCCGATGCCGATCACGGCGGGGCTAAGGGAAGGCGCGGCGATGACGAGCGCACCGAGGAAGACGTTCACCAGAGCGGCTTCGAAGAAGATCACCCAGCCGAGTTTCATGAGCTGGTCGTAGCGGAAGCGAGGCACGGTCCAGCGGACGAGGATGAAGAAGAGGATGAAGGCGATCAATTTGGCGAGGAAGATGCCGAGATGGATCAGGCCCCCGATCTGAACGCCGCCAACGGTGAAGTTTTTGATCGCTTCATCGGCTCCGAAACCAAGCGACCAGCCACCGAAGAACAACGTGATGATGAGCGCCGAGCCGACGACCATCGCGGCGTATTCGCCCATGAAGAACATGGCGAATTTCATTGAGGAGTATTCGGTGTGGTAACCCCCGACGAGCTCGGTTTCGCACTCTGGAAGGTCGAACGGCATGCGGTTGGTTTCCGCGAAAATCGAGATCGTGAAGATCAGGAAGGAAATGAAGGCCGGAATCCAGAACAGCGCGGTTTGGAGATCAATCGAACCGAACTGACCATTCTTCCAGATCGGCAACAGCAGCCAGCCGTGGTCGGCCTGATGCTGAACGATTTTACCAAGGTTCAGATCGCCGAAGTAGAGGAGTACCGGGATGATCGAGAGACCGAGGCAGATTTCGTAGGAAATCATCTGCGCGGTCGAACGCACGCCGCCGATGAACGGGAACTTCGAGTTCGAGGACCAACCGGCGAGAGTGATGCCGTAAACGGAAAGCGAGGCGATCGAGAAGATGAACAGCGGACCGACGTCGAGGTCGGCGATCGCGAGGTTAATGGCATAGCCGCCGATGTTGATCGTCGAGCCGAACGGAATCACCGCGAGCGTGATGAGCGAGGGGGCGACCGTCAACGCGGGGGCAAGCCAATAGAAGGCTTTGCGGACGTAGGAAGGCGTGAAGTCTTCTTTGAGGAAGAGCTTGATGCCGTCGGCCATCGGTTGGATCAAACCGAGGAACGAGAAGTCCTTCTTCGCGCCGAACAACGTGAGCGGGAGGCCGACGCGGTTCGGACCGACACGGTCCTGGATGACGGCGGAGAACCGGCGCTCGAAGTAAACGCAGATCGGAACCAACGGCAGGACGACCAGGAAGGTCAGGCCGAGGATTTTGGCGACGAGGATGAAAAATTCCATGGAGGGGCCAGAGGTCAGTGGTCAGGGGCCAGAGGAAGATCAGCCGTTGATCAGGCCAGCTGCTTTGCGAGCGCGTTCATTGGTGAGGAGCGGGATTTGGTAGCCCGTTTCGACCACGGGAACGCCGAAGTCGCCGATCTTGGAAAGGCTCAGGTTTTGGAAAGGCGCGATGTTCTCGGCCATGACCTTGAAGATGTCTTCGATCGCGAAGACCTCATTTTTCCCGCCGGTGTAGGCGAGGAGGAGGTCGCGCAGGATTTCCCAATCGTCGCGAGCGGAAGCCGGTGGTTCGACCGCGCGATTGAGACGCTGGAGGCGGCCGGAAAGGTTGACCATCGAGCCGCGCTTTTCGGTGAAACCGGCAGAGGGCAGGACGAGATGGGCGAGCGCACCGGTCGCGTTGGCGAGCGTGGTGACTTGCAGGAGGAAATCGACTTTCGCCAGTTGAGTGGCGGTGAAACCGGCTTCGGCGGTGAGGTCTTCGCCGAGGGCGATCACGGCGTTGATTTCACCGCGTTCGACGCCTTCGCGGATCAAGGCCAGAGCGGCGGAAGGATCTTCGGTGTTCCAGATCAGCTTGGCGCCGGTGGTGTTCGGGTTGCGATCGGCGGCGACGAGCAAATTGTCAGCTTCACCGGTGCGCGGAACGATGGCCAGCGACTTCGTGCCGAGTTCGGCGGCGAGCGCGCCCGCGAGGAAGAGCTCCTCGTTAGTCATCCGGCCGGAAGCGATGATCGCGATGCGGGAAGGCTCGAAGGACTTCAAGGCGTCACCCGCGATGCCGAAGGCTTCGTTCCAGGAAACCGGCAAGTGCTGGCCGTCGCGCTTGGCGAGTGGCTCGGTGAGGCGGGCTTCCGAGTAAAGCGGATGGAACGCGAGCCGGTGCGAGTCCGGCATCCAGTTCGAGTTCACGTCGTCGTTGCGACGCGGGGTGATGCGGTAAGGTTTCGCGCCGCGGGTCCAGACGGTGATGTTCGTGCCGGTGCCGCAGTTGACGTCGATCGTCTTGGTTTCCTTGAGGAACCAGACGCGCATCTGGAAACGGAAGTCGTTGGATGTCAACGCGCCGACCGGACAGATGTCGACCGTGTTGAGCGAGTAGTTCGAGTCGAGCAAGCGACCCGGGTGAACCGTGAGCGTCGTGTGCGTGCCGCGCTGGGTGAAGCCGAGGACCGGATCGCCGGCGACTTCGTCCATGAAGCGGATGCAGCGGCTGCACATGATGCAGCGTTCGTCGTCGAGACGGACGCGCGGGCCGATGTCGACGTTCTTCGGCTTCTTCACCTTCATGTCGACGAACCGTGAAACGCCGCGGCCGTGTTCGACGGAAAATTCTTGGAGGCGACATTCGCCCGCTTGGTCGCAAATCGGGCAGTCGAGCGGATGGTTGATGAGCAGGAACTCCATCACGCCTTCACGGCATTTTTGGACCAGTTCGCCGGTGGTGCGGATGCCCATGTTTTCGGACACCGTATTGGCGCAGGCGATCACTGGGCGCGGCATCCAACCGATCGTCTCGTAGCCGTTTTCGTCGCGCTGGGGTTCCTGGCCGGGAGCCGGGCGAGGTGGCATACCCATTTGCACGAGACACATGCGGCAATTGCCAGGCGCGGAAAGTTTCGGGTGATAGCAATAATGCGGCACCTCGACCTGGACCTGCTTGCAGGCTTCGATCATGCGCGTGCCCCGCGGGAATTGATGCCAGACGCCGTCGATCTGCACGTTGACCATGCCTTTTTCGGCGGCAAGGTCTTTGGGGAGCTTCGTTTCCGCGGTCGCCGAAGGTGTGTCGCTCATGGCTATGGGAGCCGGGGAGCTGGCGCCCCGACTGGGTTCGCGCGTGACTATGTCGGCCCGTCCAAGGTGGAGCAAGCGTGCTTTGTGAAATATTTCACAAGCCCGGATGAATCATCGGGCAGGGTGGAAAACGCAAAAACGGGCGACTCGCTGAACGAGCCGCCCGTTAGGGAAAAGGGGTCGGGAAACGAAATCAGGCGCGGCCGAGGTAGCTGTTGTCCTCGGTCTTCACGTTGATTTTTTCGCCAACGTTAATGAAAAGCGGAACCTGAACGATCAGGCCGGTTTCCATCGTGGCGGGCTTGTAAACGTTGTTAGCGGAATCGCCCTTCACGCCTTCCGAGGATTCGGAGACGGTCATGACCATCGAGGCCGGGAGATCGATCGAGGCCACCACGCCGTCGGTGAACAACAAGGTGTAAAGCGCACCTTCCATGAGGTAGTCTTTCACCGGCTCGATGATGTCGTCGAATACCGCGACATCTTCAAAGGTCTCAGGATTGAGGAAGTGGTAGCCGCCGCTGTCCTTGTAGGAATATTCGTGCGGGATGCGCTCAAGTAGCACGCCGTCCATCGAGTCGTTGGAGGTCATGCGGAGGTTGAAAATCTTCTTGGTGCCAACGCTGCGGATGGACATCTGCACGTAGGAAGCCATGCGGGGCGGGGTTTTCAGCTCGTGGCTGACGACGACGCAGACTTCGTTGTTGTGGCGGACGGCGTGTCCCTTGCGGAGGTTGATGACGGGCGTGGAGGCCATAAGCGTTGAGGGCGCAGGGGATAGGCGGGTAAGGGCGGGGTTGCAAGCAGGAAGAATTGGGACGCTCAACCCTCCGCTCCCAACCCACCGTTTTGCTTTCCCGGTTTGAGAGTGACTGCTAACTAAAGAGGCATGATCGACATGCTCGTCCGCCTTTACGATTTGCCCGATTCCAGCGCCCTGTATCGCGAGGTGGAGGCGAAAGGGGTGATTCTCCGGCGGGCGCGGGCGTTCGAGAAACATACGGTCGCAGATTTCGTGCGGACGCATTTCTCGATGAAATGGGTCAGCGAGGTGGAGGTAGCGATCACCCGTCAGCCCTCGGCTTGCTTCATCGCCACGCGCGACAAGCAGATTCTGGGATTTGCCTGCTACGACACGACCATGAAAGGCTTTTTCGGTCCCACCGGCGTCGCCGAGGGGGCGCGCGGATTGGGTTTGGGTAAAGCCTTGCTGATGAAGGCATTAGAGGCGTTGCGCGACACCGGTCACGCTTACGGCTTCATCGGCGGCGTGGGACCGAAGGAATTTTACGCGAAAGCCTGTGGGGCGATCGAAATCCCCGGCAGCGATCCGGGGATCTACGGGGATATTTTGCCGTAGTAACGCAACTTTGAAAGCTGCGGGCCGGGAGAACCACAACTTGGAAAGTTGTCCTACTTCACCAGCTCCTCGCACGCTTTGATGTCGAGTTTGCCGGAGGCAAGGACGGGGATTTCGGCGACCGGAATGATCTGCTTGGGCGTCCAAAGCGACGGCAGGCCTTCATCGAGCAGCTTGTAACGCAGATCGATGCATTCCTGTTCGAGCGCCTGGCCGGAGATCGTGGAGAGCAAAACGATGACTTCGCCCTTTTGTTCGTCGGGAATACCGACCACCGCTACCCGGCGCTCGGTGTCCTGATCGAGGCCGAGCACTTTGTTGATCGCGGCTTCGACCGTTTCGTGCGGGACCATTTCGCCCGCGATTTTGGAAAAGCGGGAAATCCGGCCTTCGATGTAGAGAAAGCCATCGGCATCGATGCGACCGACATCGCCGGTGCGGAACCAACCATTGACCAAAACTTCTTCCGATTTTTTCGGCTGGTCGAGGTAACCGGGGAAAATGTTCGCGCCTTTGAACCAGATGATGCCTTGGCGATCGAGCGGCACGGGTTCGTCCGTCACTGGATCGGTGAGTTTGATGGCTAGGCCGGGCATCGGATGGCCGACCGATCCCGCTCGGGTGCTGGGGATGACCGTGCGGCCGTTTTCCGCACTCAGATCCGGCAGGTTGACGTTGGTGGCGGGCGACGTTTCGGTCAGGCCGTAGCCTTCCTGCGGTCGAATGCCGAAACGCTCTTCAAAGGCATCGGCTAGGTTCTGGGGCAATTTTTCCGCGCCGGTGACTACCAGGTGAAGCGAGGAAAGTTGGGCCGGGTCGACGCGCTTCATGTAGCCGCGTAGGAAGGTCGGCGTGGAAAGCAGCAGCCGCACTTGATGGTGGGCGACCAATTCCGCCAACCGCTTGGTTTCCAGCGGGCTGGGATAGGTGACCAAGTCGAGGCCTTCGATGCACGGGAACCACAATGTGACGGTGCAGCCGAACGAATGAAACAGCGGCAGGCAGCCGAGAATGCGCGAGCCTTCCGCCAATTCGAGGCGACTGGCGAACTGGCAAACGTTGGCCAGCACGTTGCGATGACTCAGCACGACGCCTTTCGGTTCGCCCGAAGAGCCGGAAGTGAAAAGCAGGATCGCCTCGTCGTCGCCGCGCCGTTTGCCCAAGCCGAGCATCTTGGAAAGCGTCCCGGCGGGGAGGACCTTGGAAAGCACGACCCATTTCTTGATCTGCTTCTTAAGGGTCGGCAGCACGCGCTCGATGAAAATCAGGTCGCGATTCGCGGGCCACGGGAAGGTGGAGATTTTCCGCACGAAAGCGTCGGCGGTGATGTAGCGGTCGATGCCCGACTGACGCATCGCCGATTTCACCGCGTCGTGACCGGCGGTGAAATTGAGATTCACGGGCACCTTGCCGGCGAAGATGACGGCGAGGTTCGCGATCAAACCCGCTTTGCCCGGTGGGAGTACGATGCCAACCCGGGGTTCGGAGGTGGCTTGCGCGATGTGTTTGGCAAACGCGATCGCGACGCCGAGAACTTTGTCGTAAGTCAGTTCGGAGTCATCGGCGCCATCCAGCACGCGATGTTTCGAATGCTTCTTCAGGCCGATGAGGAGGTGTTCGCCCAAGGATTCCTTGAGCAACGAGCGATTCGACCAAGCCGCTTCCGCCGCTTCGAGCAAGCTTTCGCGATACTGCGCGACGGTCGCCTGGCCCGCATTGAGTGGCTGACCGAAGGCCATCACCGCAAGAGGCAAGGACGACGGGCGTTCGGTGGAAAGGCACGACTCGCGCGGGCAATCGATGGCTAGCGGCGTGACCGGCAAGCCAAGCTCGCAAATCGCCTGAAGGTGGTTGGCGGGAATTTGGCAGGAGACTCCGGTGCGAGCCTTGGAGGGAGCTGGCACGAACACCATGACGCCGCCGTTTTCCAGGAGCGGCCGGAGTTGTTTACCTGCAGCGGCGAGCGCGGAATCGGCCGAGTCGAACATTGCACCCGAGCCGGATTTTTCCAAATGCGTGCGGATTTGGAGATCCAGCAAAGGAGTCGCACTGGTTTCGAGCAACCAGGTGATCTTCCGTCCCGCGAGGAGCTTTTCCAGCGCCTGAAGTTGGGGAAACGTAAGACGTCCCGGCACGATCACGGTACCCGAGGTGGGAAGGCGCTCCTTGTGAAGGATTTGGATGGAGCTCATGGCGAGTTGCAGCGCGAGGTTAATCCGCCTTGGTGGCGAGAGGATTAACGAGGTTGTTCAGGATTTGAGAAAGGGAGAAAGTGAGCGAAAGGGCGAATCACAGCATTTCGCCCACGAACTTCTCGCGTTGGAACATGGCGAAAGCTTCTGGCTCTTCGCCGGTTCCGAGGAAACGGGGCGCGATGGAAAGTTGATCCTGGATCGCCACGGCGACGCCGCCTTTGCCCGAACCGTCGAGTTTGGTCACGATCACGCCGTCGAGCTGGCAGGCTTTGTGGAATTCCTTCGCCTGTTGGAGTGCGTTCGCGCCAGTGGTGGCATCGACGACGAGCAAAGTCAGATGCGGAGCGGTTTCGTCCTGCTTGGCGATGGTGCGACGGATCTTGGAAAGCTCCTCCATCAGATTGTGACGCGTGTGCAAACGGCCAGCGGTGTCGCAGATGAGGAATTTCGCGCCTTCGGCAATGGCCTTCTGATGGGCATTGAAGCAAACCGACGATGGATCGGCGTTTGGCGCGCCTTTCACGACGGGCAAATCGAGTCGATCGCCCCAGCGTTGAAGCTGCTCGACGGCTGCCGCACGGAACGTATCGGCGGCAGCGAGGACGACGGAAAATCCACGGCGCTGGAGCCAATGGCCGAGTTTCGCGCTTGAGGTCGTTTTGCCCGTGCCATTCACGCCGACCACGAGGATAACGAACGGTTTGCCGTCGGTGCGCGGAAGCAGCGGTGGCTTGTCGGCTGGCAGGCGTTGGGAGACGTGCTTGCGAGTAACCTCGATCACATCGTCGGCGGAGATTTCCCGGCCGAGTTCTTTCAGGTCGTCGAGGATCTCGTTGGAGAGACGAACGCCGAGGTCCGCACCGATTAGGTCGGCTTCGAGATCGTCCCAATCGATCTCCGCGCGATTCGTGATCTTATTATAGAGGGATTTGAAAAAGCCGGCCATGGAAGAGGGGTGAGAGCGAGTCGTTAAAAGTGGAGAAAATTAAGCGCGTTCGCCTAACGCATGAATGAGCGCTCGCACCGCGGCGGGATCATGAGCGGCGGAAAGGCTCACACGCAACCTCGCAGTCCCGCGCGGAACGGTTGGAAAACGAATCGCGGGAACGAGGTAGCCTTGTTCTTCCAGACGTTTGGAAGTCGTTAGAGCAGTGTCGTTGGAACCTAACACCATCGGCACAATCGCCGAACCGTGGTCGGGTGAAAGGAGGGCGACGTTTTCAAACAAACGCTGGCGACGGGATGTTCCATCGTTGGAACGGATTTTTCCGATCGAAGCAATCGTTGCATGCGCCAACGCGGGCGGCGGCGCGGTCGAGTAGATGAACGCACGGGCGCGATTGGTAAGGAAATCGATCCAGGTGCGCGACGCGGCGAGGTAACCGCCGGATAGTCCCGCCGCTTTGCTGAACGTGCCCATTTGAAACGTGACCCGCTCTTGTAAACCAAGCGCCTCGGCCAAGCCCATGCCATTGGGGCCCAGCACGCCGAATCCGTGGGCTTCATCGAGCCAAAGCAAGGCGTCGTAGGCTTCGGCGAGCTCCACAATTTCCCGCAGCGGGCAAAGATCGCCGTCCATGCTGAAGACGGATTCGGTCACGATGACGATGCGCCCGGTGGCGTCTTTTTCCCGGATCGAAGCGAGCAACCGGCCCAGCTTTTCCGTGTCGTTGTGGGGAAACACGCGAATCGTGGCACCGGACAGGCGGGCGCCGTCGATCAATGAGGCGTGGCAAAGTTTGTCCAAGACGAGGGTGTCGTCTTTGCCGGCGATCGCGGGCAAACACCCGACTGGGGTGGCAAAGCCGGAGGAGAAAGTCAGCGCGGCTTCCGTGCCTTTCGCCGCGGCGAGCGTTTCCTCCAAAGCGGCATGAGGAGGCAAGGTGCCGCAAACCAATCGCGCCGCGGCGGATCCGGCACCGTAGAGCCGGATGCCTTCGATGAAGGCCTCGGCCAGCTCCGGATCGTGGGCGAGACCGAGGTAATCGTTTGAGGCGAAATTATACAGCTTCCGTCCGTCGAGCACGACCTTCGGGCCGGTGGGTGATGCGAGTGGGCGAAGCGTTCTTAGCAGGCCTTCGCCCGCAAGATCGCGGAGTTCGGCGGCGGGGTCGCGCGTCATGATCGCGCGTTAAGCCTGACGTTCCAGCGCCCAGCGGAGGAGTTTTTCCGAATCCTTCCAGATGTTCGGCGTATTCGATTTCAGCACCACGACGATCACCGAGCGGCCGTTGAGAGAACCGGAGGAAACCAGGCAGCGGCCCGCGGCATTGGTGGTGCCGGTTTTCATGCCGTTGCAGAAGGGCACCGTTTTGAGAACCTTGTTGGTGTTTTCGAGGAAGCGAGTTTTGCCGTTGGAAAACTGGAAGGTGAAGCTTTTGGTCGCGACGTAGGAGCGAAGCAAAGGGCTGCGGTAGGCGGCGCGGGCGGCGATCGCCATGTCGCGGGCGGTCGAGAACTGCGCCGGATCGGGCAAACCGTGCGGGTTGCAGAAATGGCTGTTGCGCATGCCGAGGCTGGCGGCTTTGCGGTTCATCAGGTCGGCGAACGATTCCTGGCTGCCGCCTACATCGCGGGCAAGGGCGCGACCGACATCATTGGCGCTCTTCACCATCAACACCTTGACCAAGTCGCGCCGCGAATAGGTTTCGCCAGCCTTGATGCCGAGATTCGTCGGCTCGCATTGGCCGTCGCTGCTGTCGACCACGACGGTTTTATCGATGTCGCCCGCATCCAGCACGCAGAGCGCGGTGACGATTTTTTGAGTACTGGCGACCGGGCGGGGCAGGTCGGCATTTTTCGCGTATAACACCCGGCCGGAATCGGCGTCGATGACGATGGCGCTTTGGCCGATGATCGGCGGTGGCGGGGTGGCAGGAACGGAACCGAAGGCAACCGGCTGAGCGGGAATCGGTTGCGCTGCATCGACACGTTCGGCGGCGCGCGGTGGCGGAGCCCCTCCACACGACGTGGCAAAGGCGGCTGAAAGCAGCAACGCAGCAAAGCGGGCGAATGACGGGCGCGGCATGGGCGGATGATGGGAAAACGGCTGGGTTGGACGCAAGGAGGAAGGCGGGGAGAGGCAAAACGCCAATTCAGCTACCCGAGAGCGTTGCAGGGCGCGTGCTTGTTTTAGAAAAAAGCGCGACCGGGAAAAGAATCCCCAACAAATCCAAGCTTGCGTCGATTCGAGTGAGGTGGTTTGTTCTGAAGAACACTGTTCAAGCGCATGTCTCAAGAACTCACCACTCGCCAGCAGGAGATCGTCGAATATTTGCGCAGCGCTCAGCGCCGGACCGGCGTGATGCCGTCGACGCGCGAGATTCAGCATTTTTTCGGTTTCGCGAGCCAGACGGCCGCGATGAGTCACTTGCGAGCACTTGAGAAAAAAGGCGTGATTCAGCGCTTGCCGGGGAAAGCGCGTGCGGTGGTGTTTCCTGAAGAACTGGATCGCGAGGAAATCGTCGATATTCCGATCTACGGCAACATTGCGGCAGGGATGGGTCAGGACGTGGAGCCCGAACGCCAGGGCTGTGTTTCCATCGATATCAGTTCGCTGGGCGTGGGGCGGAATGCGCGGACCTTCGCCCTCAAAGTGCGCGGAGATTCGATGATCGATGCGCACATTTGCAATGGCGATACCGTGATTCTCGAGTTCCGGGAGCCGCGTAACGGCGAGGTCGTCGCGGCCTTGATCGATGGAGAAACGACGCTCAAACGCTACGTCATTCAGAACGGCAAACCGTTTCTTCACGCCGAAAACCCCGACTTCCCCGATCTGATTCCGGCGCGGGAGTTGATCGTGCAGGGTGTTTTCGTGGCTCTGCTGCGACAGGCGGCTTGAAAAGTACGGGTTCGGACGGCGATCAGTCACGGATGTGGCGATAGCGCCAAGGGGAGTATTTTTCCCGCTGAAGCTTTGCGTAAGGAATCGCCGCCGCATCTACCCGCCACACGGGAAACGGACCGGCTTCGTAGGCGAGGATGACTTTTCCCGGTGTTTGCCAGCCGGCGAAAAGCAGGACGTGGCGGTCGTTCAACAGGATGTCGCCGGGTTTGAGAGAAGACCAAGATGGCAAGGGCTCGCAAATTTCCGGCAGTTGCCGAGTCGAATAGGGTTGGGACAGGTTCCAGCAGCGGGAAACGAAGCCGGAGCAATCGATGCCGGCGGCGCGACGGCTGACTGCGGCATCGCCGAGATGACGCTTGGCGGGAGTAGAGATGTCACCCGCCACCTCCCCGCGGGCAAGAGACGCTTTGAACGATTGGGGCGTATCGAAGCCTCCCCATTGGTAAGGCATTCCCCGGGCGATTTGGCCTGCACGCCACCATCCTCCTTGGTAGCCAGCAGATTGAAGGGAGGTGTCCGGCGTGTGGACTTCGATGCCGTCGACGTCTTTGCCGTGTAACGCCTGAGTGGAAGCGGGCGTCCATTCGACTTGGGTATAGGTCCAAGCGGTTTCGATCGCCTGTTTGCGGGAAACTCCTTGGGAGGCGCAAGAAGCGAGCAGAGCTACCAAGGCGAAGGACATCGAAGCAATCCGGACCATGTCGGCTTGTTACCGTCCAGATGGCCGAATTGGCAACCCAGCACGCTCGCCGTCCTTCGGTCAAAAGTCGGGCGACGATTTTCCATGAGTTTCACAAATAGGTCTTTCATTTCATCATGAAGATTAGCCATGTTGGCACGGTGACTGCGTCCTCAATGCGCATGCAAACGACTTCCGATCCGGCTGTTCTTGGCGCAATCGCCGCGGAACTGGCCACTTTGCTTTACGCAGAGCGTCGGCGCGTTCGTCGTTTGGAGATTGTCTCAAAGGAGATGAGTGAAAAGGAGGTGGCACGTCTTTTGATGTGCCACCGGATAGAGGCCGAACGGCATGTGGAGCGCCTCGAACGGGCGTTCGCTTTTTTGGGGCAACCTTCCTTCGAGAGTGCCTGCCAACATCTCGACGAAATCTTCGCTCATGGCGAAGTCGCTTGCGCGATGCTAACGGGCGAGGCGCGGGATGCTGTGCAACTGGCTGTGACTCGGCAGCTTCAAACTTATCGGGCAACTGCTTACCGTCGCGCGCTCGCCTTGGCGGTCGAGGCTGGGTTTGACCGGGTGGCGACGATGCTGAGGGCGAATTTCCAGGAGGAAACCGCGGCGGGCATCGAGTTGGAGCGTTATTCGGTGGTCCGGCTCGCTTCTTGAGGGAAATTTTGCCATTGGCTTTGATCGGCCCGGGAGGTTTCCTAGACGATCATGCGTTGCTTTTATTCGCAGGATTTCGAGCTCGCTCTGCCGGCGGATCATCCGTTTCCGATGGAGAAATTCCGGGTGTCGAAAGACATGCTTTTGGAAGGCGGCGTGTTGAGACCAGAGGAAATCGTGGAGGTCCGGGCCGTATCGCCGTACCTCCTCAAACGGGCGCATCAGGCGGAGTACGTCGCGAAGATCGAGTCAGGCTTGCTCGACCGGAAGGAGCAGCTCCTGCTCGGTTTGCCCGCAGGGCCGGGGCTTTACTCACGCAGCGCGACCGAAGTGGAGGCCACTCGTTTGGCGTGCCACGCCGCCTTGGTGGAAGGCATCGGTGTTTGCCTCGCGGGCGGCACGCACCGGGCGTTCAGCGCACATGGCGAGGCGTATTGCGTGTTCAACGACATCGCGATCGCCATCCGGGATTTGCAGGACAAACGGCCAGGCATCCGGATCATGGTGGTCGACACTAACGCGCACCAAGGCAACGGCACGAACGCGATCCTCAGTGGTGACCCGCGCGTGTTCACCTATTCGATCCACGTCGGACGCGGTTTGCCTTCCGCGAAGGTTGCAGGATCGATGGATGTGGAGACGGTCCGCTATGTCGAAGGCGACATGTATTTGAAACAGCTCTTCCACTCGCTCGCGGCGGCGCTCGATGTGTTCTCGCCCGATCTCGTGATCTGGGTGGCGGGCGCCGACAATCACCGCAACGATCGTTTCGGTCAGATGCTGTTATCGATCAAAGACCTGCAACGTCGTGACGAGGTGCTACTGAAGGCGTTTCTGAAAAACCGCATTCCGGTGGCCGTGCTTTATGGTGGCGGTTGCAACCGCCAGCCGGAGTTCACGGCGAAGCTTCACCGCAACACGATCGCCACCGCGAAGAAGCTCGCGGCGGAATATCGAGGGCTGTGATGGAGTCGAGTCTTTAGACGAGGAAGGTCTTCCGGGGCGGCGCCTATCTCGCTAGCGTTCGCCCGTGAGCTGGACTTTCGGAAGCGTGGCAATCGTGGGTGCGGGGGCGATTGGGCTGTATTACGGCGGTCGGTTGGCGGCGGCGGGGGAAAACGTGAAGTTTTTGCTGCGGTCGGATTTTGATGAGATTCAGCGGAACGGTCTCCGCTGCGAAAGCATCCACGGCGACTTCGCAGTGCCGCAAGTGCAAGGATTCCGTCGAGCGGAGGAAATCGGTCCGGTCGATCTTGTGATCGTCGCGTGGAAGGCGACAGCGAATACCCATCTCGCGGAAGTGCTACCGCCGTTGTTGCATGCGGACACTCAGGTGCTCACGTTGCAAAACGGTTTGGGAAATTGTGAAGCGATCGCCGCGATCACCGGGGCGGAACGTTTGCTCGGCGGGCTTTGCTTTGTCTGCCTAAACCGCCTTTCGCCCGGCTTTGTGAAGCACACGGCGGGCGGGCGAATTTCCGTGGGAGAGTTTTCACCCGATGGACGAGGTCTCGCGGCGGAGATCGTGCGACGTTTCAAAGCGGCTCACATTCCCGCACTGATCGGCGAGCCTCTCGCGGAAGCGCAGTGGAAGAAGCTCGTGTGGAACATTCCGTTCAACGGCCTGTCAGTCGCGGAGGGCGGAGTGACGACGGATCGGCTTCTCGCGAACCCGGCAATCGAAGCCGAAATTCGCGCGTTGATGGCGGAGACGATCGTCGCGGCGCGCGCGCAAGGCTTGGGCCTAGGCGATGAGTTGGCGGAGCAAAACATCGAGCAAACCCGGCCGATGGACGCTTACCGGCCGTCGAGCATGATCGATTACCTCGAAGGCCGCGAGGTGGAAATCGGACCGATTTGGGCGGAGCCATTGCGTCGCGCGGAGGCCGCTGGCGTCGCGATGCCGCATTTGCGGAAACTGCTGGAGCGGATTCGCGAGCGAGTTCGGGAAAGATAGGTTTGGAACCACGGATGGACGCAGATAAACACGGATGAATTTATGCGGACAATTCTGATCACCGGTGGCAATGGCGGGCTTGGGCGGGGCATCGGGCGTTACTTGTTGGAGCGCGATTCCGAGTGCCGGGTTTGGCTGGGCGTGCGGGCGAATCGTTTGGAGGCGGAAAAACTGGCGGAGGAATTCGCTGGCCGTTGCCGCTTGATCGATCTCGATGTGACGAATACCGCCGATTGGAAACGCGCGGTAGAGGAAATCGTTTCGACCGATGGAAGGCTCGATGTGCTGGTGAACAATGCCGGATTGCACCGCGATCATTTGCTGGCGGCGATGCCGGAGGAAGCGTGGCACGAGGTGATCGCTTCGAATTTGGATTCGGTGTTTCATGGCTGTCGCACGGTGGTCGAGCCGATGATGCGGCAGCGCTTCGGGCGAATCGTCAATATCGCGTCGTTGAGCGCGATTTTGCCACCTCTCGGGCAAACCAATTACGCTGCGGCGAAAGCGGGCGTCGTTGCGTTTACTCGGACGATGGCGAAGGAAGTGGCGCGTTACGGCATCACCGTGAACGCCCTTTTGCCGGGTTACATTGAAACCGAGGCTCTAGCCCACATGGACGAAGACGCGAAAAAACAAGCGCGGCTAGGGATTCCGATGCGGCGCTTCGGCAAGCCGGAGGAAGTGGCCGCCGCGGTGGCCTTTCTCTCTTGTCAGGGTGCCGGGTATGTCACAGGGTCCGCTTTGAAAATCGACGGGGGAATTTTCTAACTAATTGGAGTTAATCGAGATGTCACAGGGTTCGGAATTGCGGCAGCGTATCAAGGAAGTGATGGTGGAGGAATTGATGCTGGAGGACGAGCCATCGTCGATCGGCGATACGACGCCCATCTTCGGCGCGGGCGGTCTGGGCCTCGATTCGGTCGATGCCCTACAGCTCGTGGTGGCGCTCGATAAGCATTTCGGCCTGAAAATCGGCGATGCGTCGAAGGCGAAAGGCATTCTGGAGAGCGTGGAAACCATCGCCGCCGAAATCGAGAAATCCGCCTGAAGCGCGGAGAAGACGGACGACAGTGCCGGAAGCGCGATGAAGAAGGCTCTATTGTTCGCTCTGAAAGTGTTGCTGACGCTCGGCTGCCTCAGTTGGGCGTTTTCGCGTGTGGATTTCCACGGATCGGTTTTCGCCCGGCCGGGCGCCGTGCATTACGGATGGCTTGGAGCTGGCGTCGCGTTGGCGGGAGTGACGGTGTGGCTGACGGCCATGCGTTGGCGGGTGTTTCTTCACGTGCAAGGCGTCGATCCCGGCGCGAAGCGATCGATCGAGCTGACGTTAATCGGGAATCTTTTCAACCTGATCTCGGTAGGAGGGATTGGTGGCGATGCCGCTCGGATTCTATTGCTGATCCGTCGCCATCCGGAGCGGAAGCTGGCGATCACAGTGGCGGTGATGGTCGATCATCTGGCGGGTATGGTTGCGATGGCGGGTATGTTTTTCGCCGTCTCGGTGTCCCGGTTCGAGGCTTTGCAGGCGCAGAGTGCGCTGGGCAAAGGGGTGATCCACTTCGCGTGGTTTTATCTCGGCGGCGGCTTGTTGTTGGTCGCCTTGATGTTTTTCGCCGCTTGGCCGCCAGTGCGTCGGCGGATTCATCGCGAAGGTCGCGAATGGAAACGCGGAGTGTTGCGGCGGATTCCAGAGAGCTACGATGGGTATCGGAAACACTGGCGGCTTTCATTGTTCGGGGTCGCCGTCTCGGTGGTGATGCTTCTGACGTATTTCCTGTCCTTTTGGTGCGGATTGCGCGCGGTCGGGGGAGTTGCCTCGGTGGGTTCGGTGCTGTCGGCGATGCCGGTGATCGATTCGCTCAGCTCAATGCCGGTATCGGTCGCGGGTGTGGGGGTACGGGAAAAACTTTTCGAAGTGCTCATGCACGATCTGGCGAACGTGACGACGGAAACCGCGGTGGCGGCATCGTTGGCGGGATTCGCCTGCAACGTGTTGTGGGCTTTGCCCGGGGCGTTGTTGTTCCTGCGAAAGGGCGATCGCGTCACGAGGGAAGAACTCGAAACCGTCGAACACGCATGAACTCCCAACACGATCCGGGGCTGGCGGTTTGTCTGGCGTCGTCGTTTTGCGGTTATCACGCGCACGCGGGATTTTTGAATGAGCTTGACCGAAGCGGCTGGCGTTCTGGGAAAATCGCGGGTTCTTCCGCGGGAGCGCTTGCGGGGGGATTGTGGGCCGCGGGAGTGCGGGGCGAAGCGTTGGAGAGTTTGTTTCGTTCGTGGCGGATGAAATGGGCGTTCATGGATGCGTTGGCGATTCCACGTTTTTTCCTTTTGCCCAGCGTTTGGGGTTCGAGTGGCGTGTTATCGGCCAAACCGTTGAGGCGATTTTTGAAACGCTGGATCGGTGATCGCAGGATCGAAGATCTGGACGCGCCAAGTCTTGAGTTGGCGGTTTTCAATTTGGCGAAGGCCAAGGGCGAAATCGTCCGGGAAGGCCCGCTGGCGGAGTTCATCGCTGCGAGTTTGGCAGTGCCGATGTTGTTCGCGGCGCAGGAAATCGAGGGCGAATGGTTCGTCGATGGTGGAGTGACAAACGAGACGCCATTCGAGCATTGGCTCGATGATCCGGCGGTGCACACGATTCTAGTGCATACCATCCGGCATGAATCGCCGGCGGAACGGACCCGGTGGTCGCCTGGAGCGGTGACGGCTTCGGTGCATTCGGTGACATCGAGTGAAGCGTTCCGTCGAAGGCGCGAGCTGGCAGAGACATCGGGCAAACGTGTGCATTTTTTGGAAACGCGCACGCCGCCTCCTGGATTGTTTCAGGGGAAGAGAGCGGGTGCGTTAATTGAGGCGGGGAAAGAGACGGCAGCTGCTTGGGTGGGGGGAGAATAGGAGCTATAAGACTCATAGGACATATAGGACCTATGGGCCTTTCCAGCTTGCGAGCGTGAGCGACTCACAACAGCCTCGGAAAAATGAGCGGTGAAACGAAAGATCGGCCAACGCCGGAGACGGTGACGGCTTGGCTGCGGGACGAGGGGATCGTGGAGTTGGAAGAAACGTTTCCTGCCGATGGAGATTTGTTTCTCGCGGGGCTCGATTCGATGGCCGTGATGCAACTCGTGGTCGCTGCGGAAGAACGCTTCGGCGCGGTGCTCGGACCGGCGGATTTGGCGAAAGATCGCCTCGCGACGCCGATGGCTTTGGCGCGTCTGCTGGAAGAAAAACGCGCATGAACGATCATGTCGACGTCGTGGTGATCGGGGGCGGCAGCGCAGGGCTGGCGGCGGCGGTTACGGCGGCGCGAGAGGGCGCGACGGTTCGATTGCTCGAACGCCATGGTTTTCTTGGTGGCATGGGCACGGCTTCGTTGGTGCACACGTTTTGCGGGCTTTATTTGCTGCGAAAAGAGCCGGACGCGGTGCTGGCGAATCCCGGGTTTCCGTCGGAAATCGCCGGGCGAATGATCGTGGCGACCGGGCAAGGGCCGGTGCGGATGGGCCGAGTCGATGTTTTACCGCAGCATCCGGTCGAGTTCGTGCGAATTGCCGACGAATTGGTTGCGGGCGAACGGTCGCTCGATGTCCGCTGGCATACCGAAGTCACCGGTGCGAGTTGCGATGCCGATGGCTGGGAAATTGCTTGGAGCTGTCGCGGGCAAGCGGGCAAGACCCGCGCCTCTGCAGTCGTGGATGCTTCGGGCGATGCCGTGCTGGCGGATTGGATCGGAGGGTCGACGGAAATGACGGAGTCGCCGAAACTCCAGCGGCCCGCGTATGTTTTTGGCATTCAATCGGTAGAAGCTCCGGGAGATCCGCTCACCCTGGCCGGTTGGCTGGTTGAGGGCGTTCGTGCGGGTGATTTGCCGCCGACGGCGCTCGGGCTCACGTTTCGGGCGTCGGGCCGACCGGGCGAATCGTTCGGCACGCTGGATTTGACCGGGGCCGAGCAACAGGAGGGCTATGATCCGCTCGATCCGATTTGCCTAAGCCGGCTGGAAGTCGAGGGACGAAAAGTGGCGTCCGCGGTGGTGGATTTCCTGCGTTCACGGGCGAATGGCTGGCAACGAGCGTTCGTTTCCCATTGGCCCGCGCGGGCGGGAGTACGGGAAAGTCGTCGTTGGGTCGGCGAATCCCAACTCACCGGGGCGGACATCCTTTCCGGTCGGCGGTTCGAGGACGAGATCGCCCTGGCCACCTGGCCATTGGAGCTGCGGGAAACCGCCAAGGGCGCGAAGCTGCGATTTCCCGAAGGCGATCGTCCGGCGGGCATTCCGCTCGGAACTCTCCGCGTGAAGGGCGAAGATCGTCTGTTTGTGGCGGGTCGTTGTCTTTCCTGTGATCATGAGGCTCAAGCGTCGATTCGTGTGATGGGCACGTGTTTCGCGACGGGGCAAGGGGCTGGGTTGGCGGCGGCGATGAGAGCGAACGGCGGGGAAATGGGTGGCGTGATTGAGCGGCTGCGGCCGGTTTTTTGAGGGAGGAAACGAAGTTGCACCGGAAGGGACCGGCGGGCATGCTGCGGTCGTGTTTGCGAGCACGGCCCCGAGACGTGATCCCTGACGATGAATAAATCCCGCGGCGATACGTCCAACCCCGTGACTGGGTCGATCGAAGCCTCCTCCAGCGGCGACTCGTTGGAGGCGGACGACGCCTTGCTCGTGGCCCGTGCACAAGCGGGCGATGTGCGGGCCTACGACGATCTGGTCACCCGGCACCGGGGAAGGGTGTATGCCATGATTCGCAACATGATCCATCACGAAGCCGATGCCTGGGACCTCGCTCAAGAGGTCTTCATCAAGGCGTGGCACGCGTTGCCGCGATTTGAGGCGAAGGCGCGTTTTTCGACCTGGCTGTTCCGCATCACCCACAACGTGGTGTGCGATTTCACCCGGAAGCGGAAAGTGGAAAGTGTGGGCGAGTTTAACGACGAGATTTTTGGTCGCGACCGGATCGATCCGCTCGCTTCGACCGCGCCCTCGGAAGTCGAATCACCGGACGCTTCGCTGGCACACGGCGAGCTGAGGGCAAAGATCGAGTCCGCTTTGGCGAAGCTTTCCGAAGAACATCGGGAAGCGGTCTTGTTGAAAGATGTCCAGGGACTTTCGTATAAGGAAATTGCCGACGCCATGGGGTGTTCGCTCGGCACGGTGATGAGCCGTTTGTTTTACGCCCGCCAGAAACTCCAAGCCCTCCTCAAGGATGAATACAACGCCCGATGACGTGATGCTGGCCCTTTGGCTAGACGACGAGTTGGAAGGTGACGAGTTCGCCCGTGTGGAAGCGTGGGCGGCCGACCACCCGGAGCAACTCGCCGCGCGCGAGGAAAATCGCCGCTGGCGCAAGCAGATGGCCGTGCTGGTGCCTGCTAGCGAGGAGCCTCCCTATCCGGATTTTTTCAATAGTCGCATTCGCCGGGAAATCGCCGAAAGCGCCCCGGTGGAAACCGTTGCCCGCGGGCGCAAAGTTACCTGGTGGCGGGCCGTTTGGATGCCAACGGCGGCGGTGGCGGGCATGGCCTTGACCTTCTGGGTCGGCACCCGCGTGCCTCAAACCCAAACGGCAGGGCGGGTGGCCGTGACGACGCCTGCGCCTCCCGCGATTTCGCCAGCGCTTTACACACCAGATGGGGAGGTGAAGGCGGACTACTTTTCCAGTTCGAAAGCGGGTGCCACCGTGATCGTACTCGATGGCGTGGCGGCCATTCCGGATGACATGGACTTCTCTAACACGGCGGCGATCGACACACCGGCTGATTCCGATCTCACCGCTTCTCACGATCAACCTGCCGATTCTCAATGAACCGCCGTCATTGGATCGCGCTGGTACTGCCGTGGGTCCTGGCTTTGCCGGGAGGAGCGCAGGAAGATCCGGGCAAACAGGCGCTTGGGACCGTGAACGTGCGTGTTTATTACGCGACGAATGGGGATCCCGACGTTTCGAAGTCGAAAAAGCAGCTCCCCGCCGCCGTGGTGAAGCGCCTGCGAAGTGAAGCGAAGCTGAAGTTCGCGAGCTATCGCGAATTGGGCGTGGATACGCGGCCGCTCTTTCGCAGCTACGAAAATTGGGCTCAGCCATTGGGTTCGTCGGATGAGGTGCTGGTGCGCTTTGAAGCACAGACGCGTCCGACGGCGACTTCCGCGCGCCTGGGGATCGAATTGTGGTTGAGCCGGAAAAAAGTTCTGAAAACGGAAGCCACGGTCACCACCGAAAAACCGCTCTACGTTCTCGGCCCGAAATGGCGCGGCGGTCAACTCATCGTCTCCGTGGGACTTGCCCCGAAGGAAAAACGCGGCTCTTAATTTCTTATGCGATCCATTCTGCTCTGGGCGGTGCTTTCGACTTCGTTGTATGCTGGCGAACTGGCGTTCCCGGAATTGACCAAAGAAGTGAATGTGGCGGTCGATGCGGCCGTAATCGACGTGGATTTTCCGTTTTCCAACAACACGGATAAGCCGGTCGTCATTTCAAAGGTGCAGGCGAGTTGTTCTTGCATGAACGTGGGGGTGAAAGGAGGAAAGCAGCGTTACGAACCGGGTGAATCCGGCGTGATTCGTGCGACTTTCGACATGAAGAATCAAACCGGCGAGGTGGAACGTCTCACCCACGTGTGGCTGGAAGGAGACCCGGAAGAAAAGCCGTCGATTAAACTCACGGTAAATTTCCACATTCCGGAACTCGTGAAGCCGGATCCGCGGACGTTGCGCTGGGAAGTAGGCGAATCTCCCTCGCCTAAAACCATCCGCCTCACGATGAGCGGCGACCAACCGATCCGAGTCACGAACGTGATCACTCCGCCGAACAATTTCAAACACGAGCTGAAGACCATCACGGAGGGCAAGGAATACGAGCTCATCGTGACTCCTGGCGGGACCGCTTCTCCCGCGATCGGTGTCTACCGCGTGGAAACCGACTGCAAAGTGGAAAGCCAGCGGTTGAAGCAGGTTTTTGCTGCGATCATGAAGCCGGCGAAGAACGCTCCGCCGAAACCATGAACTTCGTGGCTCAAACGGCGGTCATCGCGGGCGTAGCGTTGGTGGGAGGGGTCGTGACGTTCAAGGTCGTTGGTCCACCGGAACGTGGTGTCGTTTGCCGACAGGAAGCACTGAAGCCCGGAGAGATTTGCCTGGAGGAAGTGAAGCGTCGGTGGGGCGGAAACGTTCTTTGGATCGATGCTCGGCAGCGTGCCGATTGGGAAAAGAATGGCCTCGCCGGGTCGTTGTTGTGGAATCTCTCCGAGGATCAGCAAGCGTTTGAAGCTGCCGCGATGGAGCGATTCGTCGAGGGTTTGCCGGTGATTGTGTACTGCGACAGCGTGAGTTGCGGCGTCAGCGCGCAGGTTGCCGGAAAGATTCGCGCGCTGGAAATCGCTCCGGAAGTCCATTCGCTGCATGGTGGAGCGGAAGCTTTGAAGGCGGCGGGGATGCTGAGGAAGTAGGCTGGCAGATGTTCTGCTGGACACGATTATCAAATATGGTAATTTTCCGTCGGTGATTCAGAGCTTCGCGGATAAAGAAACTCAGAAAATTTTTACGGGTGGAATATCCAGGAAGCTGCCTTCCGACATCCAAGATCGAGCGGAAACCAAGCTTCGCCAAATCCACAACTGCGACGCTCTGGATCAACTGCGCGTCCCACCTTCAAACCGGCTCGAGCTGCTTAAAGGCGACCGGAAAAACTTTCACAGCATTCGCATCAATAACCAGTGGCGTATCGTTTTCCGGTGGGAAAACGGCCACGCCTACGACGTGCAAATCCTCGACTATCATTGACCATGAAAAGGACTCGATCCGTGCCGAACTATTTTGCGGAAACTCTTCGAGAGAGTCTTGAGGAATGCGGCAAAACGCAAAAGGAAGTCGCCATCGCGGCTGGCATCCCCAGCCCGCATTTGTCCGAGCTTAAAACAGGCAAACGTCGCTGCACCGCCGAACATGATCTCCGGCTTTCCCGGGTTTTTGGAGTCACGCCGGGGATGTGGATTCGCCTCCAGTTGGATTACGATTTGGAGAAAGCGAAACACGAACTCAGTGAAAGCATTCGAAAGGAAGTCAAACCGCTCGCGGCTGCCTGAAAGTTCGAATGCGAACTGGCTCTGCCTCCATCTCATAAAAAAGCCCGGCAGATCAGCCGGGCTTTTTTGATCATGGAATGTAGAATCGGCGCTTAGTGCGTCATCGGGTTTTCGCCCGAGGCGTCGCCGAGGTGGGAAAGTTCGGCAGGGAGGAACTTTTTGAAGCGCGTTTTGTCGATCGCTTTCATGTAAGCTTCTTCCGGCGAAATGAGACCTTCACGAAGTTTGCCCCAAATGGATTCGTCCATGAACTGCATCCCGTCGGCTTTACCGCCAGTGATGACGTCGAACAGCTTTTGAGTCGCGCCTTCGCGGATGATCGCTGACACCGCGGGAGTGGCGAACAGGATCTCGTGAACGGCGGTTCGGCCCGGCTTGTCGCAGCGCTTGCAAAGCAATTGCGCTAGCACGCCGCGCAGCGAGGCCGCGAGCATGGTGCGGACCTGCGACTGTTGGTCGGCCGGGAAAACGTCGATGATACGGTCGACGGTTTTGCGGGCGTTATTCGTATGCAAAGTGCCGAAGACCAACAAGCCGGTTTCGGCGGCGGTGAGAGCGAGGGAAATCGTTTCCAAGTCGCGCATTTCGCCGACCAGCACAATGTCCGCGTCTTCCCGCAATGCGGCGCGCAGACCATCGGCGAACGAGGGCGTCTGGATCGGTACTTCGCGCTGGGTGATGATGGACTTCTTGTTCCGGTGCACGAATTCGATCGGTTCTTCGATCGTGATGATGTGCCGGTTGAAGTTCGTGTTGATGTAGTCGAGCAGCGCAGCAAGCGTGGTCGATTTGCCTGAGCCGGTCGGGCCGGTCACCAGAACCAGGCCGGAGCGGATGTGGCCGAATTCCTTTACGATCTCCGGTACGTTAAGCTGTTCCAACGAGGCGATTTCAGTGGGAATCAAACGGAATACAGCTCCGAGTCCGTAGTTCTGTTTGAGGTAGTTGCAGCGGAAGCGCGACTTCTCATCCATCTCGTAGGCGAAGTCGAGGTCGCCGGTTTCGAGGTAGCGAGCGAAGGCTTTCGGGTCGCAAATCTCAGCAAGGAGCTGTTTGAACGATTCGCCCTGCAGTATGGGCTGATCGGGAATCGGAACGATCGAACCGTGAACGCGGACCTTTGGCGGCTGACCTTCCGAGAGGTGGAGGTCCGAGCCCTTGGATTCGATGAGATAACGGAAAAAGGCGTCGATTTGAGCCATGGGAAACGGATTTTTTGCGGGTCAAAAAGGGCTCTTCAGGATTGGAAAAAAGCGCGCATCTGGGCCTTGTCTTCGGAGCGGAAGAGGGCGTCTTCGGCGGTGATCAGGCCTTGGACGTAAAGTCTCCGGAGGGATTCATCCATGGTGATCATGCCCACGTTTTTACCGGTCTGCATGATGCCGGGCAGCATGAAGGTTTTGCCTTCGCGGATGCAGTTGGCGACGGCCGCGGTGTTGACGAGCAGTTCGAGCGCGAGCACCCGGCCTTGGCCGTCGGCGCGAGGGACGAGCTGTTGGGAAACGATGCCGCGCAGAGATTCCGAGACCATGATGCGGATCTGGTCGCGCTGGTCGGTGGGGAACACATCGAGCACGCGATCGAGGGTTCGTGGAGCGTTGCCGGTGTGAAGAGTGCCGAGGACCAAGTGACCGGTTTCAGCCGCTGTCAGGGCGAGCTGGATGGTTTCAAGGTCGCGCATTTCACCGACCATGATGACGTCCGGGTCTTCCCGAAGCGCGCCGCGCAGGGCCTTGGCGAAGGAATCGGTGTGACTGTGGACCTCGCGTTGATTGACGTGACAGCCTTTGGATTCGAAAACGTATTCGATGGGGTCCTCCAGTGTCAGGATGTGATCTTCACGGTCCTTGTTGACGAAGTCGACGAGCGCGGCAAGCGTGGTCGATTTGCCGGATCCGACGGCACCCGTGACGAGGATCAAACCGTTTTGATAGCGGGTGAGCGGGACGATGTGTTCGAGCGGCAGGCCGATTTCATCCAGCGTGCGGATCTTGGTATTGATCACGCGGAACACCATCTCGTAGCCCAGGCGCTGCTTGACGACGGAAGCACGGTAGCGTCCATGATCGTTGTAGTAGGCGAAATCGACGTCTCCTTTGTCCTGCAGGCGTTTCCATTCTTTTTCTCCGAGGAAACCGCGTGCGAGGCGTTCGGTTTCTTCAGGCTTTAAAGGTGGATGATCGTGCCAAATGGGGCCGAGTTGACCGAAGCGCCGCCAAGCTGGCGGGTAATCCACGGAGAGGTGAATGTCGGAGCAATCGTATTCACGCCCCAACAGGAGGTATTGGTCGACGTGGTCGAGGACCTGATGATCGGACATAATAAGGCTGGGCACTACGCCGCGTCAGAGACGGGAAGAACAGCAAAAAATAGGGTTAAATGTCGGAAGACCCAAAGCGCCTACGAAAAGGCATGGAGGGGAAGCTGCTAGACGAGCCGCGCAGTTTTTTCGTGAGCCAAGCTTTTAGGAGCGGTTTCGCCATGGAAGCGGCCGCGGTGAGGGCCACTCCGCCAAATTTACCGCGCTTTTTCTTGGGTGCTTCGAGCGAAGCGGGATGTTTGTCGTGCCCTTTAGGCACGAAAAAACTCGCGAGCAGACCAGTCGCTAATGAGCCGCCGAACCAGCTCAACGGGTGGCTACGAAGCGAGTCTTTCACTCGGGCTGGCACGTCGATTTTATGACGGAACGCCACATAGGCCGTTTTGAGCTCCTGCCGAGCCGCGCGGCTGCGGCGGATTAGAGCTTCGATTTCGGCGGATTGAGATTTTTCAGCCATTCGCGGTCGCGTTGGAATTCAGCTTTGGTGTGAGTGAAAGTGGCTGGAGCGGGGCGGCGCAATCGGACGAAGGCCAACAGGACCACCAACAGGTGCACACCGGCCGCGGCGAGAGTGAGCCAAAACCAGACGATACCAGTGGTGTGGGCCAGCAGCGCGATCCCGCCCGCCAAGAGGAGAAGCCAGCAAAAGAGCGCGGCAATTCCGAGGATTGCTCCCCAGATAGCTTTGGACACTACGCCTTTCGCCGCGGCTTGCGATTCAAGGCGAATCAACTCGGCGCGCGTCGCGAACAATTCGCCCAAGGCCTTCCGCCAATCGACGGAAGGAGGAGCAGGATCGAGCTTCGGTTCCACAGGATCAGCGGCGCACGATGAGTCCGATCAGGAAACCGATGCCAAGCGCGCTCAGAACGGTCTTGGTCGGATGCTGGCGGATGTAATCTTCGGCGGTAACGTGCAGTTCCTTCGCCTTATCGCGGGTTTCGTGCCATTGCTCGACGGCGGTGTCCCGCAGATGCTGGGCTTTTTCGGTGGCCACGCTTTTAAATTGAGTGGCTTTTTCGGTCGCGCGTTCTTTCAAGGCGGCGGCTTGTTCGGCCGTGGCGCTGGCAAATTCACGCGCTTTTTCCGTAGCGGCAGCGCGGAGGTCCTGAGCGGCTTGGCCGACTGAAGGCGAGCGGGTGAAACCGGCTTCCGGGTCGAGAGGATTGGAGCTGGAATAGGCGTCGGACATGGCGGGACGTGGTTGATGAATGATTGAAGGATGCCGAGTGCATCCAGGTTGATCTAGCCTTGCACCATCATGCGTGTGGCGCAAGAAGCGACTTCATCGAAGACTCATCATGGCTCAGGAATCAGCCGAGCTTTCGGCGGATTGAGCAGCACGTCTTTTTGCTCGTCCGGGGGCGCGGTGAACATCGCGTTTTCCCACTCCGGGTGTTTGAGCTCGCCTTGACCCCGGAACTGGAAAAGTCCGTAAAACGGACGAAGGGGCAGGGTGATGAGACCTAACAACCCCCGGGCGTTCATCCGCATGGTCATGTCGAGGGTCATCTTGGAGAGGTCGACCTTCGCATCGCCGGTAAAAACGAGTGACGAAGTTCCAGTGCGGAAGTCGGTAGTGGAAAGTTCGCCATCACGGATGGTGAAGGTGCAGAAAGCATCCCGCGCTTGTTGGAAGCCGGCTTTGCGATCGCTGAGAATGCCGGCTAGCAAGGGCGAGAGCGGACCGAAAATCGGAACCGAAAAAAGTTCGCCGTTTTCCAAACCCACGAGCCCGCGGCCATTCATCGTGGAGACCTTTCCGGCGTTCATCGTGAACTCGACTCGCCCGGTCAGATCGCCGCCGCCTTTGGCGTCGAATTGGTAGAGTTTGCCGATCTCGTCGAAGGAAAGCTTCGTCCACCGGAATTCGCCTGCGAGAGTGGATTCGGTCTTTCCCTGCATGTGAGCGATCTTCGCCTCCACGGGCCCGCCGAACGTGCGGAACTTCAATGGATCCACCGTGACTCGGTCATGGATTACGCGCACATTGCCGGAGGGAGAAAGCAATGTCAGCGGGCGATTGAGAAACACGTATTCCGCCGGGTCGTCCGTGCGAAAGGTCGCTTTGACGTCTGTTCGTCCTTTTGGCGTCACATCGATCAACCCGCTGACTTGGAGGTTGGGCGGAGTGTGGAAACGATACGTTTCTAGGTTGTCGGCGATTTTTGGGGCGAACATCCGCAGTATGGGCGCCGGCCAGAAATTGCCGTCCACGCCATCGATCACCACCACCTTGGCGAGGCAATCGTAGCGCACGAGTTTCACCTTGGTATGGCCGGTTTTTACGCCGCGGAAGGCGCGGGCGAGGTCATAGTTGCGATAATCGAACTCGGCCGTTCCATTGAGGAAATCCAGCGCTTTATGGCTCAGGTCGAGGTCGGTTTGTGCCCAATTGAACGGCGTGCCGCGATAGGCCGCGTGGGTCATTCGCGCATGGCCGGTCAGATGCCAATCGGCGGTATGCTCGAAATCGATGCTGCCTCCGATCGTTACGTCGACGGTCGTGCGGTCGGTTTCCTTGAAGTCGTTCAACACGTTGCCGAATGTCGATCCCTTGAAAAATGGCCGACAGCTGGCCAGCGGGAGCGTGGACTGCAGGGCCAGGCGCAACACCCGGTCTTTCCACATCGCTTTGCCTCGCGCGACCGTGCTGTTTTGCCTTACTTCAATGTCCCGCAGATAAAGCGCCCGGTCTCGCCAGGCGAAGGAAGTGGAAATCGAATCGAAGGCGACTTCTTTGATTTTCACCGATCGGCATGAAGCGTCGCCGGTAAGCGCGATTTCAGCCGGTTGTCCTTCGGGCAATCGGAACGTTCCGGCGACCTCCACGCGTTGCGCTCCACCCAAGGTGATCGTTTTCAACTTGGGCACGTCGAACCAAGCGTGGAGCAAGCCGGGCAATTCCAGCGAAGAAGTCGCCCCGAACCGGCCTTCCCGGCCTCGCAAATCGTAGTCGCCGCGACCTTCCAGTAAGCCGCTCGTGTCCTTGGCTTTGAAGGAATTCACCGTCAGAAGCGAACCCGCGAGTTCAGCTTCGGCAGTAACGGATTCCAGCGCTCGTTGATCTTTGGCGAGCTTGCGTGCGGAAAATCCGAGCTGGGCTCGCAGGGTCGATCGATCGACCAAATCACCATCGAGCGTGATCGTAAGCTTTGGCCGCTCGGCTTCATCGAAAGTCCATTGAGCGAGTTCATTCAGGCCGCGACGGATCAGGTCCATCTGCGTTTTTCGGTTCGGATCCTCGATTTTGGGCGATCCAAGCATCGGTCGATAGCCGAGCAAATGGGCGCGGAAGTGGATATCGATGCCTTGGATGCGGCCTCTGGCTTCGGGGATTTCCAGCAAGCGCCCGCCCGGCATGGTGATCGTGGCGTTGACGTCGGTTGCCTGCAGGACGGGAGAAAATGGATCGGCCGGATCCATTGGTAGCTCGAGCTGGCCGTCGACGATCTGGAGCTTCTTCAGCTTCACGTCGCCTTGGACGAGTTGGATGAGCTTGGTGTTGTCGAAATCGAGCACGACGCGCTCCAGCCGCGAAACGATCTGGCTGCGCGATTCATCGGAAAATACTCGAATTTCCTTAGCGGTAATGCCTTGCAGCGGGCGGTAGCTGAGGCTTTCCACGCTGACGTAAAAGCCCTGCTTTTCGATCTCCCGTTCGATCCTCGCCCGCCAGGTGTCGGGTAAACCGATGTGATTCGCCCACAGGACAAAACCGATCGCGGCAACCACTGCCACCGCCACCAGCAGCGCGAAGGCGGTGCGGAGGTTGCGGAAGAAATGCAGGCGACGTGTCATCGGCGAAAGGGATCAATGCTGGTTCGGGTGATTTTTCAATCGTGGGGAAGGCTTGGATGGATTTTTCGGGGATTTGGGCAGGGGATCCCGACGTTTTGAAACTTGGAACCCCGAACCGGGCGGCTACGGTTCGGTCGCGATGCGTCTGGCGGTTTTGGGTAGCGGAAGTTCGGGGAACTCGGCGGTGGTCGAGATCGGTGGCGTGCGCTTGCTAGTCGACGCAGGATTGAGCGCGAAACAACTCACCGACCGGGCGAAAGGGCTCGGGATCGATTTGAAGCAAATCGACGGCATTTTGCTCACCCACGAGCACGGCGATCATGTTCGCGGGCTGCGCGTGCTGCTCAAACAAGCGCCCGTGCCGGTGTATGCGACGGCCGCCACGGCTCATGTGGTCCGTGAAACGGGGATTAGTCAGGCGACGTGGAAAATTTTCGAAGCGGGTCAAACTTTCCGCATCGGCGAAGTGGAAATCGAGCCGTTCGCGATTCAACACGACGCGGTCGATCCGGTGGGCTTTGTCATCGCCCACACGACTTATCGACTTGGCCTGCTCAGTGACGCGGGATTTGTTACGCGGGGAATGGTTGAACGCCTCCGCGGCGTGCACGGGTTATTCGTCGAGGCGAATTACGACGACGCCTTGCTGGAAGCCGATACCAAGCGTCCGTGGTCCACAAAGCAACGGATCAGCTCCCGTCACGGCCATCTTTCCAACGCGCAAGCCGCGGAGTTGGTCGCCGAGCTGGCGCACCCGGGCTTGCGGCGGGTGGTGCTCGGTCACCTCAGTCGCGATTGCAACACTCCGGACGTGGCGACGGAAATGCTGCGCCAGCGACTGGATAGCGGCGGACACACGCACGTCGAAGTCCACTGCGCTTGCGCGGACGTTTCGCCGTGGTGGTCGTGGGCGTAGCGCAACAGGAGTCCGCTTCCAAAACGGCACTTGTGTGTTTCCGGCATGCTATTCTTTCGAGGAAACGAAGGAAGGTGATCGAGCGGCACTTGAGCGATGAATTCATCCGCTCGCCTAGGAGCTGGATCACTTCCTTCGCCCCTCGATTGGTTCGAATAGTTGCAGGATCAGACTCGCATGGGCCGCGATCGCACACAAGTTGGAACCTGACGGGGATCCACTACACGCACTCCCCCTATGAAAACCTCACCCCTTCGCCACGAAATTGGCGTCGACGTCGCCAAGGACCATTTGGACGTGTTCGACGGCTCCACTCACTGGCAGGTCGCCAACACTCCCGCCGGCATCCGCTCTTTGGTCAAGCGCCTCCGGGCCAAAGCTCCGCTGGAGCAATTCCGCCTCACCTGTGAATCGACGGGTCGTTACGGCCATCGGCTCGCCAATTTGGCGCTCAAAGCCCACCTGCCCGTCTCCATCGCTAATGCCCGCGCGGTGCGCGACTATGCCAAGGCAACCGGCAGGCTGGCCAAAACCGACCGCATCGACGCCTCGGCCATCGCCGCTTTCGCCCGCACCGTCGATCCGCCCACTCTCGGGCCCGCTTGGCATGAACATCAAGCCTTCGTCGAATTGCATGCCCGGATGCAGGCCCTCATCGCCCAAGTTGCGGCACAGAAGGCCAGTTTGCATCAATACCACGCCCCCCAGATCCGTGCGGAAATCCGCAGTGAGATCGCTCTGCTGGAGCGCCGCGTCGCCAACTACGAGAAAAAGCTCGAAGCGAAAGTGAATGCTTCGGCGACCATGGAGCGCCGTAAAAAGCGGATGATCGCCATCAAGGGCGTAGGCAAACGCACCGCACTGACCTTGCTTTCAGTCGTGTCGGAACTCGGCACGCTCAACCGGCGTGAAGCGGCGGCCTTGGTTGGCCTGGCTCCAATGAACCGGGACAGCGGCAAGCTGCGCGGGAAACGCTGCATCCAAGCGGGGCGAGCGCGGGCACGCCATGCGCTCTACCTCGCGGCGCTCTCCGCTTCCCGCTACCACCCCAACCTATCGCCTTTTTATCAACGCCTCCGGGCGGCGGGCAAATCCGCCAAAATCGCTTTGTGTGCTGTCGCTCGCAAACTGATCATCCAGATCAATTCCGCACTCAAGCCACTCAGCGCTTCAACATAGTTGCTCCTGTCGCGTGCGTTACAGCAACTTCGCGCGCAGGAGATCGGTCACCTGCTTCGGGTTCGGTTTGCTGGGCGAAGCTTTCATCACTTGGCCGGTGAGCCAGTTGAGGAGCTTGTCATTGCCACCTTGGATCTCGGCGACCTTTTCCGGGTTCGCGGCGATGACTTGATCGCAGAGCGAATCGAGCGCGCCGGTGTCGGTGGGTTCAAAGCCGAGTTCCTTGGCGATCGCGGCGGGTTCTTTTTCCGGCGATTCGAACAACACGGCGAAGACTTCCTTCGCCTGGCTGGAGGCGAGGGTGCCGTCTTCGACCAACGCGAGCAGGGCGTGGATCTTCGCCGGGGAAACCGGGCAATCGGTGATCGCGATGGCGCGCTCGTTGAGCGTGCCGAGTAGGACGTTGATGAGGAAATTGGCGACCTTCTTGCCGGCGATGTCGCCTTGGCCGACGACCGCTTCGAAGAACTCGGCGAGCGCTTTGTCGGAGGAAAGAACGGAGCCGTCATAAGTGGTCACGCCGAAGTCTCTTTCGAAACGCGCGGCTTTTTCGTGCGGTAGCTCGGGAACGAGCGGGCGAACCTTGGCGAGCAAGGGTTCGGTGCGGACCGGCAAGAGATCCGGGCAGGGGAAGTAGCGGTAATCGTGCGCGTCTTCCTTGGTGCGCATGAGCTGAGTTTCGCCTCGATCGTCGTCCCACCGGCGAGTCGACTGGACCTGCGGGATGCCCATGTCGAGTTCCTCGGTTTGGCGCTCGATTTCATGATGGATCGCGCGACGGATCGCCGAGACGGAGTTGAGGTTTTTCAGCTCGATCTTGCAGCCGAGCGGGTCGCTCTCCGTTTCGCGCAGGGAAATGTTCACGTCGCAGCGCATCTGGCCCTTCTCCATATCGGCGTCGGACACGCCGCCTTGTTGGAGAATCATTTGAAGCGAGCGGAGGTATGAGCAAACCTCCTCGGCGGATTCCAGATCGGGTTCGCTGACGATTTCCATCAGCGGGGTGCCGGCGCGGTTGAAGTCGATGATCGAGGTGCTGCCGAGGTGGGTCGACTTCGCGACGTCCTCCTCCAAGTGGATGCGGTTGAGGCGGACGGTTTTGCCCGGAGTCTTGATGTTTTTACGGGCGTCGGTCGGGTAGCAGTGTTCGTAGAGCGGCACGCCGCCGCCGAGGCAGAGGGGGAAATCCATCTGCGTCGTCTGGTAGTTCTTCGGCATGTCGGGGTAGAAGTAGTTCTTCCGGTCCCAACGCGAAATCTCCGGGGATCCGCAGCCGAGCATCAGGCCGGCGAGCAAGGTTTTCTCGATCGCCTCGCGGTTCAGCACCGGCAGCGCGCCGGGCAGGCCGAGGCAAACCGGGCAGGTGTTCGTGTTCGGGTCTTCCGCGAACGAGGTGCGGCAGGCGCAGAACATCTTGGTCTGCGTTTTAACCTGGCAGTGGACTTCAAGGCCGATGGTGACGAGGTAAGGCATTGGAGAAATTTGAGATTTGAAATTCGAGATTTGAAATTGCCTAGAGGTCGGCGCGATCTAGGGCTTTTTGAACGCGCGGATCGGCGAGGGCTTTGTCGATCTTGGGATGTTGGAGCAGGGTGCCGTAACGCTTTTCGCGAGCCAACGCGCGAAGTTCTTTCTCGTCGACGACGATAGCTCGGAGGATTGGTTCTTCTTTCGGCGGCTCGGCTTTGGACGAGGTGTTTTCCTGCCGGGCGATGAGTTTCGCGAGAGTCAATCGCGCCTGATCGGTCGCCGGGTCCAGGAACGCGAGCCATGCCGAGGGAATCGCTTTTTCGAGCGACTTCTTCAGATCGCGAGTGAAAGAAGCGATTTTCGATTGCCCTTCGCCCGTGGATTTTTCCGCGTAGGTGCGGAGTTCCGCGACCGACCCGAAGTGGTGCACGAGCAACGCTCCCGCGAGGCAAAGCAATGCGGCGGGGATCAATGCGAGAAAAAGACCCGCGAAACGGGAGCCGAGCGTGGGCTTTTCGGCACCTGGTTTAACCACGAAGCGGATCAGGAAACGCAGGATCAAGAAGACCAGCAGACCGGCGACGATCGGAAGCGCGGTGGAAATCCACGCGCGCGGTTCGCCGGTGTAGCGGATTCCCAGCGACGGCGCCTCGCGCACTGCCCAAAGGGCCGTGTAGATACTCGCCGCAATCACGGCCGAACCGATCAGGATGCGCAACATGCCGCGCAGGAAAACCAGCACGGCACAGACGAGAAACACGATCAAAGCGGCCGAACCCAGGCTGAGCTGCGCGCCGCCGCTCGCTTGGATCGATTGCCAAACTGACTGGATATCGGCCATCAGTGGACAGGGAGTCCGCACTGCGCGCGCTGGCGGAGCAGATGATCACAAACGACGAGCGTGGCCATGGCTTCGACCATCGGCACGGCGCGCGGCAACACACACGCGTCGTGGCGACCGCGACCCGCGAGCTCCGTATTTTCGCCCGACGAGGTCACGGTTTCCTGTGAAGTCATGATCGTCGCGGTTGGTTTGAACGCGACGCGGAAGACGATGTTTTCGCCATTGCTGATGCCGCCTTGGATGCCGCCCGAACGGTTGCTCGTCGTGCGCACCTTGCCATCGACCATGCGGAACGGGTCGTTGTGCTCGCGACCGGTCAGCAGCGTGCCAGCGAAACCGGAACCGATTTCGAAGCCTTTCGTCGCGGGTAAAGAGAGCATCGCCTTGGCCAGTTCGGCTTCCAGTTTATCGAACACCGGTTCGCCCAAGCCGGGCGGGCAACCGCGGACGACGCACTCGACCACGCCGCCGACCGAATTGCCATCGGCGCGGACGGTTTTAATCAGTTCAATCATTGGCTCGACCATCGCCGGATCGCCGGTGCGGACGATGTTGCTCTCGATGGTCTCCGCGGTGATGGTTTCCGCGTCGACCTCGGCGTCGAGATCTTGGATCGACTTCACCCACGCGAGCACCTCGATGCCGGGGGAAAGCGCTTTTAAAATCTGTTGGGCGACCGCGGCGGCGGCGACCCGGCCGATCGTTTCGCGGGCGGATGCGCGACCGCCACCGGAAGGAGCGCGAATGCCATATTTGGCGTCGTAGGTGTAGTCGGCGTGCGACGGCCGATATTTCACCGCCATTTCATCGTAAGCGGACGGACGCTGGTCGGTGTTGCGGACGACGATGGCGATCGGGGTGCCGAGGGTGATGCCGTCGTGGGTGCCGGAAAGGATTTCCGCTTTGTCGTCTTCTTTGCGAGGCGTGACGATTTCGCTTTGGCCGGGCCGGCGGCGATCGAGTTCGCGCTGAATATCGGCCTCGGCGAGAGGAATGTTCGGCGGGCAGCCGTCGATCACGACGCCGACTCCGCCGCCGTGGGATTCTCCAAAAGTGCTGATGCGAAACAGATGCCCGAAGCTGGAAGACATGGGCGGAGCCTAGGGAGGCGCCCGGCGGGAGACAAGCGGCACGAGTTTCTTGAAGGAATTTCTTGATCCCGGGGAAAGTCTCGCCCACGTTCCGCCCCGCGTCACGGGACGTAGCTCAGCCTGGTAGAGCGCCTGCTTTGGGAGCAGGATGTCGTCAGTTCGAATCTGGCCGTCCCGACCACTTTAAATCCGTTCAGAATCAAGTGTCTGCGGATTCAGCTGTCCCATTCAATCTCAGGCGTTGGGACAGCACTTTGGGGTGAACGGCTGATGTCCGTTCCCAAAATCCCAGAGTGGGTGTTTTTGGGAAGATCGAGTGCAACGATCGCTCACTCTCAAGCAGGCGTGGAGTTTCGCCTGGAATTACCAGTGAAAGCCTGATGGCTGACCAATGGGGGACATTGGACCCGTAAGGTGCCGCGCCCTGTTAGTGGTTTCACGAATTTTAGGTGGGAAGGATGTTGCGTCGACAGGAGGGAAATGAAAAATCCCCCAGCTTCCCGCCGCGAATCGTGAAATGAAGCATTCTTTCCGTTGTGGCCGATACCCCGCATGAGCAATAAAACTCTGAACGAACCCTATACCGCGCCAAACCGCGAAATTTATTCGTGGGCCCTGGGCGGTGTGGCTCTCCATGCGTTGATCTGCACTTATGGGCAGGCGATGAACATTCTCATCGTAGGCTTGGGCATGAAGGCCTGGATCGTGAGCGTGACGATGATGTTGCCGCGCATCGTGGACGCGTTGATCGATCCCTTCATGGGGCACCTTTCGGACAACACGCAAACCCGTTGGGGACGTCGCAAGCCTTTCCTCGTGCTGGGTGTGATCCTTGCTTCGGTGTTCCTGTTTCTCATCTGGTTCGGCAACAAGGAATGGAGCAAGACTCTCCAGCTCATCCATTTGGCGAGTGTGGGGACATTCTTCTATGTAAGCTGGGGTCTGTATTCGATGGCCTATACCGCGTTTGGCTACGAGTTGACCGACGATTACAACGAGCGTTCCCGGATCGCCTCACTCGGTGGCATCGTGGCCGCGGGGGTGCTGCTGCTAAATAGTGGCGTGTTCTGGTTCACGCTTCGGCCGATGTTCCATCATGGCATCGGGGCAACCATCGGGGACTTGTTTTCTCAGGGCCTCAACTTCGCGCACATGGGCGAGGTGTTGCGTCGTGCGTTTCAAGCCGTCCCCGGCGGGCCGGCCGATCAGATCAACGGCATTCGCTGGATTACGGCCGCCGTGATTGTTGCCTCGCTCTTCGTCGTGGTGACGATGGTGAAAAATTGCCGCGAGCGTTTCGTTAGCGCCAACGCCAAGAGCCATAGCTCGATCGGCAAGGCGATGAAGGCAACGCTGAGCAATCGCCCGTTCGTCGACCTGATGATCTATAAATTGTGCCAGGTCTTCGGCGAGCGAGTGTTTCAAGGACTGCTGTTCTACATCGGCCTCTGCTACGTTTGCCAAGGCGACAAGGGCAAGATCGGCGAGATGCTTCTCTACGGTGGGGTCATAGGCAGCATAGTTACCTTTTTGATTCTGCCTTTCTTGAAGAGCTTCAGTATGAAGCTGGGCAAACGCGCGGGCCTGATTCTTGCGTCGATGATCGCGCTCGTTCTCTTGCTTATCCAGCCTTTGCTCCTCACTCCGAAGGCTCCGTGGTTATTGCTGGTTCCTATCTTGATCCTGCCGTTGCTGTCCGTGATCAGCAACACGCTGCTCAACGCGATTGTGCCGGATATTTGCGATCTCGATGAACTGGAGCACGGCGAGCGCCGCGAGGGATTGTTCACCGCGGTGGTGGCCTTCATGGGTAAACTGGAGATTTCGCTTTCGCTCGGCATCGTTGGCGGCCTGTTGGCGCTCGCGGGCTATAACGAGGAAACCACGGTGCAGGAACCGATCGTCATCACCAAGCTGCTCTGGCTGGCCATCGCTCCGGGCGTGCTCTTTACCCTTGGCGCGCTGTTCGCTTCATACCGTTTCAAGATGAGCGAGGCGGATGTCGAAGAAGTTCGCAAGAAGCTTCAGGCACGCCGCAACGCCAAGGCGGCATTGGATGATCAGGCCGAAGTGGCCGGTTAAGCAGCAGCGGGGGAGAAGATCATTGGTAATGACTACGGCATTTCATCCGGGAGAAATTTGGGCGGATACGAACGGGGTAGCGATCAACGCCCACGGCGGCGGCGTGCTGTTCCACGAAGGCACGTACTATTGGTTCGGCGAGCATAAGATCGAAGGCACGAAGGGAAACCGTTCGCATGTCGGCTTTCATGTTTACGCTTCGGAAAATCTCCTCGATTGGCGGGACGAAGGCATCGCGCTAGCGGTGGACGATTCTCCCGGCAGTGAGATTCCCGCCGGATCCGTGATGGAGCGCCCAAAGGTGATCCACAACGCCCGCACCGGAAAGTTCGTGATGTGGTTCCATTTGGAGCCCGTCGATGCCGGTTACTCCGGCGCTCGTTGCGCGGTGGCCGTGGCCGATCAGCCTGCGGGACCGTATCGCTTTCTCCATAGTCTGCGTCCGAACGCGGGCGTTTGGCCGGAAAACGTGCCGGACGAATGGAAACAGCCGCTGAGCGAAGAGGAACTCGCCCGCTTGGCCGCGATGGATTTGGTCGGCGCACCGCATCCGTGGTACGTGAAAGACGCTTGTTTCCGTCGAGATTTCGCCACGGGCCAGATGTCCCGCGACATGACGCTTTTCGTCGATGACGACGGAAGCGCCTATCATGTCCACGCCGCGGAGAGCAACGGGACGTTGCACATTTCCTTGCTGTCGGACGACTACCTCACGCCGGCCGGGCGTTATATCCGGATTTTCCCGGGGCGGTTCCACGAAGCACCGTCGCTGATGAAATGGAATGGCCGCTATTGGTTGTTTTCCTCCGATTGCACCGGCTGGGCGCCGAATACCGCGCGCTTGAGTTCCGCTCCGACAATCTGGGGGCCATGGGAAGAACACGGCAATCCGTGCCTAGGACCGGGCTGGCGAATCGCCAATTGCTTCGAATCGCAGCCGACTTTCATCCTGCCGGTTCAGGGGAAAAAGGACGCCTTCATTTTCATGGCCGACCGCTGGCGGCCCGATAACGCGATCGACGGCCGTTACGTCTGGCTGCCCATCGTTTTCCGCCATGACACTCCGGTCATCGAGTGGCATGACGCTTGGAATTTGTCGGTCTTCGATTAACTTTCGAAGATACGGATGAAAACTGCCGTTGGCCTCGGCTAAAATATCCATGGGCGCACGAAAGGTTGACGGTAATACGATTGAGCGGAAAGACTTCAGCTGCGCTCCACGTTTTACGTGGTCTCCGTTTTCCATGGAAACACCCAAACGAAGTGCCATCTCCTCCGGGTATGCGACTTTTGCGGCCCTCCGCCTCTGAATTGGTTTCCGCCCTTTTACCTGAATTGTATCCCAAAACCCCACCCGATCTTATGAGTATCGCCGAGGTATCACGGCCGGTTTCCCCAAGTTCCCAGTCTCACGCGCTCGATCTTTGCGTGGCGAAGATTCGTTCCAACATCCGTTTGCTTGCGGACAAACCCACGACCTGGGCGTTGGCGGTGAATGGCGATTACGCCGCGTGGAACGAGGGATTTTACGAAATCGGCAACTGGACCACTTCGTTTTTCACGGGGATGGCCATGATCGCGTTCAAGCGGACGGGCGATAACTCTTTCCTGGAAGAGGCGATGCGCCTCGAGCCGTACTATCAGGCGAAGGTGGGCGAACATTCGGCCGACACGATGCACGACATCGGCTTCCTGTATTCGCTTTACTCGGTGGCGCTTTACAAGCTGACCGGCGAAGCGAAGCACCGGGAACTTGCCTTGAAGGCCGCGGAGGTGCTGGCCGATCGGTTTATTCCGGAAGGAAACTACATCCGCGCCTGGGGACGGATGGACGATCAAAGCAGCGATTACGCCGGGCTGGCGATCATCGACTGCATGATGAACCTGCCGCTGCTCTACTGGGCGAGCGAGGAAACGGGCGATCCGCGTTTCAAGGACATCGCCCTTCGCCACAGCGACACCACGCTGGCGAATTTCATCCGCGAGGACGATTCGGTTTACCATTCGTATCGTTTCGACGCCAACGGCGCGCCAGCCGGTGGTGACAACTATTGCGGTCGCGGCGTCGAGTCCCATTGGGCGCGTGGCGCGACCTGGGCGATCTACGGCTTCGCGATGGGTTATCGTTATACCAAGGACGAGCGCTATTTGGACGCTTCCGTTCGCATGGCCCGGAAGTTCATTTCGTTGCTCGACGAAGAAATCGTGCCGCTTTGGGATTTCCGCCTCGATGCGGAAGCGCCTTTCATTCGCGATTCTTCCGCCGCGGCAATTGCCGTGTGCGCGTTCCAGGAACTCGAAACTTTCAATGTCGCGGACGAAACGATCCGCGCTGCCAAAACGGCTTTGCTCGAGCGCCTTTGTGCGCCCGATTACCTGGATGAAGATCCCGCCATCAAGGGCGTTCTGAAGCAGGGCGAAGTCGGCGATGGCGTGGGCAAGGCGAAAACCGCCTACACCAGCTGGGGCGACTATTACTTCATGGAAGCGCTCGCCCGGGAGTCCGGGATGGCGATCAATTGGTGGTAAACGCTTTTTCCCTTTTCCCCAATTTCATGCCGCATCACTCCCAGCGGGTGGCGCGGCATTGTAATTGAGGGCCCTGCCTCTGGTTTTTCTTCACCTTCATTTTCCTTTCTCCATGTCCCGTCAGTATCTTTCCACTCACACGCTCGGCGACACCGTGGTGCGCTATCCGATCGATCAGGCCACGGGCCGGGTCGGTTTGGAGCTTCTTCCACTCGCCTTGGCGGATCAAGCGATCACCCCACGCGAGTCTTTGCGAGGCGAGGCGTTTATCGACGTGCTTCCTGGCGACGATGCCTGGCCGGCGCGACCGGTGGAATCGCTGCTTCAGTTCAAATTGGTCGGCGATCCGTATCCGGGCGCGTTCGCCCAAGGTCATACGATGCGGAACTCCGAGTCGTTGAATCGCTTCAAGCTCGCCGATCAACAGGTGCTGCGGAACGGCGATTTGACGACGATCGAAACCAAGCTCGCCAGTGAGGAAGGACTGTTGGCGTTGCACCGCCTGGCGTGGCGGGAAAGCGATCGGGCATTCACGGTTTCCACCGTCTTCGCCAATGGTTCGTCGCAACCGGTGACCTTGGAAATGTTGGCGAGCTTCTCGTTGTCCGGCATCACGCCATTTTGCGCGTCTGACGCGCCCGGTCGTTTGAACGTGCACCGTTTCCGTTCGGTTTGGAGCGCGGAAGGCCGTCACGAATGCCGCAGCGTCGAAGAGTTGCACCTCGAACGCTCGTGGAGCGGAGCGGCGGGTTTCAGCGAACGATTCGGTCAGCTCGGCACCATGCCGGTGCGGCGTTGGTTTCCGTTCGTGGCGATCGAAGATACGGAGCCTGGCGTATTTTGGGGCGCACAGCTCGCGTGGGCGGGTTCGTGGCAGATGGAGGTTTTCCGCCAGCATGACGATCTCTGCTTTTCCGGCGGCTTAGCCGACCGCGAGTTCGGTCATTGGATGAAAACGTTGCAGCCGGGCGAATCGCTCGAAAGTCCATCGGCCACGCTGGCTTGCGTGCAGGGCGATTTCGACGCGTTGTGCGATCGCCTGACCGCGATGCAGGACGCGCCGGTGAACCTCCAGCCGCAAGTCGAACAGGACTTGCCCGTGGTTTTCAACGAATGGTGCACCACCTGGGGCGATCCTACGCACGATAAACTGTGTGCGATCGCCGATCGATTGCAGGGTTCTGGTGTGCGGTATCTGGTGATCGACGCCGGCTGGTATAAGTCCGCGGACACCGACTGGAGCAGCGGCCACGGCGATTGGAATCCCAGCACGACCCTTTTCCCGAACGGACTCAAGGCGACCGCGGACGCGATTCGCGAGCGGGGCCTCATTCCCGGGCTTTGGTTCGAAATGGAAACCGTCGGCTCGCAAAGCGCCGCGTTCAAACTGGGTGAACATTTCATCGTGCGCGACGGTCTGCCCGTCACCGTTCGCGAGCGGCGGTTCTGGGATCTCAACGATCCCGCCGCGATCGATTACCTCACAGAAAAGGTGATCGACCTGCTCGAATCGTGCGGATTCGGCTATCTCAAAGTCGACTACAACGAAACGGCCGGACTCGGTTGCGACCATCCGAATTCGCAGGGCGAAGGTCTGCGTCGGCAAATCGAAGGGACGTATCGCTTCTTCGAAAAAATCCGCGAGCGACTGCCAGAGTTGGTGATCGAGAATTGCTCGTCGGGAGGACACCGCCTGGAGCCGTCGATGATGGCCCGCACGGCGATGTCCTCGTTCTCGGATGCGCATGAGCTGGTCGAAATCCCGCTGATCGCCGCCAATCTCCACCGCCTGCTGTTGCCGCGCCAGAACCAGATTTGGGCGGTGCTGCATCCGCAGGATTCGTTGCAACGGATCACCTATAGCCTTGCGGCGACTTTCCTTGGCCGCATGTGCCTTTCGGGAGCGATCGAAAAACTGCCGGGCGAATCGTGGAGCCGGGTGCGCGAAGCGATCGATCTGTATGCGAAGGCCGCACCGGTCATCAAATACGGCGAGAGTCGTCGATTCGGCTCGATGGGCGAAAGCTGGCGTCATCCCACGGGATGGCAGGCGCTGGTGCGTCGTAGCGAGAATGAGCTGCTCGTCGTGCTTCATACGTTCGCGGACGCTCCGGCCGAGGTTTCCGTGCCGCTCTCGGGCGATTGGGAAATTGTCGACCGTTTGGGCGAGGGCAGTGCGATCGTTTCCGGGCAATCGCTGCAGGTGAAAACGGCGGGCGACTTCGCGGGCGAAGTGTTGTTCCTGCGCCGGGCGACCATTTCCTGAGCAAAAAGAACGGAGCGGCACCGTCGGCTTGATCACCGACTGTGCCGCTTTTCCGTTTTCGGAAGCTTCAGAGCCTCGACGGCAGACTCGCGCCGTTGACCCACGAACCTTCCACCAGCACCTGGCGGAAAATCGACGGGATCCCGCGCGAACCATCGTTGATCAGGGAATTCAGCATCAAAAAGCCCACTCGGCCGATTTCTTCCGGCTCCTGGTTGATCCCCGCATCGACCTTGGCGTCGAGCACGGTGGTGGCTGCCACGCCGATGTCGTCCGGCACGCTGATCTTTTGCTTCGTCAACAATTCGGGGACTTCCACCACATCGGTGAAAATGGCGTCGACCTTGTGCTTGAGAATCCAAGCTTCGATCGCACGGGCTTGAGCCGTGGTGGAAAGGTTGCCGAAGGAGAAAACTGGTACTCGGTCGTTTTCCGGCACCGCCCGCTGGGCCATCAGGAAGCCGCCTTCAAAGTAATGCCCACCGCGGCGGATGCTCACCTCGTTGATGACCAAGCCGATGCGTTTGTAGCCGAGATTCCGGATTTCATCGAAGGCGAGAATCGAGTTAGCCACCTGGTCGGAAGTCACGAGGTGCATACGAGGATTCGGCAAGGACCGGCCGAATCTCACGACCGAGTATTCCTCCCACGGGAAGTCTCCCCAATCGGGCGGGGGATTATGCGGAGGAAGCAGAAGCCCGCCGATGCCGCGCGTGGAAAGAATCTGATGGAGCCGTTGCGGGGTGTACTGTTGGTCAAGGCGGAATTCTTCCAGTCGGTAACCGAACTTGTCGGCGGCGGCGAACGCGCCCTGCCAATAAAAATCGAACTCCTTGTGGCGGCGCAATGCGCTGGAGTCGGGCCACGCGTTGATCCAGGCGATGCCGGCCGTGAGCTGGGTCTGGGTTTTGTCTTTCCGGTAATGCGCCAGCGCGGCAAGCATCGGGTCGGGGCGGTAACCCATCTCATCCGCAGCTTGGCGGATTTTGGCACGCGTCGGTTCCGAAATCCGCGGATGGTTCCGAAGTGCCAGCGAAACCGTCACGTGGCTCACGCCGACTTTCTTGGCGATGTCGCGTAAACTGATCCGCAAGCGCGTGGGTTCGGAGTTCATCGATGGGAGATAATTAACCGGTTTAAGGCTGGAAATCGCCATGAGCCGCAAGGTGCCGGGACATGGACGAAGCCACCCATGCAAAATCAAATGCCTATCTGAGGAAGTGTTTTACCCTTTCCTTTGGAAACCCGTTCTTCCGCCCCACAAAGAGGCGTCAGCGCGCTATTTCGCCACGCCAGTCGGGAACAAAAGGTTCATGGTGAGCGTGAGGAAGAAATTCACGACGAGAATGGCGAGCGAGGAATAGACCATCGCACGGGTCGTGCCGCGGCCGACACCGACGGCGCCTTGATTGGCCTTCAGTCCCTGATGGCAAGAAATCACCACGATCAGCATGCCGAAGACGAGCCCCTTGCTCATAGCGATGATGATGTCCGGCAAATCCGTGTAGCGGCCCATTTGCGCCTGCCAATAGGCCTCGTTGACCCCAAACACGACGGTGCCGATGACATTCGACGCAAGAATGCCGAAGCCCGCCGACTCGGCGATCAGCAGGGGCATGGCGATCAACATCGCGAGGAAACGCGGCGTGACGAGGTAGTCGATCGGATGTACGTCCATCGACCGCAACGCGTCGATTTGCTCGGTCACTTTCATCGTGCCGATTTCCGCCGCCATCGCCGCGCCGACTCGACCGGCGAGCATGAGCGCGGTGATCGTCGGGCCGAGTTCGCGCAGCATCGCCACGCTGACCAGAGCGCCGCCGCCGGTTTCCATGCCGAGCGGTTTGAATTGAAACATTGCCTGCGCAGCGAGCACCGCACCGGTGAACGCCCCGGTGATGATCACCACCGGCTGCGAGCGGTAGCCGGTTTCGGCGATCTGCGCGAGGATGAGACGCGGACGGAGTTTGCCACGCATCAGCGAGGTCGCGGTGTCTCCGGCCAGCAGGGCGATCTCACCCAAGTAGGTGATGAAATCGAGGCAAAGCCGGCCGATCGCATTGAATAAAGGCACGCCCGCAGCATGGCGCGGCTCCGGCGAATCGCCAACCGCGAAGAATCGGCAAGCTGCGGAATTTATACAGGCACCGCGAATCGAGCGAATCCGGCGAATCTCCTGAGAAAGGCCCGTGGAATTCGCCCTTCTGGATGCTCCTGGGCTTTTTTCTGATTCGTGAGATTCGTTTGATTCGCGGTTTCCTGACCTCGAAATCAGAGCCAGGTCGGTTGCCTTCGGGCTTGGCCTGAAACGTGCGTTCGCCCAACTTGCTAGACCGATGGCCATGACCGAATCACCCCAGCGCTCCGCCGGTGTCCTGTTGCCCGCGTTTTCGCCCCGTCGCGAGGGCGACCTCGGGATCGGAGACACCCGTTCGCTGCGCCAGTGGATCGATTGGGCGGCCGAGCACCAGGTGGGTTTCCTCCAACTTCTGCCAATCCAGGAAACCGGGGCTGACGATAGCCCCTACAACGCGATTTCGTCGGTCGCGCTGGAGCCGAACTACCTCAGCTTCGAGCCCGACGATTTGCCCGGCATGACGGCGGCCGACCTTGCTCAGGCGCGGGAAAAACTCGGCCCGGCCGCGGATAGCGCGTGGATCGACTATCCGGCGGTGCGACGCCTCAAGCGCGAGCTGTTGGAACTCGCGTGGCAGCGCTTTCCTCAGGCCAGCGACGACTTGCAGGCGGAGTTCGCCCGCTTTCGCGAAGCCGAGGCCGATTGGTTGGAGCCATATAGCCGGTTCCGTTGGCTGATGGATCGCAATCGCGGCACCGAGACCTGGGACCTGTGGCCCGACGATAGCAACGACCCGGTGCGCGCGATCATCACCCTGGAGTCCGAGCATGAGGAGAATCCGTCGCAGGTCGAAAGCCGGCTCGCGTTTTACGCCTGGGTGCAGTGGTTGTGCTTCCGCCAGTGGCGGGCGGTCCGCGCGCATGCCGATGCCAAGGGAGTGAAACTGATGGGCGACATCCCGATCGGCGTGAGCTGGTATTCGGCCGATGTCTTTTTCGGCCGGGAAAACTTCGACCTCGAATGGTGCGGCGGCGCGCCGCCCGAGCGCGTGTTCAAGGACGACCGCTTCATCTGCAAATGGGGCCAGAACTGGGGCATCCCGCTTTACCGTTGGGACAAGATGGAAGCGGAAGGCTTCGGCTGGTGGCGGCAGCGCGTCGCGAAGCTGGTCGAGATCTTCCACATCTTCCGCATCGACCACGTGCTCGGCTTCTACCGGATCTACGCCTTCCCGTGGCGACCGCAACGCAACGCCGAATTCCTCGACCTGACCGAGGCGCAGGCGGCGTTGAAAACCGGCGGCCGTCTGCCCGGTTGGGCGTGGCGACCCGATGACACGCCGGAAAACAAGGCCGCGAACCTCGCCGAGGGCGATCGCCGGTTACGGATGGTCGTCGAAGCCGCCGGGGGCGGGGAAGTGGTGGCCGAGGATCTCGGCTTCGTGCCCGACTACGTCCGGCCGCACCTCGCGTCGCTCGGCGTCGCCGGGTTCCGCCTGCCGCATTGGGATTTCGACGAACACGGCAAGGTCATCCCGGCCAAGGAACTGCCCGAATGCAGCTTCGCCACCTACGCCACGCACGACCACGACACGGTGGTCGGAATGTGGGAGCGCCTGCGCCGCGAGGCTCGCGATGCGACGCTCGATGCCGCCGAGTCCGAAAAAGCCCGCGGGTATCTACGACGTCTGTGCGACTTCGCCGGAATCGAAGTCGAGGACGACGAATGGCCGCCATCGAGTCCGACGCTGCGCTGGAAATTGATCCGCGCCTTGTTCTCCGCCGGTTCGCGTTACGCCGCAGTGATGGTCACCGACGTGTTCGGCATGACCGAACGTTTCAACCGCCCGGGCACGATCGGCGGGGAAAACTGGCGGCTGCGTCTGCCTTGGAGAGTCGAGGAAATCCGCGCCACCCCGGTGTTGGCGGCGCAGTGCGAACAACTCGCGCGGGAAATCGCAACGAGCGGCAGGAGTGCCGACTTGAAGTCGGCATGATGGGGGCGGGCGGCATCCTGTCGCCCTTCACAAGGCCTCGCGTTACTTCGCCGGCACGAATTTCAACGCCGTGCCATTGATGCAGTAGCGCTTGTCGGTCGGCGTGTTGAAACCTTCGCCGGTAAACACGTGACCCAGGTGGCCGCCGCACACCGCGCAATTCACTTCCGTGCGCGTCATGCCACCGGAGTAATCGGTCTTCGTCACCACGTTCTTCGCCTTGGACGGATCGTAGAAGCTCGGCCAACCGCAGTGCGAATCGAACTTCTCCTTCGACGAAAACAACTCCGCGCCGCAACCCGCGCAATAGTAGGTGCCGCCGCCCTGTTTCTTGAACTCCTCGTAAACCTGGCCGTTCGGGCGCTCGGTCCCGGCTTCGCGCAGGATGCGGTATTGCTCCGGCGTCAGTTCTTTCCGCCACTCGGCGTCGGATTTCTCGACCTTGCCTTCGGGTTGGGCGGGGGCGTTCTGGGAAGTTTCCATGGCGGGTTTCTTCGGTTCGTCCGCATGGCAAGCGCCGAAAAGCAACGGCGTCATCACGACCAAAAGCCAGCGGGACGGGATCATCGGTGAGTGGAGCATACGTCTTATCATCCGAGACGCAACAGGGGAGGATATTCCCGGGGATTTCCCCCACGCGAAGTGGCACAAGTTTCCAACTTGTGATCCTGCCGACTCCGCAACTTGGAAAGTTGCGCTACTTCCTGCCCTAACGACGCGACCCATACCATAGGGCAACGCCCTGGCCCCCGCCGCGTCCGCCCAAGACGTCTTCAGCGCCAACGGCGCGTCCCATACCAGCCTATGGGCAACGCCCTAGGTGCTCGCGCCCCAACGGAAATTGAGGGCTGAAAGCCCGGCCTAATAGGCGGCTCGCGATGCGGTGGTTTTCTTTCATTTCCGGACGTTTAAAAATCTTTCCGCAATTTAGTAAATAAATGCTGAATATTTTACTCCCTTAAAACCACGGCCTTTCTTTTTAATTATCGACTATTGGCTAGGGGTAATTCACAAAAGGAGCCTAACAGACTAACTGATGGAGGGTCGTTTTTCAAAATCTTATACGGCTTCGATCTTGAGGTTTTAGGTGCTTGGAAACATGCCCCTATTCTTCATTTTCAGCCTGCGCATCACGCGCATTTTGGAAATATCCGGATGAGTGTCCGTAAATTTCCAAAATAAACGTAAAGAAAGAAAAAAGAAATGAATCAGACCAAAGCGCCAATCGGCACCACGGCAAGCACTGGTGAAAAATGCCCTGAAAGCGGTATCTGGGCGGTTGTTGGAACTCCGACTACCACCGCGCCCATTGCAAAGGGAAACACCATGCCCCCATATGGCGGTAAAGCAGTTACTTGGCGGTTGACTGCATACGCCTGAAGACCATCGAGGACATGATGGCACCTCCCAGCATCTGCCAAAGGTGCTGGGAGGTTTTTGCGTACGGAAAGCGCCACAGGAAGCTCTAATTCGGGAGGCTGCCGAATCCCTATTGCTGCCTGAGGTGTTTTATTGCGCAGGCTTAAATTCCTCTGACACGCCGATTGGCAAAAGCGGCAAGCCCAGCTCCTTTAGGAATACATTGTGTTTCTTTGTCAGGTCCCGGACGGCTTGGTCGGCAGCAACGATCGCTTGGTGGGTAGCCGCCAAGTCGATATCATCTTCCGCAACGGCCGTGCTGATGTAGCGGGAGATGTTCAGGTTGAAGTCGTTCTTCTCGATCTCGTCCATTCCCACCCGGCGGGAGTAGCGGGGCTCCTCGGTGCGGTGCTGGTAGGTGTCGATGATCTTTTGAATGTGCTCGGGCTTGAGTTGGTTCTGGCGTTTGCCTTTTTCGAAATGCTCGGCGGCGTTGATGAAGAGGACATCATCCGGCTTCTTGCATTTCTTCAGCACAAGGATGCAGACCGGAATGCCGGTGGAGTAGAAGAGGTTCGCGGGGAGGCCGATGACGGTGTCGATGTGGCCGTCATTGAGCAGCTTGGTGCGGATGCGTTCCTCGGCTCCGCTACGAAAGAGCACGCCATGGGGCAGGATGATGGCCATCACGCCTTCGTCTTTCAGGAAATGGAAGCCGTGCAGCAGGAAGGCGAAGTCGGCGGCGGACTTGGGGGCGAGGCCGTGGCTCTTGAATCGTACGTCGTCGGCCAGCGCATCGGTGGGTTCCCAGCGTAGGCTAAAAGGTGGATTGGCGACGATGGCGTCGAAGAGCGGCTTCTTGGCGGGGTTCAGCTCCCGCATCATGTCCCAGTCGTTGAGAAGGGTGTCGCCGTGGAAGATTTCGAACTCCGTGTCCTTCACCCCGTGCAGCAGCATGTTCATGCGGGCCAGGTTGTAGGTGGTGATGTTCTTTTCCTGACCGAAGATCTTGCCGATGGTGCCGCCCGCGTCCTTCATACGGTGGCGCACGTTCAGCAGCAGGGAGCCGGAGCCGCAGGCGAAATCCAGCACGCTCTCCAGCCGCTTCTTGGTGCCCGTCTTCGGTTCCTGGCTGTCCAGCGTCACGATGGCGGAGAGCACGTTGGAAATCTGCTGCGGGGTATAGAACTCGCCCGCCTTCTTGCCCGCCCCGGCGGCGAACTGGCCAATCAGGTATTCATAGGCATCGCCCAGCACATCCACCTCCGTGGAAAACTCGGCCAATCCTTCGGCGATTTTCTGGATGATGGTGCAGAGCTTGGCATTGCGGTCGGTATAGGTCTTGCCGAGCTTGGAAGAGCCGAGGTCGATGCCCGAGAACAGGTCCTGGAAGGTGTTCTCAAAGGATTCCGTCTCGATGTATTTAAAGCCCGCTTGCAGCGTGTTCAGCAGCTCCGCGTTCTGGGTGCGGGCCATGTTGGCGATGCTGGCCCAGAGGTGCGGCGGCTGGATGACGTAATGCACCTTACGCCGCATCTGCTTCTCGAACTCCGGGATGTCGTCCACATTGTTCGCATACCACAGCGCCAGCGGCACCCTGCGGGTGTCGCCGCCCACCTCGGGGTAATCCTTCCCGAGTTCTTTCTTCGCCGCCGCCTCGTAGTTGTCCGAGAGGTAGCGAAGGAAGAGGAAGGACAGCATGTAGTCGCGGAAGTCGTCCGCATCCATCGCCCCGCGCAGTTGGTCGGCGATGGCCCACAAAGTCTTTCCGAGGCGTTCTTGGTCTTGAACAATCATAAACTATTTTGGGGAGGAATTGTCGCGAAGGCTGCGCTTTGACCTGCTGCCGGAGGGACCCAAGTGGGGTTGAAAGGGAGGCTTCGCCGAAATTCTTCGAATATGGTGTGAAAAGTGGAACGCATTGAATCATCGATTCTGGGGCTTTCGAAAATCACCCAATCTCCGTGACTATTCAGATCGAGAACCCTCTTCTGAAAAGCCTGCTCCGATTCACCCTCCCGAGGTCTCAGGCAGTCAACCCAAGATTCATATCCCATGAAAGCGGCAGTCTGCTCCAGCACACGACGCAGCATGGTGAAGTGATGACTGCTCAATTCACCACTGTCGCGAGCCTTGCACAAATCACTGAGTGTCGACAGATGAAGAAATGGAGGAACATTTTCCCAACTTTCCAGCCGGTAAGCGTCGGCCCCCGCTGTTTTAGTGAGGTAATATTTGGAGGCCTTCTTTCTGAGCTGGTTTGCAACCACATTGTAGAAGAGAACGTGGTGAGTAGAAATAACTACACTGAGATTGCTGCTCGAATCGAGAAGTAAGTCCGTCAGATCGTGCGCGACTTTAACCGCGTTTTGCTCATCGAGTGACGAAATCGGATCGTCAATGTAAACATATTTGACCCAGTCGTAAGGATTGTCGTCATCGGCATCGACCACGATCTGGAGGAGAGCCATGAAAAAACACCATATGAAGATGTTTTCCTCACCTCTCGAAATCTTGATGTCTCTCCGAATAAGTGTCCGTTCACCCGTAGGATTCTCGCCACTCTCGTTTAAGCGGGCGTTCGCATCGTAGTTTGGATTGGGGGCTTCCCGGGAAAAACGCACCTCCCACTTAGTGGTATCGATTGTGAACTCAAAATCAGCATAGCGGGACAAGAAGGGACGGATTCGAGTGTCCATTTCGAGCTCCCACAGAGCAGTAATGAATCGAGAGTCCTTGTTGATTTTAAGTTTTCTCTCCAGGTCGCCTTCGAGATCGTTGTCCCAGGAGAAGAGGTCCTCCGTGAATGCGTTGAAGTATAGAGTGTCAGCGTCGCCACTTGCCTTGCCAAGATCTTTAAACTTCGTGGAGAGGCGTGTCTTCCCGGTTCCATTGTGAGCGTATAATAGGATCAGCCTCTTTCTCGCCAGATCTCGGCGAAGAAAGTCCGAGAGTTCCTCGAGACTGGGAAAAGCCTGCATACTCATGATGCCACCTCCTCCAGGCATGGGAAAAGCTGCTGCATCAGCCCTTTCTTGTGGGCATTGAGAGCTTGCAGTTTATCGCGTTCGGCTGTGATCGCGTCATTGATAGAGGAAAGACAGGACGCGATTTTGCTTTGCTCAGCGGCACAGGGGAGAAGAACACGCTGAGCCTTTAGAATGCTCCCGGTGATGAGTGGCTGGCCTGAACCGAAGATCAGCTTGTTGATGTTTATGTTCGCGAGGTAATGAAAGATGTAGTCGATCTTTGCCACTGCCTTGAGCTTGATGACGAGGGTGTTATCGGTCACCCCAAACTGACCGCTGGCTTTTGTTAAAAAACCGGCATTAGCACCTACGCGAGCCACAAGAACGTGGGGACTGTCGTAACTGGCCTTGGCAGTTCTGCCGATCACACCTGTTGAGCCGTAGAGGTCAAACACTCCATCTGAATCCCTCCCGTCTTTGCCAGATGACACGCTGAAGCACAGATCCCCGAGGGTCGCATCACTCCAAGCTCCCTTAAACTCGGGGAAGCGGAGGCGGGGTTGGGTTTCGCCTTCGCGGGGGAAAAGCTGCTGCATCAGCCCTTTTTTATGGGTCTTGAGAGCGTCCACTTTCCTAGCTTGGGCGGTCATCAGCTCGTCCACCGAACTCAGGCACTCGGCGATTTTTTGTTGTTCGGCGGGGGATGGCAGCGCGATGGGGAACGAGAGGAATATTTCAGCATGGATGCGCCTCGCCTTTCTGCTGCCGTCGGCTGTTTCCCCGAGCCTTTCATAGAAGTCCTTCCGCTTCACATACTCCAACAAGAAGACCGGATTGAGGCCGTCTGCGAAATCAAAACATGGCAAATCAACCGTTGATTCAAAGTTATCCAAGTGCGGTGGAATGATGCCGAACGCTTGGTTGAGGAAATCAAGTTTGCTGTAAATGAACTGCCCTGCTTTGCGCCGAAAATACTGAGTGTTGATGCTGCCTTGGATGGCGTCGTTCTTTTCGAAGACCCCGTTTCCCCAGAGTTTGACGGTGATTTTCTTCGCCACGTTGCCCTTGCTGCCGGGCAATCGGCTTTCACTCAGAAACTCGCCGAGCGGTCTCTCCGTCCACCCGTCCGCCACTCGAAACTCCGGAAACCGCAGCGTCGGAACGAGCGCGGGCTTGGCCTCTTCCTTCGTGGCGGTGGTTTTGGTCTTACTGCTCATACGCGCTGAGTCCTGAGATGTCGCGGCCCCCGGCGCGTTTGGTGAGGAGGGGAACCAACTCGGCCATGAGGGCGAGTTCGGCCTGGGTGCGGGCTTTCCATCCGAGGTCGAGCGGGGCCAGGAGGTCACCGAGCTGCTCACCATCGAAGATCATGCGGTCGAGGATGCCGTCCACGAAGGTTTGCAGGGCGGCGGTGGTGAGGCCGTGTTTTTGCGCGATGGCGGCGAGTTCCTTGGCGTTCTTCTCGGTCTTGAAGCGGGTGTAGCCGTCGCGGATGGCGGTCTCGCTGAGGCCCTCGCCCGCCTGGAGCGTGCCGATGTATTCGGCGATGTCGTCCCGCTCGTTCATGAACTTGGCATCGGCGCTGATGAGGCCGATGAGCTGCTCGCGGGTCATCTTCGACTTGCCGGGGCCGCGTTCCGAAAACTTAGCGATGAGGCCCATGATGTAGTCGTAATCAATGACGGCGGAGGCGAAGAGCACGAACTCGAAATCAATCTGCGCCACGGGATCGTCGGCCTCGTCCTTGCCGCTCGCCTTGCCCTGCTGCTCTTTGAGCTTCTTGGCCGTCTCCAGATACTGACCTTTGAAGCCGCGCAGGTTTTCCTCCGGCAGCACCTGGGCGATGGCGGTTTTGTCTTCCGGGGTGAGATCGGTGTATTGATCGAGCTGGGTCTTGAGGCGCTGGACTTCCTTGAAGCGTTCGATGAAGACCGTCTTGGCGGCATCGCCCTTGAGGTTGGCGACGTCGGATGGGGTGCAGGAGAGGCCTTGGGACTGCATGAATGCATCGAGCTTCTGCACGGCGGCCTCCAGCTTCTGGATGACCACGGGGGCCTTTTCCACGAGCCAGATTTCCCGCGCCTGCTCGCCGTTCTTTTCGCCAGAGAAGAGGGTGATGGCGGCATCCACAGCGTCCTGCTGCTGGCGGAAGTCGAGGATGTTGCCGTAGGGCTTGGTGGCGTTGAGCACGCGGTTGGTGCGGGAGAAGGCCTGGATCAAGCCGTGATGCTTGAGGTTCTTGTCCACATAGAGCGTGTTCAGGTATTTCGAATCGAAGCCGGTGAGCAACATGTCCACCACGATGGTGATGTCGATCTTCTGCGCGGCGGGGTAGTCGCTGTTCGGCCACTGCTGGTCCTTGATGCGCTTTTGCACATCCTGATAGTAGAGATCGAACTCGCTGAGGCGGTGGTTCGTGCCGTAGCGGGCGTTGTAATCGGCGAGGATGGCTTTGAGCGCGGCTTTCTTGCCTTCGGGGTCCTCCTCGTTGTCGGCCTGTTCCTGCGGCAGGTCTTCCTGGATCTGTTTCACATCGGGATCGCCCTCGGCGGGCGGCGAGAAGACGCAGGCGATGTTCAACGGCTTGTAGTCGGGATCGGCGGCCTGTTTGTCCGCTTGGATCGTCTTGAACAGGCCGTGGTATTCAATGGCATTATTGATCGATGCAGTCGCGAGGATGGCATTGAAACGACGGCCAGCAGTGGCGGCATCGTGCTTCGACAGGATGGCCTCAATGACCGCCTTCTTCGCAATGGCTTCACCGGGCTTCGGTGGATTTTTGCCCTCGGGCTTGAAGTAATCGATGTGGAAGCGCAGGACGTTCCCGTCCTCAATGGCGTGGGTGATGGTATAGGCGTGGAGCTGCTTCTGGAAGAGGTCCGCCGTGGTGCGATTGGAGGCGGTGGTATCCTCGATCTTCTGGAGCGAGGCGTTTTCGTCAAAGATGGGCGTGCCGGTGAAGCCGAAGAGCTGGGCCTTGGGGAAGAATTCTTTGATGGCCTTGTGATTCTCCCCGAACTGCGAGCGGTGGCACTCGTCGAAGATGAAGATGATGCGTTTGTCCTTCAGCGCGGAGAGCTGCTCCTTGAAAGTGGCCTGGCCGTTTTTGGTGCGCTGCTTGTTGCGCTTGCTGTTTTCATCCAGTGCGAGGCCAAGCTTCTGGATGGTGGTGACGATCACCTTGTCCGCGTAGTCCTCGGAGAGCAGGCGGCGCACGAGGGCAGCGGTGTTGGTGTTTTCCTCGACGCAGCCTTCCTGGAAGCGGTTGAACTCCTCGCGCGTCTGGCGGTCGAGATCCTTGCGGTCCACCACGAAGACGCACTTGTGGATATGCTCGTTTTCTTTGAGCAGGGTGGAGGCCTTGAAGGAGGTGAGCGTCTTGCCACTGCCGGTGGTGTGCCAGACGTAGCCGTTGCCGTTGTCGTCATCGATGCATTTCACCATGTGCTGCACGGCATAGACCTGGTAGGGCCGCATGATCATGAGCTTCCGCTCGCTGGCGATGAGCACCATGTAGCGGCTGATGGTCCGGCCGAGGTCGCACTTCTTCAGGAAGCGCACCGCGAACTCGTCGAGATGGGCGATCTTCCGGTTGTCCTCGTCCGCGAATTCATAGACCGGCAGGAAGCGCTCGTCGGTGTTGAAGGCGAAATGGTGGGCGTTGTTGTTGGCGAAGTAGTAGGTGCGGTCGCGATTGCTGACGATAAAGAGCTGGAGGAAGCAGAGCAGAGTCTTCGAGTAACCATTTCCCGGATCGTTCTTATATTCGACGATCTGCTCCATGGCCCGGCGCGGATTGACGCCGAGGGTTTTCAGCTCGATCTGAACGACCGGCACTCCATTGATGAGAATGAGGGCGTCATAACGATGGTGGCTGTTGTCCGTGTTGATGCGGAGCTGATTGACGACCTCAAAGTGGTTTTTGCACCAGTCGCGGAGGTTGACGAGGCTGTAGTTCAGCGGTGTTCCGTCGTCGCGGGTGAAGGCATTGATTTCCCGCAGGGTTTTGGCGGCGGCAAAGACGTCCGGAGCGACGATTTCGTCCAGCAGACGGGCGAACTCGGAATCGGTAAGGCGGACTCGGTTCAGATTCTCGAATTTCTCCCGAAAGTTCCGCTCAAGGGCGGCGCGATCGCGGATATCCGGGCGGTATTCGTATTTGAGGCTCTGGAGCTTGCCGATGAACCCGGTTTCGAGATCCTGCTCTCTGAGGACGGGAGACCTAAGTTCAGGAACGTTGTGGTAGGTGAACTTTTCGGACATGAGGCTTCAAATTGGCGGAGAGAGAAGGGGAGTTGGCCGCCCTAGCAGGTAAGCGGAATTAAGGCGAATGCGGACCTGTCTGGAAGCCGGAAATGGCCGAAAGTGCCCATGAACTCGGACAAATGCGGGGGGAGGAAAGAAGGTGGAGAGCTTGGTTGAGGGTTGAGAGACAGAGTCGTGATCGGAGGGCTGAAGAGCGGATGAGGCGGAATCCTCGCGGAGCAAGCTCCGCTGCGCCCTGGCTCAAGCGAGCTTGAGCACTCTGGGTGTGAAAATGGCAGTCCACGCGGTGAAAACCGCCCAAGGGTGAGTGAAAACCCTCCAAGGGTTGGTGAAAACGCTTCCCGCGGTGCGGAAAATGGAAGCGGGCGGAGTGAAAACCGATCCTCACATAGTAAAAACCCTCCAAGGGCCGGTGAAAACGTTCCCTCGCAGGGAAATTTCCGTCCCGTACACGCTGAAAACTCTCCCGTACAGGGTGAAAACGTTTCCCGCATGACATTTCTTCTTCCCGCAGAAGTTTTGGCTGGTCAGCGGGAAGATGTTCTAACAATTCCTAATGCGATCTTGATAGATCGATCATGAACAACGAATTGATTCGTAATCATTATGATGCGTTTCTGCGCATCGAGGCATTCCATCTCAAATACGGCGGTCATTTCTCCCCGGCGGGGAAAGCGAGCGGCCTGTTCGAGGAATTGGCGGCGCTGATTCCCGAACTGGAGCGACGAGGCGTCGGGCAGTTGGAGGGCTCGACCCATTATCACTCCGGGACGTCGGCGAAACAGGCGGCGGCGGAGCAGTTGCGGACGCACCTGCGGAAGTTGCGCGATACCGCGCGGGCGATCGGGGTGGCGGACAAAAACCCGGCGTTTGCCGAGCCGTTCGCGTTGCCGCGCTCGCAGGCCTTCGCGCCGTTGGTGACGCAGGCGAAGTTATCGCTGGCGTCGGCGCGACCGCTGACGGCGCGCTTCGTCGAGTTCGAATTGCCAGCCGGTTTCCTCGACGCGCTGGAAGCGGAAATCGACCGCTTTGAGTCGGCGTCGGACGATCAGGACGCGGGGCTTTCAACCCAGGTCGGCGGCACCGCGGGCATGGTCACCGCGGTGGATCGCGGGGTGGAGTTGCGCAGCCAGTTGGTGCCGCTGGTGCGCAACAAGTTCGAGCATGATCCCTCGATCCTGGCCGAGTGGGAAACCGCGTCGCGGATCGTGCGGGTGAAGCGTAGCCGTGAGGCAGAGCCGGTTGCAGAGCCGGAGCCGTCGTCGGGTCGTTGAAGATTGAGTTGGGATGGCCAGTCCCCGGGGCGGAAGCTCCGGGGATTTTTGTTGGGCAAGAGAGAGGGGGCGTTGGCGGATCGGCGGATCGACGCGAGCAGGGAGTGGTGGCCGGTTAGGTCGGGGCCTTCAGCCCTCCCATTTCAGGGGGTAACGGGGGTCCTAGACGTTGCCCTAGGCTGGTATAGCTCGCGCCGTTGGCGCTGAAGATGTGGGGGACTTTTGCAAGTTGCGATGTGGGCAGAATCACAACTTGGAAACTACTACTTCTACTTCGCCAAAAACGGATTCCGCTTTCTCTCCTCACCTATCGTTGTCGCGGGGCCGTGGCCGGGGAGGAGTAGGGTTTCGTCGGGCAAGGTGAAGAGGTGCTCCCGCAGATTTGCGAGGGCGAGGCGATAGGTTTGGGAATCCGGGCAGCCGCCGATGGAGCCTGCAAACAATGCATCGCCGACGACGCAGGCGGGAATCATTAGACCATCGATGAGATAACCGAGTGCGCCGTCGCAGTGACCGGCGAGGTCGAGGGTACGAAGCGTCAACGCACCGCAGTGGATGGTTTCGCCGGGGCGGAACGCTGAGGGGAAGTGCACGGGATAACCTCGCGCCCGAAGTTTCTCCGCGCCGCTCGTGTGATCGGGATGGGTGTGGGTGAGAAATACGCCATCGAGGGTGGAGACGTGGAGCGGGTCGAGGGCCTGCTCCAGCGCGCCGGCGGAAGGGCCAGCGTCGAATAACAAGGCGGTGCCGGTTTCGCGGATGAGCCAGGCGTTGACCTGGCCGTCGCCGCCGAAGGGCATGTCGAGCCGATGGATCGAAGCGGGCAGGGATGTTTTCGCTTCGTAGGAAGGCAGGGTCGCCAGCGCTTCAGGGGAAAGCCCGAGCACGGGAGCGATCGCCCGGGCGGCGTGCGCGGAGAATTTTCCCCGCAACAGGCCCATGACTTCGGCTTCCTCCAGCCCAGCGAGCTTCGCTGCTTCGCCGGGGGCAAGGTCGTGACCGCGCAACGCCTTGCGAATCACGTAGGTGAAATCGTCTTCCATCGTGAAGACTTGCGACGCATTCGGTGCGGAAATCAAGCGCGTCGACGCGCTTTCGCTCGCAAGCCGATGAAGAGCAGCAGACCGACGATGCAGAGGAAGACCGCCGCGGCGATGCCGAGCGCTTTGAACAAGCGGGTGCTGGCGAAGTCGACTTGGTCGCGCGTGATGACTTGCGGGGCGAGTTCGCCCGCTTTTTTCCGCAGGATGACCTTGCCCTCGGCGAGTTCCAGGCCGGTCAGTTTTTTCATCGCCGGGCCAATGGTCGTGTCTTCCTTATAGCGTTCGGTGATCCGGTAAGGCGACATCTGCTTCAGGAACGGCTCGGGCACGGCGGCGCCGGGGATGTCGAGCGAGTCGATGCGGAAGACGACTTCGCCTTGGGCGAGTTCCGGGCGGGCGACGAGCGTGCCGTTCAAGTAGCGCGGGTCGGTGGTGAACACGCCGGGTTCGCCGTCGCGGGTGCGGCGCGGCTTGCCGTTCATCGGGAAGGAGATGTCGGCGATCAATTTGCCGTCGGCGTGCAATTCCCGGATGCGAAAGGTGCCGCGCAGTTCCTTCAGCGGTTCGTAGGCGGCGATGGCGAGATTGAGGTCGTCGGTGGTGAGTTCGAGTTTGGTGTCGCCCTCGCGGTCGAGCGACTGGCGGAACGCTTCCACGCGCTCGGCCAGCGCGTTGGCCTCGGTTTCCCGTCCGCTGACGGAAGAAACTTCCACCGGCGCGGGCTTTTCGGAGGTGAACTTCGCGATTTCGTCGAATTGGCGGAAGAAGACCCAGCCGCTGAACACGACCAGGAAGACCATCACCAGCGTCACGACGATCATGATCGTGCAGCCCGCGAAGGGGGATCGGGCGGTGGCTTGCGGCTTTTCTTGCTCGGCGGACATGCTGGGAGGGAAAAGCCGGAGCCGCCGGTTGCCAAGTTTCGACTTTCAGCCCGGCGATTCCTCGCGTCTGCTCCGCGCATGGCGAAGGTGCTGGTGGGATTGTCCGGCGGAGTGGACAGCTCCGTGGCCGCGGCCTTGCTCGTGGAGCAGGGGCATGAAGTCGCGGGCGGTTACATGAAGAACTGGATCAACGCCGAAGGCATTCCGGGCGATTGCCCGTGGGAACAGGACATCGAGGACGCCCACGCGGTGGCGAAGACGCTCGGGATCGAATTCCGCGTGATCGATCTGATCGACGCCTACCGCGACCGGATCGTCGAATATCTCGTCGAAGGCTACCGCAATGGGATCACGCCGAATCCCGACGTCTGGTGCAATCGCGAGATGAAATTCGGCGTGTTTCTCGATTACGCGCTCGGGCAGGGCTTCGAAGCGGTGGCGACCGGCCACTACGCGCGTCGCCGGACGCTTGCCGACGGCCGCGCGGCGATCTTGCGGGGGGCGGATCCGAACAAGGACCAGAGCTACTTTCTTTCCCTGATGACCCAGCAGCAGGCGTCGCACGCGTTGTTTCCGGCAGGCGAAATGCTCAAGCCGCAGGTGCGCGAAGTGGCGGAACGGTTCGGCCTGCCGACGGCGGGCAAAAAGGACAGCCAGGGGATCTGTTTCCTCGGGCAGGTGAGGATGAGCGACTTCCTCAGCCATTATATTCCCGAGAATCCGGGCGAAATCGTCGATCCGTCGGGTAAAGTCCTCGGCACGCACCGCGGCCTGCATCTTTACACGCTCGGTCAGCGCAAGGGCCACGGGATCGCGTCACCGCGCGAAGGCATGGCGTACGTGGTGGTCGGCAAGGACGTGGCGAAGAACCAACTCATCGTGGGCTGGGATCACGGCGACAGTCCGGGGCTATACGCCAGCGATTGCCTGGTGGGGAACGTGAGTTTGCTCGACGGGCCGTTCGAGCGTCCGGTGCGTTGCGAGGCGCAGCCGCGTTATCGCGCGAAGGCCGAGCCGGTGGAAGTCACGCCGCGCGACGATGGCCGGGTGGACGTCCGTTTCCTCCATCCGCAGCGGGCGATTTCGCCGGGGCAAATCTGCGCGTTCTATGACGGCGGCCGTTTGCTCGGCGGCGGCGTGTTCGAGGAAGTGAGAAAGTAATAACCGCTGTGCCGTCCATGGCGAGGTGAGCCACGTTCCAAGAGCCCACTAGGTGGGGACGTCCGGGTATCGTCGATCTTCCTGTAAAGGCGTGACCTATTGTGCCGGAGGAATGTCCCCGTGTTTATAGCATAGGTTCGGGCACGCTTGCCAGAGCGGACGAACACAGCAGTTGGAGGGATGCTACTCCTCGCGCTTCGCGTGGCAAACGATTTTGTTCCGAAGTGCGAAGGAATCTTTTCCGGCGAAGAACGCGAAAAGTTTGATGAATAGAAGGGACCGTGTCATGCGTCCTAAACGGCACCTTCCGCTGGAAGGCCATTCAAGAATCCACCCAATGAAACCTCATCGATTCCTTTCGTTCGCCGCGCTTGCCACCATGGCTCTCAGCGGGTGCGAGAAACGCGGATTGAACGAAACCGAACGCGCTGATCTGGAACGCAAAAGCCGCGAGGCTGACGACCGGGTCTCCGCGTTGGAGAAAGAACTCGAGCTGCAGAAGCTCGCCAACGAGCGCGATGCTTTGGATCGCGAGCGAGCTCGGCTAGAGGAAATGCAGGCGGATCTGGAGCGGCAAGGGGATGAAGCGGCCGCGGCCGACGCGGAGCGTTTGCGGAAGCAAGAGGCCGATCTGCGGGCACGCGAAGAGAGCTTGAGGACGCGACAGGAAGCGGTGGATGCGCGCGATTCGTATCTTGATGATCGCGAAATCGAGTTGGCCGGTCGCGAAGCGTTGCCGGAACTCGATCCGACGCCGGATTTCGACGACGCTCCGGCGGTCAGCGACTACAACGTTTTCTACGATTCACTGGCGGACGATGGTTCCTGGTTCGAAACACCGGATTATGGCTATGTGTTCCAACCGACGGTGGTGATTCAGGACCGCTCCTGGCGTCCTTACACCCGTGGCCGCTGGGCATGCAGCAATCGCGGCTGGATGTGGGTTTCCGACGAACGTTTCGGCTGGGCGTGCTACCACTATGGCCGTTGGGCGCTGATTTCAGGACGTGGTTGGGTGTGGATTCCCGGCGACGAATGGGCACCGTCGTGGGTGAGCTGGCGCAATGGCGGCGATTATGTCGGCTGGGCGCCGCTGCCACCGGAAAGCCTCGGTTATCGTCGTCGCTCGTGGGGCACGTCGGTGGAAGTCGATCTCGGCATCGGATCGAGCTGGTTCACGTTCGTTTCGGTCCGGAATTTCGGCGGCCCGATCCGTCAACACTGCCTGCCATACGCGCAGAACCACACGTACATCCGTCAGACGACGAACATCACGAACATCACGTACCAGAACAACCAGTTCTTCAGTGGTGGCCCGAGCTATCGGGATCTGAATCGTCGCATCGGTCGGCAGTTGCCGTTTTATCAATTGAATCTCGATCGTTACGACGGGCGTTTCCGTCGCGATCGCGTCCGACCGCAGTTGGCGGGCAATCAATTGAATGTGTTCGCGCCTACGGTGAACGCGAATTGGAACGAAGGGCTGCGTCCGTCACGTGTCCGCGATCGCTGGCAGGACGCTCGCGTCGAGCGCGGCGAAGCGCAGGTGAAGGCGGACGTCGTGGAAAAATTCCGCGAAACCCGTAAGGAGCGTCGCGAACGCGCGCAGGAAGCCATTCAGAAATTCGGCGGCGAACAGGCGCTTCAACAACGCCGGATGGAGGTGCTGCAACGCAACGAGCGCGAAGCTAAACAAAAGGCCGAGAAGGTTTTCGCCGAACGACGCGAGCAGCTCGAAAAGCGCCAGCGTAAGGATTTGGAAAAGGCCAAGGAAACCGCCGAGAAACTCCGTGAACGCCAGGCGGAGGCTCAGGCCGCGGCTGAGGCCGAAGCCCGCAAGCGAGGTGAGGAGGCCCAGGCCCAAGGTCGCGACCGTCGGGAAGAAGCGCGCGACCGTCGCGAGCAAGCCCAAGCGGAAAATCAGCAGCGACAGGAAGAGCAACGTGGGCGTGGTCGCGAACAACGTGAACGCGCTCAGGAGCAAGCCGATCAGGGCCGCGAAAACGCCCGTGAGCAACAGCAGGAAGCACGCGAACGTCAGCGTGAAGCACGGGAAGAAGCGGCTCAGGACAGACAACAACGGGAAGCGGCGCGCGAACAGAACGAGCAAGAAGCCGCCCGTGGTCGTGGCGAACAACGGGAACGAGCGGAGGACGCTCGTGGCCGGAATCGGGAAGCTCCACAGAATGGCACAGAACGCCGTCGCGAGGAGCAACTCGAACGCGTGAAGCAGCGCCAAGAGGAGCTTCGTCAACGCCAGGCGGAAGTGCAGGAGCAGGCTCGCCAACAACAGGAACAAACCCGCGAACGCCAGACCGACGCACGTCAGCAACAGGAACAAGCTCGCGAACAGCAAGAGGATGCGGCGCAACGCCAGCGGGACGTGCAACAGGAACGCGCTCGTGAGCAGCAGGAAAAAGCGCGCCAACAACAAGCGGAGGCGGCCGAGCGTCAACGCGCGGCGCAGCAAGAACGCGCGGCGCAGCAAGAACGCGCGGCGCAGCAACAACAAGCCGCCGAACGTCAGCGCGAAGCCCAACAGGAACGCGCCCGCGAGCAGCAGGAAAAAGCACGCCAACAACAAGCGGAGGCGGCCGAGCGTCAGCGTGAGGCACAGCAAGAACGCGCGGCCCAACAGGAGCAAGCTGCCGAACGTCAGCGCGAAGCCCAACAGGAACGCGCCCGCGAGCAGCAGGAAAGAGCGCGCCAACAACAAGCGGAGGCGGTCGAGCGTCAACGCGAGGCGCAGCAAGAACGCGCACGCGAGCAGCAACAAGAAGCTGCCGAACGCCAACGCGAAGCTCAGCAGGAACGCGCACGCCAACAGCAAGAGGAAGCGCGTGAACGTCAACGTGAAGCGCAGCAGCAAGCGCAGGAACGCGCTCGCGAGCAACAGGAGGCCATGGAGCGTCAGCGTGAAGCCCAACAGGAGCGCGCGCGCCAAGCTCAGCAAGAAGCGATGGAACGCCAGCGCGAGGCCCAGCAGCAGGCACAAGAGCGTGCCCGTCAAGCTCAGCAAGAGGCGATGGAACGTCAGCGTGCGGCACAACAAGCGCAGCAAGAGCGCGCGCGGCAACAGCAGCAGACTCAGGAAGAGGAACGACGGAAGAAAGAGCGCGACGGCAACTGAAGCCTATTCTCAGCCGACTTCGATCGAACGGTCTCCTTCGCGGAGGCCGTTCTTTTTTTATTCACGACTCCAGATAATCCTTCAGCGATTCACGCAAGGCGCCGCGAGCCCGGAAGAGCAAACTTTTCACCGCAGGCACCGTGATGTTCAGCACCTCGGCGATCTCTTCGTAAGGCATTTGCTCATAGCGCCGCAGCACTACCGCCATCCGCTGTGCTTCCGGCAAACCGGCGATGGCCTTGTCCACCGCGTGTTGCAGTTCGGTTTGCAGCAGTTCGGCATCCGGCTGGCGCTCCGGTTGGGCGGGGAGGGAAACGTGCGTCGATTCCTCCCGCTCTTCTACCGAGACTTCTTTTTTACGGCCGCGACGTCGGCTTTCGTTGAAGACTAGATTGCGAGTGATCGTGAAAAGGTAGGTCGTGAACTTCGCTTCCGGCCGGTAGCGTTTCGCGTGTTTCCAAAGACGCAGAAACACCTGCTGAGCGATGTCCTCGGCTTCGGCTGCGTCGTTGAGCATTTTTGCCACCGTGCCGACCACCGCGTTGCGATGACGTTCCACTAAAAGGCGGAAGGCCTTTTGATCGCCATCACCGGCACGAGCCATCAATGCCGCGTCGATCGACGAGTCATCGGCCTCGGGTTTGGCATCCGCATCGGTCATGATGATCGGCGGTGGGGTGGCGACTCCGGCGCTCCACATGGTCACCGGCTTCAACCCCGGCGACTGGGAAAAGTTTCAATTCAAGGGGAGAGCGGCGCTTGTTCCGCCCACTCCTGCACGTCGGGATCGAGAAAGACACTCTCCAAGGCTTCGCGCGCCCAATCTTCGCGTTTCGCGAGTTCCTGCAACATTCGCCACGCGACCACCTGCACCGCCGGGATTTCGCTCCACACCGTTTCGGCCAGACAACGCCATTGTTGCCCCGCAAGGGATTTTGGACGGTTCAGCGCTTCGAGACAAACCTCGCTGATCAGGATCGTGCGATCGAGATCCGGTTCCTCCACGACCGGCGGGACTTCATAGGCTTGAAGCCGGATGCCGCCTTCTCCAGTGAGTTCGCACTTCGACTTCGCCCGCCGGGCCAGATCTTTACCCAAGCCTTGTAGCGCCATTACCCGCGCTTGATGAACTTCTTGTCCCTTTGCCATAGCGCAGCCTAGGGGAGCCGAAGGAATTTTCGCAACTTCTTCAGTTGAGGAATGGATTGTGCGGCGCTTCGGCGAGAATGCGGTGGAAAGGCGAGAGGTGGCGCAAAATTTCGGCCCATAACTCGCGATCGTGGCTTTGCCCCAGAAGTTGGTTGTCCGGGCGAATCGTGATCCACGAATGCCGCTGGATTTCGTTTTCCAATTGTCCGGGGCTCCAACCCGAATACCCGACGAAGGCGCGGATGAGCGTTCCAGGTCGATGGCTGTGGGCGATCGCATCTTCGGCTGAAATTCGCACCGCCCACCGCAGCGCCTTTTTCTCAGCGTTCCACCAGAACGCGGAAAAGGTGAGATGATCGCGAGAAACCGGGCCGCCGTGATGCACCGCGATCTTTTTCAGCGGAGCGAAGACGTCGTCCTTCAGGAAATCGCCCACGACATGGCCGGTCGGTTGGTTCAGCACCAAGCCGAACGCGCCTTCCTTCGGCTTGTGCTCGGCGAGCAACACGACCGAGTGATCGAAGAACCCATCTTGCAGCGTCGGATCGGCCAACAAGAGATGGCCTTGCAGGGCGATTGGCGTGTCGGGGGCTGGAACGTTGCCTGCCATGGTCTAACTTTAAACCCGGCGACGTTCTGCGCCAATGGGAAAGAAGGGGGGTGACCTTTGGGCCGTGGCCTTTTTCGTTCGAGTGCGTTATGCAACGCCGCCACCGCCCTCGACGATGTCCCTAATCAAACGGGTGAAGAAGCGTGCGCCTTCTTCAAGTTTCTCGATTTCAATGAATTCGTCAGCCGTATGGGCTTGGTCAATCGACCCTGGTCCGAGGCAAACGCTCGGAATCCCGCCGTGGGAAAGGTGGGCGGCGTCAGAAAACCAAGGAGCGCCCGCCAGACCGGTGCCCGCGGAAATAGCGAGGAGGGTGCGGATCACCGGGTGATCCGCCGTGGTTTCCATCGGAGGATTCTCGTGCGGACGCACGATTTCCAACGGCAGACCGAGCGAAGCGATCGTTTCGGTAAGCAACTTCAACGCGCCGCCTTCGTTCGCCAGAGCGGGAGTGATGCGGATGTCGATCTCCGCCTCGGCGAGGTCCGGCACAATGTTGGGGCGTGACCCGGCACGGAGAACGCCGACGTTCATCGTGCTGCGACCCAGCACAGGGTGGAGGAAACCTGCCAGTTTCGGAATGAGTTCGCGATCGAGAGCATCCAGTGCGCGAGCGAGTTTAAGGGCTGCGTTTTCGCCGCGTTCCGGCTGGGAACTATGGGCGGCTTTGCCGGTGGCCCGAAGTGTGGCCCAGAGGGAACCCTTGGTCACGTGAACGATTTGCAGCGAAGTGGGTTCGCCCACGATCGCGAAATCGTAGCCTGCGCCGTGTCGGGCGACGAAATCCTTCGAGCCCCATTGGCAGGACTCCTCGCCCATGAAGGCAACGAAATCGACGGCGACCGGCGAGTTCGCCAATGCGGCGCGGTTTTCATAAAGACCCCACAACATCGCTGCCATCGGGCCTTTGGTGTCGGATGCTCCGCGGCCCCACAGTTTGCCATCGCGAATTTCCGCACCGAAAGGATCGATCGTCATACCGCCGACTCCGACGGTATCCAAATGCGGTCCCAGCAGAATCCGCGGGCGACCGTCGAGCGGGGCAAGGCGAACGATCAGATTCGGTCGGCCGGGCCGGACGTTTTCGAGAGTGACCTCGGCGTCGAATGACTTGAACCAATCGGCCAAGTGGTATGCCAGATCCGCTTCGCCGGTGCGGTCTGTGCCAGGGGCGTTATCGGGATTGACGGAAGGAATCCGGACGAGATCTTGCAGCAGGCTGACGACATCGGCGGGCATGACTGAATGGTTAGAGCGCTCATTCCGCTTGGGAAAGACTCAAGTGGACATCACGGAGGAACGAATCTTAAGTCCGTGCGTGCCGCCGAAATTTCTCCCGAATCTCGCTCTCGCGCTGCGCGTGGTGCTCGGCGCTTGGTTTGTCTATTCGGGAGGAGAAAAACTCTTCGTCAGCGGTTTGAGCGAATTTACCCGGTCGGTCGGCAATTACCGTCTGCTCGCCGCGCCCTGGGACGCGGTGCTGGCCTACACGCTGCCGTGGTTCGAATTGGTCGCGGGTTTGTGTTTGATGCTGAGCGTTTTGCGAAAAGGCGCGTTGCTGGTGATTTCGGGTTTGGTGGTGATCTTCGTCGTTGGCGTCGGTTATGCCTGGAGCCAAGGGCTGAACATCGCCTGCGGTTGTCGTGGAGGCGCGACGGCGATGAATTACTGGGGCAAGATGGCGGAGTTCGCCGGTTATGCCGTGGTGCTTGTGTTTCTGTGGACCATGGAGCGGAGGGAAGGGACGAAGTCAGGAGCGCTTCCGGAGAACCGCTGATTGCACAGATTGTGCGGATTTTGGGTAGCCGCGTTGGTGACAACGCGGGCGGTGCGAACGCGCGGAGTCGGGGAAAACATTCGTATGCGATTGGGCGGCTGGTTTCCTTAAGGTGATTGGGAGCCTACCCAACCCGCGTTGTCACCAATGCGGCTACATCAAAAGGAAAATGGATTGCCCGGGATGCGCCTGCGCCACACCGTCCGCGCATGCGCTACACCGAACGCCTCCAACAACGGATTCGCCAAACCGGTTCCCGTCTTTGTGTCGGGCTTGATCCTCGTCCCGGCGAAGGCGGAGCGAAGGAAGCGGGCGAATTCCTGCGCCGGGTGATCGGGGAAACCTGGGAATACGCCGCTGCGTTCAAGCCGAACATGGCGTATTTCGAAGCGCTTGGGATTGAAGGCGTTAGCCTGCTGGAGGAATTGCTGGGCGAAATGCCGAAGGAAGTTCCGGTGATCCTTGATGCGAAGCGCAGCGACATCGGGGAAACGCAGAAGTATTACGCGCAAGGCTACTTCGCCCGTTGGAACGTCGATGCGGTGACTCTCAATCCGTTCCTCGGCTACGACTCGATCGAGCCATTCCTCGATTGGACGGGTAAAGGAATCTACCTGCTCGCCGTGACCTCGAATCCTGGCTCGGCCGATTTTCAACGGCAAACACTTGCCGATGGCCGCTCGGTGTTCGAGTTGGTGACCGCGTTGGGCGATCGTGCAGCACGCGAAAACCGTTCAACCGACGTGGGTTACGTCGTTGGCCTGACCAATGCCTCGGGTGTGTTGGAGCGGATTCCGGACGCCCCGTTGCTGGTGCCCGGACTCGGGGCGCAAGGCGGAGATTTGGCGTCATTGGCCGCCTCGAATCGCACCGCGCCGGACACGATCAATGTTTCTCGTGGGATTCTGTATGCGGGCGACGATCGTTCGTTCGCGGCACGGGCAAAACACTGGGCGGATCAAATCGCCGCGGCCTATCAGCTCTAAGCGGTAAATTTCACGCTGAAATTCCCTTCGGTTCGACGTAGGGTTTCGAACGCTTGAATTACCACCAGATACCACCGAGCCAACCGGGTCAGCGCGTCGATTACGCCGGGCTGAAGCCGCAAAAAGGATGGCCGAAGCGGAACTACCGCTTCTGGCGACATCATATCGTGCCGGGCATGTTTCGCCGCGCCGGAGGCGAAGTCCTGCAACCGGTCGTGGCGCCGCCGGAAGACGGCCGGGTGCGCATCACGTGGATCGGACATGCGTCATTCTATCTGCAATTTGCGGGTCATTCGGTGATCGTCGATCCCAACTGGGCCAGTTGGCATGGTCCGGTGAAACGGCAGATCAAGCCGGGCTTGAAACTCGGCGACGTGCCGGAAGTGGATCTGGTGCTCGTCACTCACGCGCATTTCGATCACCTCCATAAGCCGAGCCTGAGAACCTTGCAGGCGCGTGAAGGGATCGTCGTTCCCCGTGGAAGCAGTTCATTGGTGCGACGGCTGGGATTTCCCGCCGTGCATGAGATGAAAGTTTGGGACGAACTTTGCTTCGAGACACTCGAAATCATTCACACGCCGAGTCATCACTGGGGCGCGCGTTTCCTGCACGACACGCATCGCGACTACGGCGGTTACATCGTCCGCACCGGTGGCAAGAGCGTGTTTCACTGCGGCGACAGCGCCTATTTCGGGGGCTTCCAGGAAATCGGTCGGCGGCATGCCATCGATGTCGCGCTGATGCCGATCGGGGCCTACGACGCGCCGAGCGGGCGGGACGTTCACCTCAATCCCGAAGAAGCCGTCCGAGCATTCGCGGATCTCGGGGCCAAAGTGTTGATTCCCATGCACTACGGGACGTTTCCACTGGGGAATGAACCGTTGCACGAACCGGTCGAGCGATTGCTCGCCGAAGCGGACCGGCTAGGGATTTCCGATCAGGTGCTGATCCCGGAAGCGGGGGTGGGGATCGAGTGGTGACTAGTCAGGCTGTCGCGTAAAGCAAGCTGATGATGCTCCGCAATTCTTCCGCGTCTTCGTTTGTTAGGACATCGATTCGTTTGACCAAGCGATCCATGCTTACTGCCCGGATCTGATCGACCATGATTTCAGCGTCCTTTGAAGCGCAGCGGATTTGGAGACGATGCGCCCATGCCGGGTGCAGGGAAGTCGTTAATGGACAAACCACTGCCATTCCCGTGACATGCATGGCATTCGGACTGACCACCACACATGGGCGGGTCTTCTGAACCTCGCGCCCCACGGTCGGGTCCAAGGCTACGAGATAGATTTCGTAGCGTTGGATGGTGCGGCCGGTCGCTTTAGAAGCCGGACTCTTCTTCGAGGCCATCGTTGAGTCCGGTTTCCGCCCATTGAAAAGCGTCTTGGGCATCCGCGTCATCGGCAGCCATCGCGGCAAAGGAATCTTCCAATGACAGTTTTCGACCTTCCGCCGGTTCGATCAGAATTCCTCCCTGAACGGGTTTCATGACGAAGCCCCGTTCCAAGTGATACGCGCGAATAAGGTTCGCCGGAATTCGCGCGCCCCGCGAATTGCCAATCCGGATCGGCTTTTGGATATGCAGCATGTAATTACCGTAATTACATGCCGCCGCTTTCGCAATCCGGATCTTTTTCAGCGACGCTTCTTGCCGCCTTGCGGCTTCCGGCGGACCGGTTTCGGCGGGGAATCGTCGAGCAATGCCGTGTAGATATAAGGGAAGTTCTCCAACTTCCGGCGCTCGATTTTCTTATCCACGTAGATTTCGACCGATTTAGCCTGATCGAGTTCGTCCGCAGTCAGAATGGTGAACGCATCGCCTTCCGCTTCTGCACGGCCGGTTCGGCCGATCCGGTGGACATAGTCCTCGGCGTTTTCAGGGACGCGGTAATTGATGACGTGGGAAACGCCCGAGATGTCGATGCCGCGGGCGGCAACGTCGGTGGCGACCAGCACTTCGTAGGTGCCTTCCTTGAAACCCTGCAGGGCTTTCATGCGGTCGGCTTGGTTGATGTCCGAATGCATCGCCGCGACTTTTTCGTGGCCGCTTCGCTTGAGCATCGCGGTCACCGAATCCGCTTCCTTTCGGGTGCGGGTGAAAATCATCACGGAGTGGTAATCCGTCTTGTCCAGAAGAGCGACGAGTAGCTCGTCGCGTTGATCCATCGCAACCGGGTAGAACGCATGGGTGACAGTGGAAGCCACTGCGCGACGGGCGATTTCCACTTCGACCGGGTCCTTCAGGCACCACTGAGCAAAGGTCTGGATCGCCGGCGGCATCGTGGCCGAGAAGAAAAGCGTCTGGCGCTCGTCCCATGGGCAAAGGTTCACGATTTTCCGCACCTGCGGGAGGAAACCCATGTCGAGCATGCGGTCGACCTCGTCGAGGATGAGAACCTTCAATTCGCCGAAGCGCATCGAAGCCCGGTAGAAATGGTCCATCAAGCGGCCAGGAGTCGCGACCACGATGTCGGCGCCTTCCTTAAGCTCTTCGCTTTGTTGGCCGTAGCCGACGCCGCCGTAGAGTAGGGCGACTTTAAGGCCGGTGTGCTTGCCGTATTTTTTGAACTGCTCGGCGACCTGGTGGGCCAGCTCGCGGGTAGGCTCAAGCACAAGGATCTGCGGTTTGCCCAAGGCCTGCACTTTGCTGAGCGATGGCAGCGCGAAAGCTGCGGTCTTGCCCGTGCCGGTCTGCGAAGCGCCCACGACGTCCTTTCCTTCCAGGATCAGCGGAATCGCCTGCGCCTGAATGGGGGTGGGGGTGGTGTAACCGGATTGCTCGATGGCCTCCAGGACGGCTTCCGAAAGCCCGAGTGTGTCAAATCCCATGCGCGGCGTTCCTAGTGACGTATTCTGAATGGGTCAAGCCAAGTTCAGGGGGAGCCGTGACGTTCGTTGCGACCCGGCCGGTTCGGTGGTTACTTGAAAGATGAAATTCCGGTTCTTGGCAGGAATTCTGGCGGTGGCGGTAGGCATGCCCGAAACGGGGCGGGCACAAGAGCCGGTGCCCATCGTGGATAACCCCTTGTATCTTGGCTGGCCTCAAGTCGTGGGGACGAAAGCGCAATTCGATCGCGTGAGGCGGGTAAGCGGGCCGCTTCTCACTCCCGATGAGGTGACCCAAAGCGTCGTGACCTACGAATTGGTGAAAATCACCCCCGAGGAACTCACGATCGAAATCGCAGGCGGACGTTTCGCCATTCCCGCCCGGACCAATCCGAAATACGATCTTAAACTAGGCGATCCAGAGGACGTGAAAGTGGGCGATCACACTTACACGTGCCAAGTGTACCACTACAAAACCAGCTCGGCCGCCGAGCTCGGTCGTGATCCGCAAGGGCAGACGGCGGATGTCGTCGTGTGGCTCAATATCGCCGCGCCGACGACGGTGGTGCGCCGACGGTGGGTGCTGAAATTGGAGTCGACCTATACCTGGGACGAAACCTGGAAGGGTGCGAGCGTTCCCGCTCCACCGGCTACGGTTCCTACGCCTCCGGTGAATCCGGCCCCGCTGCTGACCCCGCCGGGAACTCCGACGGAGTGAGGGCGGTAAATCCCAAGTTAGAAACTTGGGCTACTTTGCCGGCATCTCCACCTGCAACGCCACCGTTTGCCCGTTTGCTTTGAGCGGTTCGGCTCCGTGCGGAAGCAGGAGGTAATCGCCTTTTACGAACGTTTGGCCATCTGCGCTTGTCAGTTCGCCTTCAACCACGCCGACGATCGTGAAACGATTCGGGTCGGGATTGGAGAGCGATTCGCCTGCGGCCAAAGCACGGCGATTGGTTTTGAAATACGCGCACTCGGCCAACACATCGCCGTTCGGCGTGTCCATGTCCGGCTCGAAGTCATTGAAGTCGATGCTCGCCAAGGATTGCTCGACGTGAAGTTGCCGCGGTTTGCCGTCGAGCCCCACACGGTTCCAGTCGAACACCCGGTAGGTCGTATCCGAGTTCTGTTGGATTTCGTGAATGAGCAACCCCGCGCCAATGGCATGAAGCCGGCCGGAGGGAATGAAGATCGATTCGCCCGCTTTGGGGGAGACCGCGTGAACGGCTTGCTCGACCGTGCCTTGGGCGATTGCTTTTTCAAAATCGGCACGGGTGACGCCATTTTTCAGGCCAATGTAGAGTTTCGCCTCCGGGTCGGCATCGGCGATGACCCACATTTCGGTCTTCGGCTCGCCACCGAGCTCGTCCGCTTTATCCACCGGCGGGTGGACTTGGATCGAAAGGTCGTCGCGCGCGTCGAGGATTTTGATGAGAATCGGGAAGCGTTCGGAGTCGGGCAAATCCTCGCCGAAAACTTCTTCGCGATGCTGCGTCCAGAGTTCGTGCAACGATTTGCCCACGAAGGCACCGCTTTTCACGATCGACTGTTCGGGATCGCGGTCGACGATTTCCCAGGATTCGCCGATGGGCGTTGTCGCGTCGGGCAAAGTCCGGCCGTAAACGCGTTCCAGTTCGCGACCGCCCCAAACGCGGTCCATGTAAAGGGGAGTGAAAGTGATCGGTGACACGTCGGGGAAGAGTGAGGGGCGAAGGGCACGGTGAAAAGCCGGGATCTCGATGAACTGGTAACAAGGGGCAGAACCCTTTTTGAGAGAGCGAAAGGACCTCCCGGGCGCAAATTAAAGATTTCCTGAATATTTCCCCTTGGAAAACAACCTTGCGGGCGCGGTCAGGGAGGGGGATGCTTCGGGCGGACTGGAATGGCCCGAAACGACAACAAAAAACGGGGCGAAGAGCCCGAGCCGTCGAAGTGGTCGAACGAGATCACCGGCATCGTGCTGATCGCGATCGGGCTGCTTTGTGCGCTGTCGCTGGTGTCCTATTCCCCGGCCGATCTGCCTGCGGTGGGGATTTTGGAACCCTTTGCCGACAAAACCGGGGCGAAGGGCGAAAACCTGATCGGCAGTGCGGGCGGTTTACTCGCGTTTCTCCAAATCCTCCTTTTCGGCGCGGCGGCGTGGCTGGTGCCCGCGGGACTGTTTTGGTTCGGCGTGGTGAAGCTCGTTTTCGATCGTCACCTTTGGCCTCGTAAGTTGCTCGGTTTCCTTTGCCTGCTGCTGTCCGGCGCGGTCTGGTTGCACGCGGCGGATTGGTTTTTCAAAGATTGGGCGGCACGCTGCCAAATCACCGGATCGAACCATGAAGGCTGGCCGGGCGGGGCAATCGGCTATGCGCTGGGCGAGTTTGTCTTTTTGCCCGTGGTTAGCCGGACCGGCACGCTGCTCATCATTGGCACGGCGTATTTGGTCGCGCTAATCCTTTTCACTGGTCAACCGCCGGTGAAATTCTGCAAAGCCTGCTATCGTCTCGGTCGTTTGAAACTCGCCGAGTGGCGGGCGAAACGAGCCGCCGCGGGACAGGTCGCCGCGCGACAGGCGGAACTCGATGCCGAGCGCGATCGTCAGCGCGAGCAACGCCGCAAGGAACGCGACGCCGCCAAAGCCGCGACCGCGGAAGCCAAGGTGGCCGCCGAACCCCAGGACCCGCAGGCGATGTTGCCCCTGCGCGAAACGCCCGCACCGCAGATCATCGACGCGTCGCAACGTCGCGCACTCGAAGGGCCGCTCGGGGCCAAACCGTTTGAGCGGAAGAAGGCCGGTCACCAATCGCTCGCGACCACCGGTTTCGAAGACTACGAATTGCCCGGCTTCGATTTGCTCGACATCACCGAGCCGGAGGAGACGCACGAGGAAACGAATCGCGACGAATTGCTCGCGAACCAGCGCGTGATCGTCGAAACGCTGAAGGCCTTCGGCATCGACGTGACGCCCGGCGACATCACCCGCGGGCCGACGATCACTCGCTACGAGATTTACCCGAGCACCGGCCTCCGCGTTTCCCGCATCGCCCAGCTCGAAGCCGACCTCGCCCGCGCGACCAAGGCGGAGCGAATCAACATTCTCGCGCCGATTCCGGGCAAGGACACCGTCGGCATCGAAATCGCCAACTCGCAGAAGATCGCCGTGCCGCTCCACGAGTTGTTGAGCGATCCCGAGTTCCGTTCGGCGAAGAAGAAGATCCCGCTCGCACTCGGCAAAGACGTTTACGGCAAGACGGTCATCGGCGACCTCGCTGCGATGCCGCACTTGCTCGTCGCGGGCGCCACGGGGTCGGGTAAATCGGTTTGCATCAACTCGATCATCGCCTCGATGCTCTTCAAGTTCGGCCCGGACGAACTACGCTTCATCATGGTCGACCCGAAGGTCGTGGAGATGCAGATGTACAACAAGCTGCCGCACCTCGTGGTGCCGGTGGTGACCGATCCGAAGAAGGTCGTCGCCGCGCTGAAGTGGGTGGTGAACGAAATGGAGAAGCGTTACCGCATTTTCGCGAAGGTCGGCGTTCGGAATTTCGATAGCTACAACCAGCGCGTGCGTCCGGAGAAGGCCGCGGTGGAACCCGAGCCGGAACCGGAAGAAGAGGAAGAAGTCGATTTGGAGGCGATCGAATCCATCGCCGCCGCGCTCGAATCGGGCGAACTCGGACCCGAAGCCGATGAGGACGAGTTGATCCCGGACGAGGACGAAATGCCGGATCGTTTCCCGTATATCGTGGTGCTCATCGACGAGCTCGCCGACCTTATGCAGACGGCTCCGGCCGATGTGGAAATGTGCATCGCGCGCATCGCTCAGAAAGCACGTGCCGCGGGCATCCACTTGATCATCGCGACGCAGACGCCACGCGCCGACGTGGTCACCGGCATCATCAAGGCGAACATTCCGTGCCGCATCGCCTTCCAGGTTTCCTCGCAGCTCGACTCACGCGTCATCCTCGACACCAAAGGCGCGGACAAACTCGTGGGCAAAGGCGACATGCTCTACCTGCCACCGGGTTCGGCGAAACTCGAACGCGCTCAAGGCGCTTTCGTTTCCGACCACGAGGTCGAGCGCCTAGTCGATCACTGCGCGGCTCAGGCGTCGCCGAACTTCGCGACCGATATCCAAGCCTCGATCGATAACGCCGGCGACGACGACATGGAGGAAGTTTCCGACGCCGACGAGGAACTCATCATTCGCTGCATCGAAGTGGCGAGGCAGGAACAGAAGTGCAGCACGTCCTTGCTGCAACGTCGCCTACGCCTCGGCTATACCCGTGCCGCGCGCATGGTGGATATCCTCGAACAACGCGGCATCGTCGGCCCGGGTGACGGGGCGAAAGCGCGCGAGGTTTACGTGAAGTAGGAGTCGCTTTCGAAAGGAGTGCCGCTTTCAAAGCGGCATGCCAGGGGCTGGCGTGGCTCCGCCCGCCATCGGTCTGGTTGGAACCGCCCTGCATGGAGTTGCACGCAGGATGATGGGACCCGGGGGCTAAATCACTCCCGAAGGGCCGATTTGGCTTTAGGGTTCGCATGTCGAAAAAGCTCTTGGTCTAGACACTCGATGATGGAAAAGCTGGCGAGGTGTAATGTCTCGGCCTCGATAATTGAAACCTCTGCTGTGCGCTCTCCTGACTCCCAATCGAAACATACAAGCCGTTCTATGGCGTCTTGCTGCTGGAAGGCGAAAGACCAATGACCGACCCCGTTGCGGACACGACGAAACAAGTCGTGATTGAAAAGGTCGCGAGCCTGCGCGAGCACCGGATAGCGGGCGTGCTGCGTCCGCAGCAAAATGTTCAGGGGCGAATCGATGGCGCGAAGGAATCTACCAAGTGGACCGTCGATGATGAGAAATGTGGGTAGCCAACGCCCGATCATCGAACCATGCTGTGCGACCAATCTCGCTGGCATAGGAACATCTTGCCAACGGAAACTGGTGACCATCGCAAGGTGCGATAGCAAGGTGTGAACAGTCTGCTGGATAATCGGACTCGCGCGTAGATAGTCGCCAAACTCTAGGCGGAGTGACGGGTCACTGCTCAACAACACGCACTCGGCGCTTAGGTCAGAGTATGGCGTCTGCGACTCAGCCCATCTGCGAACAAGGCCGCGAGCCGCCAAGACGGGCAATAACTTGCCGAGAAGTTCGTCTTTTTCCGTTGGTTGTGCGGCGTGTGTCATAGAGCTTAACAGTGTTATTGAGTAACCGTGAACGGGCCAAGCTGGAATGGGGAGGCGGGCGATTTTCCGATTCATCTGTGCCGTCGCAGGCTGCCCATTGCCCACCTCCTGATGCTCGCGCTCCTGCCGGGAAAACGAACGATGACGCGCGAGGTCGCGGGGAAGGGGATCCGTGGCGGCGGGCTCCGCCGGGGAGAGACGCTGGAGTCGCTTTCAAAGCGGCATAGGCAGGCGCGGCGTTTTGAAAACGCCGGTCCGGACAGGGCGGCAACAATGCCGCCCGCCCCCATCATGCCGCTTGGAAAGCGGCACCCCTACGGCAACTCCACGCCTTGAATCCACGGCGTGAATTCGCAGGGAATCGGTGCTTCGAATTTCAGGCGTTCGTTGGTGACCGGATGGTCGAGCTCCAAGCGCCACGCGTGAAGCATGAGCCGACCCGGTTTCACCGATTGTCGCTGCGGCTGGGCGTAAATCGGATCGCCGATGAGCGGGGTGCCTTTGTGCAGCATGTGCACGCGAATCTGATGGGTCCGACCAGTGTGAAGGTGGCAAAGCACCAACGCGGTGATCGTGGCGGCATCGACGTGCAGTACCTCGTAGTCGGTGATCGACGCTTTGCCGCCGGGTGGATTGACCACCGCCATTTTCTGGCGGTTGACCGGATGGCGGCCCAGGTGGGTGAACACTGTGTCGGTGCCGGGCTTGGGAATGCCTTGGGTGACGCAGAGGTAGAGCTTTTGCATCGTTCGTCCGGCGAACTGCTTCACTAGCGATTGATGGGCGACGTCGGTTTTCGCCACGACGAGGCAGCCCGACGTGTCCTTATCGAGCCGGTGCACGATGCCCGGTCGCTCGACGCCGCCGATGCCGGAGAGCTGGCCTTTGCAATGGTGCAGCAGCGCGTTGACCAAGGTGCCGTCCGGATTGCCCGCCGCGGGGTGGACGACGATGCCGGATTCCTTATCGAGCACGACGATGTGTTCGTCTTCGAAGAGAATCGAAAGGGGAATGTCCTGCGCGGCGGCTTCGAGCGGCACGGCCTCAGGAATGGCGACGCTGATGAGCGATCCCGCTTTCACTGCGTCGCGGGGTTTGGCCGGTTGACCGTTCACCTGGATGAACTGCTCGCGGATCAATGCCTGAATGCGGGAGCGGGAAAGCTCGGGCAAGCGGGCCGCGAGCCAAGCGTCGAGGCGCTCGCCGGAGTTGTCGTCGACGCGAAGTTCCATGCGGGCGGTTTGGCGGGTGCGGGGAGAAGTTTCAAGTTTCCAAGCAATCGGAGGCTTCGTTAGATTGCGCTCCATGCCGGATGATGCCGTCGAGATCGCTTATTGCCCCGAATGTGGAACGGCGATGGATGTCTCGGCGCTGGCTCCGTTCACCGAGGTCGAGTGCTCGTTGTGCTGCACGAAATCGGTAGTGAAGCGGGAATTCGGACCCTACACCTTGCTGCGGAAACACGCGATCGGCGGGATGAGTGTGGTGTTCATCGCCCACGACAACACGCTCGACCGCGAGGTGGCGTTGAAAATTCTCAACGAAGACTTTTCGGCCGACGAACGACGGATCGCCGCCTTTGAAGAAGAAGCGCGGACCACGGCGTCGATCAGCCATCCGCATGTCGTGCGGTTGCTGACGACCGGCCGGGCGTTCGGGCGGTTTTACATCGCGATGGAACTGGTTTCCGGCGGCCATCTGGAACAACAGATCCGCGACCGAGGAGCCTTGCCCGAAGCTGAAGTGCTGCCGCTCGCCCTTCACATCGCCGAAGGTTTGCTGGCGGCTCATCAGGCCGGGCTGATTCACCGCGACATCAAGCCGGGCAATATTCTGCTCGATGCCGCGGGCAACGCGAAGATCGTGGATTTCGGTCTGGCGTTGGTCACGAAAGGCGGAAGCGCCCGCGCGGAGGAATTTTGGGCGACTCCTTATTACGTGCCGCCGGAATCGGTGGAGGGGCTGCACGAAGATTTCCGGTCGGACATCTACGCCTTCGGCGCGACGCTTTACCACGCGCTCGCTGGCCATCCTCCCTGCAAAGAGGAGTCGATGGTGACGACGGTGCTGCTTGAGGCAAAACGAAACATTCCACCGCTGGCCTCGGTCGCGCCTTGGTTGCATGCGGAAACCTGCGCGGTGGTCGACCGGATGCTCGCCTACGATCCGGCCAAGCGTTTCCAGTCCTATCGCGATCTGATTGCCGCGTTCGATGGGATTCTACACCAACGAATCGTGGAGGGATCGGTGTGCGAAACCACGGCGGTGCGACGTCGCCGCCTGGCGAAAAAACGCGAGCGGTTCTGGATGGCGAGCGTGGGAGTGCTTTGCGCAGGCGCGTTCGGGGGCGTCGTCTATTTTCTGTCCCGCCCGGGAAAACCGGTGGCACCGCGTCCGGCCGATACGGTTTCCAGCGTGGTGGAAATTCCGGGCACGAAAGAAAAGGAACCGGACCCGGCCTCGGCTAGCCGTATTGCCGTGCGTTATCGCGCGGCGCGTACGGCGTTGGAAACAGGCGACTTGAGCAAAGCGCGACAAGAATTCGCCGCGTTGCGGGACGACCCGGAAGTAAAAGAACCGACTGCGACCTGGGCAGGCGTGGAAGCGGTGATCGCGGCATTGCTCGACGGCGAGGGCGACGAGGGGCGGGGAGAAGCCGAGCGTTCCCTGGCCCACCTTCATCAATCTTCGGAGATTGATGAGGCATTGAAAGGGGCTCTTTCGCCCGCCTTGGAGCACATCGGAACTTTGTCCGCGGCCGATCCGTCGAAGCTTTCGCCCGGCAACGTTTCAGTCGGCGAGACGATGGGATGGCTGTTGACCGGTCTGAAGGAATGGGAGCAGGGGCGATGGGACCTTGCGGCGAAATTTTTTGAAGCGGTCACGGCATCGAAGGCGGGCGAGTCGAACGAATGGCTGGCGCTTTATCAGCGAATCGCCCGGGATTATCTCCACGACAAGGCCTTGCTTGATCCGCTCGTGCTGAAGGGGTTACCCGCCGATGCCGCCTCGACGAAAAAGCACCGCGAGGCATTGGATCAGGCGTTCAAGGCGTTGAAAACCAAAGGTCGGGCTCGTTACAATGCCAGGATTTGGCAGTTTGAACTCGTTCGTCATGAACGTGAACTAAGGGAAGCCGGGGCGCAGCCGAAACCGCCGGTTGTGCCCACATGGGCGGAAGCCCGGGCGGAGGTCGAGAAACTGTGCGCCGAGTATCGTTTTGCCGAAGCTGCCCAGCGGTTGAAAGGCGAGGGGAGCTCCGAGCATGTCGCGGAGCGGACGGCCTGGCTGACGCTCACGGAATCCGCGTCGACGCTTTTCCCGGCATTGGAGGCGGATTTGAAAAAGGGCGCCGTTGAAGTTCCGCTGACGCTGAAAGAAGGCGGGGCGGCATTTGTGAAAGCTTCCCAAGGGGCGGACGGGCATTTGACGGTGATCGACGCGACCGGCACGGCCAAGGAAATCGCCTGGAAAGAACTTTCGCCTGGCTCGGTGATCGATCTCCACCGTCAGCTCGTCAAAAGCGCCGGGGACGAGGAAAAGCTTCGACGCCACGAGGCAGCGATCGCGTTCGACTGGCTGGCGGGCGACCGCGACCGGGCGAAATCGGCGGGCGACCGGTTGGCGCAGGATAACGAGGCGTTCAAACGCCGGTGGGAGGAAATTTCCGCCGCGCTGAAGTGAAAATCACTCGGGCGGCGCGCTTGCACCGCCCGCCCGGCTTGGGTACTCCTGCGGCCGCCCATGGCCGCCGAATACACCGAAGCCGACATTAAATCCCTCGATTGGCGCGAACACATCCGCCTTCGCCCCGGTATGTACATCGGGAAGCTCGGGGACGGCACCTCGCCCGACGACGGCCTCTACATCCTGTTGAAGGAGGTCATCGATAACTCGATCGACGAGCACATCATGGGCAACGGCAAGGAGATCCGCGTCACCATCGACGAGGAAGGCCGGGTCGAGGTGCGGGATTTCGGCCGCGGCATTCCACTCGGCAAACTTTACGACTGCGCCGCGCAGATCAACACGGGCGCGAAGTACGACAGCGAGGCGTTCAAGAAAACGGTCGGCCTCAACGGCGTTGGCATCAAGGCAGTCAACGCGCTCTCCGGTTTTTTCGAAATCCAGGCGTGGCGCGATGGCGAGACGAAAGCGATCGAGTTCTCGAAAGGCCAGGTCACCGTCGACATGAAAAACCCGAAGCGCGACGCGCAGCCGAATGGCACGCGGCTCGCGTTCGAGGTGGACCGCACGATTTTCCCGGCCAAGGCGAAGTTTCGCGAAAGCTTCGTCGAGAAGATGTGCCGCTACTATTCCTACCTGAATCCGGGCCTCACGCTCGTGTTCAACGGGAAGAAGTTCAAATCGAAGGACGGCTTGCTCGATTTGCTCCGCGAGGAAATGGAGAGCGAGGCGCTGTATGACCCGATCCATTTGACCGGCAAGGACATCGAGATCGCCTTCACCCACACGCCCGAAAGCGGCGAGGAGTATTATACTTTCGTCAACGGCCAGAACACGACTCAAGGCGGCACGCACTTGCAGGCGTTCCGTGAGGCGCTCGTGAACGTCGTTCGCGGTTTCTACAAGAAGCAGTACGAGCCGGCCGACATTCGCGCGGGCATCGAGGCCGCGATTTGCGTCCGCATCGAAGAGCCGGTGTTCGAGTCGCAGACGAAAACGAAGCTCGGTTCGACCACGGTGTCACCCAACGGCGAATCGTTGCGCACGTTCCTCAGTAATTTCCTCAAGGAACACCTCGACAATTATCTGCACAAGCATCCGAAGGTGGCGGAAGCGATCCAGAAGCGGATCGTCGCCGCCGAGCGTGAGCGCAAGGATCTCAAAGGCATCCAAAAGCTTGCCCGCGATCGCGCGCGCCAGGCGAAGGTGCACAACAAGAAGTTGCGCGACTGCCGCGCTCATCTGAACTCGAAGCACAAGGAGCGCGAGCATAGCACGCTCTTCATCACGGAGGGCGACTCGGCGTCCGGTTCGATCACCAAGAGCCGCAGCGTGGAAACGCAGGCGGTGTTCTCGCTGCGCGGCAAACCGCTTAACACCTTCGGCCTGGCCAAGAAGGTCGTTTACGAAAACGAGGAATTCGCCCTGTTGCAGGCCGCGCTGGGGATCGAAGACGGTATCGCGGATTTGCGTTACAACCGCGTCGTCATCGCCACCGATGCCGACGTCGATGGCATGCACATCCGTTTGCTGTTGCTGACCTTCTTCCTCCAGTTCTTCCCGGAGATTATCCGCGAAGGCCACCTCTTCATCCTTCAGACGCCGCTCTTCCGCGTCCGCAACAAGAAGGAGACGATCTATTGCTACGACGAAGAAGCGAAGAACAAGGCCCTCGTAAAGCTGGGAAAATCGTCGGAAATCACCCGCTTCAAAGGTCTCGGCGAAATTTCACCCGACGAGTTCAAGTTCATGATCGGTCCCGACATGCGGCTCGATCCGGTGACCTTCGAAGAAGGCAAGGGCGTGAAGGAGTTGCTCGCCTTCTACATGGGCAAGAACACGCCCGACCGGCAGGACTACATCATCGAAAACCTGCGCATCGACGTCGACCGTCAGGTGGCGTAGGAATTGGAGTGCCTCTTACCAAGCGGCATGATGGGGGCTGGCGGTATTTCTGCCGCCTTCATCCTTCACGATGCATCCTTCTTTGCCCGCACACCGGGCTTGGAAAGGATTTCGATATAAACCTTCTCGCAACCGGCTGCTGCGGCCTCATCGACCGCCGGAATCAAATCGTCAACGTGTTTCGCCACTGGGGCGTCGTTGTTTTGACCGAATTTGCAATCGAAGTCCCAGAAGTCGACGCCTTCCGGCAGGGCTTTGCGGCGCTCGCGTTTCACGTATTTGCGAACGTCCGACTTGATCGCGGCGACCACGCGTGGCGGTTGATGGCCGGGAACGGAGAGCGGGAAAACTTTCTTCATAGGCGAGGCTTGTGCGGGCTCGAGGGCGGTTTGTCGAGGGGAGATCGGTGCGGGCGAGCGGATGGTTGCGGGCTTGTCCGCCAGCTTTCCCGGCGTTAGACCGGGCGCGACATGAGCAAGATCGTTCTGCTGTTTTCCGGCCAAGGCGCCCAAAAGGTGGGCATGGCGAAGGATTGGTGCGAAAATTCCGCCACCGCGCGGGCGATGATCGCCCAAGCCGATGCCGCCCTCGGGTTCCCGCTTTCCGATGTGATGTTCGAAGGGCCGGAGGACGAACTGACGAAAACGTCCCGCTGTCAGCCGGCGCTTTATTTGCACGGCTTGATCGCGCTCGCGCTCATCAAGGAACGCGTGCCGAATCTGGGAATCGTCGCCGCGGCCGGTCTGTCGCTCGGCGAATTCACCGCGCACGCCGCCGCCGGAACGTTTTCGTTCGAGGAAGGCCTCAAGCTGGTCGCCCGTCGCGGACTTTTCATGGAGGAAGCCTGCCAGGCGACCCAAGGTTCGATGGCCGCGCTCATCGGTGGCGAAGAAGAGCAAGTGCGTGCGCTCGCCGCCGCTTGTGATGTCGATGTCGCCAACCTCAACGCGCCGGGACAAATCGTGCTCTCCGGTTCGGTCGCGGGCATCGACGCCGCGGTCGAAAAGGCGAAGGAATTCGGGATTCGTCGCGCGATCAAACTCAACGTCGCCGGTGCCTATCACTCGCGTCTGATGCAATCGGCGCAGGACAAGCTTGCCGCTGAGCTGAAAGACGCTGCGATTCAATCGCCCGCCATTCCGGTCGTCTGCAACTACGGCGCTTCCGTGGTCAGCGATCCGGCGGACATTCGCGCGACGCTCGAAAAGCAGGTGACCGGTTCGGTGCGCTGGACGGAATCGATTCGTCTGCTGCGCGAACAAGGCCATACGACTTTCCTCGAACTCGGACCGGGCAAGGTGCTCGCCGGGCTCGTGGCGAAGATCGACAAAGACGCCGTCGTGCATTCCGTTGACGATCTCGCCTCGCTGGAAGCCGCGGTCGAAGTGCTTTCCTGAGGCTCTCTGATTTTTCCGACAAAATCTCGAAAAACAGATTGCAAGCGAGCCGCGAGCTCATTAGGGTTCGCGGCACCCGGACGGGTTCTGGAGCGGTAGCTCAGTTGGTTAGAGCGCCAGCCTGTCACGTTGGAGGTCGCGGGTTCGAGCCCCGTCCGCTCCGCCAGTTCGTTCGGTCAAAAATAGGTCCACCTTCGGGTGGGCCTTTTTTGTTGTGCGATATCCGCATTTCAAGCGGAGCGGATGGGGCGAGAACCTTCCCGGAGGGCCGGGTTCGAAGACGGCGGGAGCTTTGCGACCTTTCTTCATTCGGCGCAGCCGCAAACTGGTCTGGTCCGAAGGACAACCCCGTCCGCTCCGCCAGCCGTTCGGTAAAAATAGGTCCACCTTCGGGTGGGCCTTTTTGCTTTCTGATATCCGCATTCCAGAAGGAGTGGATGGGGCGAGAACCCTCCGGGAGGTCCGATAAGACCCAGAGGACCTATTTGAATCGCCCTCGCCGCGATCCTTCACAAACTCGAAATTTCTTTAAGCTTTGTGTTGCAAATCGGCGGGTGGGTTCCTAGCTTCCGCGCACCCGAACGGGACTGGAGCGGTAGCTCAGTTGGTTAGAGCGCCAGCCTGTCACGTTGGAGGTCGCGGGTTCGAGCCCCGTCCGCTCCGCCAGTTCGTTCGGTCAAAAATAGGTCCACTTTCGAGTGGGCCTTTTTTGTGTGAAGTGTCCGCATTCCAACCGGAGCGGATGGGCGAGAACCTTCCGGACGGCTCGGGTTTGAATGCGGCGGGAGCGTTCGCGACTCTTGATATCGGCGAAGCCGCAAACTGGCATGGCGCGGAGCGCAACCCCGACCGCTCTGCCAGTTCGTTCGGTCAAAATTAGCCTGCCTTTACCGGCAGGCTTTTTTGTTTTCAAACATCCGCATTCTTAGCGCCGCGGATGGAACAGAACCTCTCGGAGGAATCACGTCAGCAGGAAATTGAAATACTCCGGCTTCAGGTATTCTTGCAGTACCCGATGCTTGGGAAGAAACGCTGGCGGCGCGACGGGCGCTTTTTCCAGCTCGCTGTAGAGTTCGCACAAACGCTCACGGTAGCGATCCAGGGAATAGGGTGAGAGTTGATCCCGACTGGCGGTCGGTTCGCGCGTCGCGAGGGTTTCCTCCAGCCAAACACTGGCTGGATGAGAGGACCCATTCACTTCCACCTGCACGGCGTCCAGGTCCTTGCCATCGAGCACGCGACGAATGACCTGCCGTTGCAAATCTTCAGGAAGGTTGCCGAAATCCAAGCGGCCTTGGAAACGCAGCGCATCGTACACGCGGTCGATCGTTTCTGCGGTAACGCAGGAATCGTAGGCGTCCAGCACGTCTTGCAGGCAGCGGGTGAGTCGTTGGCGCAGCGTTTCGCGGCCGACCCATGACTCCGGCACAAGCAAGCGATCGTAAAGCCTTCCCGCCGTGATGCCCGCAGCGGCGTAGTCCTGGGTTAAGTGTGGCAGGTTTCGCCCGAAGAGCGGTTTGCCCAATGCAGCGGATTCGAGAAAACCGAGACCGAAGCCTTCCGCGATCGAAGTGGTGATCAAGTGGGTGGCACGGCCGAGCCACGCTTCAAAGGTGCCGTGGGGCTCGCCATCCGGGCCGACTCGGCCCACTACGCCAAGCTCCACAGGCAACCCCGAATCGCTGGCGAAGGCACGCCAGTCTTCGAAAAACGGTTTCCAGCGGGGATGCACCGGCTCCAGTGTGACGGCAAAACGCGTGTGATCGGAAGCGAGTGCCGAAAGTAGGAAAATTTCGCCCAGGTTTTTTCGCCGGATCCCACGGACCGGATAGAGCACCAGTGCCGAAGCATCGGCCGGCGGTGAGCCAGCGGGCTCAGCCGGAGGCGTGATCGGATTCGGCAACGCGATCGAGCACTCGGGCGGCAAGCCGGCGTGGTGGAAGTTCGCCTGATCCTTGGAGTTGATGAAGGCGTACCGGATCTGAGGAGCGACGGGATAGAGAATATCGCACGAGGCGATCATTGGATAATTGTTCGGTCGCCCGTCTTCCGCGAGATCGTGGATCTGGAGAACGATCTTTTCCCCGGCTTCCGCGAGGATGCCAACGACTTCGGCCATCAGCGGATTCACACCCAACGAGTGGTTGTGAAAATGCCAAACCGGAGCGCCGAAACCAACCGCTTCCTGCACAGCGGCGCGCATGGCGTGAACGAGGCGGAGCGGCGTCCGTCCGGCACCATCACTGAGATAGCCCAAGCCATCAATCACTCGCACGGGCAGATCCGTCGGGCCGTCTGGAGCAGAACCGGTGAGGATTACATGAGGAATCCCTGCAGCAGTGAGGCTGCGAGAGGCGCTTTCGATCACCCGGGTGACCCCACCGCGGGCGAGATGATAGTGGACGAGGACGACGGACATGGCGGCGCTTGAGTGATAAGTGAACCTCGAATGACAAAGCAATCTTCCGGCCCGGATTGATGCTTTTTCTCGATTTCACCAAACAGCGCGCACTTTGGAGAATTCCACCCGGCGCGGCGAGAGAAAGTCGCGTGAAGAGTTCGACAAATCTCGTTAGAACATCGGCCGGATCGCCGGACGTTCCGGCTCAGGCGCGGCTTGGGCGAGTTCAGTCAGCGCGGTGCCGTCAAACTGCCATGCGCGCAGCATTTCGGGCAAGGGCGCGGACAGACTGAGTTTTCCATCACGTTCGAGGCGACGGAAAAGCACCTGCAATATTCCAAACGCCATCCGTCCGAGTTCTTCGTCGCTGCGGTTCCGGTGGACGCGTTCATCGAGGTCGACCTGAGCGGTGGCAGGGAGTTTGCCGAGCTTTAAGAGATCAATGAGATGGGCGAGTTCCACGCCGTAGCCGGTGGGAAAGGGGAGCGTTTCGAACACTTGGCGACGTGCTGCGTATTCGCCCGCCAAGGGTTGGAGAAAAGCGGTGAGCTCCGGGTAAAACAACGAGAGCAGAGGACGAACGAGGATTTCCGAGACGCGTCCGCCGCCGGTGGGGTGGAAACCACGTGGCCCGGTGAAGGGACGCTCGTAGAAGGCTTTTACGTAATCGATTCCTGGATCGATCAGCAAAGGACCGAGCAAGCCAGTGACAAAACGCGGCGTGAAGTTGGAAACGTCGCCATCAATGAAGCAGACGAGATCACCTTTTGCTTCGTGCAAGGCTTTCCAGAGGTTTTCGCCTTTGCCTCGGAAAGTGGTTTCGCTCGGGCGAATCTCCGTCGCCAAACGAACCGTCGCGCCTGCGTCGGCGGCAATTTCCCGGGTGGCATCCGACGAACCCGAATCGATGACCCACACGTCGTCGACCAAACCGGTGTGATCGACCAATGTCTGTCGAATCAATCGCACGATGGTACCGATGGATTCCGCTTCGTTAAGCGTCGGAATACAGACGGAAACGGTGAGCTTTTGCCCGCGTTTCAAGCCGGCCAGTTCGTCCGCGCCGGAGAACCGCGTGTGATGAAAAACCTTCACCGGCGTTTCAGATCATGTCGCGGGTGACGACGTATTTTGCCGCGCAACGCGGGCATTGGAGCGTGATGGCATCGGCATCTTCGAACAGGTCATCGGGCCGCTCGCGCCAGGTGCCGAGCACTGGCAGAATGCGCTCCAAGGTGCAGCCGCAATGGAAGCGGAACCGCCGGGTTTCCAGCAGCTTCGTTTCTTCGGTTTCCTCAAGCCGAGCGACCGCTTCCGCGTCGAGCGCGTTCAGCCATTCTTCATTGCAGTCCGGCTGGGCGGCGACGAGGGCGAATTGCTCGTCGGCGAGCCGAAACGCCCGGGCGGGACGTTGCTCGGATTGGACATAATATTGCTCGATCCAAGAAACCGGGTCTTTGCCTTCGACTTCGAGCGTCGAGGTGCGCGGCTCGGGTTGATTTGGGACCTGGGTTTGGGAGTAGAAAAAGTTCCGGTCCGGTTCGCGAACGTCTTCGGTGAAAACGCGACCGACGATGGCTTCCTGCACCGACGCGCCGGTGACGAAGAGATTGATCCGGGGAGCGCGCAAATTGACCGTCCAGGCGATCGTTTCCGCCCATGGCCGGGCGACGGCGTGCAGGGTCAGCATCGCGAGCGAATCCTTCAGCATGAGATCAAGATCCGGCTGATGGCGGATTCCGTGCTGCATCAGGTGCAAATAATAGTCCGTGTAGATCGGCGTGAATTGCCCCCGCACCAGCAGGGCGTTGCGGTGACGGATGTAGATCGATTCGATGCGGGTAAATTCTTCCGGGGCTTCCAAGTTGCCGGCTTCGCTCATGCAAGGAGGCATGGCCTAGGATGGAGCCGGCTGCAAGAGCGGGAAACACCCGGATAAACAAACGCCGCGATGCGGGATCGCGGCGTTTGGTGTGGAAAAGTAGGAGAACCGTGACTCAGGGCGCGGGTTTGATCCCCACGTTGATGGCGTTGGAGGAGCCGAGGTATTTTTTCGCCAATGCGTTGATTTCCTTGAGCTTGATCGACCGATAGTCGGCGTCCCGGTTTCGGGCGAGATCGAGGCGCTGAGGGTCTTCCTGCGATTGGGCGAGCACGGTGGTGAGCCAGTAGCTGTTGTCGCGACGGGATTTTTCCAGGTTCGCCAGCACCGGTTTGAGCGCACGTTCCAATTCGTCATCAGTCGCGCCTTCGCGGGCGAGTTCGTCGGCTTGCTCCCGCATGACCGCGCCAAGCCGGTCGATGTCTTCTGGCTTAGCCACGCTGGTGCCGATGACGAATCCGTAGCGGTCGAGCGCTTCCGAACCGCTCGCGTCGGCATTTGGGCTATAGGAGGCGCCGAGTTTTTCCCGGATTTCTTCGCGCAAACGATCGCCGTAAATATCTGCCAGGACGTTCAAGCGGCGGACTTCCGGCAGGTTGTGCCGGACGCCATCCGTGCGCCACAAGGTCATGGCGATGCCTTGCGGGATTTTCGATTGATACGTGAAATTCTTCGCGGCAGGGGCGTTTGGGAGCTTCACTTTGCGGGCTTCGTCGTAGGCGGGCTTGGTGGCTGCGCGTTTGGGCAACGCCCCGATCGTTTCCAACAGGGCAGGGAGGATGGTGGCTTCGTCGAAATCACCCACGATGCTCAATTCCAGGTAGCCTTTTTCCAGTTCGGGCGCGAGCCACTTGCGGGCGTCGTCCAGGGTGTAGGTTGCCAGTTTAGCCGTCGAAGGCACCCCATAGCGCGGGTCGTTGCCGTGCAGCCAGGCGTTCATTTCCGCCTGCGGGCCGGCCGGAGTGTGCTTGAGTTCTTGGTCGAGCACAGGCAGGGACTTGCGGAACTGCCACAGCGCTTCATCTCGGTAGCCCGGGTCGGTGAGGGTGGCGCAGATCAACTGCAGTTCGAGCAAGAAGTCTTCCGGCGTGGTGTGGCCGGTCAACGTGAAGGCATCTTCCCCCACGCCGAAGGTGGTGCTCACGTTTCGTCCGGCGAGGATCTGTCGGAGCTCGTCGACGGAATGTTTGCCGAAGCCGCTGCCCTCGATGACGGAGGTCGTAAACAGGTCGAGCCCCGTTTTGTCCGCCGGTTGGGTGAGCCGACCGGCACCGATGCGGGCGAAGAGGCGGATCGTGTTTTTCTCGAAATCCGTTTTCTTGAAATTCAGCCGCACGTTGTTGGAGAGCACGAGCTGGGTGACGCCGAGATCTTCGACATGTTGCGTGGTGGTGACCTTGCCGGGTGCACCGAACGTCGTGTAAGCGAATTTGGCGGCGGCCGTCGCGGCGGGCGCTTCCACCGGTTTGCCCCGCGACTCTTCGAAAATGGCGGCGAGTTCCTGCTTTGCGTTCTCCGGGGCGTCTTTGCCCGTGAGAATCAGGTGCATGCCCGCATCCAACCAGAATTTGCGAAACGCGGCGTGGCAGGTTTCCGGGGTGAGGGATTCCAGGCCTTGCTTGACGATTTCCAAGTCGGTTTCCGGCGTCGAGAACACCTCATTTTCGTTCAGTCCGCGAGCCAGTGAAGTGGCAAGCTGATCTGAGGGGCGGCTGTCCTTCGTTTTGATCTCCTGCTCATAAGCATTGAGAAGGTTTGCTTTGGCTTCGGCCAGTTCACCCGCGGTGAAACCGTGCTCAATGGCGCGACGGAACTCCTGCTCCAGCATTGGCAGCGCTTCCTGCCAACGATCATCCGCCACCGTGACCGAAACCTGACCGAGTTCGAGGTGGTTGAAAATATCCTGCCGACTGGCTTCGCCCGAACTGATGGGGGAGTTTTCCTTTTTCGACAATCGCTCGAAACGACGGTCGATCATGGAGTTCGCCATGTGCAGGGGAAGGAGGGCGTTACGGTTCTCCTTGGTGTCGGGCAAATCGTTCCATTTGCGGACGGAAATGAGCGAGAGGTCGGTGGAACTGAGTTCCTTGTCGGTGAAGACCGCGGTTTCCAAACCCTCCGCCGGGCGAACCGGGCCGAGATCGGGATCTTTGCCCGCATTCGCCGGTTGTTGCATCGAACCGAACGCTTGTTCGATGCGTTGCTTCATTGCCTGTGGATCGACATCGCCCACGACGACGAACGTCATCCGTGAAGGCGTGTAATAGCGGTTGTAAAAGTCAGCGAAGCGCTCCCGCGGCGCTTTTGAAATCACGTCCTCTTTGCCGATGGGGAAACGATTCGCGATCAACGAGCCGGGCAGTAGTTCGAGGAATTGTTTCTCCTGAATCCGTTGAGCGACGCTTTCCCGGCTGATCTTTTCCGAGAGAATCACGCCGCGTTCCTTATCGATTTCCTCAGGGGCCAACAGGGCGCCATCGCTGAAATCGCGCAACACGTTGAAGCCGAGATCCAGATTCGCATCAGACAGCTCGGGCAGATCGAGCATGTAAACGGTCTCGTCGAACGACGTGAAGGCATTGACGTGGGCGCCGAAGCCGATGCCGAGGCGTTGCATGATCGGGACGAGTTCGCCGGCTTTGTAGTGTTTGCTGCCGTTGAACATCATGTGTTCGAGGAAGTGCGCCAAGCCTTGCTGGTCGTCGGCTTCCATCAACGAACCTGCTTGGATGTGAAGGCGCAGGGAAACACGCTTCGGCGGTTCGCTGTTTGGGTAAATCAGGTAGCGGAAGCCGTTGGGCAGATGACCGAATACCGCCTTGGGGTCGGGGGCGATGTCCGAGTTTTCCTGAGGCCACGGCTTTACCGCAGGTTTCTCATCTGCCGGGGTGGGGGCGGCAGGTGCCTCGGCCGCGACTGCCGCAGCCGGGACTTCCGGGGGCTTCGCTTCTTCGCGGGGAAGTGGCTTCGGCTGGAGCGAAAAATAGGCAGCGGTCCCGCCAAGAGCGAGGACCAGCACGATCGGAGCGATCTTTTGCATCGGCGAAAACGTGGTGTTTGAAATGACCTTCTGGCAACGTCGAAAAGTAGAGCGCTGCCGACCGGGAAGAATGCGAAAAAACTGCAAATGAATGTTGCAATCCTTGGCCCGGTGGTGCTTTCTCCCCGCGCCGACTACCCAAGGCGCACGTGGCGGAATTGGTAGACGCGCTAGATTCAGGTTCTAGTAGGGGCAACCCTGTGGAGGTTCGAGTCCTCTCGTGCGCACTTTCTTGGTAGTCAATGAATCCCGATGCGGAAACGCCTCGGGATTTTTTGTTGGGCAACCTTGGGTTCCTCCGGGTGCCTCACTTCAGGGCTTGCCGTTGATCAGCACTTCGGAGGTATCGACACCTTTAATGAAGGGCGGGCGAGCGTCGGCAGTGACGGTCTCGATTCGGACATCGTCGAAAAGAACACCGCTGGCGTGACGAAGCCAAAAGCCATAGGCGGGCACGGTTTTCCCGAAGCTGAAGGCATCTGGGTAAACGTCGACCAACTCGGGGACGTTTCGTTGCGCGTCCTGTTCAGTGCCACCGCCGGAGGCCGTGAGATGAATCCGGCGGAAAATGACGTCCTGAATGGTGGCTCCCGGAATCCCGCTCACGATCGAACCGCGGCGATCATGGCGATCGCCCGCCACGTCCTCGACGATCACCCGGCGCAGCACGCCCGGTGCCGGTTTGGGCATGCCAGGCATGACTCGCCCGCGATCCCCGAGCCGGAGGCAAAAAGGCGATGTCGTTTGATCCATGCGCACGTTATGGACGAGGATGTTTTCGACCGTGCCGCCGTCGACGACGAGAAGCGATAGGCCGCTGATTCCTTGGTTCGTCTTGTGAAGCTTCGACCGGGAGGTGCCTCCGATTTTCACATGGCGAATGACCACATTGCGGAAGCCGCCTTGGGAGTCGGTGCCGAACTTGATCGCGTTGCAAGGGGTGAAAAACTCGGAGTTTTCCACCAGAACGTTTTCCATGTCGCGAAATCCGGCACCCTTGAAGCAGAGGCCGTCGTCAATGGAGGTCGACGAACAATTCCGGACGATCACATTTCGGCAGCCATCAATGTCGAAGGCGTCGTTGTTCCAGTTGGCGAGATTTTCGACGCGAACTCCCTGCAAGATCAGGTCGTCGCAGTTCAGGTAGTTTTGCATCCATGAGGCGGCGTCGCGCAGCAAAATGCCGTCCATGACCACTTTTCGGCATTCGATCATGCGGATGAGAAACGGCCGGTCGGGCATCGCGCCGATGTCGTTTTTGCCCGGAAAATTTTCCCGCGATCCACGTCCGTCGATCACGCCTTCTCCACGGATTCCGATCCGCTCGCAGCCTTCCGCGTAGATCAGCGATTGGGTGAGCTTATACCAGCTGTCCATCACGGTTTTGCGCCGTGGCGTACGGGGCGTGTAGTCGGCGAAGTTCAAACTCCCGAGGAGTTTGGCGTCTTTGGCGACTTCAAGCATGACGCCGCTTTTCAATTCGATCGTGCCGGTGACGTATGAGCCTTTCTCAATGCGGACAATACCCCCTCCAGCGGCGGAACAGGCGTCGATCGCCTTTTGAATCGCAGAGGTGTTGAGCGTGTTTCCATCGCCGATGGCTCCATACTCGCTGATGGTAAAAACCCGGTCCGGCACGACCCATGGCTTCAAGGTCGCCGACAGAGTGGCTGCCATCTGTTCGAGATTTTTCCGTAGCAGTTCCTCCCAATCCAACGATTGACCCGTAGCTGCGAGTGGCATTAGAAGAGCGAGGAGAGAGATCAGGGCGGAGCGTTTCATGCGTGGAAGCGGCTTTTGAACGGTGCGTTTCCGGCGCATTTGTCAGGCAAAATGGGGGCGGGGACTTCTCATGAAGGGATTTGAGGTGTTCACGGCCCCCCATTTCCTATTTCGATTTCCAAAGAAATCAGATGACCTGCAACTTTCCCTCAAGGCCCCTCGTTGTATCGCGGTGAACGTTTCTTTCTTCGGTAGAATCGCGGTGCTGGCGAGTCTCATGTCGGGAGTCGCCTTGAGCGAGACCCTGCCCTCGCAAGCGGAATGGCAATGGGCGGTGCCGGTGGACAACGGCTACGCGTTCTTATGGATTCCTCCGAACTGCGACCGAGTGCGGGGAGTGATGTTCGGTCAGCACAACATGCTGGAAGAGGGGATTATGGAGCATCCGGCGATGCGTGAGGAGTTGGGCAAGCTCGGGATTGCCGAAGTCTGGGTCGCGCCCCGTTTCGATACGGTTTTTCGCTTCGATCAAGGAGCGGGCGAAAAGTTCGACACCTTGATGCGTACGCTTGCGAGTGTCTCGGGCTACGACGAACTGGCGACCCGGCCGGTGGTGCCGATCGGTCATTCGGCGTGCGCCTCGTTTCCTTGGAACTTCGCAGCGTGGAATCCGGAAAGGACGCTCGCCGTTTTGTCGGTTCATGGCGACGCGCCGCAAACGAACCTTACGGGTAGTGGCATGCCGAATCCCGATTGGGGCAATCGCCGAATCGATGGCGTGCCGGGATTGTTCGTGATCGCGGAATACGAGTGGATGGAACAGCGAATCGCTCCCGGTCTGGCATTCCGGAAGAAATTCCCAAAGGCTCCCGTCGCGTTCCTGGCCGAGCCAGCTCGGGGCCATTTCGATGCGTCCGACGAATTGGTCGCTTACCTCGCGAAATTCATCCGTAAGGCGGCGGAGGCTCGATTGCCGACGAATGGCGAGGGTCCGTTAAAACCCGTGGATCCTGCGAATGGGTGGCTGACTCCCGTTTGGCGGTTGAATCATCCTTATCCATCTCCTGTGTCTGCGGCGAATGCAGCTGGCGATCCCGCCGAATTTTTCTGGGCCTTCGACGAGGAAATGGCCCGGGCAACGACGGCTCATCATGCCGATCAGATCGGTAAAAACCCGCAATTGCTGGGCTTCGTGCAGGATGGCGGAGTGGTGCCGCAAGTGGATATACACGAACAGGTTCGGTTGAGGTTTCAGCCAGAGAATGACGAACTTCGTTTTCGGTTGAAGGGAGCGTTTCTCGATCGTGTGGAGGAAGGTTCGAAAAACCTTTCCCGTTGGACCGGTCTGCCGGTGAACTCGCCGTTAGGACATGCGGCCGAGGGCGGAATCCGCATCCGGCGGATCACCGGTCCGGTCCGCGAGTTGGGAAATGGCAGCTTCGAACTGGCGCTCAATCGCACTTGGTCGACGACCGATAAACGCAACACGGACCTCTGGTTTTATGCCGAGCATCCCGGCGATGGAGATTACAAGGGCGCCGTCCAGCAGGCGATGATGCGGGTGGAGCCAAACAAAGCCGGCAAGGAGCAGCGGATTGATTTCCCAGTGATCGCCGATCAGTTCGTCACGACGAAGGAAGTGAAGCTTGGGGCGGTTTCCGATGCCGGATTACCGGTGAAATACTACGTGCGTGAGGGTCCGGCGGTGATCGACGGAGATGTGCTGCGTTTCACGAAGATCCCACCGCGCAGCCATTTCCCGGTAAAAATCACCGTCGTGGCATGGCAATGGGGCCGTGGAGGTGAAGCACCCGTTCAAACGGCGCAACCCGTGGAGCGAACTTTCGCGATCGTGAAAGAAGCCAAGTGAGCAGCGCTTCAGCTTTTCAGCGTAAAGGCCGCCTCATAGCACGTGCGAGCGGAGGGGCGGCCGACGGGTGTGAGAAATAAATCCATTTCCCCTAGAATTCCGTGGCTCAAGCGATGAATTCCTTCGGGTGTTACCGGATCGGCCGGGCCTTCGAAAAGGAGGGTGAAGGAGGTATAAGCGACCGCGCCATTGTGCAGCTCACTTGCGGGACTGACTTCGATTAAACGAAGCGAACCGTGATCGGCGACTTGGAAGTCGCTTCGCACATGGGGCGAAAACCATTCCCGGCTCCAAGGCGAAGGGTTGATGGTTGCGGCCTCAGCTGTTTCGTCCGCGGAGATTTCGATGGGCGAAGTTTTTCCGGGAGCTTTCGCCTGAAGCGGTCGCACCTGATCCTTTGGATCCTGCCCGGGAGACGCGGGCCATCGCAAGGCGGCGAAAATCGCTCCGCATAATCCAGCGCTAAGGCCTGCCAACATCATTCGGCGTTTGGGCGAAACAACGCGAAAGTCGGGGGTGACCGGGGTGCTCATAGCGGATGCAAGTGGGGGAAAACAAATCCTCAAAGGGGGTGGGGGTGCGCCTAGAATGGCGAGAATCGGGCGCGCGGAAAGAATTTTTCACACGCCCGGAAGGAGCGGGGAGCTAGGTTTCCGCTATTGGGATAAACCGATGGGAAAAAAACTCACTTTAGAACTTGGCGACTGCCTCTTCGGTCTATCATCTAACGGCTCAATCGTTCCTCCTCCCCATGGCTGAACCTTTTCTATCCGAAATCCGCCTGATGAGTTTCGTGTTCGCGCCGAAGGGCTGGGCACTCTGCAACGGCCAGCTTTTGCCGATCAACCAAAACCAAGCGCTCTTTTCCTTGCTAGGCACCACCTTCGGTGGCGACGGCCGAGTGAATTTCGCGCTGCCTGACTTGCGCGGTCGCACGCCGATTCACGTCGGCTCCGGGCATACCTTAGGTGAGCGCGGCGGTGAGCAAGCTCATACGCTTAGCATCTCCGAATTGCCCCAGCACACGCACGTGGTGAATGCCACTCAGAACAGCGCAACGGACGGCACTCCGAGTAGTTCGTTGGTGCTGGCTCAATCGACGGCCGCCAACCTTTACGGGCCCGCCACTGCTTTGCAGGCGATGGCTGCGGGGGCGGTTTCCAATGTGGGCGGTTCGCAGGCGCACCTTAATATGCAACCGTTTCTCACCCTGAGCTTCTGCATCGCTTTGCAGGGAATTTTCCCTTCGCCTAACTAACCCCCTATTCCCATGGCTCAACCTTACGTTGGAGAAATCCGGATGTTCGCGGGCAATTTCGCTCCGGCCGGATGGATGTTTTGTGAAGGTCAACTGCTTCCGATTTCGGAAAACGAGACCTTGTTCCAGCTCATCGGCACGACTTACGGTGGCGATGGCGAATCGACGTTCGCTTTACCCGATCTCCGCGGTCGTCTTCCCATTCATCAAGGCAACGGTTTTATCCTCGCGGAAACCGGTGGCGCGGAAGAAATCACCCTCACAGTGAATCAAATTCCTGCCCACAGCCATCCGATGTTGGCGACGTCGAACTCGGCAACGGCCGTGGCGCCCGGCACGGCAGTAACGGTCGCGCGAACTAGCGCGTCCACGATCACTCCATACGGTTCGGACGCTCCATTCACCAATCTTTCGCCCCAGGCGATCGGTTCGGTGGGCGGAAGTCAGCCCCACACGAATTTCCAGCCCTATCTGTGCGTGGATTTTATTATTTCGTTGTTCGGGATTTTCCCGTCTCCCACTTGATCCCATTTCTTAACCCCCTTCTTTTTTTATGGCTGATCCATTTGTGGCGGAGATCCGCATTTTTCCGTTCAACTTCGCTCCCAAAGGCTGGGCGTGGTGCGACGGTCAATTGCTGCCGATTTCCCAAAACACGGCTTTGTTTTCATTGTTGGGCACGACCTACGGCGGCAACGGTAAATCGAATTTCGCGTTGCCCGACCTTCAGGGCAGGGCTCCGATGCATCCGGGTCAAGGTCCGGGACTTTCGTTGCACGATCTGGGTGAAACCGGCGGAAGCGAAACGGTGAGCTTGCTGGAGTCCGAGATTCCCGCGCATAGCCATGCTTTCAGCACGAGCCAAGGCGACGGCACCGACCAGACCCCGGTCGGTCAGCGTCTGGCATCCGGCATCGGCATCGGCCCATACGCCGCTCCGGCGAATTTGACCATGTTGGCTCCAGAGATGCTTGCGCCAGCAGGCGGCGATCAGCCGCACAACAACATGATGCCGTACCTGACGTTTTACTTTTGTATCGCGCTACAGGGAGTTTTCCCGCCGCGGGGTTGATGCAGCATCAAATTCAATTGAGGCCGGCGAAAGAGGGGGATGTGGAGTTTCTCCGCATCCTCTATGCCAGCACTCGCGAAGAGGAGCTTGCGATCACGGACTGGAGTGATGCGCAAAAGCGCGAGTTCTGCCGCATGCAATTTGAGGCCCAGTTCGCGCATTACCTTGAGCATTATCCGGCCGCGGACTTCGCGGTGATCGAATGTGATCGGGTGGATGCGGGCCGCCTGTATGTGCACCGGGGTGAAGGCGAAATCCGCATCATGGATCTGGCGCTGTTGCCGGAATGGCGCGGCAAAGGCATCGGGACCTTTCTGCTAGGTGAACTTCAAAAGGAGGCGGCGCATCGCAATGTGCCGCTTTCGATTCATGTCGAAAGGTTTAATCCCGCACTTCGATTGTACGATCGGCTCGGATTTCGCGCTGTCGAAGACCGAGGCGTGTATGTTTTGTTATCCTGGGCAAGCGGGGTCGATGTAGTCGCATCGGAATCGTGAATCCTCTGCGGCGGTTGAAGCTCTGGCCGGAGTTCTCTCCGTCCTGTTCGGCATTCCATCCGGGGGGATGCCCCGCGCTTCGTTGAAGTCACCCCAACAAGGCATTCTTGTCGTGCCAAGTCTGCGAGTGAGTTGATTCTACCTCGATTAGATCGAAGGCTTTAAAAAAAGCTTAGGTGAAAATCGCTTCAAATTCCGTGCCTTGTGCGGAGGCGGAAACCGGGGTGAGGAAGATTTCGAGCGGGCCCAGAACGGAGTGCTCCAAACGATAGATCCGCTGGGGAAATCGTGCGTTCGCGGGACCGCGGAATAGTAACGAAAAGGCATCACGCGTAGCCGTGGGATGGTGATGACCCAGGACTCGCGTGGACTCTAAAACCAACGCAAAACCATTGCCCGCTTCGGGCAATGAAAAGGTCTCGCCAACGTGTTTCGCGAAATCCGAATGCGTAAGGGAATCCAGAGAGGTCACGGCTGTGAAACTTCCAGATGGCTCATTCGCCAGCCAAGTAAAATCATGGATCAGAGACTCGAATTTCTCGAACAAGGAACTTTTTCGGACATCTAGAGCCTCCTTTCGTCGCGCCACGTGATTTTTATCTCAAAGAGATTGCTACCTTTTGCTTGATAGATAATTTCGGGCCGAATTCCGCCCCACGGAAGATCCCGTTTCGGGTGCCCCCATTTCCTTCCCTCTATCGTATGAACGTCACGAATCCGCGTTGCCGAGCTCTCGTTCTCATGATGGCCACGTTGGCTGCTTGTTCGCCCTCGCTTCAAGCCGCCATCACCGCGACCAAAGATGACGGCGTGCCGCAAGCCACCCGGAAGAATCCAGGCGACACGGTGACGTATACCAACGTGATCACGAACGGTGACGGAGTGCCGATGACCGGGGTGACTTTCACCGATCCGGATGACCCGAACGCGCCTACCAATCCTACGTCCGTGAACGCAACGGCGGTGGCGGTGGACGATACGTATCCGGTTAACGTTTTGCCCAACGTCGGTATCAACACCGCGACCAGCACGGGATTCAACGTGCTTACGAACGATTTCCTCGGCATCTCCGCCGGGAATGCAGTGACTGCGTCGTCGCTGACTTTGACCTGCGACACCACCAGCGCGAATGGCGGCACGGTGAGCATGGTGCTCAGCGGCGCGAATGTCGGCACCTTCAGTTATATTCCGGCTCCGGGTTTCACCGGCACCGATACTTTTAACTATGTGCTGAACAGCACTAGCGGCACCTTGGCGAATAAAACGGCGACGGTCACGGTGACCGTGTCAGGGCCCGTCATCTGGTTTGTGAACAACACTGCGGGCGCGGCGGGTGACGGCCGCTTCAGCAGTCCGTTCAACACCTTGGCCGGTTTCAATACGGCCAACGATGGCGGCACCAACCATCCGAAGATCAACCAATTCGTTTTCCTCTACGAAAGCGCCACCGCCTACGCGGGGCCTGTGACGCTGTTGAACGGGCAGCAATTGCTCGGTCAGGACTCGACGGCGAGTCTTGCCACGATGACGTCGGCCACCCTGCCAGCGGATTCCGGTTCCTTCCCCGCTACGAATAGTGGCAACGGAACCATCGTGAAGATCACCAGCTCGTCGAACGCGGTTGTCTTAAACAGTGTGAGCGGCAGCAACCAGCTGCGAGGTCTAACGATCGGCAATACCACCAACTCCGGTATTTCGGGCTCATCGTTCGGCACGCTGACGTTGACCGATTTGAGCATCACCGACACCGGCACCCGCACCGGCCAAGCTTTGAATTTGTCAGGCGGCACCATCAACTCCAGCACGATCGCCAATTTGGTATCCAGCTCTGCGACCAATGGCATCAGTCTGACCAACGTGAATGGCTCGCTGACGGTGAGCGCGGGTTCTTTGGCCACCCTGAGCGGCGCGGACATTCTCATCAGCGGGGGGGCTTGCTCGCTGACCTTCCCTGGAACCATCACCAATACGAGTGGTCGCTCAATCGATATTCAAAGCCACACCGGCGGTACCATCGCGCTTTCGGGAGCGATCACAGACACTGGCACGGGTATCTTCCTGAACGGCAACGGCGGGACGACGATCAATTTCACAGGCGGACTGACGTCGAACACGGGAGCGAACACGGCGTTTACGGCGACCGGCGGCGGCACCGTGACCTTGACTGGAAGCAACAACACGATTGGCGCGACTACGCCGCTGACCACCACGGCGGTCAACATCGCCAATACGACGATTGGTGCGGGTGGGGTGACCTTCAGAAGAGTTTCCTCCAATGGCGGTACCAACGGCATCGTTTTGAACACCGTGGGAACTGGTGGGTTTACGATCACTGGCGATGGAAACGCCTCGGCGGGAGGCAACAGCTCCGGTGGCACGATTCAAAACACCACCGGCCACGGCATTTCGTTGACCAACATCACGGGCGTTTCGCTGACCAACATGAACATCCAGTCGACCGGTGGCAGCGGTATCGACGGCGTGGGTGTGGTCAACTTCACCTTTGCCAATGGCACGATCAACAACTCGGGCAACGCGGTTTACGAATCCAACATTTCGTTCACGAACGCCGGTGCATCGACCGGTAACAATTTCTCCGGCGTCCTTTCGATCACCAACAGCACACTGACGAACGCGTTTTATGGTGGCATCGATCTTGGAAACGAAAGCGGCACTATTTCAAACGCGACAATCACGGGTAACACGATCACCAGTACCAACAGCACCGCCACTTCCAAAGGTTATGGCATCAGTTTGGTCGGTATCGGCAACGGTTCGGGAGCGGCGAATCTGACGAAAGCCACCATCGATTCCAATACCATCCGCAACTTCCCCAGCGCCGGCGGTATTCAGGTCTCCTACGGCAATGCCACCACCGGTCCGGGTGCCGTTTGCGGAACTCCAAACGACGTCAACAATATCGTCGCGATCACCAACAACGTCGCGCGGGGAGAAAGCTCCTCGAACCGAATGGGAACGCACGCGATCACGGTGTCCATCAGCGGCGGGAACTCGGGTTCGCGCACGACGGCCAACCTTAATATTTCCAACAACGGCACCGTGGCCAGCCCGATTGGCGACAACCTCGGCCACACTCTTTTGGTCGGTTGCAACGGCTACGCGACGGTCACGGGCACGGTGAACAACAACGTCATCGTCTCCAACAACACGCTCGCCTCGAACGCTATCAGCGGCGGCAACGGGATCGTTACCAGCTCCGCCGAAACTCCGGATCTCACCCTCACGGTGAATGGCAACACCATCAGCCAGACCGATGGCAATGGCATTCTGCTGGTCGGCCGTGGAGTCACCGGCACGGCGAAACTGAAGATTCAGAATAACAATGTGGCGGCACCTCTAAGCGGTGTGCGACCAGGTATTCGCGTGGATGCGGGCAATGCTTCTTCGGTCGACGACGCCGTGCTCTTGAATATCAGCGGCAATACGTCCGGTGGTAGCGGCGGGGTGGCTGGTATCGGGGTGCGTAAGCAAGGCACGGTCGCGACGACCAACGACTTCGCGATTCAAGGTCTCACCTCAAGTCCCGCCAACCCGACGCAGGTTGAAGACTATCTCTCGGCCCAAAATCCGGGCAGCGTTCTCGGTAGCGCCGTCTCCGGTACCAAACGTGCCATCGTGCATAGCGGCGACAATTTCCTAACGACCAACTCGGTGCCGTTGCTGTTTGCAGAAGGCGGCGTCGAAGCTGCGGCAGTCAAAACGGAACCGCAACTGGACGCTCCGGTGGCCAGCGATTTCAATACCGCAGCCGCTGCGCCGAAAGTCGTGGTGGAAGCGGAACCACAGGTCGCAGAAGCGGTGCGCACCGCTCCGCTTGAGGAAGAAGCGCTTACGGATGCAAAACTTCAAGCCACCGTCGAAGCTGCTATCGAGCGCTGGAGCCGCTCGGGTCTGAGTGCGGCTCAGACGGCCTTGCTCCGCGGCATGCGATTCGAATTGTCGGATCTGCCGGGAATGCGCCTCGGCGAAGCGGGCAACGGCTTGATCCGCGTCGATCGCAAGGCGGGCGGTCAAGGCTGGTATGTGGATTCCACTCCATTGGAAGACGACGAGTTCTCCGGCTCAGCCACGCGGATGTATACGCAACCTACTGCCGCGGCAGCGGGCCGTATGGATCTTCTCACGGCGTTGCTCCATGAAATGGGTCATGCGCTGGGCTTGGACGATTCCTATCTGGCAGCCGATCAGGAGAACTTGATGTATGGTTACCTGACCAAGGGCGAACGTCGTTTGCCTGCGATGGATCAGGCGCGCGATGCCCAACCGCACGATCATGATCACGGTCATTTCCTGACCGCTCCGATTTCAATCGGCACGCTTCCGGCTGGCAAATCGGTGACCATCACTTCGACGGTCACCATCAGTAGCAGCATCAGCGTCGGACAGATTAGTAGCCAGGGCACCATCAGCGCCACGGTGAGCGGGAACCCGGTCACCATTCTCACGAATGATCCTAATACAGGTGCCTCCAATGATCCGACCATTACCCTGATTGGTATTCCTCCGGCCTTCACCAGCACGGACGCGACCACCTTCCAAGCGGGCCAAGCGGGCAATTTCTCGGTGACGACCTCGGGCATTCCGACGGCCGCGATTACCAATACTGGCAACGCTTTGCCCAGCGGAGTGACCCTCACCGACAATAGCAATGGTACGGCATCCTTGGCGGGAACACCCGCAGCCGGCACGGGTGGCGTTTATAGCCTCACCTTCACCGCCAACAACACCGTTGCACCCAATGCTACCCAACCGTTCACATTGACGGTAAATGAGGCACCGTTTTTCACCAGCGCATCCACGACAGCCTTTGTCGCCGGATCGGTCGGAACTTTCACGGTGACAACTTCCAGTTATCCCGCGAACGCCGCTTTAAGCATCACCAGCGGTTCGCTGCCCACGGGCGTGACCTTCACCGATAACGGCAATGGAACCGCGACGTTGGCGGGCACCACGGAAGCCACGGCGGGAGGAACCTATCCGCTGACCATTTCGGCGACCAATGGCATCAGCCCGGCTGGCAGCCAGAACTTCGTCCTGACGGTCAATCAGGCTCCGGCCATCACTAGCGCGAATGCGGTGGCCTTCACCGAAGGGGTGGCTGGTTCGTTCACAGTGACGACGATCGGTTTCCCAACCGGTGCATCCATGGTGGTTTCCCGCACGGGTTCGCTGCCAGGCGGCGTGACCTTTACGGACAACGGCAATGGCACAGCCACTTTAGCGGGCACTCCCAACTTCGGCTCCGCGAATGCCTATCCGCTGACGATCACGGCGAATAACGGCGTTGCGCCGCAGGCGACGCAGAACTTCACGCTCACGGTCAAACCGCCAGTTCATCATTTTACCGTCACCACCTCGGCTTCCGCCACCGCTGGCACCCCGGTGGACGTGACCGTCACCGCTTTCGATTCGTCGAACGCCGTGGTTACGGGTTACACAGGCACGGTTCACTTCACGAGCACGGATGCGCAGGCAACTTTGCCGGCTGATTACACCTTCGTCGCGGGTGACAACGGCGTTCACGTCTTCAGTGTGACCTTGAAAACGGCGGGTTCGCGCACGGTTTCGGTTGCGGACACTGTCGTCGTGCCCACCGCCTCCGGCACCAGCGATGCGATCAGCGTGACGGCCGGGGCAGCGAGCCAATTGGCTTTCCTTCAGCAGCCGACCAATGCCGTTTCGCAAGCGGCTATTGCCCCCGCAGTGACGGTCCAAATTCAGGATGCCTTCGGTAACCTCACGACCAGCACGGCGGATGTGACGCTTGCGATCGGAACGAATCCGGCAAGCGGCACGCTCTCTGGCACGGCAACCGTGGCGGCAGTTTCGGGCGTTGCAACCTTCTCAACGCTCTCCATCGATAAAGCGGGCTCGGGTTACACGTTATCGGCTTCATCCGACAGTCTGACAGGGGCGGCCAGCTCCACCTTCGACATTTCGGCTGGCGCGGCCACTCAGCTCGCGTTCTCGCAGCAGCCAGGAAATACGGTGGCCGGTGTCGCAATCAGTCCGGCGGTAACCGTTCGAATTCTCGACGCGGCGGGCAATCTGACGTCGAGCACCGCGGACGTGACGGTGGGCATTGGAACTAATCCAAGCAGCGGTGCCTTGTCGGGCACGGCGACCGTGTCGGCAGTGGCAGGTGTCGCAACGTTCTCTAATCTGTCGATCGACAAGACTGGCACGGGTTACACCTTAGCGGCTTCATCCGCTAGCCTGACCGGGGCGACCAGTTCGGCCTTCGACATCACGGCTGCGGCGGCGGCCAAGTTGGCTTTCTCTCAGCAACCAGCCAATGCGGTGGCGGGTGTGGCGATCAACCCGGCGGTGACGGTTCGCATCCTCGATGCCTTCGACAACCTGACCTCCAGCACGGCGAACGTCACGCTAGCGATCGGAACAAATCCGAGCAGCGGCACGCTTTCCGGCACTCCAACGGTGGCGGCAGTGGCGGGTGTGGCAACATTCTCCAATGTCTCGATCGATAAAGTCGGCACGGGTTACACGCTTGCGGCTTCGTCTGGTGTGCTGACTGGCGCGACTAGCTCGACCTTCGACATTACGGCGGCGGCAGCCGCCAAGCTGGCATTCTTGCAGCAGCCTTCGAACACGGTGGCCGGTTTGGCGATCAGCCCGGCGGTGACGGTACGAATCCTCGACGCCTTCGACAACCTCACGACCAGCACGGCTGATGTAACGGTCGCGATTGGCACGAACCCGAATAGCGGCACGCTTTCCGGAACTGCGACGGTTGCTGCGGTGGGTGGCACCGCGACGTTCTCAACGCTGTCGATCGACAAAGCGGGCACGGGTTACA